>ERZ773006.72-NODE-72-length-58235-cov-6.16745_pt1 | contig 58235 bp, 56 predicted proteins | sample MGYA00580843_ERZ773006 | MGnify/ENA primary metagenome ERZ773006 (study PRJEB29015, sample SAMEA2738011) | human oral metagenome | biome: human oral; feature: human-associated habitat; material: dental | place: China | collected 2052 ...
TTTTTTCTATCCACAAATCATCTTTCCTTACCAATTTAACCACAGCCTCGGTTCTTGTTGTCCATGAGCTGAGGAGACAATTTTTCATCATAGTTTGCATCATTACTATACAATTCTATTGAATTGTTAGTATCAGGTTTATGCTCATTTTTTCGCTTATCTTTGAAATCCTTGCAATTTAATGACGTTTCATCGCCCGATTTATAAATAAATGTAATCTTTGCTGGATCAACTGTTCCATCCTCATACACTCCTCCAATAATTACCTTCTCAACTAAACTTTCAAAGACAGTACGATCAAATTCTGTAATGAGTTGTTTCGATTTCAAAAACCTTCTAAACGATTCCAAACGTTCCTTGACGCCAGAATCTGAACGCAAGCTGACTTCAAGATTGATTTTTGAATCTAATAATTTTTCTTTTTTCTTCATGATAGCATGAAATTTTTCATCATACAAGTCATCACTGATTCTACCATCAAATTTCATCTGGAAAATATCTCGTTCTTGTTTTTTGAGTTTAGCTAGCTCTTTTTCAATATGTTGTAACTCTATCTCTAAAGTATTGTCGCTAATTTCCTCCTCAACCGTTTGTAAGAAAATATCAATAATTTTATCGTTATTTTGATAAAGTAATCTAAAGCTTTCTAAAAAGGCTCTCTCAATAGCTGATTCGCTAATGCCTTTACTGTGCTGACAATGCCGTTTCCCCTTTTTTATCGCAACTTGACAATGCCAAATAACCTTATGATAAATCGTACCACTATGCCAAGAGCGTCTTGACAAAATAGATTTGCAAAAGCCACATTCTAACATACTACTAAAAGCATACATCCTAGAAAAACGTTGTTGTTTACCTGAGGTTGTACCAATTCTTCCTCGTCTTCCAGAACGTTTTAACCTAATTTCCTGAGCTTTATCAAACTCTTCTTCAGTTATAATTGGTTCATGATTATCTTTTATATAATATTGATCTTCCTCACCATAGTTATCAAGTCGTCGTTTATTGATTGGATCTACAGTAAATGTTTTTCCTTGTAAAACATCTCCCTTATATTTCTCATTCTTGATAATGCCAAGTACAGTTGTCTCCGCCCAAGATTTATTTCCTCTTGGAGAGGGAACGCCCATTTCTTCCAATTCACGAGCAATGACACGCCCTCCCATCCCTTCTAGATATCTCTCAAATATATAGCGAACAACCTTTGCTTCTTCTTGATTGACTGTAATTTGACGAGTTCCCCAGTCAAAATCATACCCTAAACAACGTGGCCCACCAACGAGTTCTCCTCGTTGCATCTTCATCTTAAGTCCTTTTTTAACGTGTGCCGAAATGTTTTCAACCTCTTGTTGAGCTACTGAACTAAGGATAGTCAATAAAAGTTCCCCATCCATTGTCAATGTATCAATATTTTCTTCTTCAAAGTAAACACCAATTTGTTTATCCTTTAGCAAACGTACATACTTAAGAGTATCAAGAGTATTTCTAGCGAATCTGGCAATAGCTTTAGTAACAATGTAATCAATATCACCATTTAGACAATCTGTAATCAGTCTCTGAAAGTCTTGACGTTTTCCAACTTGAGTCCCCGTAATACCTTCGTCCGCATAAATATCAACAAGTTGCCAATCTGGATGTTGCAATATGTACTCTTTATAGTGCTTAACCTGTGATTCATAGCTATTCTTTTGGTCTTCACTATCAGTGCTAACTCGACAATAGGCAGCCACCCTTTTTTGAGAAATCTCTACTTTCCCATTATAACGCCGAACATTCTCCTGAGCTCTGATCACCTCAATTTGTTTTACCATATTTCTAAATCCTTTCTATAGCAAATAAGAAACTCTTTGAAATTATTTTACCGCACTCAACTATTTATGTCCGCTATTTTGTGTTCTCAAAACAATATTTTTTGTATTTCCTATTAAGCTTTTCTTTGATTTTCAAGTACTCCACTTGGGTGAGTAGATTTTTATGAAATAAAATCTCTAGAAGAGACTTCTGCATTTGATATTCTAGTATATTATGTTTCATATGGTTACCTCAGTTTATAATTCCTCCGTGGGTATGACTGGTTATATCACTCATGGGCATTTCACCCGCTGTCCTTTTACGCTGGCAGCCTGAACGTTCAGAAGTATCATTGTCCTTATTTGTAGTCATGGCAGATAGAGAACCACTCTATTTTATAGCTGATAGTTTACCGCTCATATCATTGCGCATCACACTAAATTGCTCGACAAATAAGAAAGTCCCACCTCAGTTTATTCAGTTGTCAATGAACAAATCAGGAGGAACTACTTTATATTGTATTTTATTCGATGAGGATAATCAGAAATTCCCAACAAATAATCTGTACTGACGTTATACAAATTAGAGAGTTGAATCAACATTTCCGCTGAAAGCATATGCTCACCACGTTCAACTTTAGCATAAGCAGAGCGTGTGATTGTGAGATAATCAGACACATACTGCTGTGTATAGTCATGATCTTCCCTTAAATCTTTTAAACGCCGGTACATTAAACTTTCTCCTAAGAAAAAGTATAATGTACAAAATGGAGAAAAATGCATAATTGTCCAAATTGGACCATTAGTTTATCCTAAAAAAGAGGAATCTTATCTCTCCTTTAAACAGAAATTTATAAAAAACCAACTTTCGACTTCATACCAAAATGCTTGACAAATAAAAAGTTCCACCTAAATCTATTCAGTTATCAATGAACAGATAGGAAGAACTATTTTATATTATGCTTGATTCGCTTAGGATAATCAGTCAATCCTAACAAATAGTCGGTACTTACGTTATAGAAATTTGATAATTTGATAAGAACTTCAACCGATAATGCTCGCTCTCCTCTTTCGATTTTAGCATATGCTGAATTAGAAAATGATAGTTTATCAGCTACATATTGTTGAGTTAAGTCATGATCTTCTCTCAAATCTCTTAACCGACTATACATATAGCTTTCTCCTAGGAAAAGTACAAATTATTTTTAAGCGAAAAGAATTATATTATCCCAAATGGACAATTTTTATTTTCGGTTAGAAAATATTAACCTACAGTAGGAGAGCGCATGTCGTAATATATTTGTATATTAAAGCTAATTCTATAATCTTTATTTTTTAGGATTATAATATAGTAAAAACTATCTTCTTATTTATATTGATCAGAATATAGATCAAACCAATCTAATAGAGCTTGAGCAGTAATAAATTTAATATTTTTAACTTCTGTCCTATTTTCTTTTAGACACAATAAACTAGTTTCACTAACTAAATGATTTGTCTGTTTACAGATTCTGTAAGCAGTTACCTTTTTTTCTCGCATCAACTTTGAAATCCGATCGATTTTTATAAATAATATATCCTCCTCTTCCACTCCTAAAACTCCTTTATAAAAACTTTCAACATTTTATCCATAAATTCATTACTAATATTATTGACTTTTATAAAAACAAGAAGGGAAAGGATTCACCCATCCCTTCTATTGAAAGATGATATTAAATATATCTCTTATTCATCGTCATCTTCCTTACTCCAAACTTTACTCATCACGGCAGCAGAGAGTGTTAAACCAATCAATGCAACCACTGGTAAGAATGGGAAATCTTTTGTACCTGTGTTAGGTAGTTTAGTATTAGATTTTCCAACTGGAGTAAAACGAGATCCGACAGAATTCATATTAGTAAATGGAATCTGTTGTTTTCTTCCATAAGGATAAGAAATGTTTCCTAGAGTAGCTGGACCTCCTTGGTTGCCGTTGTTTCCTTGGTTGCCATTGTTTCCTTGATTACTATCGCGACCATCTCTTCCGTCACGACCGTCTTTACCAGCGTCCCCTTTGTCACCCTTGTCACCTTTCAGGCTCTTCACGAAGTCGTCTGGGGTCTTATTGCCATTACCTGGTTGTTCTTTCCAGATGTCATAAGCGGACTTACCGTTTTGACCGTCTTTACCGGCAGCGCCATCTTTTCCATTCTTGACTGTCAGAGTTTTACCATCTGAGAATTCAACAACAGTATTGCCAGATGTGTCTGTACTGATTTTCTTGATAGTAACAGAAGTACCATCTTTTCCTTTTAGGATTACGCCAGATAAATTCAAGACTAAAGATCAATTAAATATATAAATCTATTTTATATTTTTTGAATAAAGTACCAAATACCAACGATAACAGTATAACAGATGTTCCAATAATTAAGAAATTAAAGGTACTGCTGCCATAAAGATGAATCTAAAAATTTATTATCCACATCTCATTGTACAATTAAGATAAATTGGAGGTTAAAAATGGAAAGAAAGTAATACTTATTTGTTTCTGTTTTTCTCCATAATAATCAGTTTTCCCTTTTTCCCTTCCACATCTCTTCTTACAACAAAAAAACCTGAATTTTTATATGCTTTTTGAGCAAACATGTTTTTTTCATTTACAGCCAGTATGATATGGTTAATTTCTAAATTTAAAGTTGAATCTATGAATTCAAATATTTCACCCAGAGCATTAGATCCATATCCTTGATTTCTGAAGTTGTCATCAATAGAGAAGCCTCTAATAAGCGCATAATCATTTTGATAATATCCATACTCTTTAGGACCTGCGTTTAGATGCAGACAAAAAAAACCAATTATTTTACAGTCTTTATTGTCGAGTATTACTATCGGATATCTATCCTTATCTTTTTTAGACTTTTCAATAATATTTTGAGGAGTATCAGTATGCGTAATATCATTTAAAGAATAAGAATTTAAAGAATGATAATGTTCAGCTTCATTATACAAAGATAATTTCATAATAAGTAATTCCTTTCTTTTATTAAATATCTTAGAAAAATCAAATATATTTAACTTTATTGATTTAATCCTTTATTCTCATTATTAAAGTAGATAATGCTGATTGACCTTTAAGGTATGCTTCCTCAGTATCTTTACCAAAAGACATTATATAACCTAAATCACCTCTAAAATTAGTAGGTTCTTTCAAATAATCACCTATTTTAGCATTAAAATAAAATTCTTCAATATTGGGATAAGTATGTACCAATGAATCATCTTTATATAGCAATTCTCCCTCTTTTTGGGAATAAATAACAGTAGTAGAATATGCCTTTTTAGGTACGAAGTGTTCTAGCTCAGCTTTTTCTTCAGAGCAAAAAATATTAATGATATAGTCATAAATATCTATTTCAAAAGATTTTGAAATCATGGGGCCGAGCATTCCACCACCTAATCTACCATTTATTTCAATTAGCTTTGGTCCATTCTCAGTTAGAATGTATTCAATATGAAGTGCTCCATTTCTATAACCAAGCAAAGAGATGATTATATCACTGTATTGTTCCATTTTTTGCTTCTCTTGAAAATCTAAACTATAAGGAAAAGAATATGAAACCTCAACAAAATATGGTATCTGTCCAAGAATTCTATTTGTAAACCCTAAACTTAATACCTTACCATCTTGTACTAGTAATTCATGGCTAATTAAATTACCTGTTTCGTACTTTTCAATAAGCAATTCTCCATATTTTACTAGCATTTTTTTTGTCTCTTTATATAAGTCATCCTTATATAAAGAGACTTTCACATCAATGCTTCCTGTTCCACTTACAGACTTTGAGACTGCTGGAAAAGTTTTCCACTCCTCAAGATCTTTAACATCATATATTACTTTATTTTTTACAGAAAACTCATAATCTCTAAAAAGTTCTCTTACCTTCCCCTTATCTCTTATTATTTCCAAAGATTCAGAATTAGATGAGGTAAGATTAAAATATTCCGCAACTTTTGACGCTATCTCAACGTAAGAATCAGAAAGGGATATTATGCCTGAAAGATTTTCTTTCAAGTTTTTTATATTGATAGTGGATATTATCTGTTCAAATGAACTTGTATCTGTAATAATAATTTCAAAATTAGATAACTGTTCTAATCCAAGATTAGTATACCTATCTAAATTGGAACAAAGGAAAATAACTTTATAACCATGTTGTATCCCCGATTTAATTATTTTACTTCCTGCCCCACTTGTAGTTGTTTCAATTATTACTAATGTTTTCATATTACTTAACCTCAAAAACATAATGTTCTTTTAAATCTATTTCATCTAACAACTCACCACATAATTTTAGATTATCGCCTAAATCTTTTTGATCAGGAGAAAAGATTAATCCAGCCAATGTACCGCTATGTGCTATCTGCAGTCCCAATGCTCCTGATTTATTTTTTATTTCCAGCAACTCTTCAAATTTTGGCTTTTTTAAGTACTTTTGATTAATTTTTGCACTTATTGTTGCAGCCTCACCTAATAAATCTACTGATCTGTTTGGGAGAGATTCCTCAAAACATCTTAATGCTTTATTAAGCATCTCTTTATCCTCTAGAGAATAGTCTGGGAGTACTAAATCTTCAGTAATTACTTTGCTATTAACATCTGTATCAACACCAACAATAATCATTTGAGGAAGTTTATGTGTATATTCTTTTTTTATTATAGCTTCTCTCTGTTGAAATAAAATACATTTATCTATGTACATTGTAGAATCAGAAGCCTTCTCAATTTTCTGTGCTATTTTAGCCATTTCATCTTCAGTAATATTTAAATCAAAAGCTTTGGATATTACTGAAATAGTACAACAGATGTCTACCGTAGAAGAACCATACCCCTTAGTTTCTCTTATATTACTAGTTAATTCTATTATACCGCCTTTATCATAAAGTTTATATTTATCCTTTAAATAATCCACAGTTTCTTGAGAAAATTTCTTACTTTCAGGAAATACAAATATTTCTCTCATGCCTTCAATAATCTGAAACTTTGCTTCCGAATACATTAAGTCAAAGGGTAAGGTTACCAATGCAGAAATTTCTTGATCATATAAATCAGTAAATATTCCTTGAATAATTTCTCCATGATGTGCATGGAATTTAGATGTATACTGCAAACTCTTTAATAGATTCATCTATACCTCTCTAGTACTATTTTCTATTCTACGCAATATTTTCATTGCATTCTCTAAACTTTTAGCCTCAGTTTCTCCTTTACAAATAACATATCCAAATCTATCATCAGATTTCTCTAACTTTGATACTTCAGTATACCTAGGTAGTTCATAAGCTATAAGATTAGGTTCAGAAATAATTTCATTGGTTTTTTCAATCACAATATTTCTTTCCTTATCTGAAAATAAAAATAAAATAGTTGCATATTTAGCTATTGGATTATATTTTGTTATATCAAAAGAAAATAATGAACTAATAACTAAATTTTGTATAGAGATACCTTGAGTAACTAATAATAGTTCCCAAATTCTATCACCTCCATACCTTGTATGAGCTTCAATAAACCTTACATCATTATTCTCAAGAACTTTTATCTCTGTATGTGTAGGTCCAATCTTATTATTTATCCCTTTATAAAATTTATTTGTATAGTTTCTAATTTTGTTCTCAATAATAAAAGATAAATTAGTTGGCTGAGTATGACCTAGTTCAATAAAATACGGTTCAGAAGATGTTATCTTTTTTGTTATTGCTAATATTTCATGATTGCCTTTTTCATTCATCCACCCCTCAATACTATACTCATCTCCCTCAATAAATTCTTCAATTATTAATTCATCTGAGGAATGTTTACTCCATACAAAAGCTTTTTCTAAATCATTTGATGAATTAATTTTATATACACCAATACTTCCGTATCCATTTTTAGGCTTTAAAATACATGGATACTTATTGTTTTTACAAAATTTTACTATATCTTCAATTGTAGTTACTTTTTGGTATTTTATATTGGGAATACCAAGCTGATCCAATTTTTGTCTCATCAAGTATTTATCATTACAAATTTGAACTGACTCTATATTGTTACCTAAAATGTTCAAGTCCCTTGAAATTTTTGTGGCAAATTCTAAATAAAATTCTAAGAATGAGATTACTGCGTCAAACTGATCAATTTCATGAATTTTTCTTAATTCTAATAGTATTTCTCGTTCGCTTTGTTTTATATCATCAACCAAAATCATATTGCTACATAAAGATTTTTGAAAACTAGTAACTCTTGAAAAAGTTTGCACCATAGTAATTTTTATTGGTAAGTGACTAATATACTTTAAACTAGTATCTCTACCACTTATAATGAGTAAATGTTTATGCTTCATTTATAACCTCACAACAAATCAAAAAAACTTAATATATTAGAAATGCCAATTTTTGAATTATTTTCTCCACTTGATAAATAACAATCATAGAGCCCGCCAGGATTAACAATATTGAATTCTAAAAGATACGGGAATGAGATGTCTATTCCCACAAATCTAATTCCTTTTTCTAACAATACCTCTCCAATTAGTTCACACATCTCCGTTTCTTCCTTACTTAATTCTGCTGAAGTTAGTTTCCCGCCTTGACTAATATTCGAACGATTTTCTCCATCTTGAATTTCTCTTCCATGTACTGCAGTTACCTTTCCAGCACATAAAATAACTCTCTTTTCCCCTTTTTTAACTTCTTTAATGTATTTTTGAAGCACAGTATATTTTTCAGTAATTCCTAAAATACTATTTCCAGAAATAACAGCTCCCATTTCCGAATTCCCAGTTGCCGATTGTAATAAAGCTCTAGTATTTGATTCGTTTCTATCAATAACAAATACATCTGAACCACAGCCAGAATTTGTTGGTTTAAGAATCCACTTACCGTCAGTTAAATTAACCAATCTGCTAATAAAGTTAAAATTATTTGATGTATAACTCTCAATTAAATATTCTTTGATCTCATCTACAAAGCCTAAATTATTCTTATTATTTAAGAAGTAGATTCCTTCAATACTATTCACAAAATTAACCTTTTGACTAGCCAGCCATAGTAATTGATACACATCCTTTTCTAAACTAGGATGCGGTTGATTCATTACCCAAACTAAATCAAAATCTATTAAACACATATTTCTAAGGTCTCCAACTAAATTTGAGTCAATTTCTAGTTCTTCTTTATACTCAATCCCCTCAACAGATACATTATAGTTTTGAGAGTAAACTGAATTTATTAATCCAAAACTCACTTCATGTCCTAATTCAAGGAATGCATTGCCAATTAGAATATTATTTTCATCTAAACATGTTAGACTATTTCTTAAAATAATTACTTTCATTTTTGTCCTCTTTCGTTAAATATTTGTATGTCCAACTCCCTATACTCTCCATAGATTCATAAACTTCTTTTGGAACTAAATCCCTTGAGTCAATAATATTATATTTATTATTCATTATCCACTCATCATTATAAACTGTATCAAAATATCTATATCCTTCATCAGGAAATATACATAATACCTTACAATTTTTATTTTCTTGAGCAAGCCATTGTCCAAAAGAATATGCTGCTCCACTTGTTGGTCCCATAAAAAGGCCATGCTCTCGGTATAGCTCTCGCGTATAATAATATGCCTGCTGAGGTGGTACCCAAGTTACTAAATCAAAATTATCAATATTATGATTAGCGGGCAAAATACTATTTCCTAATCCCCTTAGCTCCCTTTTCCCATTTCTTTGTCCAAATAATATACTATTTGGAGTATCAACACCAACAAACTTCAAACAAGGGAAATAGTTTTTTAAGTAAATAGCTAAACCATTCATTGAACCACCAGAACCTACTGGGCCAACAATATAATCTATTTTAGAAAAACTATCAGAAATATATTCAGCTAACTTAAAATAACTTCTTTGATTGTTTAAATTATCGTACTGATTTGGCCAAAAATAATTTCCTTGTTCTAAAAATTCTTTAATTTTCTTTAGCCGAAGGGGTTGATATCCACCATACTTTTCAGGATTATCCACTGAAATTATATAAATTTCTGCTCCTAATAATTCTATCCTACGTTTAAACTCAGGGGTAATTGCAGGATCACTAACTAATTTTAATGGTATTTTCATTTCAGCACATATCATTGCTAGAGCTAAACCAAAAGTACCAGAAGTAGTTTCAATAATCGTCATTCCTTCACGTAGTTCCCCTGACTTAAGGGAAGTTTCAATGATGTAACGAGCAGGCATTAGCTTCATTAAGAAAAAACTAGCAGAATATAAGTTGTCTTTCAATAAATCAAATTTGGGTAACTCCCAATTTTTAAACGGTACCATGCTACTCTCCTTTTCTAATTGATAATTTATAAAGCAAAGCGAATAAAAACGCAGTAGCAGCTGAAGAAATATAGCCAAGATAAATAGACATATCTTGAAAATAAGTAATAATAGGTATAAAAACTAGTGAACTTATAGAAAACGAAAAATTACGTAAGGCAGCGATCCTTCCTTTATTATCAGAGTCAGTGTTTTTTTGTATTAGAGTTAGAAATGTAGTATAGGAAGCAGCATTACTAAAACCTAAAATAAGACATGTTAATAAAAAGAATGTTCTATTATGATACCTTCCCTGAAAAAGAAACATGATTCCAGTAATAATCATTCCTAATATATTTATATGCCTTAGTTGAATTTTTTGGGATATTCTTGCTATAAAAAAACCAGAAATTATTGCACCAAGAGCATATGCCACATCAATATAGGAAAGCATTTTATTGTCATTGTTAAAAAACATATAAGTTGCAGGCACAATAGAAAGTGTGAAAAAATTTGAAAAATTATAGTCTCCTCCATTTAATATAATCAGTAGCATTAACTGTTTATTAGATGATAAAGTTAATATAAATTTTTTCCAAGATTTAAAATTTTCTTTTATTGAAAAAATGTGCAATATATTTCTAGATAAGCTACTGATTATATTAAGGAACAACAACGACGTCGCACTAACAACATAACATAGACCAACTAATAGCAAATAATATTCAGCTTTAGCTATATTTAATAATAATCCAATTACAAAAGAACCTAAAATTTGGCCTACCTGTAAAAGACTAGAATTATAGCCATTAAGTTTTAATAACTCATTCTGATTAGGAGCTACTTTTGTTACTATCACAAATGAACCAGTTCTTTCAAAAGGTTTTCCGAAATTAATAATAATAATTAGAATGCCTAACAATAATAACGGTGAAATCTCTGTAAATATGATTAATAGTGAAGTCAAAAGAGTAGCCCCCCCTTTTATGAAACCAAATAAGTTCATAATCCACTTTGGATTAAGTTTATCTATAGCAGTACCAGCAAATATTTGTAACAATATACCAATAAGAGCTTCAACCATAAAAGTTAATCCAAATGCAGCACTTGAACCAGTTCTATCATATAAAAGTTTGCCAACAATAATATTGAACATACCATTTCCGAAACTTGTGAATGAGGTAGAACAAAGTATTATCAAAAAATTTTTCTTATAGTTACTCCACGATAGACTCAACCTATTCCCCTTTTTCTAAATATAATTCTATGTAGGTTGAACTAACCTAATACAATATATCTAATGTTGATTACACATTTTTATCATATATCTTATTAATGTATAAAATTTCTATATATTAAATATCCTACCTTAACGTTATTCAAAAATTAGATTATCCATGCTCCTTTAAGCATAGATATTATTAAACTAGTTCATAAACATACTTCATTTAAATTTAAAGCAATTCTAATCAACATATAATTATAAATCTTTAGATCATCTAAACACTTAGGTCTACACCTAAGTGTTTTATCCACCAACAATAATAATAATATCCATGACCAACACAAAAATATATGCAAGTTTTGAAATTTTCTTCATATCAAGTCTCCTTTTTATTTTTATTTATTGTATAATAAATAAAAATAAATAAATTTTTTGTTGGGAAAATGGGAAAAATATGAAGTCAAAACTGGGTATCACACTTAGAAAAGTTCGTAAAGGTAAACAAATCAGTTTATGTTCTGTAGCAGATGAACATCTCTCTAAATCTCAAATTTCCAGATTTGAACGAGGAGAATCTGAAATATCCTGTATCAGACTTATTAATATTTTAGATAAATTGAATATTTCTTTATGTGAATTTCTTATCCTACATGATAATGACTACACAAAAACTGAATCCTTTGCTAATTTGATACAATACATTCGAAAACAATATTCATCACAAAATATAGATAGTATTGCAGAACTTCTTTCAGAATCTTCGAAATACAATTTAAATTCCTTTGAAAGAACAATGATTAAATCAATTATACATACACTAGATAGTAATATTGTTCCATCAGACGAAGAAGTATTTCTGTTAACAGATTATCTCTTTAAAGTTGAAAAATGGGGTTATTACGAATTAATTCTATTAGGTAACTGTGCAAGAACAATTAAATATGACTCTTACTTCCTATTAACAAAAGAAATGTTGAACAATTTTATTTACTCATCCCTAAATAAAACTAATAAGCAAATTGTCACACAGCTAGCAATAAATTGCTTAATTTTAAGCATAGACAAGAATGAATTTTCTAATTGTACTTATCTAATTACTGAGATAAAGAAATTATTGAATAATGAACTAAATTACTATGAAAAAACTGTTTTTCTATATGCAACAGGATATTTTGAATTTAAACTGAATTCTCCAAATGGTATTGAAAAAATGAAACAAGCTATAAAAGTATTTGATATTTTAGGAGAACATCAAATGAAATCTCAATATCTGGAACACTACAAGAAACATGTTGAGGAAATTTAGAGTTTTAAACGATACTGTCTATGAAAACCTTTTACAAAAATTTCATCCACCTATGAATCACGATACTTAGAAAAACAATATAATTTAACTAAAATAGAGTCTAACCTTTCCCTACAAATTGATTTAAAATGCCAAAATAGGTTGATGTTCTGGTATATGTTTTTATTACTCTCATAAAATATCAACATCATCTTTTCGATTCACATCTTTACTAGTATTTAGCACTTTCACAAATATCTCCAACCTTCTTACCTGTTCCTCATATTTATCAAGATTATTATCAAATTCCTGCTGTAATTTCAAAAGTTCTTCATTGATTTGATCTAAAGAAGTTGATTCCGTCATGTTAAGTTTTACAAATTCATATTTTGCTAGTTTTCGACTTCCTGGATCTTCACTTTTCAGACTGATAAGTGCTTCCGCCATCTTGTTTAAGGTGGCGATTTTTTCGTTGGTTTGATTAAGTTTTATGTCTAGTTCTGCTATTTCTATGACCAGTTCATCTTTCATGTTTTGATATTTCTTATCTGTCTCGGTTAATTCAATCAAGAGGTTAATCTCAGAAATCTTTTCTTGAAGTCTTTCAACAGTTGGTCGTCTATATGGTATCATACGACTATTATTGGTCAGCTGCCTAATCAAAGTTTGTCCTTTGATATACTGATTCTTATCCGAATGTTCTTTGTTATAGACAAAGTATGAGGTTGTCTCACGGATGTAGACTTTATATTTTTTCTGATTCTCTTCTTCAATAATATCCAATTGGTAGTTGGGAATGAAAATGAGACCGCTCTGCTTAATACCGAACGACACCTTGATATAAATTCCCTCATCAACCAACTTCTCAATTTGATAGTCCGCAAGCTCAACTTCAAATTCATGGACAGCATTACGATTAGCCACAAATTCCTCATAGGATTTCTCAATTTCTTCAGTAGAAACTTTTTCCTCGTCTCGTTCCTTTTGAAAATCATGATATTGCTCCAGTAGATTCTCCAATTCCTCAGAAGCAACAAACTCCTTGTCTTCAAAATAATTTTGAAAAAAGGCAACATCGTACAACTTTTTATCACTTATTTTTTTATGATTCAGACTTATCTGCTTCCCATTTTCTTCTAAAATGAAGGTCACATTTTTCTGTTTAAGGTCTATGGTGAGATGTAATTCTTTCGCTTTTGTTAGTAAATCCTCTAACGAATTGACACGGTCCAGGAGAAACTCTAAACGACTTTCAATCTCTTTCTTGGCAAAATAATTTCTAAAAAAATCTTCATCATATAAGTCTCGTTTGCTAAGTTGACGTCCTCGAATAGGTTTTGTCATTGCTCTCTCCATCATCAGAAAACGACTATGCTTATGACTGAAGTCAACGTGAACATGCAACTGATCTGCCTTTTCTAAAAAATCATCAAACGATGTTGACTGCTGCATCAAAAAATAAAGGCGTTGCTTCAGTTCAAACTTATGGCTAGTCGCTCTATATTTTTGATAGTCACGATAGGAATAACTCTTCTCAATAATTTTTGCTCCAGCCATTTTGGATATACGATCTGAAATCATCCGAAGATTTCGTTCCAAAGCGTAATTCCATATCAATTTCTTATCTGAATTGCGGTCAATGGAGTTTATTAAGATGTGGTTGTGGACGTGCCCCTTATCAATATGAGTTGCTACGATAAAACGAAAACGACCTCCTGTTAATTCCATCATGGTCTCATGGCCAATGCGATTAATTTCTTCTGGTGTCAGATTATCTTCAGGAGAAAATGATTGGATTAGATGGTGGGCATGAATAGTTTGTTGGTGTCTTTCTTGTCGATCATTTCTGGATTCATACAACTTATCATTATTGGTAAAGTTGACATTGTACATCTCAACCATCTCTGCATAACTAGGAAAGTCTAAGTAATTACTCATCCCAAAATCAGACACTAAATTCAGATTGTCAGTCTTATCAGGATTAAGGATATACTTAATTAAACGCCTGCGATATTTTTTACCATGGGTCGCAAAATGTTTAGTAATGACCATGAAACTCCTTTAACTTTTTCATCCTCACCTGAAACTCTTTCTCTACTTCCGTAATCAATTCACCAATCCCTTCGCCTAATCCTTTTAATTGTTCTTGAGAAATGAGATGACTTTGATTGATAGCACGCGCAATTTGATTAATGTTATTTCCAATCCGTCTCAATTCAAAAACCAGCTGGTCATAGGTATCAGTGTTAATTGTGACAAAAGACATGTTCGGATTAAGCAACACTTTTCTAGCATAGACTGAGAAATTTTGACAGTGACTTTTAGCAATACGTTCGTTCAATTGAGTTAATTCTGAATCAGTTAGAAATACTTTTTTGAGATTGGTACGATAACGATAAACCATAGCAGTCTCCTAATCCATATATTTTTCACGAAACTCATGACTGAGTGGCTGCACTTGATTGACTTCTGCAATCAATTCTTGAACGCAAGTCAATAAGATCGATACATACTCTTGAGTCACTTGATGATTCTCTCTTGCAATAATCAAAACCTCATGCACATCTCGACTAATCTGCTCAAACTTTTGAGTTTGCCAAAGGGAGAACCAGCTCTCCAAAATTCTATCCTTATAATCTTTTCTTAACAGATTTTGCCGAAGAAATTCTGAGAAACTATCCAACTTTTGCTCTCTCATCATTTCTTTTATATGTTTCTCCTCTTGTCTCGTTATTCTAAATTGCTTTCGGATTAACTTAATTTCTTGTTCCATCCATCTATCCTTTCAAAATTGTACTTGCCTGACAGTGTAAGGCTGCCTCACACTGTCAGTACGTTTCCTAAAGACCTCACTCGTTCCTTGTTCGGTCTTTGCGAGCTCAGATATTGTGGACACAATATCCCAAAAATCATATCGTCAGCCAAGCAAAACCTTCCAGTTTTGACAGCTAACGATAAGATAACTTGGTGGCTTCGCCCCCAAACCCCCAGTGAAAAATCAAAATTTGATTTTCTTAGGAATGATATTAGGATAACAAGGATAATTTGAAAAAGTTATCACAGCATTGCAAGGAAGGCAAAAAAAGAGAGCTAAACGCTCTCAAGAACATAAAATTAATATTATTTACTCGTTACACTCTTATATAATTGGGACGACTTCAAAATATAGTACTTTCTATTTTGGGAATCTTCCTTAAGCACTAAAACACCTCGTTTGGTGTATGATCCTATAATTTCATCGTTGTTATTTATAATTTGCATTGTAACATTATTTACCTTATATTTGCCCTTATTAACTAGAATCTCATCATTCTTAAATTGTATTGTTTGAGACTTATCTATACTTTTGTTACTATCTTTTGTTACATTAGCCAAAACATACTCTCCTCTAAAATTATTAGTCATCATATTGTTTGCTAGTGTTGAACCAAATATGAAGATAATTAACAAAATAAGTGGGAATAAAATAACGCTATAATCTGGCCTTTTCAATAATTTAAAGCCAATTGATTTATTTTTTTGCGACAATGTTTTATAAATGTCAGAAGTAGATTTTACATAATAGGTATCATCAACAATCAAAATATCCTCGGACACTATTTTAACATTTTTGGGACTGCCAGAATCTGTTTTTAAAATCCCACGTTGATAAATATATACATCCTTATTGCTACTTTGAAATCTATCTTTAATACACGAAAAATAATCTGACTCATCGAACTGCCATTTTTTATTTTTAAAAAATGCCCTATTATATTGTCCATATAAATGAACTTTAAATTCATTCTTTAAAACCTTAATTAGAACAAATTTCGATATTTTATCAATAATAATGTCTTTAAACTCAAAGAAAATAATAATCGTAAATAACACTACCAGTGCTTTAAGAACTGTAACTGTAACTGTCATATTTAAATCTGATAAATATGATACTGTTTGAATATTTTCATGTCTTTCAAATAAATAATTATATAAGAAATTGAATTCATCATTATATATTAAAAGTTCTGAAAAAATAAGTGCAAGATATAAGAATGGGATAAACAATAAAAACTGATATCTTAATCGTGTTAATTTTTCTTTACTTTCATTGTCAGCGTTTAAATTCATAATTTTTATAAAATTCTTTGTTTGTAATAATCTTATATCCTCATTTAAAAATTGAGGTATTAAACTTGAAAGAATTATTGATGCAAATGTCCAACTGAGTAAGGATTTTTCTATTCCAATTAAAGAAAATATAAATAAGGGAATAGTAAGATAACCAAGAAGATACACAGGTGGTAACTTCGATAAATAAAATAAAATTTTAGATAAAATAAAACACATTGCTACAAGTATTGGGAGACTATAAATTGTAATACCTGTACCTGGTATAATTAACTCTCTAAATAAACTTTGTAACAAAACTTGGAAAAAAACTCCCATAGAAATAAACTTAACGCAATTAAATATAAAACTAAAAAAATATTTCCAAAATTTAAGATTGTATTCCTTACTCAACTGCTCCGATACAGAAACAAAATAATATTTCAAATCGTCACGATTTACTCTATAGTATATAACAGAAATAATAATATAACCTACCATGATAGTCCATTCCAATATATTTTGAGGAATATTTCTAATAAACCAAAAAACAATAGGAATCTCTAAAAAAAGTGATAGATAATAATGCCACATCATTGGTCTTTTAATAAATATATCTTTAACTATTCTCATATTATCTCCTTTTTCGATAATTTTCTATATCAGATTGCTTTACAAAATATAAGTTTCTTCTCGTGCGAGTACATGCAACGTAAAATTTACTTTTGGTTTGTGAAGGGAGTTCATTCAAACGATTGGCTACGAATAATTTATATGTTGTTGGATTTAATACTACACAAACATTTTCATATTCAGAGCCTTTACTGTCACCCCAGTTCTGACTTTTGCAATCATAATCATAAGATTTTTGATAAAAAAGTTTCATAACATTGTCATCTGTCATTATTGATTCTATTTTATCCTGTGAATCTATGAGATTAATTTCGGCAGAAAGCTTTTCTTCTCGCTGTGATAAAATTTCAATAGCTAAATTACCAACAATAAATTCACAAACTATTTTGGGACAACGATAACTTTTTGACAAACTCGACAAATCAATTTCAAATCCTGAATCAGAAATAACTTTTAACCAATTCTCAAAACTAGAATGAATACCCTTCCCCTTGTTCCCTCTCCTTGATGTTTTAAAGGTTTTTTGATAGAAATCTCCAAGTAACAATACATCTGCTTCAAGATTACTCAAATTTAAAAGCCAATCAAAATCATCTGACTCAAAATCCTGACACTCATCTACATAAATACAATCAAAAAATTTATCAATTCTTTCTAAATATGAATTATCAAATGGGATATTACTCCTATTATAAATTAACGCCCCCCTGATTAAAGACTTAGAAAGTTGATTCTGAATAATTCTACCAGTAGTATCTATAGAACTATTGTCAAACTTTCCTTGAGTTTCATAGTCAAAGTTTATTCCTTTTGGTCGTTTCCCTAAATATGGCACTAAGCAAAAACTATATAGAAACTCAAAGACACCAAAAATAAAAGTAGACTCAGGAATATAGCCCAATTTGTCAATCAGCTTTGCTCTAATTGTATTCTGGTTCGTTTCAGTGTATGTTATAATAAGATTTCTTTTTTGAGGGTCAATACTTTCAATTATTTTTGTTGTTTTGCCACTTCCAGCAACGGCATGAATCAATCTTTTATTATCCATTCAATCGCCTCTTTAATGTAATCTGGTATAATAAATTCTTCGCTTATATTATCAGTTTCCATTTGTTCTAGTAATCGTAATGCAAATTCAGCCTTTTCCCTGAGCATGTATCCTAATAAGTCTTTTGATTTAGTTAAACCTGAAGAATCTAATAAATCTTGGTTACTATTGTAAATGCATATTTCAAATGTTCGATTATCTTTATCTAAATCAGAAGAAATTTTTATATTCTGGAATTGCTGATAGGAACTATACTTTGACTGTACATTCCCTGCATAATCACCATCATTATCCGTGATTACTACCACCTTCTTATCTACAAAGCAAGTTGCAATTTCTAAGTACCTTTCAAAACTTAATCCATCCACAGAAATAATTGATACATTAAGATCCTCAGGCTTTTTTGAATGAATTATTTCAAAAAATTTTTCCATTAAAATATACTCCGCATTCCCTTCAACAAGTATTATCTTCTTACCGAGAGAAAAGTTTAATAAATTCTGATTAGTAGATTTTTGAAAAAATCGTATCGTATCACTATTCAGTGTTTCTAGTTTAGATATCTGACCATTGTCTAAAAAAATAAGATTATCTACTCCTAGTCTTGAAGCAATCATATTTGAATGTGTTCCTATAAAAACTTGAACTCCAGTATTTGAACTTAGCATATTAACTAATTTCTGAAGATTCTGGAAACTTAAATGATTTTCAGGTTCCTCAATAAGTAGTATTTTAACTGTTTCCTTAAGATGACTGTAGGCATTTTCTACTCCTAATAATACCTTTTCACCCTGTCCTAAATTTTTTATATCTACGCCATTTTTTACAGCTGATACTGAATTTCGAAATGAATTTTCCGATTCATCAAAATGAAGTTGAAATTCTGAGGCTTTCTCTTTCAATAATTCGTATTTCCTTAAAGTATCCAAAAATTTAAGTGAGCTTATCCTGTATTGATGATTAACTTTTGCTCTATTTTCTGCTGGTATATTATCTAAATACACTTCATTGATTCGTTTTTGAATTTCTTGTTGTGTATCAATTAGACTAGTATTCACTATTGAGTGCAGAAACTTATACGGTTTATTATAAGAAGAGTAGGGTTTCCCTGAAAATGTCAAAAATTCAACTCTATAGAACTCAAAGGGAAATACTGTCCAGTTATTATCATTTAAGACAGAGTTCATTTCAGTAATATAATCTTGATTAGGAGTTATTTTTAATGAAAGTCCAAAAGCTTTGATTTTTTGAGAATTATGCCTCCCTTCAAGATTGAAGTTAGATGAAATTTCAGTATTTAGTTCATCAAAAAAGATTTCTATGAGAACCTCAGGGAGCTGCTTGATATCCTTTGTACCCATAAATTCTAAAATCGCTTCTTGATTAAAGATACTAGCCAAACTGCTCCTTTCAATCTGACTGTGACTGCCACTCAGAACTAATCCTATTGCATATAATAATGTCGACTTCCCTGCACCATTCTCCCCAACAAAAATATTTATATTTGGATTACAAATAAAATCAACTCTTTTATAACGTTTAAAATTTTGTAAAATTATCCTAGAAATCATATATATCTCCTAACATCAATTACACTATAAACTACTCAACAAAATTATATCATACTAATGATAAATGGTACTTAATCACCACTATTTAACAACCAATAACTCCTTAAATATAGTTCTTGCTTGCATCTTAAAAAATTTTTGGTATAATTGTTGCATAATAAAGCAACAGGGGTTTTAGATGATGTTTTCTGGTATTCGTCTTAAAGAATGTAGAATTAAAAAACAATATTCTCAATCTGAACTAGCTAATCTATTAAAAATCAATAGAGCTTCATACAACAAGTGGGAGACTGGTAAATCCGTTCCTAATCAAAAGAATCTTGCTACTCTCGCAGGAATATTAGATGTCCCCATTACTTATTTTGAATCAGAATACAATATTGTGAACACCTACCTCCAACTCTCCTCGGAAAATCAAGACAAGGTTGATGAGTATGCAGGTGAATTACTTCAAGCACAGGAGTCACATGATAAGGTTGTTCCACTGTTTGCAGTAGAAGTGTTATCTGATATCTCTCTTTCTGCCGGTCTTGGAAAATCTCTATTTGATGAATACGAGACAGAAACCGTCTATGCTGAGGAAGAACAGTATGGTTATGATATTGCTGCTTGGATTAAAGGAGATTCTATGGAACCCATCTATCTTGATGGTGAAGTAGCCCTTATCCGTGCTAGTGGTTTTGATTATGATGGTGCAGTCTACGCCCTATCCTGGAATGACTCCGTCTATATCAAAAAACTCTATCGAGAAGAAAATGGTTTTAGAATGGTATCCCTCAACGATAACTACCCTGATAAATGGATTCCTTATGAAGACAATCCTCGTATCGTAGGACTTGTCGTGAGTCACTTTATGCCAGTTATAGGAGCGTAAACATGTCAGTAAATGTTAAAGAAATGATTTATTTCAGAGATAATCGTATCTATTTTACACCCCATCACAAAGAATATGATATTACTGATTATATTCAAGAACTCATGGAACAATTAGAAGCACTTAAAAGAGGTTAAGACTATGGGCTATATCGATTATTCAAAAGAACCTCGGTCAGATATAGCTTTTGTTGACATGAAATCGTTCTATGCTTCAGTTGAATGTGTGGATAGAGGGCTGAATCCACTCCATACCTCTCTCTGTGTCATGAGTCGAGCAGACAACGCTGGAGGGTTAATTTTAGCCTCTTCTCCCATGTTTAAAAAAATCTTTGGAAAAAATAATGTTGGCCGCGCCTACGATTTGCCCTTTGACATCACTACAAGAAAATTTGACTACTATAATGCCAAACGTCAAGGGCTAGATATATCACCACGCTATGTTTCCTATATTGAACATTGGGCTAAGCGAACGCTTATTGTCCCACCACGTATGGATCGCTATATCGAAAAGAATATTGACATTCAACACATTTCCCAAGATTATGCTGCTCCTGAAGATATTCTCCCCTACTCCATTGATGAAGGATTTATCGATTTAACATCCTCCCTCAATTACTTTGTAAGTGATAAACAGATGAATAGAAAAGCGAAATTAGATGTAGTCTCTGCCAAACTACAACATGACATCTGGAAAAAGACTGGTATCTATTCTACGATTGGCATGAGCAATGCTAACCCATTATTGGCCAAACTAGCTTTAGACAATGAAGCTAAACGAACACCGACTATGAGGGCGAATTGGTCCTACGAAGATGTGGAAACAAAAGTCTGGTCAATTCCTAACCTAACTGATTTTTGGGGAATTGGTTCTAGAACAGAGAAATGCCTCCACAAACTAGGGATTAGCTCTATCAAGGAACTAGCAAATAGCAATCCTGATCTATTAAAAAAAGAATTTGGAAAGGTTGGGGTCCAACTGTGGTTTCATGCCAACGGTGTTGACGAAAGTAATGTTCATCACCCCTATAAACCAAAATCACACGGACTTGGAAACTCTCAGGTGCTACCTCGTGACTATGTAAAGCAGCGTGATATTGAGATTGTTCTTAGCGAAATGGCTGAACAAGTTGCCATCCGAATGAGACGAGAACATCAGAAAGCTACTATTGTTTCCATTTTTGTGACCTATTCTAAAACAGAAATGAAAAAGCCACTCAATGCTCAAATGAAGATAGACCCCACTAATCATACACGACTTCTTACCGATACCGTGTTAACGCTTTTTCGCAAAAAATACACTTCAGGAGCCGTTCGGGGTATTGCGGTCAATTACTCAGGATTTGTTGATGAAAGCTATGCCTTAATCTCATTATTTGATGATGTAGAAGCAACAGAAAAAGAAGAAAACTTACAACGAACCATTGACCATATCAGAGACCAATTCGGTTTTTTAGCGATTCAAAAAGGAACTGCCCTCTTAGACAGTTCCAGGAATATTGCAAGAAGTAAACTAATAGGAGGCCACTCTGCAGGTGGCTTGGAGGGATTACAATGATTGACCGATCATACTTACCATTTCAATCAGCAAGAGACTATCAAGACGTTAACATGCAAAAGTGGATGGGGTTCTTTTTATCTGAACATACCTCTGCCTTATCAGATGATGATAAGCAAGTCAGCTACCTTTCTGACCTATTGCTGAATCAAAAATTATTGTTACTCAGTCAGAGTTACGCTAATCAATTAACTATACAGGTGACGACTATACAGAAAAATGGATTACAAAACAGTATTGGAACCATTCCAACACTATCAACCAATGAAGTTATTCTAAAAACCAGTGATGGACATGTCACTATCGCTTTAGAAGATATTATATCTATAGCATTAGTTGAGGAGGTCTACCATGAATCAGCTTGAATTCTATAAAAACGAATTGCAGATGGACTACTTCAGCGATAATTATCGAAAATTTGAAAGTGACTTCTATCGCTACTCAGCATTAGATACCCCATTGACTTTTCTCACAGATGATATCATGTTAGCAATGGCGAAATCTGCTAAAAACTATTTCAAGCTTAATAAAGAAAATGCCAAAGACAATCGTGATCATTATTTTATCTTTGATGTGGAAGTTTTGAACGATAGTAAATTGACGAAAAAATATGTATATCAAAAATCCATTTCGAAGTGACAACATAAAAGGAGCAAATCAAATGAACTGACTTGCTTCTTTTTATATTAAAACATTTATTTAATAGGCGTTTCTATGATAAAATTTGCCTCATTACAGACCAATAACTCTGCACCAAGTGGTTTTAAAATAGTCTCTTCAAAAAAAGCTACACCCAAGTCAGATCTAGTCACTCTATTAGCATTTGTCACTAAAAGATAGTCTGCATTAGCTTTCTCAATGTATTTGATGGCTTTAGCCATTTCCGATCTATCTTGTATAGGCTGAGTATCACCAATCACTTCACAGTAAATAGCTAACAGTTCTAACTGAAGCTGAAAAGCCCTCTCCACTAATATCTCTTTTTGTTTCTCAATCATATGAGGACCATCAACTGAATATCTAACATACCCTACACACGTTTTCATCCCCACACCTCCTATACTTTGATACTATTATAGCATTCATTCACCGTTTTGACAGCTCAATTACTAAAAATTATTGACAAAACATTTAAAAATTTATTTCGGTTTCTTCGCCTGCTTAAACCGATCTATCCTTTTTTCAAGTTGCTCCGTGTTTAGCTTATTCTTAGCTTCGGTAATGGTCTCATCTAGGGTAGACTCCTTTGGCATAGCTCCAGGAGTCATTTTTTCTTCACGGATAGTTTGATTTGCTGAATCAAAAACGACATCTAATAATCGGTTGACCTTGTGTAAGTCAGCTTCAGACATTCCTGATAAGCGATGAATGAGATGTTTAAAAATATCTTGATTGTGTCTTTGCTTTTTGAATAACCTCATCATTTTTCCTCATAAAAAGCAGTCCACGTGAGAACTGCTCATGCTTACAAGTCATCAATGGCTGCTGAAATGGCTTGTAATTTCTTATTGTGCTTATTCTTATCATCAATCAACTGGTGCAGCTCTTCGATTTTCTTCTGACTTTGTGCAATATCCTCATTGTTTTGAGCCATCACATTAGCTAGATATTGCTTGTAGTCGCTTGTAATAGTTGAGGAGGGCACATCTTTCGGTATTGATTGCTCTTGAGTTTTTGGTCGTGAGACTGATTTCTCCTTAGTTTTTTGTTGCTCCATTTCAAAGGCTGCCGCATAATCAACATCTCCAGCACCCTCTTGGTTTTCCTTATGAAATAATGCTGCAATCTTCGCACGTTCTTCTGATGAAGAAGTTGGTGTTTTATCATCTAGAGGTTGGTCAAAGGTCCAATCTTTTGTCATATGTTATTCCTCATTTCTATTATCTGATAATGTTATTTCTTGTTCATCTTTCCCAAAGGCATGCGTCATCGCTTCATCAAAAGTCCAAGGACTATTTTGTTGGCGTTTAATAAAGGCTTGATACATAGCTGTTTGTAATTGACTGCGATAGCTCTCTAGTTTTTCCGTTTCTTTCGCAACCTTTTCCTCTTGCCTAGCCACTCTTTCGGCTAGGCGTTCAATCACACTCATAGGGCTATCCTCCTTGTCACTTTATAGCTTATAATAACGAACTTGATTTTGTTATCACAGATCTAAAACAAACTCTCGTTTAGGTGGAGGATGATTCTTGATAAGCTGTGTTTGTGCGGAGTGGATTACCTCACCTAGAGAAATTTCTCTCTGTTTCTTCACCACATCATTCCAATCTGTTTTAATTTCAAATTCCTGCAATGGTGGTAAATCTTGTTTTATGGGAAGTCCTTTCCCTGATAATTTCTGACAAAAGTCCCGCCCTGCTTCATCATTATCAACAGCTAATGTTAATAGTTCTGGATGCGTCTGAAAAAAAGTGGTTGTATCTTGTATAGCTTGAAGATAATAAGATAATCTGTGTGGTTTGATGGTGTCTAAGAAAGCTAGCTTCCCTTGTTCCTCTGCGACTAGTCTTAAAGTCTGATAAGCAATCACAGAAAGTTTTAAGCCCTCCATGGAAACCAAACGAACATCTGATAACTGCTTTTGATGGAGTTGATAATAGCTCATCATATCAATCACCGATTCACAAAAGATAAGGCATTTAGGTTTTCCAATATCAAAACTCATTCCCACATGACCATGAGACCCTTTCATGATTTTCTTGAGATACCCTCGGTCATGTCTCTGATTGTTTTTGACAAGACCTTGGAGACTTGCCCCTTCTAGCTGACCATGATGATTGTAACTCTTAAAGACAAGAACAGATTCCTGAAAGGGCTTTGTCTGATAATCAGCTTGTGCTAACAATCCCTGTCTGCAAAAAGTATTGATGGTCTCATCACTTAAGCCACGAATATTATTCAAGTAAGTTCGTGCTTGGTCAAATGGTTCTTCAGTTAGATAATAACGAAAAGGTTGATAAGTCTCTTCTAGCACTTTTACCTGTTCAAAATCTCCAGTTTCAAGATAGGACACGGCTTCTTTGAAAGAAACACCTGCCACTAACTGAACAAAGTCAATCACATCTCCTTGTATGTCTCTTGAAAACCATTTGAAAGTATTGGTATCGGCGAAAATCCGAAAGGAATCATGATCAGGGTGTTCATAGATTTGCCCTGATAAGTGTCTAAAGGAATAGCCTAGACTTTCGGCCACATCTAAGATATCCTTTTGCTTCACTGATTTAATTCTTGTCATCTCATCTCCCTATCAAAAAAGCAGAAGGTAAACTTCTGCTAGTTGGTCTCACGTATTCTACTTCCTTGAATGTTTGGAATAGTAGAGTTAGCACCATCAGAAGCTTCTTTTAAATCCTCAAGTTTCCCATTCCAAATAGTCAACTGATTGACAAGGAGTTTGTCTGACAGTTTGGCGTAAGAGAGTTTAAGAGATTTCGTCTCTGTCTGAGTGCTTTTCTGAGCCTTCTCGCTCATGTCAGATACATAAACAACTTGATATGACACTTCTGCGAGAGCTTCATTGGTCTCCGTATTGATGTAGATATGAGCCGTATCAAAACGGTAATTGAGAATATAATTCTTGTAAACCTGACTAATGGAATCCTCTTGACGTGCTACTTCTTCCTTATAAGCTGAATCCGTCATATAAGGTTTAATACGGTTGTTGTTCTCCCCTAGCTTTTCTTTAGTGTAATATTGAGTGAGAAATTCCTGAACTAGTTTATCAGAGAGAACATTTGCCTTTTTCTTTTGTTTCTCTTTGATCAGTAATTCATGAGCTTCTGACTGGATTTGTTTGTTCGTATGACGACTTGTCACAGAATGAGAGCCAATGGTGTAGCCAATCATTACAATAAAGCTTATGACAGCTAGTCCACCTAGACCCATTAAAAGCCTAACCTTCATTTTATTTAACATGGATATTGTTATCTCCTTTTTTCACAAGATAGCAACATCATAACAAGATTGACTTGGAAAAGTTATCACAAAAATATAGTAAGAATCATTATAATTTATGATATACTAATGATAATAAATTGTTATCGGTAGGAGATTGGTATGAAAATAAAAATAGTCGATCAAATTCTCTCCCAAAAATGCTTTTGGACAGTTATTTTTTCTTGTTGGATTTTTATTGGAATTATATTATCAATTTTTGATTCATCATTGAAAAATAATTATGTGTATGTTCTTGGTGTAAATTCTTTATTGTTAGCTCAAATCATCACATATCGAAACTTAATGAAAAAAGAAAGAAACGTTTCAACATCTATTTCAGGCACTAAAGTTAATGGCCTTCCCCTGTTTTCAATACTTAGTAAAAATGGTGATTATTTAAATAAATGGTATAGCATAACTGTTTCTTTTACAATTGGAGTAACTTATTTCGTTTCACTAATATTATTAAAAGTTCTTATCTGGAACGAATTAATTACAATCTATGGCGCTATTACTCTAATCCTAACTGTATTTATTGCAATACAATTGTATTTAAAGTATCTACTCTATATTCTTACCTTAAGAAAGATTTCAAAATTAGAGTTTACTACATTGACACCAGTTTCTCTACATAATCCATCTGAATCAGATTGGGTAGTTAAATTTACTGATAATATGAATTCATTCAGTAATCATTTTGGAATTTTAGGTATTGCATATACCTCACTATTCTATTTAACCACTCCTCTATCTGCTATTAGATTTTCTGAAAATATTTTAATAATAGATACACCTAATAACTTAGCTTTTGTAATTACTTGGGGAATAATTTTTATATTGATTGGCTTTGGTTATGTAATTTTAGACTATATTTGGAAAAAATATATTGAAGATATCATTAAAAAAATAAAGAGGATGCAACTAACGGAATATGATACCACTACTAACAACAGACAAATAAACAAGGATTACATTGAACTTTTTAAACTTTATAAAGATTCCCCTGATTTCCCGCATTTATTCAATGGAAAAACACCTAATTTAATAGGTTATATTCCTATTTTGATAAATCTATATAAGCTATTTCAGCCATTCATATCACAAAAGTAGTTTTATTAAAAAGACCAGAGAATATTAGTTATGTTAATCTCTGGTTTTTTTGATGTTAATGGAAACCTGCTCTAGACTTTGCTAGTTCAATAGAATAATCAATAAAATTGTTTAATCTTCCTGTAGAGAAAGTTTTTCCCAAAATATCAAGATGTTTATCAATATCCAACTCTATTAATGAAATTTCGTTCTTAATATGTTTTAATACATTGTATTTATTCAGTAGCCTTTCTAAATTAGTCTTTCTATTATTTTGGAGTTCTATTTTCTCTTTTCTAGACAGAAAGTATTCAAGATAGACGTAGCATAAATTTTTCCTACTTTTATTAATATCAAAGTTATAATTTCCTTTATATTTTACAGTAAATTCTGGATTCAAGTACGCTTCGCAATCGTTTAGCAACTGAAACAAGTAACCTAACTTATAACCAATACTTGCTAAATGCTGATTGTCCAATTTGGGATTATATGATTTCATACCAATTATTAGACAATTTTGAATAACCTGTGAAGTTTGGTTATCTAAAATTTCCTTTATTTCATCAATGCTTGCATTGACCTCAATATTTAATTCTTGTATTGTCCCGCGGCACATTCTAATAATCATTTGGCTAAATAGTCTAACTGTAGAATCATCAATTTCGGACAATAATTCCATGCACTTCCCCAATAGAAAGACTGTGATTATTAAGGCTTCATCTATAGAATATTGCTTGTGTACTGTAGATATACTATGCCTTTTATCATCTTGATCGATAATGTCATCAATTATGATAGATGATTTATGAATTAACTCAATAGCTGTTGCAGATTTATAAACTTTTTCGTTCAGATTATCAGAAAACAGCTTATAACTATAATATGTTAATAAAGGTCTGAAGCGGCTTCCATTCACTATCTGAAGAATTTCATGATATTGTACTGGCAATTCAAGAAGTATTGATCTAATTCTAGAATCAACCTCACTCAAAAAATTTTTTTCTTCACTATTCAACGTAATTGTTGGTGACTTTTTCACTTTAATCTCCTACCGATAACAATTTATTATCACTATACAAAGTGTATAAATCAGTCTATAATAGCGTCATTATCGTTAAAGGAGACTATCATGGATTATACTATTATTTCTAATTACCTAGATTATTGCAAAACTCATAAACGTTTGAGTGCACATACCCTTCGTGCTTATAAAAACGATTTAATGCAATTTTACAATTCAAATAAAGAATGTGTGGTAAGTTATATTGAAGGTTTGACACATTCAAACTTAAAAACAAGTACTTTACGACGAAAAATCGCAAGTTTAAAAGTGTTCTATGGCTATCTACAGTCACAAAACATCATTGCAGACAATCCTTTTAATCAGTTACGTTTTCAATTTCGAGCAGAAAAAACATTGCCTAAGACAATACCTCATGATAGTTTAAAAATCTTATATACCTATCTAAAACAAAAAGTTGTCTCTTCCAAAACTGTTTATCAAAAACAAAAAGCTGAAAGAAATTTGTTAATTATTTCATTATTACTTTCAACTGGTATTCGGATTTCTGAGCTTTGTCATATTCAAATCAAAGATATTAACCTAATTGAACAAACGCTTCAAATTCTAGGAAAAGGAAAAAAAGAACGCATTATTTTTTTAGGGGATGAACGGACTTTTCAGTTGCTAAAAGCTTATATCTCTTGCTATTGTAGCTATTTAGACGATTATCTATTTTCTGGAAAATCCCCACAAAAACCACTGACAGAACAAAGTGTTCGCTTACTTCTAAAAATGGCAAAAGACCAAACTAGACTAACTACAACGATCACACCTCATATGTTTCGTCATAGCTTTGCTACGATGTTATTAGATAACGATGTCGATATTCGTTACATCCAGCAGATACTTGGTCATAGTTCCATTTCTATAACTCAGATATATACCCATGTGTCACAGTCTAAGCAAAAAGAAATACTAAGTTCTTATAACCCTATTGCATCTATTTACCTCTAAAAAATATAAGACTACCTCATTAAGGTAGCCCTATTTTCATGCCATTCTACTTCTCACAACTTTTGTCACAATACCAAGTGCCAGCAGAATATTAAAGACAATATATAATCCCGTAAAGCTCCAAATACCATTGGCTGCTAAATCTTCTGTATAGAGATTTCGTTCTGTGAGGAAGAGGTAAATCCCATAGATTTCTATAAAGACTAATCCACTGATGAGTCCGATAAGAAACAAAGCACCTGAAACTTTCACAATCTGATAAAGGACAAGTAAAATCAGTCCTATTGCGGCAATAATCAAAAGGCTTTGTACAATTTGTTCCAACATTTTACACCTCTTTCTAGGACAACTGCTTACGGTAATAGTTAGCTTGTTCCTTGTCGAGTTCATCTAATTGACTAACTAAATCAAGGTATTCTGCTTTTGTCACCTCATCTAAGTCTGGAAAGTCATTCTCACGAGTTGTGATGATGACCTCTAATTGACTAGTGATTTCTTGTTTTGAAAAGCTATAATCAAGGGTCTCATCTTCATACTGTTCTTTTAAGGATTGGTAGTTTTCTCTATCTTCTGGGCTTGTAAATCCTTGTGCTAACCATTCTTCTAGTTGATAACGCATTTCTTCGACTGTTTGGGTCATGGTCTGTTCTCCTTTTGTGATTTCTTGACTTCATTTTACCGCGTTCAAAAATATTTGTCAGCCTTTTTCTTAAATCTCAAGAGCTATTTGTTGCTGTTTTTGAGGTTGTGTATCTTCACTAAACTTAGCCAAAGCTACGTCTATTTCCTCAATCTCTGCTTCTTTTTCAACCAAGGGTGCCAAAACATCATACTTAGCCTTTACAAGCTGATAATTCTCTTCCTTTGGAAAGGCTTTTTCAACTTCAACTTTCGCTACTTGTAGCTTATCTCTTAAATCCTTTACTAGCTCTTCCGTCTTTTCTTGGTCATCAATAATATGGTCAATGGCATTACTAATCCGTTGGATGGTTCCCACGTCCGATTTCAAATCAAGGGCAACTGTATATTGATTCTCACCAACAATCATTAAGGAAACGGTCTCTGGCAAGGGCTCACTAGGTGCTCGTGTTGTCATTTTTAAATCAAACCCTCTAAAGCTGGCAAATGTTCTGACTTCCTTAGTCTCTGAGCGGTTATAGGTAATGAGTTTACGCAGATAGTCCCCAGCTTCAGCACGATTGTCCATTGCTTGATTGTCAAATCGCATGACAAAGTCCAAGTGTTTCGTGGCAAGGGATTGAGCAATATCCTTATCATATTGACTCAATCGTTTTTCCATAATAGGGAGGTGCTTCTCACAATAGGAAATGGTGTGGCGATACTCGTCTTTGGAACGATTAAAGGCTCGCTTTTGATTTTCTAACACTGTCAGATCATTCTCCAACTCCATTTTGAGTTTGAGATAAGGATTGCCAGTCGCTAAAGCCTTAAAGTCAGAAGCTGTCATGGTTTGTTCATCAATGTCTTCTGCTGACCTCACGGGATCTTTTGAGGTCATAATCTGAGTGATGTACTTAAGCTTATTCTCCTGTGTCTGCCAGAGGTAGTTGTCAAAGCTCCCTTTAGTAATATAGTGATAAATATCCACTTCTTGGTGCATGTTACCTTGGCGGATTAGCCTACCATTTCGCTGGACAATATCAGAAGGTCTCCAGGGAACATCTAAATGGTGGACAGCTTTCATGCGTGATTGTACGTTTAGACCTGTTCCGCCTTTTTCCGTCGAAGCCATGAGAATCCGTACTTCACCACTATTGACCTTTCTTGACAGAGAATTTTTCTTATCATCTGTATTGGCATCATGTACAAAGGCAATCTGCTCTTTTGGAATCCCTCGATCGACAAGCAGGTCCTTGAGTTCATTGTAAACATCAAAGCCCTCTTCCTTACTTTTAGGGGTACCAATATCAGAGAAAATCATCTGAGTAGCTTTGTCTCCAGCTCCTTCACGGTAAATCCGCTCGACATTATCGACTACTTGAAGAATTTTCTGATTATCCGCTAAAGTATAAGCAGGGTCAATTAACCGCATATCAATAGCTAGTTTTCTGGCTTCCCCAGTTATTTTTAACATGTTATCGATACTAGGATCAACACTACCTGACTTGATAGCGTCTGAACGCTCGACCAACTCTTCTAAATAGTATTTCTGGGCTTGCGTTAATTCGCTTTCCACCGCAGTTATCTTAGCTTCTGGAACAGGTAAATCAAGCATGTCTGAGGTCTGAATGTCTGCTGTTTCCTTATAGATTCGCATGAGTTCAGGAAGATTGACAAATTTCTTGAACCGTTTCTTAGGCTGGTATTTATCACCAGTCGGGGCTAGTTCCATAGAGTTCTCGATGTTCCCAAAAGCCCCAACCCACGAATCAAAATTGGATACCTGGTATCGCTCTAAAACATCTGGCTGAATATAATTCATCATGGTGTAAAGTTCACTAATGGAGTTTGAAACTGGTGTTCCTGTCGCAAAAACAACATTTCTATCACCATGCTCTGCCTGAACTTGTCTCACCTTCATCTCCATATCCACGTTCTTTTTTGAAGTGGTATTGGTAATTCCCGCGACATTCCCAAGTCCAGTGATTGGACGGATATTCTTGAAGTGATGAGCCTCATCCACAAAGAGAAAATCAATGCCAAGGTTTTCAAATTCAATAAAGGTATCTCGTTCCAGTTTTTGGAGTTCTTCCAACTGGTTCTCCAATCCCTTAATCGAACGCTCCGCTTCTTTCACCGTATAATCACTGTCACTTCCTATCTTGATTTCTCTGAGTTGTTCGAGTTTGTCATTGATATAGGTGACCTGTTTCTCACGACTCATCGGTATTTTTTCAAACTGGGAATCCCCAATGACAATAGCATCGTAGTCCCCTGTGATAATGCGAGAGACAAACTGCTTGCGTTTGGCTTTGGCAAAGTCTTTCTTGGTCGTCACATAGACCTTTTTCGTTGGAAAGAACTTCATGATTTCTTGACCAAACTGGGCGGTCAAACTAGAAGGAACCACATAGAGAGGTTTATGCACCATACCAAGTTCTTTCAGTTTAAAGCCTGCTCCAAGCATGGTTAAGGTCTTTCCAGAACCGACTTCATGGGCTAGTAGAGCACGTTTTTCTTCCACAATCCGTTGAATAGCATTCTTTTGGTGAGGGCGTAAGGAAATATTCTGGGCAAGCCCATCGATGGTTAAATGACTGCCATCATAGACCTTAGATACTGTTCGATTGTAGAGACTATTATAGGTGTCTTCAATCATTTGTTGGACTTCTGGATACCTTGCCACAAAGTCTTGAAACAACTCTTGAATTTGGGTTTCCTTAGCACGAAGAACTGTTGTTTTCTCCACATCTGTCACATTCTTTTTCTTGTCTCCTTCGACAATTTGTTTTGTGATGGTCGGTTGATTGGAATTAAGGAGGTTTTCAAAGATTTTTCGGCCACTATCAAAACGAGAACCTGAAACACCCAGACTTCTATCCGTTGCCGTAGAGTAAGTATAGGCAAACTTAGACTGGTAGGAAATTGTTCCATCAAGGGGACTAATTTCAAGGACTGTCGCTACTTCTTGATCTGTGAGGTCAAAGGCTTTTCCCATAAAGGTTTCTTGGGCAAATTTTCCATAAACGGCTAGAGGAATCCAACGTGAGCCAATCCGATAATCAATATCAGCTAGAGTGACACGTTGTGGTCTAACCTCTTCTAAGAGATCTTGATAGTGTTGCCAAGGAAAATCAGAATTTTCTTGCTTAATGAGTAAGTCCACAATTTCTAACTTGGTCACCACATCCCCTGATAAGAAATCCTGACGAGCCACATAGACCACTTCTCCGTTTTCGAGATAGCGTTCTGGGTCAGGAATAATGGCATCTTCCAGTTCTTCAATCAAAGTAGCTTTGGAATCTGTGTGATAAATAGACATCATGTAATCCAAATCCACTCCACGCCCATCTGCTAGACTGGAATTGAGAGCATCAAGTGCTGAGCTAACTTCTGTCACTTCTTTTTCAGGACGAACCAGAGCTTTTTCAAAGGCAAGCGACTTGGTATAGATAATCGTTTTTCCATTTGGGTCAAGACTTTCATCTTCTAAACTAGCAAGGAGCGAATACTTATCATCACTATCGAAAAGATTGCGGTTAACTGCACTATTCAAATAACCATAGCGTTTGACAAAGCTATCATAAGCATGATTGAGTTTGCCTAACAATTGATTAAATTTCTCCTTATCGTAGTCATAATAGCGTTGGATGGCAATGACCTCTTGATAAGCATTTCGAATGTCTACCATTCCCTTAATCCGTGCCACTTCCTTATCTGATAGCGGTGCTTCATAAAAGACCGTTTTTTTGAAATATCCCTTAAATTGTCCTCGTTTTGCTGTTTCCTCGGTCACATAGACATCCAGAGCTGTACTATCTGTAACTTCTAAGCTATTGAATCTATCAATCTGTTTTTGGGAATGCTTAGTGTCCCAGGCTTTGAAGTTGCCCTCTTCATCGACATAGTAGCTGATATCTTCTGTCTTGGTCCCCACTCGAATACCTTTGTTATCTCGATAGTAAACCGTAGAATCCTGATAGCCAAAACTGTATTGACCAAGATTCTCTCTCATTTCAGGTGGAATGGAGATATCAATGATTTGTTTGGTCAGCACATTTGGGTTAATAATGATTTCATTTCTATCAATCACTCTTGCGGCCTTTACCTGTTCCAGAGCAGTCTGAACACTCTCTATCAAGTTATCCGTTTTTCCCTTAACAGAAAGCGTGCCACCGTTAAAGTTTCTGACTTCATAGGTTCCTATAACTTGGCGATTGTATTCTCCATCAAAGTAAGGATTGAGCCAAATGCGGTCATCCTTGTCATAACGAATGGAACCTGAAAAGGCTAGATCATCTGCCACATATCCTTTATCCAAGTGCTTCTGGAAGAACAACATATCTGTTGTAACATTGGTTCCTGCAATGGCCTTAAAAGCAGTATCTGGTAAACGCACACCACCAAGAAACTCGGTTGTCTCACGAATATCTTGAAGAATATTCTCCGTCCGTTTATCCATGGTTCCTGTGGAGGAGATAATGGTCACTTGCCCACCATCATGTACCAAATCAAGCGACTTCTTCACAAAGTAGTCATGAATCATATAAGGCTTATCGTACTTGTTATCTGCAATCCGAATATTAGCAAACGGTACATTTGAAATTACCAAATCAAAGCTATTATCATTAAAAGCAACTGTCTCAAAACCTTTGACTTCAATATGCGCATTTGGATGAAGGTGTTTGGCAATAGCTCCTGTAATGGTATCTAACTCCACACCGTATAACTCACTTTTTTCTCTCAAATGTTTGGGCATAGCCGCAAAGAAATTCCCTGTTCCCATGGAAGGATCTAGGATTTTACCACCTGTAAAGCCATCTCGTTCCAACTTATCCCATATCTGGCGAATCAAAAGGGGATCGGTATAGTAGGCAGTCAGAGACGATTGTTTCATGTCCGAATATTCCTTATCAGATACTAAATTTTTTAGTTCTTCACGTTCTTTAGAGAACTTAGGATTATAGTCATCAAAGAAATCGTTAGCAAGTCCACCCCAACCCACATATTTGGCCAAAAGTTCTTGTTCACTCGGAGTCGCTTGTCGTTGTTCTGCTTCAAGTGTTTTCACAAGACGAATGGCAGCAATATTCGTCTCCACCTTATCTCTAGCTGTCTTAGGGTAAAACTCTGTCAGATCTTCTGGAAAGTGAAAATCAACAGCAGGAATGGTTTCAACGACATCAGCTACCTCTGAATCAGTCTCCATCTCAATACTTTCTGGTACTTTCTCTTCTATTGCATTGACTGGTTGTGCTGTCATCATCACTTTAGAAACTGGCTCTTTTTGTTCTTCCATATCCATAAAGGAAAAGAGGTCTAATTCCTGACTGGTTTGCTCCATCTCTTCTTTTTCTTCGACAGAAGGAACATGGAGAGCCTGGGTGATGTCGTCTAGTGTCTGGAAGAAAAGGACTGGATTTTGTTCAATGAGATAGGAGAAATCATTTTGTAATTCAATCCGAATCAGGTTATTAACTCCTGACTCTTCTATGGCTATCACCTTAAAGTCTTGTCCCTTATAAGTTACCATAGAGTCAAGGGGAAAACGTTCAAGAGCTTCTTGTATGATAGGATTGTTGGGGGTTGGCTGAGGAATGGACATGTCAGCCTCAGTTTGAATAAAGGTGTCCCTCCAGTCTTTAAAGACAAGGTCTGGAGTTTCCTGTTTTTCTGCTTCAAAAGTTCTAGCTTCTTCCAAAGATAAGTCTTCGTGTAAAAAGCCATAAGCAACTGGTCTTAAATCTTCCAAATCCAGCTGACTGGTCAAGAAAAATTCAACCTTTTCATGGCTAAGTCCCATCTGAAGCAATTCTGTCGCAAGAGCTAGTTGAGTTACTGTGGCTTTGGGATAGCCACCTAATAATGCAAGGTCCGCATTTTCCAAACGGAAGTGACCTGCTGCGTCCAATAAAACGCTGACTTGGTCTGGCTCAAACTGAAACAAATCAATCCCAACCTGATTCAATATCTCTTGATTTTCAGTCCTGATAGCTTGACCAATCTTTTCTAATTCCTTTTCTTCGATTTTAGTCAGTGTTCGTTTCAGATCATAGGCACTACCATCAGCCTCTAAGTAGGTGAGCAGTTGCTTTCCCTCATAGACTGGTATCATTTCCATCTCATGATCAAAATCCCCACGTCTAAGGTTCGGAAGTTTAGGAAGGTCGTTTCGTACCTGGTCAAAATGGCTCAGTATCTCAAATTTCTGAGTCAGATTCAATTTCTCATACGCTGGTAAGTGTTCCGTTTGTCCCGTTCGAAAATCCAGTTGTGACAGGTCTTCGTCAAGGCTTGCAATCATGATAAAACCTTTTTCTCGAAAAGTAATCTCTTGAGGTGGTTCTGGTCCCATGATTTCTTTCTCTTCTTCAATAGCTTTTGGTTTCACTGCCTCTGCTTCTGGTTCATAGCTCAAAAGAAATTGTTCAATATCACGACTGATACGATCAGACAGGTTATTAGCCACACGGTACACATTGACTAAGTTTGCGGCTCTGCCTTTTTCCAACAGAGAGGATACTGAAATGGACTGATAAGCTCCTTCTTGGTCTAAGAGTTGAAAGCGAGTCGCCAGGTTAAAGAGGGCAACCTCAATTACCAAGGCTTTCTCATTGGTTGATAATTGGGGCAACTTATTTAGTCCAGGCTGACCAAAGGTTTGCGTATAGGTACGTAAGTCATGAGCTGCTTCAAATGGACTAGCTGCCACGAAAGCAGAGACATCCGTCTCAAACTGAACCACTTGAACAGGTGGTTTGACCTCTCCCCTATGGGTCGTAAAGTGTTGGATCAGACTGTCCCAGTCCTCATCAAAATGGGCTGCCTGATAACATAAAAATGATTCCAAAAGAATATGGTCACGTGGCAATCTTGCCCGCAACATCTCTAGTAAGTGTTCTTGATTCATGCTTCTCTCCAATCGAAAATGGGCTGAGAAATGTTCTCAGCCCACTGCTTTAATCTAGGACCAAGGCTCTTTGGTCTTTTTCTTGTGGCAACTTATCCATTAAAGTCGTCACATACTGTTGTAAGAAATGGCTTCTCTGGTCTAACAAATCTTTCTGCAAGGCAAGGTAGGTCACATCTCCAAAATAATCTTGGCTAGTTAGAGACAAGTCCTTTTGGATAATGTCTTGCAAGGTTTCTAAGGTGAGAGACGAATAATCGTCCTCATCCAAAACCTCATACCGAGCAAAGGTGTCCGAAATGTTGTTGGACGCTATCACTTCCATGATGAAACTAGCTCCCTCCCCTGTTCGATAAAGGTTATCCAACAAATCGGTCAGCTCTTCTTGAAGCTGCTCTTGATAGCCTTCTGCCTTTAGGCGTAACTCATCACTAACCAAAGGCAAGTCATCTATTGCCATAAAATCACGATAGAGGGTATCAAGTAGTGACTTATTGTCAATACTTAACTCCATGGCTAGAAAGGCTTTAACCATATCTTCATAGTTTTCTCGTGCCATCTCTGAAAATGTCTTAGAAATGGTTTCATAGTTCCAAGTCATAGCTTCTCTCCTTACGCTGATATTGAGTTGGCCATAAACCTTGTTGTACTTCTTCAAGATCCGTTAGGCCATCACTATCCGTGTCACTGCTCAAGGGATTGGTTCCTAGATCTAGTTCCACAGCGTCCGTTAAGCCATCCTGGTCCGAATCCGTATTGTAAATTTTTTTTGGTTTCATCTAGTTGTCCTCCATTTTCCGCTTTGAAAAGCCATAAGCTAGACCGAGAAGAAGGCCTCCACCAACAAGCGTCAAGAGAGACTGACTCTCCCCTGTATTTGGGAGAACACTAGCAGGAACTGGTGGCTCAGGAGTCTTAATTGGAGGTTGTGATGGTGTTGGCTGATTTGGAGTTGGTGGTTCTGGTTCAGGAGTGTGCGTCTTAACGGTGTTTGAACTGATGGTATAACCATTAACAGTATGAAGCACTGTATTTTCCACCTCACCTGAAGCGATTCGTTTCATCTGCAAGTAAACATCTGCTTGAAACTCTGATTTTTCCGCTAATTTTTCCAAGAAATCCTTGTCAAAACTAATGACAACTGTACCTTTTGAAATGTCTACTTTTTGTAGCATGTACTTAGTAATTTCAGTTCCTTTTGGTAGAACACTTCCATCTTTTAGAGTGACATCCACCAAAGTATAAGCCTTGTAGACACCGTTATAGGCATCGTGTGCTTCGTCATAATCATCGTTAAAACGATAGTCAATGAGCGGTGTCGCACGATTAGCTGGAATGCGTGCCCCTACTAAGCGATAGTTAAAGACCTGATTCATAGCAAGACTTTTGCCGTCAAGGCTCTTCTTTTGAGACAAATCAACCACCACATCTTTTTGTGGGTCTAGTTTTGGAACATTATTGACCACGGTTTCTGTCACGTAAGCCAAGCCAAAATCAATTTGATAAGCCGTATTTTCATACTTGCCACCAGTCTTTGTCAGCTCATTCTTAATGGTCATCGGCAGTGTCACGACTAAGGTTTGACCTGTTTTAACATAAGTCTCATAAAAGGCTTTAGGATTATCGGCACTTAAGACTTGAATGGCTCCTTTGGGTGTAAACTGGCGTTTGGCCATAGCTTCTTGAATGACTTTGGGGGCTTCTGATAGGCTTGCGTAGGTTTTAACAGAGACACCTTTGACAAGATTGCCTGACTTATCCATGATGTGAACACCATCTGGATTTAAAGTCAGAGCTTCTTCGGGATAGTCATCTACCATGTAGAAACCTTTAGCAAGGGTATCATCTGTCACAACCAAGTCCTTGTACTGACTGTAATCCAGAACCATTTTATAGTAATTGATTGTATTAGGAAGAATGGTCTTGCCATCAATTGTGCTGCCTGCTTTATTAGTATTAGACTTGTGTGGGGTAACTTTGGGTACATGATTAGTCACCGTGTTGGTCTTATAGGCTTGCCCAAAGTCCACTTGATAAGCCACATTATCATAAGACTTTCCTGAATGAAGCATGGATTCACGAACGGTCATAGGCAGTTTAATAGTAATGTTTTGTCCCTTAGTCACATAAGTATCATAAAAGGCTTGAGGGTCTTCTGCCATAAAGACTTGGAAGGCTCCTTTAGGCTCAATCTTTCGTTTCGAAAGGGCTGCTTGTAGGTTTTTAGGCGCTTCTGATAAGCTAGAATAAGTTTTCACCGTAACACCTGATACTGCTTTACCATCAGATGTGGTTAGCTGAATCGCTGTTTCATCTGGTAATAGGGCTTCTTCGGGATAATCATCCACAAAGTAAAATCCTTGTGCAATTTGAGCCTTATCTGCTTTAATGCCTCGGTATTGGTCCAAGTCCCATGACAGCGTATAATGGTTTTGAGTTCCCACAAGCATAGGCTTCCCATTGATGTCCACCTTATCCTTATTCAGGTTTTGTTTCTTAGGCTCTGGAGAAACGAGGGTATTGGTCACTTCCTCGGTTTCGTAGCCATTGCCAAAATCGACTTGATAAGCCTTATTCTTGTAATTAACAGTTTGACCATAAAGACTCTCTTTAACGGTCATTTTGGTTAGCATTTCCAATGAAGTTCCTGTTTTAACATACTGGTCATAGAAGGCTTGGTTATCGTGAGGCATGAAAACTTGAAAGGCCCCTTTTGGTGTGATCTTGGCACGAGCCAGTTTGTCTTGAAGGTCTTTAGGAGCATCTTTTATGGAAGCGTAAGCTTTGACAGAAATTCCTGACACAGACTTGCCATCACGAGTGGTGATGACTGTTCCCTGATCCACTAAATCCAGCACATCTTCAGGGTAGTCGTCCACAAAGAAGAAGCCACATGCAATGGTCTCTTTAGAAGAGCTATCTCCCTTGTATTGGTCTAAATCCCAAGTCAAACGGTAGTGATTGGTTGTTCCTAAAGTAACCACGGTATCGTTAATGACGACACCGTCCTCATTTTCATTGCGTTTCTGAGGCACAATGTGGCTGGTCGTATCTCCATCACCTGGTGTCCGAATGGTTACAACATTTGAAGTGACGGTATAAGCATTTGGCGTTCCCTTGTTCATCAGGAGCTTATAGCTGTTGGAATAAGTGGCCCCATCATTTTGGAGGCTACCATAAAGTTTAGGTGCTACTAGTTGATAGGATTTAGTTAAATCCCTATTAACTTCTTGAAGTAAAGTTTCCTTGGCAGTCAAGGTCACAAAGTTCTTTTCCTGATCAAAGGTCATCTCATAGCTTCCGTTCTCCGCCTGTGTTTTTTCCTTATCAAGCACATAGCCTGCTGGCAGGTAGTCCTCGAAACTGAGGCTAGTTGTTTTAGCACGATTGGAAGAAAAAGCATCTACTGTCAGTGGGTAAATAACCGTTGAAGCCTTTGCGACTGTTTTGCCATGAAGATTAGTTTGGTCTGTATTCACCACTTTTTTCATAATTTCGGGCGTTGTTGTCAGACGGTAGTCATGGTAGTGAACCGTTGGCACTTGTGGTGCTTTGGGCAAGGGTTTTGAAGTAGGAATTTTCGGCAAAGTGACCTTTGTTAAGGTCAAACTAGGTTGTGTCACTTTCTCTAGTGGTTTCTCTTTAAAAGTCACAGGTGGTTCAGGTGTAAACGTTTTCGGTGTGAAAGTTTTTAGCACCACCTTAATCGGATCAGGTACGGGATCCAGTTTTGGGGTCACATATGGTTTGGGACGATACGGTTTAACAGTCCGTGCGACGGGCAAAGTATTTAAAGCAAACCAGTAGGTCTTTCCACCCACCTGCATCGGCATGTCTCCCTGCCCAAAAGTCACTGTATAGGTATTCCCTGATGTGACGGTTGAGACAATCGCACCTTTATAGGCATAGCGACTAGACGTCGTATCCCATTCCTCTGACAACTTCAAATCACTGGCACGGTTGGAACCTAGTGAACGAGCCAAGCCTTCATTCGTCACTTGAATCGTTGAGCCATTGATAGGCACAAATTTACCAGACGAATTCTTCACATATTCCAGACCGATATCATTATGATTCAGTGAGGAGTGAGTAAAGACACCTGGTTTTTCCTTAGTGAAAGCTACTTGCGTTCCGTCTTCCAAAAAATACTTGGCTTTGACACGGAACTCCATCTTATCGGTTCGCCAATTCCCTGTTCCATCATTTCGGTAAGCAATAAAACCTTCTGTTGGATCGTTTGGTACGACTAACTGCACTGCATTGGTGCCCGTTGGCGAAACAAGATTAGTAATATCATATGTGATACGACTAATCCTCTTCCCATCAAATCGGGTATTTTGTAAGTTTTGATAAGTGAAGCTTAAAGTTTCACCTGTCTTAAAAGAGTCATATACAAAGAAGCCTGTGGAATCTAAGATATTAGAATAGCCTCCAAGCATCGCATTGTCTTTCGCAATAATACGGTCTGGATTGCGAGTAGTTGCGCCATGTCTTGCTTGTGGTTCCCCATTATTCAAGTTTAGAGCTTGAGCAAGGGCTTCTGAAATATACCCCTCTTCTCCTTTGGAAATCTCTGCTAAGTCATGCTTGTAGCGGTTCATTTCTTTTGCATTATAAGCATCAATGGCTTCATTTTCTTTCTTTGCGGCTTCTTCTTTTTCCTTGTTGCGTTTGGTGATAGCTGCAATTTCATCCGCACGATCTGTGGCCAATTTCTGTTGGTTGTTATTGTACTCATCAACAGCAACTTTACCCGCTTTGTTTTCATCATCAATCGCTTTTTGTCCAGCTTGATTGCGTTTGTCAATCGCTTCATTATCAGCCTTTGCCTTAGCTAGACCTGTTTCATTTTCCTTTTGAGTAGCCAGATTCTTTGCGACAATGGCATCTGCGGCTTTTTTCTTGGTCACATATTCTGAAAGATTCTCCTTATTTCTCTGATCAATAGTAGCTACTGAAGACATGTAATCCTGATAGCCTGGAACAGTTGAGCCATCTCCCGACGATACAGTTTGAGTCGTTACGGTCACATCAGCAAATTTATCTTGAGTCTTCACTTCTGAAACCGTGGTATCAACAGAACTGTTTAAGGTCTTTCCTGCCTGATTTGCTTCTTTGTGACTGGCCTCTAACGCAGCATTCCCTTTTTCAACACGTATTTTATCTTGTTCATAGGTTGCTTTATCAGCTTTATAGGTATCTGTTACCTGAGTGATTTCCTCAGCTTGTTTAGCAGCATCGGCTTCAGCTTTAGCTAATTGTTGGTTAGTCTCACCAGCTGATGTCGTGTTGCCCAAATCCATTGGCTGGTCTTGAACAGTCTTGACACCTTCTGCTTTCGCTTGATTGACAGCTTGGGTTACCGTGTCATGAGGAACGGTTACAGTAATCGCACCGTCTGTATGACCAGTTGAAGCAAGACTCTTCGTCTGTTGGGCAACTGGTGCTGGCTGTGCTTGAGGCAAATTGGTGGCAGGATTTCCCGTTCGTTGAATGATGTTATCCTGTGGTGCCGTTACTTCGTCAGCCTGTGCCACTGCACCACCCCATGCAACAATAGCTGTGACCATAGTTCCAAGAGCTACCGAACAAAGCATACGATACTTCTTACTTTTACGAAAGACATGCTTCTCTGCTTTTTCCTGATTCACTAAAAAGTGATGATGACATTGTTTGGTCATAACTAATCCTTCTTTTCTTTTAATAAGTAGCAACAATCTGTCGCTCTTTCCCCATCATAAAAAAGAAGCCTTGATTTTGGTATCACATCAAGTAAGAGAATAGTAAACTGTATGTATAACATCTAAAAATGTTGCTTTTGTGCCGTAAAAATGTTAAAATTACGGTACAAAAGCAACAAAGAGAGGGCGAAATATGTCTAAAAAAGAATTGTTACTTGAGTACTTAGACAATCATAACGGCATGATTACTTATAGAGATTGTAAAAAATTAGGTATTCCAACCATTTATCTAACGAGACTAGAAAACGAAGGGGTTATCTTTAGGGTCGAAAAAGGTATCTATCTGTCCTCTGATGGAGATTATGATGAATACTATTTCTTTCAGTATCGTTACCCCAGAACTGTTTTTTCTCATATCTCTGCTCTTTATCTCCAAGGACTTACAGATGAAATTCCTCAATATTTTGAAGTAACAGTCCCAAGGGACTACCGTTTTAGGAATACACCATTAAATTTAAATATCCACACTGTTTCTAAAGACATTGTCAACCTCGGGGTCACCAGTGTAAAAACTCCAATGGGAAACACCGTTAACGTTTATAATTTTGAACGTGTTCTGTGTGATTTTATCCTTAATCGAAATAACATTGATGCTGAGCTATTTGTTAAAACACTTCAAACTTATAGCAACTTCCCTAAAAAAAATCTCTCAAAGCTCTATGAATATGCTCAAAAACTGAATATCTTAGATGAAGTTAAACGAACCTTGGAGGTACTACTATGAATAAAGCAAAATTAACAGCACTCTGCCATAAAATATCGAAGAATACTGGATTAACTTTTAATTCCGTCATGACCTATTACTTTCTTGAAGCTATTCTGAAAAAATTAAGTCAGAGTTCTTATTCGAATCACTATATTTTTAAAGGTGGATTCCTACTTTCAAACGTCATTGGGGTTGAATCTCGCAGCACTGTTGATATTGACTTTCTGTTTCATAAACAAACTTTATCAGAAGAAAATATTCAACAACAGCTTGAAGAAATTTTAACTGAATCGAAAGATGGTATTCAATTTTCAATTCAATCCATAACAGCTATTAAGGAAAGCGATGATTATGGTGGTTACCGAGCAACCATTTTATGTCAACTAGAAAATATTAAACAAATTATCCATTTAGATATTGCGACTGGAGACATTGTCACACCTTACCCTGTTACCTATGACTATAAAGCCATTTTTGATGATGGCAATTTTCCAATCATTGCTTATACGATTGAAACAATCTTAGCTGAAAAACTCCAAACCATTTATTCACGAAATTTCTTGAACAGTCGCAGCAAAGATTTTTACGATGTCTATATCCTTTCAAAGCTAAAGAAAGATGACATTGATTTTTTACAATTAAAGGTTGCTTGTGAAAGAACCTTTTCCTATCGTGAAACTGAACTCGATTTCAATAAAATCATTGAACTACTGGAGAGATTCAAATCTGACTCTGTTCAACAGCAACAATGGCAAAATTATTCAAAAAAATATAGCTATACAAAAGACATTCTATTCACAGATATACTTAATGAGATTATCAGCCTCCTGATAGCCCTCAATTCTAATCATAACGCTTAAGTCGTGACTAAAAGACTTTAAAGCTAGCAGCTGACCTTGCCATAAAAAACAAAAAGAATATGCTAACATTTTTATACTTTGTTAGCATATCCTTTTTTCATTTCGTTGTGTAGGCAAAACTGATGGTACTATCCACTCCTGATAACTTGCGGAAGGTATAGTTGGGATTGCCATTATAGTTGGTCTCTGAGATAAGAAATGACCCATCTGGATAAACTTTCTCAATAAATGCCACATGCCCGTACTGTCCACCCGCAAAGGAGACAATCGCTCCTGCTTTAGGGATGGTTCCTGTTTCACCACCGAGACTAGCCGCAGTTCGTACCCAATCTTGACCATTGCCCATGGTATTGATAATCGGAATTTTCTCACCATTTTTACCTTTGAGTTTTAATCCTAATTGGTTAATCCGTGCAGCTACTCCCCATGTACATTGACCGTAGGCATAGCCCATACCGTCACCACCACCTGGGATAGAATTGTCATAAAGGTCACCACGAACAGCTTCCAAAGCTTTTGGATCACTTTGTGCGGTCCCACCATTTGGCTGGCTAAACCCTTTTTCGATTTGGTAATACCACTCAGTTGCTCTGGTTTGGCGCTCTAAGAGCTTATCTCCGCTATTTCCTTCCCAATAAATGAGAAAGAGTTGAGCAAGGTTTGCTGGACTTCCTGAATGTTTGAAAAAGTCCTTTAACCAGTTGGTGTAATAGGGATTATCCCCATGCAACATGAAATCCAGTTGTAAGCCTAAGTCATACCACTTCTGATTCTTTCGTTTGGCATATTCTAACAAAAGTGTGTGACGGCGTGACCCATCAGCAGTATCTGTCCACTGTCCTAGCCCTAGTCCACGTCTCAAGATATTAGGGTAACGACCGTTATAAATGGCTGGACCACCCAGAGATAGCCACCCCTCATCATCCCAAGAGTTTTCTCTTGCCCCAACTGGAGGAGATAGGTAGTCGCCTTCAGCTCGTTTGGGATTGATAGAGGATTCTACCGACCAGTTTCCTAGGATAGCTGCGATGGCTTGATTGGTCGCTCCTTGACTTCTCAGGTACTCATAGATCGCTTTCGCTCTCGCAAACTCATCCCCGCCAAACTGACCAATGGCTGGTATAATAGTGGTTTGAAGCTGAATCACTTTAGGAAAGTAAAAGGCTGGATTGACATAAACCAACTTGTCCGTGTCATCATCCACCTTTTGATAGGTGACTTTTAGCCCCGTACCATCTTTAGTTTGGCCAATAACCTCTCCTGCTTGGACTCGCTGACCAGCCGTCACTCGACCAGTATGAACATTATAAAGAGTGAGCTGAGTCTTGTTTATTCCCTTGCCTGATGTGAGGATAAGATTATCCCCATCAAGAGAGACTTTCCCATCCATAGGTGCCACAATCACTTGGTTCTCTTTAGCCTCTAAAGTGATGTGATGATGAAGCATTGGTTTCTCATCCATCACCTCGTAGCCATAGCGAACGGTCATGGTTAGAGCGTCATCTTCCGTTTGTCCTTGAAAGGGATTCTCCAATTCCTGAAGGGAAAGGTAAGTTCCTTCCTCGCTTAATTCCTTCAGGTCTGCTCGTTCTTCATCTGAGAGTTTATAAGGAGGATTTTTAGTTAAGTCTGACATGGACTGAATAGATGAGCCACCATTTAAGTCCTGCCAAAGCTGACTCAAATAAGCTTGATAGGTTTGAGGACTTTCTTCCATAACTTCGTCTAAGGCATAATCCTGATACTTATGATTCATGAAGGCCATGACCTCATCAATCTTAGTGTAGTAGGTAATGCCTTTATCATTGGTTCTCGTGTGCTCCGCATCCTCCCAGGTCAGATGGGTATAACTCTTGGTCAACTCTATCTCATCTTGTTGGATGAGACTGGTTCCTGAAATCCCCATGACAAAACTCATCATGAGAAGAAACAGAAACAACAGGCCTGATACCACCCAAGTCATGGGATTTGTGATAAGAGCTGAAAAGAAGGTCAGGCTCCCCTTAATTGCTTGGATTATTTTTGAAAAGCCTGCAATACCTTGCTTCCCAGCCTGTTTAAGAAACGTTTGGTAACGTCTTCTTGGCTTTAAAGGTTTTTGGCGTTTCCAGCCTTTCCCCTTTTTAAAGTTCTGATACCGTTCCTTGCCATGAGCCATCTTGTTTTTGGCAAAACGATGTCCAGTCTGCCCACCTTTCACGACGACTTTTCCAGATTGATAGGTAAATCTAGCATAGCGTCTGCCTTTCAGACTGGTATCTTTTAGGGTTCTAAGACCATCTAAATCATCGTCTTGAGCAACTACATCTAGCGATTCGGACGCTAGAAAACGCAACCCTCGTTTAACTTTGGTAGAGGTTTTCTTAGCCTTATGAGCCTTTTTGAGCTGATGAACCTCACGTTTGGCGGAAGTGACTTCTTTTTCTGCCTGAAGGCGGTCAAAATTTTTCTCTTTTTGGAACTGAAACCGTGAAGTTTTCGTTTCTTTTGACTCTTTGTGATAGGTAAACTTAGGATTGACAGTTTTCTCTTTTTCTTCTAGCTTGACCTCTGCCAAGTGTCTTCGGGCAAGCTTCAGACGATTTCTTGCTTGTGGGAGACGGTACTTTCTTATTTCCTTTGCCTTTAACCATCTGGGAGATACATAGGCGATAGATTCCTTAAAAGTTTCTGTCGCAGCTGCTTTTTCATCTTGATAGGCTTCTTTGAGAGTTTTCCTCTGTTCTTTTGCTTCTGCTTTCTCAGCTCGTCTGGTGAGAAAGCGTTTCTTAGGGAGAGCTATTTGTACGGCTTTCTTCTCCCTACGGTAATGAATTCGACTAGACTTTAAACTGCTTTGAAAGGTTTTTCGTGCAGCTTTAAGGGTTTTCTTATCTGGTATCATTTGTCAAGCCTCATCTTTTCTGGATCGGTACTCATGATGTCAAAGAGCTTGGTTTGGTGTGGAATCTTATTCCTGAATGGTACAACTGTTGAGCCAGCCTTAATGAGACCTGCTCCCTTTTCAGGATTAACCAAGTATTTCTCTAACTCCTTGGATAAACCTAAGAGGTGAACCAATTCTTCTCGGTCATTCTTAGCCTGTTTTAGGAGAATCATGAATTCGCTATTCGCGATAATGCGTCTGCCATTGGCATCAAGAAGCAGCGTTTCCACATTCTGCGTAATCCCTGTTGGCGTTGCCCCATACTTCCGAACCCGACTCCAGAGTTTGAAGAAGAAATCAGAAGCGTACTTATCCAATAACAGCAGCTGCATTTCATCAAAGTAAATCCAGGTTCTCTTCCCTAGTTTTTGATTCTTCACCACACGATTCCAAATCTGGTCAAAAATCACCATGAGGGCAATTTGTTTGAGTTCATCGCCCAGCTTTTTGACATTGTAAATGAGGAAGTGGCTATCGGTTTTGATGTTGGTGCGGTGTGAGAAAATATCTAGAGAACCTTCCACATACAGTTCCATATCAAGAGCCAAGTCCTTCGCTTCTAGTTCAGGTTGCTTGGAGAGGACAAAGACCCATTCCACCAAAGACGGTTCTTGAAAATGCTTATAGGTCAAGCGTGTCACACGGTCGATTAGTGACTTCTCACGACCATCTATTTTGCGGTCCAACAATTTCCCAATCCAAGACAGGAGAAATTCTGACTTGACCTTAACAGGGTCTTCATCCATATTCTCATCTGACAAGTCTAGGACATTCAAGAAAGTGGTGGAGTCAGGCGCAATGTCAATGCTTTCCCCACCAAAGGCTTGACCGATGATGCTGTACTCATTTTCAGGATCGACGATGATGATTTCGGTATCATTATCCGCTTCTTTTAATTTAGTCGAAATAATCTCATGTTTTGTGGCCATGCCTTTCCCTGAACCTGATGTCCCTAAAATTAGACCTGATGGGGTATTGAGTTTCCCACGGTCAATGGTAATGATGTTACTTGAAATCTGATTAATCCCGTAAAATTTTCCACCTTTGTCCTGAATATCAACAGAAGTCCAAGGCGAGTTGACGGCAATATTCGAGGTTAATAGAGACCGAGAAACACCTTCAACATAATTCTTCCCAAAGGGTAACAGACTATTAAAGGCAGCTTCCTGCATATAGGTCAGATTATCAATGATGAGATCATTTGAGCCGGCCACTTGTTTGACAATGTCTAAGGATTGGTTCAGCTGATCCTCATTATCCGCAAAGACCCCAATCAAAAAGAGGGTGTCAAAGAGCTTATCTCCAGTCTGTGTCATAGTTTTAAGCAGCTCATCAGCTTCATCAATATTGCTTTCAAGAACCTGACTAACCTTTTCCAAATAAACACCAGAGCGTGCCATCTTTTGTTGCTCGCCAATTTTTTGTGATTCCATCAAGGTTTTCTTGGTTCGGAGTTTCTTCATGGCCTCTGACTTGGCTGAGCCTTTAGCATGCAGGCTCATCATCACTTCCAAATCCGACTGTATTAAATCACGAAAAAACTTGTCCCCTAACTCCATACCGTAATCCCGAACATAGACAATCTGTAAGAGTCGATTGTCTATTTCAATATGATTTTTGTGTTTGAAAGATAAGCTGGTTGGGGCAATAAAATGTTTGGTGGTTTGTCCTGAACACACTAGGTCTTGATAAGTAAAGGGCAGATGGTTTTCTCCGCGCAACATATCGGCCAGATGGTTGACTCTTTCTTCTCCTGTCAAGAGGTTAAAGCTAGCCTCGATTTCTGAAAGACCGCTCTTAAAGTATTCCCCAATTTGAGAAAGGGAACGGTAAGCCAGTTTAGGCGTTTGGTCACTTTTCCCAAAAGAAATCAACTTGATAGCTGAAAAATTATTCTCTCCTGCTTCTAAGTTAGAATCCATTATACGGTTGAGTTCCTCACGGTAGGGATCAAAACCATCTTTATGCAAGGGATAAAGGACACTTTTTCGGAATTGTTCCAAGTTGACCTTCTTGTTAAAAATGGTCAATTGGAAATTTGTTTTATCGTCCAGCGAATTGATTAAGTCTGAATACTTCTCAACCATAGCCCCCTTATCCTCCAATCCCACGGTCTGGTAATTGACATCCCCTAAGAGATAGGACTGAGAGAAATAATCTGGGCTTACCTGCATGAGGCCATTGGGAAAGAGACCTTGATAAAGAAGAGTATTAAGTGTTGTTGGTAGAACCTCCTGTTTCTTTGGGGTTAGCTTTTTGACCTTAGAAGAGGTCTTTGGTTTCATGAAGTGTTTTAAGTTTTTCATGGTGAATTCCTTTCTGTCCAGTTAGAGTGCGGTCTGGCACCATCATCTCGTAATGAAAACGGTATTTTAAATAGGTTTCAAAGGGGAGATCATTAGGACGATAAACCCCAAATAACATGAGGGGGATGGTAAACGTAAAAACAAATCCATAGACAAACCAGTCCCCAAATTGCCAATAAAAGAGATTTAGCCCTAAGACAAGGATGGTGATGGCAATAGCTGGCAAGACAAAAATGACTTGCCGTGTGGTAAAGCCTAACCAAGCCCTGTGTTGAACCTTTGTAACGTCCTTAAAAACACGTGTATTCATAAAATAGTAACTCCTTCTTTGATAAAAGGACCAAGATGGAAATCTTAGTCCAGTTTAAATTGTTTTGTGACTTTGACGCAGTAGGCATCTGAACTCTCTACGCTAGTTCCTAGCTATGACAGTTCTAGTCGTCCTTGCGGAGGTCGGACAACGAAATCGACCGTAAAGCAGTACCTTGTTCCTCTTCGATTTCCAAGGAACAACCTTAAACAGTCCACTGGACTGTTTAAGCTATCCTACTCTCACATGCCCAAAATACTTCGGGCAGTGCGTTGACTGCCCACCAAGGCAATGATTAACAAAATAGCCTGCACTAAGCTACCAAACATAATGGCTAGGCTTTCCATAATCCCTGCCCCACTTGAAACAGCGATTTTTCCAGCTGATTCAAAAAGAGGTACAAGAGAGACGATGAGGAAAATCAAAACTCCTTGCAGGGCATAGACCATAATATTTTTAAGATAGCCAATCCCAATGCCACGCCAATCGTCACTGAGGAAAGCTGGAATCGTCAGCGGCGCAAAAGGAATCATGAGATAAAGCTGGATAAAGCGAATGGTAATAAGAATATTCACGACCATCACACTGACTAAACGAACCAGCCAAATCATGATGGCAAAGAGTCCAACAATCATTTTTCCAACAATACCTGAGCCTTTAAGACCTGAGATGGTGTCATAGGCTGTTCCCCCATGTGACACCACGCCTGCCACCTGTTCGATGATGTGGGAAGCGACGGCTAAGATAGCTTCCACAATCACAGTGGTGTTGGTAATCACCACAGCTACCATGATGTAGCTGACAATCATTGGGGCAATGGCTTCAAAAGTCATGGCGCCTCCCGAACCCGCAATTTTCTTAGCCATCTTAGAAAATTCCAGAATCAAAACAACCGCTAAAATCGCTACCCCCAAGGGCTGCATAATCCCTTTGGTGACAGCAGACATATAAGACCAGACGGTTGGATTGTATTCTGCCAAGGATTTGATTAAATCAGCTGTTGATTTTAAATCCACATTAAAGCCTTCAAAAAGGCTGTCGCTTGAAATTTTCTCTGAGGCTAGAAAGACAAAAGCTGAGGTTAGTTTCATTATCATGTCATACCTAACCCCCTAAATTGTAATCTGGGTAACAAAGGCACCAGCAGCACCGACCATCACCCCACCCACAATTTCTAAGATGGCATTACGGACACCTGGTCCTCCATCTTTGATATTGGTCGAAAGGTTGATAATGCCCATCACAACAAGAAAAGCCCCTACGGCAATCAAGCCTTTTTGTAAGAGAGACATGGCTTGGGCAAACATGGAGCTGGCGTCCACTCCGTAAACAAAGCCTGCAAGTTTTTGATTCATATGATTCCTCGTTTCTATTAGTGTAGTGTGGTTTCTGTACTTAAATCCCTGATCTTATAATCCGATAAGTCAAGAAGTGCTTCCTTATTGCTTAGAGGGTCAATCTCATAGTGCCACCAACGGTCATCCGTTTCCTTATCTGCTAGGTATTGCCAGTTCTGGTGTTTCAAAGGGAGATACTTCTTCTCCTTAAAGACTGGAACTCCTGCAATTCGTACCAAACACTCATCTCGTTTCATATTTCCGACTTCATCAGGGGTCATGAGGTCCCTTGCAATTTTTTGATGAGAAGTAGAACCAGACCCTGTTTGGCCATAAGACCGACTGGTGTTCCTCACATCAATGGTTTGTTTGCCTAAAAGACTACTCATGAACTTGAAAGTCTCTTCGTCATTCCCACCCAGATACAGCAGACTGTCACAGTTACCAAGAATGGTTTTCCAAGCCTCTTTTTCCTTATAAAGCCCTTGGAGCTGAGCAATATTTTGGAGAATAGGTACGAGGCTCATGTTTCGAGAACGAACCGTTGAAGTTTGTTCGGCAAAGTCTGGGATTTCTCCACAGTTCGCAAACTCGTCTAAGTAGGCTCTCACATGAATGGGAAGTTCTCCCTTAAAGTCCACATCGGCTTGTCTGGTCAGGGTTGAAAAAACCGTTGAGAAAAAGAGGGCAGACAAGAATCTGAAGGTTGTGTCATTATCAGGAATGACAAGATAGACCATCGTCTTCTGAGTTCCCCATGTCTTCAAGTCCATGGTGTCCCGCTTTGTTAAATCAATGACGGATTGAATATTAAAGAGTGCAAACTTAGCCGTCGTCACGGCAATGACGGAATCCAATGTTTTGTCCTTGTAGTTCTGAAAATCTGCCCAGTTACGCATGGTAAAGTTCTCCATGCCATACTTCTTAGCATAATTTTCAAACATGACTTCAAGGACACTCTTATCTTGATTGTCTCCTTTAGATAAGAGTTTAATGAGTTTTCCAATCTCTGAAAAAGCTGGATAACGCCCACGCTTGCGCCGCTTCTCAGCTTCTTCCTTGGAGCTTTCTGGAGGGTTGTAAAAATCCACCAAGTAGGAAGCAATTGCTCGCACCAAGGTCATGGAGGCCTCATCCCAAAAGGGATCACTTCTTGAACCACTACCTTTCGTGTTGTTAAAGTACACCGTCAGCATGCGGTTCAAATCATTCTCAGTTTCCACATAACGAAAGGGATTAAAACCATCCGAATTAGTCATATTCACTAGGTCTAATACCTTGACCTGATAGCCATTTTCTAGAAAGATCTTGCCTGTCTTTTCGGCCAAATGATCCTTGGGGTCAACCACAATGTTGGAACAGTTAAGCTGAATCAGATTTGGCTTCACAAAACGAAAGGTCTTCCCTGCTCCTGACCCACCAATAACGACCAGGTTCTTATTTCGGTCAAACTGTGGAGCTTTCTTTTCTAAAAGAGTCAACCTGACATTTCGAGACAAGATGGTATCGTTCAAAGGATTCTTACTGGCAAAGGCTTTACGCTCACGACTATTTCCAAAACGAGCAGAGCCATACTCAGCCCCCTCTCTGTAAACCTTTTTGCCTGTTGAGATGTAAAGATAGACAAGCCCCATGGTCACCAGTCCAAAGAGAAAGCCTAAGAAGGATTTTCCAGTGAAGTTGACATCCCACAAGGGATGAAGCACTTGGTTTTGTCCCTCTCCTAAGAGATAAGCAAGACGTTCAATGGGTGGCTGATTGGGAAGACTCTCGTACAGCAAAACCAAACGATGACAGAAATAGCCAAATACAACCCCTAAGCTCCCAAAGACGATGGCTTTTTTCCCTGAATACACTAGAGAGTCACCTCCTTGGTCTTCACGGCAGAAGATTCTGACACCACAATCTGTTCCTTAGCCTTTTCAATTTCCTCATCAAGGGTTTTATCGAATGTTAAGTCTTGAAGTTTTTCTGGATTAGAGACTAACTTTTTCAGTAACTCATCTAGGTGCCTGTCTAAAAGAGACTTGTCCTTGGCGTAGAAATGAAGATAGTTCCCTTGCCAGCTAATGGCAATGGGAAGGTTCTCGGATTCCATCAGTTCCTTGAATTTCTCCACATCAATCGGTTTATCCAACATATCCTTGGTCACGTTTACCGATTCAATGGCATAGGGACTTTGAAGCAGTTCTTCCAACTTTTGAACCCCAATCTTATAAGCTGAGTCTTGAGCTAGGGCTTGCCTAGCCGACCACTCTAAGAGCTTTAAGAGCGTTTGAACCGTAAACAGGCTACTTCTCTCCGCATATTGCAAAGCTTGGCGTTCCTGTTGTTCTGAAGACATAACTCCCTCCTTTGTATGATTCCCTCATAAAAATCAGGGTGCCTTCATAATACGAAAGCCTTCTTGATTTTGGTATCACAGAAATGATAGAAGAAAAACCGCACCATTCCAAGAGAGATGAACCAGAGTAGACATTAAAACATCCGTTTTGAGACGAACCAGTCCTAATGTCACTCCTAAGCTGCCATAAATGAACCAAGTTATCATGCTAGAAGGGTGGTGCGCTAAGGAAAAGAGGAAACTCGTCAACAAAAGCTGAGCAAATGGCTTAGACAGCCTATCCCACAAAATTTCTCGGTAAAAGACCTCCTCCACTATACTGGCATTAAGTAGAAAAATAATAAATGACAGAACGGGAACTTGATCCTGAACAGTTACCATCGTTTGTTGGTTAGTCTCAATTCCTGAAAGCGTGACACTCATGGCAAGAGCTATACTCACCATCACGCCAAGGCTCCCTAAAAGCCAAACTCCTCTCTCTATCCAGGACATGTTTCTTTTGGGAATGCCATAGTGTTTCCAAAACCACAACAAAAAAGTTAAAAAAGCAACTTGTAAGACGATTAAGCCTATCCCATCAATCCATCCCATTAAGAAGAGACTAACTAAGAGCACATTAACATGTATAGCTCCGTACATCAGTAATATTCGTCCCATCTCTACCTCCTAAACAAATCTTCATAATCAATCTCTAATACTGCTACAATTCTCTCCACCCATTTGAGTTGAGGCATGAGGCGATTGGATTTGTAATGCCGAAAAGTCTGATAGAGACGATTAAACTCACTGGGATAGACATATTGACCTTTAAAGATTTTCCGTGCTAAATCTGCCCAAGACATGCCCTTATCAATGAGGAGGATTTCTAAATTTTCCCAAAAGCGTTCGTTCATAAGCCCTCCTGTTCTATCATGTCCTTAAAGAGATGTTCACGAAAGAGGACTTCCTTATGGTCTCTTGAAAGAAAGGTTCGTGCCTCTTCTAAACTCATATCGGGATACACTTTCTTCTGACAAACCACGAGAGGGAGACGTAAATTCTGTTCAGGTTTTCGAAGAACCAAAGTCACCAACTCACTCAATTTCATCCGTTCCTGACGTTTAAAGCGCTGAAAGGATGGAGCTAACATCTCAAAACAATCACTGGTTTTGGCAAATAAGTCCAGTAAATCCTCATGGGCCAAGTGACCAACATCTTTACAGGTATAGGAAATGTCATGTGACCTACAAAAGTTAAGGAGTTTCTGATTACGACTGGTATTTCGACTTAAATAGATTTCTAACATGTCTCCCTCCTATACGGATAAATCCTTCTGCAATTCTTGAGTCAGTGGTGTAAAAACTTTACTCCTATCAATCGGAGACTTGCCTTCGCCGAAACATTCAATCGTAATCAGACTTGTCATCTCCACTTCAGCTTGATGGATGGCTTCATCCAGTTCTGTACATTCCCTAATACTTTTATTATGTAACAACTTCATGTTCTTCTTCCTCAATCTTTCTAAATGCTCCAGCAATGGCTTCGATGACTGTCACGGTCACACTATTGCCTGCTTGTTTATACAGCTGGCTTTTACTGGAGACGCTTTCCGCTCTTTCATAGGCCCAGTCAGGAAAACCCTGAAGTCTAAAACACTCTCTGGGAGTCAGCCGTCTGATTCTTAAACGATAGAGTTTCCCATCAATGACAATCCCTGTCACCTCATACCACTTGTCCTTGCGATATTCAAGAGCTGCCACGACTACCCCCATATTGTCAGAAGTGGTTATCGTATTAGATACCCCTTTACCGACTCGTCCCCTTCGTTTTGTGGACTCTGGATAAGCAAGGTTGACAGAATCCCCTATTGTCGCCTTGGCATAACCTAGTTTAGTAGCTTCTTTGATTTTTAAATGCGGAACTTCTTCACGACAAAGAATCTTAGGAACTTTATCGCCTCCCTGCATGGTGGTAAGTGTTGGGGATACCCCTGAAATATCATAGATGCGTCCCGTTTGAACAAAAGATGTTGGTAAGGTTCCTGCGACAACGACACCATGCCTATCTTGAGCAGTTAGGGTAAACATAGGGGCTTGATTGTCCTTAAAGCGTCTGCCATGTTGGCGTTTCTTCAGTCTATCTGGTGTTAAAACTGATATAGCAATTTTAGCTCCTTCCCCTTTTCCTCTAGTTAGGGTTGGGGATAATCCGTGACTCAAGTAAACCTCTCCACTCATGCCTTTTCCTGATGGATTAACATTGCCTAATCGTTCAAGACCAGTTGAGCTACTTTCTCTTCGGAGAGGAAGTAAGAATCGGGGACGGTATCTTCTAGAATGTCCGATAATAAAGACCCTTTCTCTGTTTTGTGGGACTTGGAAGTCCTTACTGTTAAGGATTTGCCATTCAACATCATACCCCAACTCATCCAATGTAGCGAGGATTGTTCGAAATGTCTCTCCCGTGTCGTGACTGAGTAAGCCCTTGACGTTTTCCAAGAATAAAAAACGTGGTTGGATCTGTTTGGCCGCTCGAGCAATTTCGAAGAACAAAGTACCTCTAGTATCCTCAAATCCCAATCGTCGGCCTGCGAGTGAAAATGCCTGGCAAGGGAATCCCCCACAGATGATGTCCACTTGTCCTCTAAGTTGTCTAAAATCTTGGTCTGTGACTTGTCTAATGTCATGAAATTCTATCTCTCCTTCAGTCTCATACATAGCTTTGTAAGATTTCCTCGCAAACTTATCAATCTCACAAAAGCCAACACACTCATGGCCTTGACGGGTTAACCCCAGTCGAAAGCCCCCTATTCCAGCAAATAAATCTAAAAACTTCATTTTTCCTCTCTTTCAAAATAAAAAGAGCCTTACTATTTGTAAAACTCTTACTTAAATATGGTTATCCATATCTGGTGCACGGATGATTTCAATCAATAAAATAATAAGGGAGATGAGATAGACTCCACCTAGTATCCACCAAATCATCTTAATCACCTCCCCTCGCTTCTTGTCGCCTTAGTTGCTTAGTCCATTCAGACAGCACACCATTAAACACGTATTCCGCAATCGCTTCTGCCGACCGAGCAAATCTCATATGTTCCAAAGCGTACTGATAACGGTCACTAAAATAAATCATGGCGTAATCACTAGCTGACTGAGATAAGCCTGCTTGTCTCAACTGGTCATGAACCAAGCCCCAAATATAATCTCGATCGTACTTGGTCACTGAGTCAACTTTTGGAGAAAAGGTATCTTCTTGTTTTTCAACTACAACTCGTCTCTCCTCCTCGTCCTCAATAAGGAAATCACTCTTTTCAGTTTCACTATATTCAGTCTCACTAGGGGCTGAATTTAAAACCGGCCCCAGCTGATTTGGAGACCCTCCTAGTGTTTTTTGAACACTACCCCCGTCTGAATTTAAGACTGGGGTGGTGTCATGTTCTAACTCCCCAAGATAAATTTTATTAGCCAAACGCCCTTTTTCACTGGAAGACTGTTGGACTTCATCAATCAGTCCAAATTCTCTCAATGTCTTTTTAATCGTCAGCAATTTAGACTTGGAACAACCAAGGAGTGCCATTAGTTTGGAGTTAGAGTAAATCAAATAAATAGCCCCATCCTCATCAATCCATCCCTTACTCAGAGATAATTCCAATCGATCTTTTAAGACTGCATAAGCCACTTTAACCTCTAGTTTCATCTCCTTATAGCGGGCACTCTCAAACAAAAGTTTTGGGAGCTTATAGTAACGCTCTGACGTTTGATAGTGATTTGCGGTAATACGTTTCATGATTGTCCCTCCAACAATAAAAGTCCAACATTCCCCAGTTCATCAAATTGAATCAACTCTGCCTTCTCCATTTCAGCAACTAAATGTGTTGCTTCATCAACATCAATTCCCATGATAGCCATAAAATGACACATCACAGCATACCGTGATGATTTTTCTTCTTTTTGCATGATTTTCCTCCTGATAATAAAAAAGCGAGAACACTTATTAAAATGTTCTCGTTTACTTTGAAATATCTAACTTTTGTATCTTCTACAGACAGGTGAAACAAAAACACTCACTTTTATCTCCTTTTTTTGGACTTTTTTGAGTCCTCCAAGACCATCTGGGACAAATACAAAATGCTTGAAAAACTGCATAAAATCAAGGATTCTCAGCATTCCTTCTTTTGTAGTTTCACTACAGCCTCGGTCCTAGCTGTGTGCGGAAACATATCTACTGATTGGATATAGTGGACATTGTAAACCTTGCTGAGTGTGACTAAGTCCCTTGCCAGAGTAGAGACATTACAGGAGACATAAACCATTTTCTTAGGTGCATAACGAACAATCGTCTCTAGTAGCCTTTCATCCAAGCCCGTCCGAGGCGGATCCACAATCAAAGCATCTGCTCGGTAACCTTCCTTGTACCAACGAGGAATAATGCTTTCAGCAGTCCCAGCCTCATAATAAGCATTGTCAAAGCCCATCTTCTTGGCATTTCGCTTAGCATCCTCAATAGCTTCTGGTATAATATCCATGCCACGAAGAGACTTTACTTTTTTAGCAAAAGCAAAGCCAATCGTTCCCACACCACAATAAGCATCAATCAGGCAATCCTTTGAATCGACATCCAGAGCCTTAACTGCTTCACTGTAAAGCACCTCTGTTTGCTCTGGATTGAGCTGGTAAAAAGCCCTAGGCGATAAGGAAAATTCATAGCCTAGTACACCTTCTTGGATAGCCTCCTTACCCCATATTATC
>ERZ773006.75-NODE-75-length-56596-cov-13.2402_pt1 | contig 56596 bp, 34 predicted proteins | sample MGYA00580843_ERZ773006 | MGnify/ENA primary metagenome ERZ773006 (study PRJEB29015, sample SAMEA2738011) | human oral metagenome | biome: human oral; feature: human-associated habitat; material: dental | place: China | collected 2052 ...
GCTTTCTTCGTCAGGAAATATTTGAAAGAAATCTTTAAGTAACATTAAGTTCATCATTTCTTGCAAAATTAATTGAATTACAGATGTTTATAAAGAAAGATTGCCTAAATTAACATTCTTTAGTCCTAACATCACCACACAGAAAAAAACCATTACATAATTTCAGACAGATCATCTGCAAATATAAAAAACACGTACAAAAAGCAAGTTTCTAACTAGCAGTAAATCAATTGGTTGTCAAGCCGTTTTAAAAAGGTGCCTGATTGGACTTCAAAAGGGCGTTAGTAACACGTTAAAAGGGCATCTGTTGCAGGCCAATCAGGCATCTTTTAGAGGCTAAAAGGGCATGTGTTGCTTTGTGTTGCATGAAAACTGTTTACAAATACCGATGATAGGGGAATAAGCTGTTTGTAGAAGACGGGCTGATGGACAGGCATCGTATCTATCTGTCTTTCCTGCATTTTATCCCGTAGTTTATCCTCCTTTGCAAGGCCATCCGATTTTGGACAATCATGCCATGCAAGTGCATAAGCCTTTCATCAGTTTCCAATCTACACATTTAGCGGAAGAACCCTTATATAAGCCTGTCAGGGGGCTGTCCGGGCATTCCGGCCCATAGAAGCCGACCGCCGGCATCCTGCCATATAGCGACAGGACGGGAGCTGCCTTCCCCCTCTTGCCGAATCACTGGTGGCCGTCACGTGCCAGACCGCCGGAAGACACCGTTCGTGTTGACGGCCCCCCTGCGACAGGCCGTCGGAATAGGGTCGGCCGGTCATCAGAGGAGCGTTGTCCCCTGCAAACAAGGATCATCTGTGACCGTAGCCTCACCTAAACCGGCTTCATGACGGTACGGCGCATTACCTCCTGCGCCTTTTCTTTCCCTTTTTCCTTCCATATCCGGCCGCATCGGCGGCGGCTGCCTGCCTGACCTTCGGCGGACGGCCGTCGTCGAGCGCGAAGTCGAGCTGGCGACGTTCCAGGTCAGCTTTCGCCACCTGGATGCGGACGGGATCGCCGAACCGGTAGACGTGGTGATGCCGTCGGCCGACAAGACAGTAGTTCTTCTCGTCGAACTCATAATAGTCATCATCGAGGTCGCGCATCGGTATCATGCCCTCGCAGTGGTTCTCATCGATCTCCGCATAGATGCCGAAGCTCTGGATGCCGGAGATGTGTGCATCGTAGCATTCACCGATGCGGTCGCCCATGAACTCCACCATCTTGTACTTGATGGAGTCGCGTTCCGCATTCTGGGCAACGAGCTCCATGTCCGAACAATGCTCGCACAGCTCCTCGTAATGCTCCTTGTTGGCAGACCGCCCGCCCTGCTGGTAGCGCGTGATCAGGCGGTGGACCATCGTATCCGGGTAACGCCGGATCGGCGAGGTGAAGTGGGTGTAATAGTCAAAGGCCAGTCCGAAGTGTCCGATGTTGTGTGTGGTGTACTTCGCCTTCATCATCGAACGGAGCGCGATCATCTGTATCACTTTCGCCTCCCGCTTGCCCTGCACCTCGTCCATCAGCTTGTTCAGCGCACGGGCAGTAGCCCCCTTGGTGCTGGACGACTTGAGCTTGTAGCCGAATTTGGCGGTAAATTCACGCAGGTTCTCGAACTTCTGCGGGTCGGGATTGTCATGGACACGGTAAGGAAGGGTCTTCGCTTTCTTCCCTTTCTCCGTTATTCCGATGCTTTCGGCCACAGTCTTGTTGGCCAGAAGCATGAATTCCTCGATGAGCTTGTTTGCATCCTTCGACCGCTTGAAGTAACAGCGGATGGGCTTCCCTTTCTCATCCACGTCGAAGTGGAGCTCTTCCGAGTCGAACTTGACGCTCCCCTTCTTGAAGCGGCGGGCACGGAGAAGTTTCGCAAGGCGGTCGAGCGTAATCACCTCTTCGGCATATTCGCCCTTGTAACCGGCTTTCCCGGGCTTCGGGGCAGGCTCGCCCGTACCGTCCACCACCCCGTTGTCCTCCAGCAGCTGCTGTGCCTCTTCGTAGGCATAACGACGGTTCGACTTGATGACAGTATGCACGATGCGGTAAGCCTTCACGTTGGCCTCCTCATCCAGGTTGAAGATGCAGCTGAAAGCGAGCTTTTCCTCGTCCGGACGGAGCGAACAGATGAAGTTGCACAGCCGCTCGGGAAGCATCGGGATGGTGCGGTCGACGAGATAGACCGATGTCGCCCTCTGCTGCGCCTCACGGTCGATGATATCTCCTTCCTTCACATAATGCGACACGTCGGCGATGTGTACGCCCACTTCCCACAGTCCGTTCTTCAGCTTCCGGATGGAGAGCGCATCGTCGAAGTCCTTTGCATCCTTCGGGTCTATCGTGCAGGTCCACACGTCCCGGAAGTCCTCCCGTTCCTTGAAGTCCTGCTCCGTAATCTCGGCACTGATCTTCTCGGCAGCCTGTTCGACACGTTTCGGATACTTGTAAGGCAGACCGTACTGGGCGAGGATGGTGTTCATCTCCACGTCGTTGTCGCCGGCCTTGCCCAGCACATCCACCACCTCGCCCACGAGGTTCTTGTGGTCGGCATCCGGCCACCTGGTAATCTTCACCAGCGCACGGTCGTCCGTCTTCCCGCCTTTCAGCTTCTTCTTCGGAATCAGGATGTCATGGATGAAGAGGTTCTCCTGTGTTACGAGGAAGGCAATGTCCTTCTCGACCCGCAACCTTCCTACGAAGGTGTCTTTCTTCCGTTGCAGTATCTCGATGACCATTGCCTCCTTTATGTGGTTCTGACGGCGGGCCATGAACTGTACCCGCACATGGTCGCCGTTCAGGGCAGCCATGGAGTTGCGTTCGGAGACGAAGACCGGTGTTCCGCCGTCATCGGGCAGGAACGTATTCTTGCCGTTCGCCTTCCGGATGAACGTACCTTCCTGCACCTGTCCCTTGGTGTTGAGCGTATAAGCGCCGTCGCCCACCTTCGACAGGAAGTCGTCCCAGGCCATCTCCTCCATCACGTCTATTGCCAGCATCTTGGCCGGATGCGTCTTCAGTTTCAGTGCATGGAATATCTGTTTGAAGCTGAATGTCTCTTCGGGTTGCGACTGGAAGAGAGCGGTCAGCTTCTCCGAAAGCTGCTTCTTGGTCAGTCGCCTGCTGTCTTTCTTTTCTTTCCTCATAGTGGAATCAATCGTTTGGCCCCAAGTCACAGGTCTCTCCGGAGACATCTGCAGCAGCCATGGATAATGATGTACGAAGCCTCGGAAGAGACGGCCGGGAGAACGGCTGCAACCTGTCGCTATACGTACAAAACACATGAAGGGGGTGACTTGAGTTTTGTTATTTTCCACAAAGTAACGAAAAAGTTTGTATCTTTGCAAACGTTTGCAACAAATTTTTAATGAAAAAGATACTCATAACAGGTGCGTCAGGCTTCATCGGCTCCTTCATCGTGGAAGAAGCGCTGCTGAAAGGCATGGAAGCCTGGGCTGCCGTACGCCCTTCCTCCTCACGGGAATACCTGCGGGATGAGCGTATTCATTTCATAGAATTAGACTTCTCATCCGTCGACAGACTGAAGGAACAGCTCTCGGGACATGCGTTTGACTATGTAGTCCACGCCGCGGGCGTGACGAAATGTCTGGACAAAGAAGACTTCTTCCGTGTCAACCGTGACGGAACCCGCAACCTCGTGCAGGCGCTCCAGGAGCTCGGACAGCCTCTGGAACGCTTTGTCTTCCTGTCAAGTCTCAGCATCTTCGGCGCTATCAGGGAACAGCAGCCTTACGGGGAGATTGAACCTACGGACACGCCGCGGCCCAACACGGCGTACGGAAAGAGCAAGCTGGAGGCGGAGGCTTCGATTCCCTCCTCCTTCCCTTGCGTCATCCTGCGACCCACCGGCGTGTACGGGCCTCGCGAAAAGGACTACTTCCTGATGGCGAAGAGCATCCAGGGACACACCGACTTCTCCGCAGGCTACCGCCGGCAGGACATCACCTTCGTCTATGTAAAGGATGTCGTGCAGGCCGTTTTCCTCGCCCTCGACCACGGGAAGACAGGCAGCGCCTACTTCCTGAGCGACGGCAACGTCTACCGGAGCACCGACTTCAGCGACCTCATCCATGAGGAACTGGGCCGTCCGTGGCGGATCCGCATCACCGCCCCCCTCTGGCTACTGCGCATCGTGACGTTCTTCGGCGACCTTGCCGGACACCTCACAGGCAGGATCTCGGCCTTGAACAACGACAAGTACCAGATACTCCGACAACGCAACTGGCGCTGCAACATCCGTCCCGCAATTGAGGAACTGGGCTACCGCCCGCAGTACGACCTCAGGCGGGGAGTGAAGGAGACCATAGCCTGGTACAGGAAGGCCGGCTGGCTGTAAGCGGCCTGCCGTACCTGCCTGTCCAATGACAACAGAAACAATGAAACAACTATTCAGATTAGAAAAGCATCCCGTAAAGGGACTCATGGCTTTTGAATGGGTGGCAATGGGCTACCTGCTGCTGACGCTTTTCCTCATACTCTTCATGTACACCAGCATGAAGAATCCGCAGGCAATGCTCCTCGGAAGACTCCGTATCATCGCCCTGACCGCCGCCATGTGGATCGTCTACCGCATGGCACCCTGCCGGCTGACCCGCTTCGCACGTGTCGCCGTGCAGATGGCACTGCTCGCCTGGTGGTATCCGGACACTTACGAGATCAACCGTCACCTGCCCAACCTCGACCATGTCTTTGCCACCTGGGAACAGTCGCTCTTCGGCTGCCAGCCCGCCTTGCTCTTTTCAAAGATCCTCCCCGGTCATGTCTTCAGCGAGCTGTTCGACATGGGGTATGCCGCCTATTACCCGATGATCGCCGCGACAGCCGTCTATTACTTCGGATGGAAATACCGGGAGTTCAACCGGGCGGCCTTCATCATCCTGGCTTCCTTCTTTATCTATTACGTTGTCTTCATCTTCGTGCCTGTCGCCGGACCTACCTTCTATTACAAGGCGGTAGGATTGCAGAACATCACGGCGGGTGTCTTCCCCAGTCTGCACGGTTACTTCAACCACCATCAGGCGTGCCTGCCCAGTCCGGGATTCACCGACGGCATCTTCTATCATCTCGTCGAAGATGCCAAGGCCGCCGGCGAACGCCCGACGGCCGCCTTCCCGAGTTCGCACGTGGGCGTCAGCACCATCTGCATGCTGCTCCTCTGGCACGACCGCAACTACCGGCTGCTTGCCGTCCTCGCACCTTTCTATCTCCTGCTGTGCTGTGCCACCGTCTATATCCAGGCACATTACCTCGTTGATGCCATCGCCGGCTTCTTCACGGCCTGCATCCTCTTTGCCATCCTCCTGCGGGTATCGCGTCCGATGATGAACAAGGAGTGAACCGGGCAGACCGGGCGGGGAAGCGGTGGGCTTAAGGCATGTTCTTAGAACCTGCCTCAAAGGGAAGCGGCCTGCTTTATCCGGCCAGTGTATCACCGGGCAGCGCAACTCAGACTACAGAGAAGTTGATGCACCCAAAGTCGGGATTCAAATTGCAGACGATGACCGACTGGAAAAACTGTCATCCTGCGGCTGCGAATCATGACGGGAAAAGCCCCGGTGTCAGACTTCCAACGGCTCGATCCTGCTGACCGGCAGCACGACTTCCCCCAGCGGAATCATAGCATTGATGAGACTTATCTGCTGATAGTGGGTGAGGTCGGCGACATTGATTTCACGTTCCCGGATCCGTCCGCTGTCGAGCAGACTCTGCCGCATGGTCCCGCAAAGGAGTGGGGTAGAGGGCGTAAACCATTGCCGGCCGTCGTAGAGTACGATGTTGGAATAGGAGGTATCGGTAAGGTGACCGTTGCGGACGATGAGAATTTCGTCGCAGTCACCTTGCCGTTTTTTCAGCCTGTCGAGTACGGAGCGGTCTTCAGCCTTGTAAGGATAGCTGATGCCGTTGTCGCAGAGAAGGTGCAGGGAGTTGATTTGCCGGGGTGCATAAGGCGTACAGGTAAGGTCGTGGATGCCCTCCCTGTCATAGACGAAACGCAGCTTCGAGCAGCCCATGGGCAGGCTTACAGACTCCAGCAGGTCAGCAATCCGCAGCCGGTCCATCATCCCCAGCACCTCTCTGCGTGTGCGGTTCATCCGCTGCTCGTGGTAGGCGAGGTTGCAGACGTGTCCGTCTACGACCCTTATCGTCTCAATATATCGGCACATAAACTTTCTCTATCACCTCCTTGTATTCGTCATCATTATTGCTCTGCGCCGTAATGCCGCCCCCTGCCTTGTAGTGGAGCTGTCCGTCCCTGTCCTGGTCGATGAAGCGGATCATCACCGCACTGTCCAGCGTCCCTTTGCTGTAACACCCCATCACACCCGTATAAAATTCCCTGTCATAGCCCTCGGCTTCATGGATGATCTCCATGGTACGCTGTTTAGGGGCACCCGTGATGGAACCGGCCGGGAGCAGGCGGAAGAGCAGGGAGCCGATGTGCTCGCGGTAGCCGGCAGGAAGCTGCCCTGTAATCTCCGAACTCGTCTGGAGGATTTCACCCTTGTTCGTCATCACGTGGTCGACATACCGGTAGCGTTTCACCTGCACTTTCTCTGCTATCATGCTCAAGTCATTGCGGATAAGGTCGACGATGGTAGCGTGCTCGGCAGCTTCTTTTTTGTTTTCCATCAGTTCCTTCTCCGCTTCGGGGCGTGTGGCGTCAATCGTCCCCTTCATCGGAAAGGAGCTGACAACGCCTTCTCCGTTGATACGGACGAATATCTCGGGAGAGAAGCAGACGAAGCGGTCCTTCAGCCAACAGCGGTACAACGCCTTGGAACGCATGAAGATGTCGTGCAGCGAGAGGTTGGTACGGACAGGAATCCTGCACGTCAGGTTGGCCAGATAGCTGTCTCCCTCCCGCTCCCGTTGCTTCACAAGGCTGATGCGCCGTTCATAGTCCGCCCTTGAGGGCGGCTCGGCGCGCCACTCTACCGGCCCGACTGTGCCGGTCTCGTCCTCGGGTATGTTGCCAAGCGAAGGAAAGGAGAAAAGCAGTTCGGAAGGGTCGACCGCCGCCGTCTCTTCCACATAGGCACAGTCGGCCTTGTAGTTGATGATGAAGACAAAGTCTTTTCCGTTCTTTGCCAGCGTATTCATGCGCTGGATGGCGTGTTCTTGATTGTATGGAGTCATATTTTGGAGGGGGAGATAGGCGGGGATAAGCGATAATAGGCGGGATGGGAAAGGATAAGTGAGGATAAGTGATAATGGGCGAATCATACCTTTGGAGGACTGGCCTTCCGGCAAGGCTTAATGGTGATTCTGATAAGATAGGTACCTTTGCTGATGCGCTGCTCAATCTGATACCTTTCAGGATAGATCAGTTCCAGCCGGCGGTACATGTTCTCCAGTCCGATGCCCCTTCCGCTCTTGTCCATGTCGGTCTTCGGATAGTTGCTGTTCTCGCACAGGAAGATGATTTCTCCCTTGTCTTCCGTGATGGATATGTGTATGAACGAAGGCCTGTTGCCGCTCACACCGTGCTTGAAGGCATTCTCGACGGGTGTCAGGAACACCAGCGGTGCAATGAGGAGCTGCGAGTTGTGGATGACGAATTCGCTCTTTATCTCCACATTGCTGCCCGACCGCAGCGTCATCAGGTTGATATAGTTCTTGATGAAGGCGATCTCGCCGTTCAGGCTCACCTCCTTGGGCTGCGTCTCGTAGAGTGCGTAGCGCAGCAGTTCGGACAGCTGCCCGATGGCCTTCTGCGCATTGTTCGGGCTCGTCTGTGTCAGCGATGATATGTTGTTGAGCGTATTGAAGAGGAAGTGCGGGTTCAGCTGGTTCTTCAGCCATGCCAGTTCGGCCTCGGTCATCTTCTGCTTCTGCTCGCGGAGCTGCCTCCGGAGGGTGTTGTGGCGGATATAGTAGCGCACGAAGATGGCTGCGACCACCATGGCATAATTGAGAATCGTCCACATCACGCCGAACTGGTAGAATCCGACCCGGATGGTAGTGTCGGGCAGGTCGGCGTTGTAGATGGAAAAGATATGCTTGTTCCACAACAGGATGAAAAGCAGATTGATAATCCAGAAGGCGCACTGCTTCACCTTGCTCCTCTTTTCAAAGAGATAGGGGACAAGCAGGTAGAAGTTCGCCATGAAGACGGTAAGGAGCAGGAACAGCACGAAGGCATTGACCCGCATGGACTCCTTGGCGGCATCGACATCGTGTTCGAGCAGCATGATGACCAGCGACCAGATGGAGACGAGCAGCGCATAGATTCCCACCTGTACGCCCAGGACGGACAGGTTGCGGCGGCTCGCGCACAGCTTCTTTATTTCCTCCATTGTCTTCATGCTGCAAAGATAGGCTTTTAAACGGAAAGAAACAAGCGGATTCCATACTACATTTTTACTTTTACACTGTTCGTCTTCATTTTTAACATTCAGGATAATAAACGGAGAATCAGTGTCTTATAATGAATTATCGCTGTCTGGTAAACTTTTCCATTATAAGTCGGTCAGTCCCCTTGTCCTATGTATGACAGTGACAGGAACGAAACCGATATCCTTCCGGTGTGCTGATGCCCGACACCGGCCGTGCTGTTGGTAAACACCAGTCGTGCTGAGGGTCCGCACGCCTGCAATCTGCCGCCCGGATGGAAACAGCTTGCAGCAAATACCGAAGGGCAACGTACTTTATTTGATGGGGAGCACCGGCTTTCCCAAAGGCAATGAGAGATTGCCGGTTGAAAGGAAGTTACACATGGAAATCCATGACATTCAAGTTCAAACGGACAGCGACAATAAGGGATACAAGCGGACTCCGGGAAATGCCAGGGCCGGCCTGTAAACGAGTCAGGGCTTATGAAAACCGTCTGCACCATGAGCCCTGTCATACACTCTGTTTCATCCGGCCATCCTGACGGTGCGGTTGCGGCAGGCCTACCGGAAGCTACTTCTCCCGGTCAGCCTTGATGAGCGCCAGCAGATGTTCCACCGCTTCCTCCTCGGGGATATTATGTTCGACACATACCTGCCGGCGGTACAGACTGACCTTCTTCGGTCCTGCACCCACGTATCCATAGTCGGCATCGGCCATCTCGCCCGGTCCGTTCACGATACATCCCATGATGCCGACCTTCAGTCCCGTCATGCCCTTGGTAGCCTCCTTGATGCGTGCGATGGTGGCGCGGAGGTCGTAGAGGGTACGGCCGCAGCCCGGGCAGGAGATGTACTCGGTCTTTACCATGCGCAGCCGGCCGGCCTGCAGAATGGCGAAGGCGGTCTGCTCGATGTCCTCCTGCGCCAGGTCGCCGTTGTTCATGAGCCATATGCCGTCGGTCAGTCCGTCCATCATCAGCGCTCCCATGTCAGCCGCCGCCTCCAGCTGGAACCTCTCTTTGGCCGTGGTATTCTCCTGCTGCCGGATGTTCCCGCCCTCTTCGCCTCCTTCGTCCGTGGAATGCCGGTACATCTGCGCGAAGACAATGGGGTTCTTCACGCCTGCAGTCATCAGCTGGTGCGCCAGTGCCCGCTGGTCGCCGAGACGGTTCTGGTGGCTTGTCATACAGACAACCACCACCTCCGGGTGGGTCTTCAGACAGGCAAGGAACTCTTCCGAAGGCGTGCCGAACTTCAGGACAAGGAACTTAACGGCTGTGTCCATCGCGCTGACAAAGGGCATTCCTGTGACAGGGAAGATGGGATAAACGTTCTCGAGCATCCGGCTGTCTCTGCCGGCAAGCTCCATGTAGGCATCGTAATCAAGGATGTACTTCTGGTCCTTCGCCTTGTTTTCAGGCAGTCTGCCCTGTACATAGATATAGTCCGGCTTCGGCAGTTCGGGCGATGAGACATCGACAGCCGACCGGTCTGTCCGCCGCGTGGCAATGACAACAGGCACGTTGCCGCCACCGATATTGCCTGCCGCCACCGTCTTCCGGCGTTCAGGACGGAGATAATCAAAGCCGGAATATCGTTCGCCGGGGATGAGAAGATGCTTCTCGTGACGACGGATATACCATGCGAGATACCTCGCTACAGGAATCTCGCACTCCGGCTCTTCACTCAGCGACACACGGATAGTATCGCCGATGCCGTCGGCAAGCAGCGCACCGATGCCCACGGCGCTTTTGATACGGCCGTCTTCACCCTCGCCGGCCTCCGTGACACCGAGATGGAGCGGATAGTGCATATCCTCTTTGTCCATTTCGGCCACGAGGAGACGCACCGAGCGGACCATGACAACGGTGTTGGATGACTTGATGGAGATGACAATATCATGGAAATCATGCTTGCGGAAGATACGCAGGAACTCCATGCAGCTCTCCACGATGCCTGCCGGTGTGTCGCCATAGCGGTTGCGGATGCGGTCGGACAGACTGCCGTGGTTCACGCCGATGCGTACGGCGGTATGGTGCTCCTTGCAGATATTGATGAACGGGACGAGCCGGTCCTCAATCTTCTGCAGTTCCCGGGCATATTCCTCATCGGTGTACTCCAGCTTCTTGAACGTCCGTGCCGGATCCACATAGTTGCCGGGATTGATACGTACTTTCTCCGCATAGAGGGCTGCCACGTCCGCTACGTTCGCATTGAAGTGGACATCGGCACAGAGAGGTGTCATGTAGCCGTCGGCCCGCAGCTGTGCATTGATGTTCTTCAGATTCTCTGCCTCACGCTTCCCTTGCGTGGTGAGGCGCACGAGTTCTCCTCCTGCATCAATGATGCGCTCTGCCTGTGCCACGCTCCCTTCGGTATCGTCCGTGGAGGTGGTGGTCATTGACTGTATGCGTACTGGGTTCTCTCCACCGATGTCGAGTGCGCCGACATGGGTGACTGAGGTTTTCCTTCTTTCAAAGTTGAATAAATCGATCATGGGTGATGATAAGTTATGATGGGCGGTGATGGGCGGTGATAAGCGATGCAGTAGGCGATGATAAGCGATGATGAGCGGTGATGAGCGACGATAGGCGATGATAGGCGGCGATGAGTCTGCTCAAGCCGTACCCTGACAAGCCCCTTCGTCGGTGATTACTCCCCTCTCCATTCGGAGAGGGGCCGGGGGTGAGGCTGGAGGACCTAAGGCCATTCAGCACCTGAACCTGTACTCCTTCAGCTCGCCCAGTTCCCTGTTGGCCTTTTCAATCTTCTCTCCCAGAGAAGCCTTCCAGGCATCCACTTTACGGGCAATGGCCTCATCGCCGAGCGCCATCATCTCTGCGGCAAGAATGGCGGCATTCTGGGCACCGTTGACACCCACGGTGGCAACCGGTATGCCCGGCGGCATCTGGATGATAGACAGCATGGCATCGAGACCGTCGAGCATTCCCTTGATCGGGACGCCGATGACCGGAAGCGGAGTTGAAGCAGCGATGACACCGGGCAGTGCCGCCGCCATGCCGGCTCCTGCGATGATTACCTTTATGCCCCGTCCCTTAGCTTCCTTGGCGAAGGTTTCGACGGCATCGGGCGTACGATGGGCGGAGAGGGCATTCACCTCAAAGGGAATCTCCTGCTGTTCCAACCACTTACAAGCTTTTTCCATGACGGGCAAGTCGCTTGTCGAACCCATGATAATGCTTACTAATGGCTTCATATTCTGTATTGTTTTAAATGAATAGGCTTACACGATGATGATGGTGAAGAATGAGCAGACCAGTCCCAGGAAGAAACCCGACGTGACCTGTTCCAGTGAATGTTGCCGTAGGATCATCCTGCTGCTGCCTACCATACCGGAGACGATGAGGGTCAGACAGAGCCACCACATCGGATCAAAGCTGAGCAGCAGGGAAAAGGCTATCAGCGAACCCGTTACCCCGCCGATGGCTGCCGTATGGGTGGAGATTTTCCACCACACGTTGATGACGGCACAGAGAATCTGTATCACCAGTGCCACCATGAGTATGGATGTCAGCATGTGCGGCAGATGCAGCAGGTTCATGATGTAGAAACACGTGAAATAGCAGATGATGGAGATGGTGTAAGGGGCCATTCTCCGCTCCCGCTGCCCCAGCTGGATGAGCGTCCAGCCATGATACTGCCGGTAGAGGTGGATGAGCAAGGTAGGGATGAGCACCGTGAAGGCATAAACCATCAGGACGTATGCCAGCTTGGCCTGCCATGGGAACATGCTGAGATAACTGAATGTGAAGATAGCCAGTATGCCCACAACGGGCAGATAGAAAGGCGTGAGCACCATGCTCACGATTCTTGCTGTCAATATGATGTTCTTTTCCTTCATTCTTTTAGGGTGAGAGAGGATGGGCGATGACAAGCGGGGATAGGCGATGACAGGCGGGACGATGATAAGCGATGAACAGATAAGCGATGAACAGGTAAGCATCAGCGCTCACCCTCCACGATCCACGATCCGTCATTCCTTTCGCAGCCTTGCGACAGGCAGTCCGAGCTGTTCCCGGTACTTGGCGACCGTGCGGCGGGCTATCGGGAATCCCTTTTCCTTCATGACCTTGGCAAGTGCGTCATCGCTGAGCGGCCGGCGTTTGTCCTCCTGGCCGATTACTTCCTTGAGTGCGACCTTGATTTTCCGGGTAGACATCTCCTCGCCGTCTTCCGTCGTATAGCTGTCCGAGAAGAAGAAGCGGAGCGGGAAGATGCCCCATCGTGTCTGCGCATACTTGATGTTGCTCACCCGCGAGATAGTCGATATGTCCAGTCCGGTCCGGTCGGCGATGTCCTTGAGGATCATCGGCTTGAGGTCGGCTTCATCGCCGTCCTGGAAAAACCTGCGCTGTATATCGATGATGGCTTTCATCGTCACCTGCAGCGTATGCCGTCTCTGCTTCACCGCCTCGATGAATCCCTGTGCCTTGTCCACCTTCTCTTTGGCATAGAGCAGTGCTTCCTTCTCCTGACGGTTCATTCCCGCCTTGTTGTCCCGATAGGCCGCCAGCATCTCGTTGAATGCCGGCGATACGTGCAGTTCGGGCAGGTTGCCGTGGTTGAGGCTGAAGGTGATCGTCCCGTCATCCTCGGTGTCGATGATGAAGTCGGGGGTGATCTGCTGCAGGTTCCTGCCCTGCGTCTCGCCCATGGAGGCGCCCGGCTTCGGGTTCAGCCTCCGGATTTCACGCTGGAGCGTCTCGACCTGATGGTCAGACAGGGAGAGGGCTGTCTGTATCTTGTCCCAATGTTTCTTCGTAAAAGCATCGAAATAATCGGCGAGGATCGTTCGGACACATCTGTACAGTTTCCCGTCACCAGCCCATTCGCCATTCTCCACCTTGCGGTCCACCTGCAGCAGCAGACACTCCTGCAGCGTCCGTGCTCCGATGCCGGCCGGGTCGAAATCCTGCAGTATCTTCAACGCCTCCTCCAGTTCGCCGGCCGTAGCGTCTATGCCGTGGTAGATGGCCAGTTCGTCGCTGATGCTGCCGAGATCTTTCCGCAGCAGTCCGTCATTGTCCAGACTGCCGATAAGATATTCCAGGATGTCCCTCTGCCGGTCGGTAAGCTCTCTCTCGCCCACCTGCTCGTTGAGCTTGTCGATGAAGGAAACCGTGTCCCCGTAGACAATCTCTTCATAGTCGGCGTTGTTGCGCTGCTGGCGTGAGTCGTAGGCTGGCAGTTCGTCATCCGACCGCATCCGCTCCAGCGCCGAGTCGAGGGCATCCTGCCGCTCTTCCCGTTCCTGCTGCGTGTCGAAGTCGTCGCCCTCCGTCTGCTCTGCGGAGCCGTCCGTATCCATGTCATCCGTCTCCTCGCCGCCTGATTCCAATGCGGGATTGTCGTCCAGTTCGGCATTGACGCTCTCCTCCAGTTCCGTCAGCGGCATCTCCAGCAGCTTCACCTGGAGCATCTGCTGCTGCGAGAGCCGCTGCACCTGCTGCTGTTTCTGGGTCTGAAGCTGTACTTGTTCCTGTGCCATTTTCTACCTGAATTACGTTGCAAAAGTACGAAAAAACAAGTATAATCAATCGAAATACTCCCTTAATTGTGCTGCCAGAGCCGAAAGTTTTTCTGGGTTCCCGTTGCCATAGCGGTTCCATATCTCCTGACAGGACGGCAGCAGCGGAGATGCCATGAAGCCGTCACGGTTCAGATAGGGGTCGCAGAGCTGGAAGGTCTCCATCGCCTCGACCACGGTCTTCGGCTTTATCCCCATGCGTTTTGCCAGTTCTCTCACCTCGGGTGTCTCCGCCGTCATCGTAACCGGCGTGAGCCGGAAGTAAAGGTCCAGTATCATGACGAGCATGAAGGGGCGCAGCTCGTGACAGCATTCCAGCGGCAGGAAGTCATGCTCGAAGGTCTCGTTCGTCTTCACGCCGTCGTAGAACTCCCTTGGCTGCCCGAAGCCCTTCATCGACCGCAGCTTCTTCACGTCCCGGTTCAGCCTGCGGGTGTTCTCTCCGTAGGTGTCCCAGATGAGGTTGAGGACGGGGGTGGCACGCTGCCGCAGCCGGAACAGCTGCCCATAGAGTGTCCTGGGCGGGATATGCAGTTCCAGACTGAGGTTGACCAGCGCACGTGAATACATGGGCTTCATGCCCTCTGGCTTCTTGAGGTAAAGCTGTAAGAGCAGCAGCCAGTAGTCGTCAGACCATAAAGGATGTGTTGCCATAAGCGTAAATTGTCCGTCCCTTGCCCCTCTCTTCCCTACGTGCCGAGAGGATGAAGACTTGCGCAGGGGGCATCTGTTTGTTTTTCGCAAAGATACTCCTTTTTATCGTAATGGCAAAGGAGTGGCGTGCTTTTTGACCGGGTGGCCGGCAGGTGGCCTGTCGCCTGCAGCCCGTCAGGCAGCATCGGGAGCATGTGCTGCAGAGGCATCCGCATTGCAGGCGGACACCTGCGCGATGGCGCAGGGACGGCCATGCGAACCCTCCTGTCCGGACTTGATTTCCCTTTGACCCTGCATGGCAGGTGCAGCCTGCCACGAATGGTTTTCCATGAAAACGGATGATTCTCTACATGCAGATAAATCTTTCTCTACGTATAGAAAGACTTTTCTCTACCTGTAAATAAATTCATCTCTACACGTAGATGATCGTTCTTCTTCACGGAAACATCATCTTCGGCAATGCGCGTCCGCCTGGGAGAGACGGCCTTCTTCCTGTTCCAGACGCACCTGAAAGGCCGGCCGGAAGCCATGGATCGCATTTCTTTCCAATCGGGCTCCGGACGGACAGGCCATTGCCTGCACGGCCCCTGCCAGGCAGACGGCTGACATGAAGAAGGCCGGAATCCGCTTGGACTCCGGCCTGCAACCTGTTCCGGCGGCGGCATGGACAATGCGCGTTTGCCGGCCGTTCCCTATTTCTTTCCTCCACCCACCAGGTCATCATTCTGAATGCTCCGTTCTGCCTTCTTGACGCTTGCCTTCAGCTTGCCAAAGCTCCATGAAAATCCGATGTTAAAGCATCGAGGGTACATGACAGAGCGTTCATAACCGGTATAATCACCTCGAACGATACGATAAGTACTTGATTTTTCTTTGATGAAAGGCGACTCGGCTGATAGAGATACTGTCAGCTTGTCCTTGAGAAAGCGGCGTGTCAGGGTGAAATCATAATAGAACCAGTGCCCTTCAATGGCATACGGATCATAAATTCGGTTGCCATATTCACCTCCAATACTGGTTGTCAACGTTAAATCCCAAGGTATTTTCTGCTCCCAATTGAAGTAGATACCACCACCGCATCCGCTGTTCTTGGTAGAAGGTGTGGGCAAGGTGATTCGGGCATAACGTATGGAAGCGTTGAGTGTAAACGATGTTCCGGTGAAAGGAGTCCATTCTGTGTAAGATGAAATACCGAACACTTTACTCTTCAGTACGTTCTGATAAGTAGAAACATCTTTACGATTCTGTTCATAAATGATGTTAGTGATACCATTGTTGGTAAATGAATAATCGGGACTTAATTGCAAAGTAAATTTTGAAGTAACCAACATATACGCAAGTTGTAACGCTTGGTTGCGACTGCTTCCTAAGTTTGCGTTACCGAAAGAGACTGCCGTTGGTGTGCTAATGATGGCTGGATTGAGATAGCCGATGCCGGGTCTGTTGATGCTGGTATTATAGCTGAACTTCAGCGTCTGTCCATCACTGATCTTGTATTGTAGGCTTGCTGATGGTACCCAGTCATTGAGATTAGCATGGTAATCGGCATTACTACCATCGGGATAGGATGCTTTCATGCGAGTAAATTCATATCTTAAACCTGCACGAGCAGCCCATTTGCCAGCGGTGAAGATATATGAGAGGTAGGCAGCAGCCACTTGTGCGTTATGCTTGAACTTACTTTCCATGTCAGGAGTAGTCCCTTGATAGTCCATTAATGATGTACTATTGTTGTAACGAAGGATATATTTCGTTCCGCTTTCTATCTTGTGGTGTTTTCCAAAGGGTCGTACATAGTCAATCTGGAAAGTATGTTCTGTGAAGCGTTCACGGGTGTTCTGGTCGTAACTTGTATAGTTGACAGGGAAGTTAACCATGTTGTTATACATCTGACGGAAGGTGGTGTGTTGGCGTGTAGCTGCCAACATATAAGAAAGCGTTAGGATTTCTCCATCTAAATGAGTCTTATGTTGATAATCCAAACGTCCTCCAATATTAAGATGAGAGTAGCCTGGGGTAGTCATGTTATTGTCGAATTTGTAAATCAACTGGCTGTTCTTGTCCCATCGTTCATTCGTGCTTTGTGCGTTGGCATCGGCTTTATAGCCAAAAAAATTGGTCGATGCGGTCAGCAAGTTGAGTGAGTCAATCTCGTAACTGGCACTGATATTACCGAAATGTATTGTTGCTGCAGTGCTGTTAGTCCCATATTCATGTTTTTGTTCGCCCGTCTTTACGTAGTTGTAAACCTCCTCTCTATAATTTTCTGTCTGTTTCTTGTTCTGATCTGCATAGTTATAATTGACGGATGTCGTAAGCTTTCCCACCTTTGTTGTTAGATAAGTACCAAGCCTTGTAGAGCCGTGAGTGTCGACATCAGAGTTTACATTGCCTGACACTCCTTGTAGTTTAGTATTGCTCATCATGACGATGTTGAGGATAGCCGTAGTTCCTTCTGCATCATACTTGGCACCGGGATCAGTGATAACCTCAATCCTTTTGATCGTAGAAGCAGGTATTGCCTTGAGAATATCCTTAAGGTTCTGCCCTGAAAGACTTGGGTCAGGATGTCCGTTCCTATACACCTTAAAACTTGTAGAGCCTTGAACCCTGATGTTTTCTTGTCCGTCAACGGTGACAAGGGGTATTTTCTTGAGTATTTCCAAGGTCGTCTTCGTCTGTGCAGTCTTGTCATGCTGCACGTCATACGTCAGCTTGTCAATATCGTTCTTGATAAGCTGACGCCTTTGCGTTACGATGACTTCCTCCATCTTATGTGTCTCGGCGGAGTCGGTCCGGACTGTGTTCTGTGCCGGCAGAGATGCTGCTGCAAGGCTGGCGGCGAGGGTTAGCAGGGCTTTCTTTCGCATGGTAAACCGTTTCTCGTTATTAGTCGTATAGTCTGCAAAGTTAGTTTTTTTTTCGATACGACCAACTTTTCCGTAAAAAAACTTTCCTGTACAGCAGCATGAGGGAGGGCTTGCAGCGTGACGGCAGCGTGCGGCCGTGTCTCTCTTGTCGCTTTTGGCAGATGGAGAAGCACCTTTTCCGGAGGCCTTGAACGCTGTGTTAAAATATAGAAAAAGCCTGTACTTTTGGCTTTTTTGGCGTACTTTTGCAATTTAAACAACCAGAGAAAATTGAATGAGTCTTACTGATATAGTAAACAAACTGTACTTCCAGCCGCGCCGCAAGGAGCTTGAACGGTACGGTACGGAGGGAGAGACTATCCAGCGGGAAGTCATGGAATACCTCGTAGAACGGGCGAAAGACACCGAATACGGACGGAAACATCTGTTCTCGACAATCAGGACCTATGATGATTTCGTGCAGAACATTCCGGTCAACACCTACGAAGAACTGAAAGGCGACATCGACCGTATGCGCCACGGAGAACGCAACGTGCTCTGGCCGGGGACGGTGAGATGGTACGCCAAGTCGTCGGGTACGACCAATGACAAGAGCAAGTTCATCCCGGTTTCCCACGAGGGACTGCAGACCATTCACTACCAGGGCGGGAAGGATGTGATCGCCTATTATCTCGGCAATCATCCGGAGAGCCGGCTCTTCAACGGCAAGAGCCTTATCCTTGGAGGAAGCCATTCTCCGAACTACAACCTGCCCAATTCGCTTGTCGGTGACCTGAGCGCCATTCTCATCGAGAACATCAACCCGCTTGCCAACCTGTGCCGGGTCCCGAAGAAGGAGACCGCCTTGCTGAGCGACTTCGAGGTGAAGCGCGACCGTATCGCACGGGAGACAATGAAGCAGAACGTGACCAACCTGTCAGGCGTGCCGTCATGGATGCTGTCCGTACTGGTACGTGTGATGGAGCTGAGCGGCAAGCAGCATCTGGAGGAGGTATGGCCCAATCTGGAGGTGTTCTTCCATGGCGGCATCGCCTTCACACCTTACCGGGAGCAATACCAGCAGCTCATCACCAAGCCGGACATGAACTACATGGAGACTTACAACGCCTCCGAAGGCTTCTTCGGCATACAGGACGACCCGGCGGACAGCAGCATGTCGCTCATGATAGACTATGGTGTGTTCTACGAGTTCCTGCCCATGGACGAACTGGGCAGCGACCATCCGAACATCGTACCGCTGTGGGGCGTGGAGACAGGACGCAACTATGCCATGCTCATCAGCACCTCCTGCGGATTGTGGCGTTATGAAATCGGCGACACGGTTCAGTTCACTTCGACCCGTCCTTATAAATTCATCATCACCGGAAGGACAAAGTACTTCATCAATGCTTTCGGTGAAGAGCTGATCATGGACAATGCCGAAAAGGGCCTCGAGGCGGCCTGCAAGGCCACCGGGGCACAGATATCCGACTATACGGCAGCACCTATCTATATGGATGCGAAGGCAAGATGCCGCCATCAATGGCTCATAGAGTTCGCCAAGGCACCGTCGTCCCTCAAGGAGTTTGCCGACATCCTCGATGCGAAACTCCAGGAGATCAACTCCGACTATGAGGCAAAGCGTTTCCACAACGTCACTCTCCAGCCGCTGGAAATCATCGTTGCACGCAAGGACCTCTTCAACGACTGGCTCAAGACAAAGGGCAAGCTCGGCGGGCAGCACAAGATTCCACGCCTCTCCAACAGCCGGACAAACCTTGAAGAGCTGCTGAGCATGAACCAATGAAAAGTAAAAAAGTAAAAGGGTAAAAAGGTAAAAGTCCCCCTTTGAAGGCAAAGGGTAAAAGGATAAAAAGGCAAAAACTCTTTGAAACGGACAGGCTTTGATGGAGAATAAAATAGACAAGGTAAATCGTAAAATCAGCGATATGAAGAAGATGAAACAGAGATATTGCCTGGAAGACAGGGATGGAAAGGAGGACTTTTCAGCCAGGATCAGCCATGCTCTTCCTGTCAGGATCAGCCATTGCCTTTCAGCGGTTTACCGGCCGACGCTTGTATCTTTTTACCTTTTTACCCTTTTACTTTTCTTCCTTGTTTCCTGTGCCAAGATGGGACAGCCCGATGGCGGCTGGTACGACGAGACACCACCCAGAGTGCTCGGGGCATCTCCTGCCGAGCGTGCTACCGATGTGAACAGCAGGAAGGTGAGCATCTACTTCGACGAGTTCATCAAGCTGGAGAACGCCTCTGAGAAGGTCGTCGTGTCGCCGCCGCAGCTGGAAGCACCTGAAATCAAGGCCACCGGGAAGCAGATCACAGTAAGCCTGCAGGACAAGATGCAGCCGAACACCACTTACACCATCGACTTCTCGGATGCCATCTCCGACAACAACGAGGGAAACCCGTTGGGAAACTATACCTACAGCTTCTCCACCGGCGACCATATCGACACGCTCGAAGTGGCGGGCTACGTGCTTGATGCCGAGAACCTGGAACCCATCAAGGGCATTCTCGTGGGCCTTTACAACAACCAGAACGACACGGCTTTCCTGAAACAGCCCATGCTGCGTGTCTCGCGTACCGACAGCCGCGGCCGCTTCGTCATACGGGGTGTCGCCAAGGGAGACTACCGCATCTATGCGCTGCAGGACGCCGACGGCAATTACATGTACAGCCAGAAGAGTGAACGGATCGCCTTCACGCCCGAAGTCATCATGCCTTCCTGGAAACCGGACATACGGCAGGACACGCTCTGGACCGATACGCTGCATATCAAGGACATCAGGCAGACGCCTTATACACATTTCCTTCCGGACGATGTGGTGCTGAACGCCTTTACTGCCACGCAGACCGACCGCTTCTTCCTGAAGGCTGAACGCAAGGAAGCCAATCACTTCACACTCTTTTTCAGCTATGGCGATGCCGACCTGCCGCAGATAGAGGGCCTCAACTTCAATGCCCGGGATGCCTTCGTCACGGAACCCAGTCTGAACCAGGACACCGTCACCTACTGGCTCCGTGACACCGCCCTTGTCAACCAGGACACGCTGCGTATGCAGATTACTTACAATACGACCGACAGCATGGGAGGGCTTGTTCTGAAGAACGACACGTTGGAGGTGCTCTCGAAGATTCCATACGCCCGTCGTCTGAAGCGTCGGCAGGAGGAATACGACAAGTGGAAGAAGAAACAGGAGAAGGCCAGGGAACGTGGGAAAAGCTATGAGACGGAGATGCCCGCAGCGCCCCTGGAGGTGAAGTTCGATGTCCCCTCGCAGATGGATCCTGACCAGAACCCGACGTTTGAAGTGTCTTCTCCGATAGAAAAGACCGATACGGCCAGGATTCATCTCTACGAAAAGATTGACACCCTGTGGTATCGGGCGAAGTATCAGTTCGGTGCTGAGCCTGGCAGACCGCGTTCCCTGAAACTTATCAGTACGTGGGATCCGGGGCATGAATACAGCCTCGAAGTGGATTCGGCCGCCTTCACCGACATCTACGGGAAGGTCTCGAAGAAGTACAAGCAGGGAATCCGAATCCCCTCCACGGACGAGTACGGCACGCTGGTGATGACCTTGCAGGGCATGGCGGGCAGGAACTGCCTGCTGCAGCTGCTCAACGAAAGCGACAGACCCGTAAAAGAAGTGGATGCCAAAGACGGAAAAGCGACTTTCCATTATGTCAGGCCCGGCAGCTATTATCTCCGTCTTATTGTCGACGACAACGACAATGGCAGGTGGGACACGGGCGACTATGCCGCACAGCGGCAGCCTGAAGCCGTTTACTATTACCCGAAAGTCATCGAGTGCAAGGCAAAACGCGATGTGCAGGGAACGTGGAATCCGCGTCTGCTTCCGCTCTTCCGACAGAAGCCCGGAGCTATAACGAAGCAGAAAGCCGACACGCAGCGCAAGGCGAAGAGCCGCAACCTGGAGCGCGCGGCAGGCCTCGGCATTCCCCTTCCCGCCGAGAATGTCGGGCCGGAGAAGCAGAAGACAAAGAAGCGAGGACACAAAGACGACGGAGAGACCGAGGCAGACAGGCAATGACCCGTCCGGCTCTCTTTCAGCGCCAGCAGGACTCCCTGCACAGAACCCTACGCCCTCACCTGTCCACCCTTATACTTGCGAATGTGGACCGGTGAGGGCGTTCCGTCTTTTGTTCCGACCGGTGGGAATCCTGTTCCCAACGGCTTGGGAATCCTGTTCCCAAGGCCTGGGAACCGTGTTCCCGGCGGCTGGGAATCCGGCTCCCGACCGCCCGGCTGTGACCTGCCCTGCAGGATCCGGATCAGCCGCATGGTGTCCTTGTGTGCGGCCCGTAGCCGTGCGGGGAGGGATACAGCAGGCACATATTGCAGAATGAGCATGAAATCAGCCGTCAGACCGAGAAAATATACGGCAAAGGCAGGTGATATGTTCGCATTTGAAACATCCTCATTTATTAGGATGGAAGAGGGGTTCTTATTTTCAGTCTAAATACCGGATATTTTGTTTAAAATACTTTGGTAAATCATTAAAATATAGTATTTTTGCAACGCATAACGTATGCGGCTATACCGACTTTTCGGTATCGGAAATGAAGAGACTGACTTCGATGGGGAGACGGGCAACGGTCTTCCCGCTGTGTTGACCTAATATGGAATAATTATTCTAACAGTTTAAATATTTAAAATCAGAACATTTATGTGGTTAATCAATTCATCTATTGGTAGAAAGGTGATTATGTCTGTGACCGGCATGGCACTGATTCTATTCATGACGTTCCACTGCTGTATGAACCTTGTCGCGCTCTTCTCCGGAAAAGCCTACAACATGATCTGCGAGCTGCTGGGGGCCAACTGGTATGCCGTCGTGGCTACCGTGGCACTGGGGGCACTGGCTGTCTGTCACATCGTCTATGCGTTCATCCTGACGGCGCAGAACCGCCGTGCGCGCGGCGACAACCGTTATGCCGTGACGGAGAAGCCGGCAAGCGTGGAGTGGGCAAGCCAGAACATGCTCGTCCTCGGTATCATCGTGCTGCTGGGCATCGGGCTCCACCTTTTCAACTTCTGGTACAACATGATGTTTGCAGAACTGACGGGGATGGCGGTCAAGATACCGCCCTCGCATGGTTTCGAGTACATCCAGGCAACTTTCGCCAATCCGGTGTATGTCGTTCTCTACATCATCTGGCTCGCTGCCTTGTGGTTTCACCTTTCTCACGGTTTCTGGAGTGCCATGCAGACGGTCGGCATCAACGGTAAGGTATGGTTCAGCCGCTGGAAGACCATCGGTGTCGTTTACGTGACCCTGCTGATGCTCTGCTTCCTCGTTGTAGTACTTGCATTTGCTTTCCATTGTGCGCCGAGCCTTTGCTGCGCTGCTGCATAATTTAAGTATCTAAATTGAAAATTTAATTCAGAACAATCATGACTAAGACATTAAATTCCAGAATACCAGAAGGACCAGTAGCTGAGAAATGGACCAACTACAAGGCTCATCAGCGTTTGGTTAACCCAAAGAATAAACTGAAACTGGATGTTATCGTTGTCGGTACAGGTCTGGCTGGCGCCAGTGCCGCCGCCTCTCTCGGAGAGATGGGCTTCAACGTACTGAACTTCTGCATCCAGGATTCACCACGTCGTGCGCACTCTATCGCTGCACAGGGTGGTATCAATGCTGCAAAGAACTATCAGAACGACGGCGACTCTGTTTACCGTCTTTTCTACGATACAGTAAAGGGCGGTGACTACCGGGCACGTGAGGCGAACGTATATCGTCTGGCTGAGGTGTCAAACGACATCATCGACCAGTGCGTTGCACAGGGAGTTCCATTCGCTCGTGAGTATGGTGGTATGCTTGCAAACCGTTCTTTCGGCGGTGCACAGGTAAGCCGTACTTTCTATGCAAAGGGTCAGACCGGCCAGCAGCTGCTGCTCGGTGCTTACTCTTCCCTGAGCGCGCAGATCCAGGCCGGGAAGGTGAAGCTCTACACCCGCTACGAGATGGAGGATGTCGTCATCGTAGACGGTCATGCACGGGGCATCATCGCCAAGAACCTCATCACCGGCAAGCTGGAACGCTTCTCTGCCAATGCCGTTGTGATCGCCACCGGCGGTTACGGAAACACCTACTTCCTGTCGACCAACGCCATGGGCTGCAACTGCACGGCTGCCATCCAGTGCTACCGCAAGGGCGCTTACATGGCGAATCCGTCTTACGTGCAGATTCATCCGACCTGCATCCCTGTACACGGCGACAAGCAGTCAAAGCTGACCCTTATGTCAGAGTCTCTGCGTAATGACGGTCGTATCTGGGTTCCAAAGAAGGAGGAAGATGCAAAGGCATTGCAGGCTGGTACGAAGAAGGGTTCCGATATTCCAGAGGAAGATCGTGACTACTATCTGGAGCGTCGTTACCCGGCATTCGGTAACCTCGTACCTCGTGACGTGGCTTCACGTGCTGCCAAGGAGCGTTGCGACAACGGCTTTGGTGTTAATAACACTGGTCTTGCTGTGTTCCTCGACTTCTCTGAGTCAATCAACCGCCTCGGTATTGATACAATTCTGCAGCGTTATGGCAACCTCTTCGATATGTATGAGGAGATTACAGATGTCAATCCGGGTGAGGTTGCCAATGAAATCAACGGCGTGAAGTACTACAACCCGATGATGATCTTCCCCGCTATCCACTACACGATGGGTGGTATCTGGGTCGACTACGAACTGATGACGACCGTGCCGGGCCTGTTCTCAATCGGCGAGTGCAACTTCTCCGACCACGGTGCCAACCGTCTGGGAGCGTCTGCACTGATGCAGGGACTGGCCGATGGCTACTTCGTATTGCCATACACTATCCAGAACTACCTTGCCGACCAGGCTCTCTGGGGCAGGATTCCGACCGACCGTCCTGAGTTCGATGAGGCTGAGAAGGCCGTCGATGTGGAAATCGACCGGCTGATGGGCATCCACGGCAAGCGTTCTGTCGACTCCATCCACAAGGAACTCGGTCACATCATGTGGGAGCATGTGGGCATGGGACGCACCAAGGAAGGTCTTGAAGAGGGTCTGAAGCAGCTGAAGGCACTGCGTGAGGAGTTCAACACGAACCTCTTCATTCCTGGGAAGAAGGAAGGTCTGAACGTCGAACTCGACAAGGCGATCCACCTCCGTGACTTCATCCTCATGGGCGAGCTTGTCGCTTACGACGCACTGCACCGTGAAGAGAGCTGCGGCGGTCACTTCCGCGAAGAGCACCAGACAGAGGAAGGCGAGGCCAAACGCGATGACGAGCACTTCTTCTATGTCGGCTGCTGGGAGTATCAGGGTGATGACACCAAGGCTCCGGAGCTGATCAAGGAACCGCTCGAGTATGAGGCAATCAAGGTACAGACACGTAACTATAAGAATTAGCAGACGAGTTGACAGGCGGACGAGTTGACAAGTCGTCAGCCTGTTCTACCAAGACATTTGTTCCTAATTAAATTTCAGACAAATAACTTGTTTACTTCACAACTTGTTTACTTGTCAGCTAAAACATAAATACAATGGCAAAAAATATATCATTCACAATCAAGTATTGGAAGCAGAACGGCCCGCAGGACCAGGGCCATTTCGATACACATGAGATGAAGAACATCCCGGATGACACTTCATTCCTTGAGATGCTCGATATTCTCAACGAGGAACTTATCGCGTCCGGCGACGAACCTTTCGTCTTCGACCACGACTGCCGCGAGGGTATCTGCGGTATGTGCTCGCTCTACATCAACGGTACTCCGCACGGCAAGACCGAGCGCGGGGCGACGACCTGCCAGCTCTATATGCGCCGCTTCAACGACGGCGACATCATCACTGTCGAGCCGTGGCGTTCGGCCGGTTTCCCGGTCATCAAGGACTGTATGGTAGACCGCTCCGCTTTCGACAAGATCATCCAGGCCGGCGGTTACACGTCCATCCGTACCGGTCAGGCGCAGGATGCCAATGCCATCCTCATTCCCAAGGAGAATGCAGATGAGGCTATGGACTGTGCGACTTGCATCGGTTGCGGAGCCTGCGTGGCAGCCTGCAAGAACGGTTCTGCCATGCTCTTCGTTTCCTCCAAGGTCAGCCAGCTGGCTCTTCTGCCGCAGGGGAAACCCGAGGCTGCCAAGCGTGCCAAGGCGATGGTTGCCAAGATGGATGAGGTGGGCTTCGGTAACTGCACCAATACCCGCGCCTGTGAGGCTGTCTGCCCTAAGAACGAGAAGATTGCCAACATCGCCCGCCTGAACCGTGAGTTCATCAAGGCGAAGTTTGCAGACTGATGACAAGCGCCGGGCAGTAGTCGGCCGGACGGTCTGCCATGCTGCTTCCATCAACGGAAAAACCCGTAATTCCTTATCGGAGTTACGGGTTTTTCTTTGACACTTCCGTCAACGGGGAAAGGATACCGGCATTTTCCATGTAGGGAGCTTTTCGCCGGCAGATCCTCCATTCCGATTCTATTGCCAGCAGGACTTTCCATGCACAACATCCTTTAAACAGACAATCCCTCTCTTTGTCCACGGAGAAGCAGGTGAGCGGATGTACGCACGGCTCTTCCGCCCGTCCGGCTATAATCGCCACTGCAGACGGAGCAGTATTTCCCGTCCCCGCAGAGGCAGGGTAGAACTGAAACGGTTGAGCCCCGATTCCTGCGTGATGACGTAGGAGGTGCTGTTCAGGAGGTTCGTACCGGTCAGTCCCAGCTCCCATACACTGTTGATTTTGTAGTTGAAGTCCGCATCCAGCAGGCCACAGGCATGGAAATGCCCCTTCGTCACTTCATTTGTAAGGTCATAAAGTTTCCATTTCAGCTCTGTCCTTTTCGTCGGGAAAAGATAAAGAGCCGCATGGGTTATGTAGGATGCGAGCACGTCAGACCTGCTCATGCTGCTCCGTTCCCAGTGACAGCCGGCAGTAAAGGCGGTGGAAAAACGGAGCCACGACAGTTTCTGGAAGGTGGCCGTAAGCGTCCCGGAGGCGTGATGGGAGCGGTTGTCGACCATCATGCCGGACTGCGAAACCAGGAAACCTGTCCTGTCATACGTCGCTTCAGCTTTCAATGACAGTCCGACAGAGGTGAAGGTCTTGTCCACCATAGCACTCACCATCGTATTGCGCCGGTGGTTGCCGCCCTTCTCCCACGTCATGACCGTCAGCGAATCGCTGTACTCGAAGTGGCTGAAAGCCTCCCTCCTCGTGTCCGACCAGACAAGGGAAAGACTGGCGAAAAGCATTGTCGCAAGGTCGCGGTAGCGGAGACGGAACGAAGTATGTACTTTCGTAGACTTGTAGATGTCGTCACCCGTCACCTGAACCGTCCTGTATCCTTCTCTCAAAGGCCTCCGGGCATAGAATCCGAGGGCATTGTCCTCTGTTGAAAGCGAAGCGGACAGGCTCACGCTCAGCCTGTCGCCCAGCATTTGGCGAAGGCTGATGTCCGGTTCGAATGCTACGAAATGGCGCACGGACGGCCTGCCGTCTTTCTTCACAAGGCTGTTCCTTGTCCATTCCACAGGCAGTTCGACGGCGATGAAACTCTCCCGTCCATACTTCCACGTGTAGCCAGAAGTCCCCTGTAACCTGAACGTTCGGTGGCGTATGTCATCATGGGCATTGTACGTATTGTCCCGGTAATACGTCTGCAACGACAGTTCCAGATCGTTTCCCAGGACAGGGAAAGAACCCGTAACGACGTTGCGCGTCATGGCAGACCGTGTGGTAAAACGCTCTGCGGTGTTGTACAGCGGCAGGCTGTCGGACACGGTCTCCAGCCGTTCCCCACGACCGGCATACCTGAGGAGAGAACGGATCTGCAGCAGATTCCGCCCCATCCGGAAAGAAGAGGACAGGTAATTCCTGACATAAGAGGGACTTATCCGTGTCTGTTCGGTGACACCAATGCCGTTTGTGACCACCTGGTCGTCGGAAGACTGCCGCCCGAACGAGCATCGAAGTTCGTCGGAAAAGTACCTCTTTCTGCTGTTCTCTTCGTATTTCAGCACCGGGACAATACGGAGTGTCCGCTGCTTCATCCGTTCGGCAGCCTCCACAGCTGCCGGCGTAAGGCCTCCATAACAGTTCCCTGACGACCGGTCGTATCCTGCATGATCCTCGTAGAAAAGCACATTGCTGCGCAGTGTGGCGTCTTTCGACAGCGAGACGATATGGTTGAGGCCTGCACTGTACGCCTTGTTGTGCAGATACCGTTCCTGCGGAAGCGTCTCCCGGCTGATTACCCCCGAGAGTACGCCCTGCGGCAAAGGCTCGTATGCCTCCAGCTCATAGACGTTTATCTGCTCGTTCGTCTCCCCGGAAAGATCTTTCCCTGTATTGCTCATCTTGGCGGAAACAAGCATCTGCGAATGCTTCATCACCTGTGTGAGAAACAGCCGGTTGTCCCAGATGTCTGGTTTTATGCCTGCTCCGCCGGCAATCTCCCCGAAGGGGCGTGCCCGGTGTCCCTTGTCAAGCCGGATGTTCAAGGCCGCCGATTCCGACGGCTTGCGCCCTTGCAGCAACTTCACGGGCTGATGGTTTTCCAGCACCTCCACGTCACGCACCGCATTGACGGGCATATTGCGGGTTGCCTGGGTATAGCTGCTGCCCATGAGGTCCTGCCCTTCTATATAGAACCGGTTGATGGCACGGCCTTGATAAGACACCGAACCGTTTTCGGCAACCTTGATTCCCGGTAGTTTCCTGAGCACATCTTCTAAGTGGCGGTCGCCTTTCTGCAGGAAAGAACCAACGTTGTAGACCAGCGTGTCACCTTGCTTTCTGATCGGCGGGAGCTTTACGACGACTTCCTTCAATGCTATCTGCTTCGGTGAAAGCAGGATGATTGCCGGCTGACTGCCGTGCTGCCGCAGGTCTGCGACGCTGACCTTACGCCTGCCATAACCCATCAGTGAAAATACCAGCACGTCTGCCTTCCCTGCGGTGAGGCTGAGGTGTCCCCTTCCGTCTGCAATCTTGTAGCTCTGCAGCCTGCCGGCCGGGCTGACAACACGGCACATCACGTCAGCCAGCGGCTGTCGGCTGTCAGAGTCCCTGACCTCAACCGCCAGTTTCACCACCGCCTCGTCCTGCTGGGCGAAGCAGGGACACCAGAGGGTGGAAAGCAGAAGCAGAAGTAAAAGCCGGTGCAAACTGTTATTCAAGTTCTATGGGATTGTAAGGTTTTGCTCTCACCGTTGCGGCCGCATCAGCCTCCACAGTGATGTTTCCGCCGCTTGTCAAGGCTTTCAAAGGGTCTGCACAATAGTTCCTGTACATCTGTCTGACCGCCTTCCGGCTGCTCTTTACCACGGCACTTCTGTCGTACATGTAGATCGGGGCGTAGCCCTTTACAGTCTGCAATCCTGTCAGCGTGAAGACGAAGTTGTCCTGTGTGTCCTGCACTTTGAAAATGAGGCCGGGCAGTCCGCCGAACTTATACGGACCGTAGGGAAGCTCCACATCGGGGGCATACCAGGCGATGTAGTCGCGTCCGAAAAGCCTTGTCCTGGCCTTCCGGCACGGGTAGCCTGCTATCGTGCTGTCTTCCTCCAGCAGTTCCCACTGTAGCTGGGGAATGGCTTCATTGTATTGGTATCTTTGGATTCCTCCTGCGGTGCGTTGGACAAACTCGTTGTTCTCTCTTCTGTTTTGCAGGATGAGTTCTTTGAATCCCGTAGCCTTCAATGCACCGAGCAGCTTCGGACCGGAGGATGTGGCAGATGACTTTCCCTTTGCAATAGATGCGGAAATAGAATCGAATGCCAGCAGGGCATAGTCGGTGAACATCGTGTATCGACTGCCCACTCTTAGAATCGTGGTCGCCGTCCGCTTGGCATCAGGATGCTTTGCATCCCTCGCATACTTATACTCATAAGCAATCTGATATTGTGCAGACTCGTATTGTACAGTCCTGGTCGTGTCCCATCGGCCTTCTAACTTGGAGAAATCCAATGTCTGGCCATGCAGGTGGACCGTGCTTGCGAAAAGAACGAAAAGGAAAATGTTTTTCTTCATTTTGATGAATTTTGAAAGTATGATATTGACGGAGAGCAGACTTTGAGAAGTCCGATCCGCTCTTGATCCGGAGCTGGAGAATCCTGTTTGCCCACAGTGCGCATCGTCTATATTCTCTATCTGCCTCATGGCATCTTCCTGGCTTCCTCTACCGGCATCGGTGTGTGCGAAAATGCCAGAGGATGTGCGTACTTCTGCGGCATCGGTCTGTATCATGGCGGATGCGGGCGCAATTGTCAATGCAGGTAAAGTCGCCAAAAGATCTTTTTCATGCTTTTAAAGTCAAAGGGAGCATTTTCCAGCTCCGTGCGGGCTTATCCCACGGCATGGCTCATGGCATCCTCTGCTGCTCAAACAAGGTCTTCTTGTATGCTGCAAAGATAGGTATTAAAACGGAAAAGTACAAGCCATTGTCATGTTTTTTGTGAATTATAATTTTAGAAAGAGGTTGCATTCTTTTCATCCTATAATTAAGGAGAAAGATGGCCACAGGGCGTTTTAAGTTGTCTTTTTCCGTCCTGTCTCATTTTTTTTTGCTAATTTTGCCACCAGACATAGATAACCATTCATTTCAAACCGATTGATACTGATGAGCGAAAATAAACTTTCCACCAACGAACCGGCACAGACGGCGGATGCACCTGTAAAGGCAAGTTATACCGAATACACCGTCATCCCGTCCCAGGGATACTGCATGATCGTGAAGTGCCGCAAGGGCGACCAGCCCGTAGTGCTGAAGGCACTGAAAGAAGAGTACCGCAACCGGACGCTGTTCCGCAACGCCCTGAAGCGTGAATTCAAGCAGTGCCAGCGGCTCAACCATTCCGGTATAGTGCGCTACCAGGGACTGGTAGAAGTAGACGGCTACGGACTTTGCATAGAGGAAGAGTGCGTAGAAGGACGTACCTTGCAGGCTTACCTCAGGGAACAGCACACCGATGACGAAAAAATCGCCATCATCAACCAGATTGCCGATGCCCTGCGCTACGCCCACAATCAGGGTGTCACCCACCGCAACCTGAAGCCGTCCAACGTGCTGGTCACCGGTCAGGGCGACCGTGTGAAGCTCATCGACTTCAGCGTGCTTGCTCTCGACGAAGTGAAGCCGACAGCCGACACGACACGCTTCATGGCTCCGGAACTGAAGGACGAGACGATGGCTGCCGACGCTACCGCCGACATCTATTCGCTCGGAACCATCATGAAGGTGATGGGGCTGACACTGGCCTACAGCGAGGTCATCAAGCGTTGCTGTGCCTTCAAGCGCAGCGACCGTTATGGCAGTATCGACGAGTTCCTCGCCGACCTCAACCATGAAGGCTCTTCCTTCACGATGCCGAAGATAGGCAAAGGCACCGTCATGGCCGGCGTGATAGTCGTCGCCGTGCTTGTTCTTGGCGTGCTGATTTACAACTACGGCGGTACATTGGCGGAACAGGTCGGAAAGATTGATGTGGCTTCCCTCTTCAAGTCGGATGCCGAAAAAGCTCCGGAAGACACGGTCAGCATGAAGCCTGCCGCACAGCCCGACAGTGCCGCAGCGGTAGAAGAAGCACCTGCGACAGGAAAACTTGCCTTTATGAACACGATGAAGCCGGCTCTCTACAAGGACCTGGACCGTATCTTCGAGAAGAACGCATCGGACAGGACGAAGCTGTCAAAGGCCATCAAGGCTTACTACCGCGGGCTGATCCAGGCGAACGATACGCTTGACAGGGAACAGCGTGCGGAGGTCGACCGCGTCTTCGGCGACTATGTGAAGCAGAAGAAGGCTGCATTGAAGTAAAATCGGCATTCGCACCGGAAAGGCAGGAGACGTAGGTGTCCTGCCTTGTCAGATGGAATATCCAGGATAGGCTGGGGTAGACGCTGGCTTTCTTCCCGCTTCTGTAGAGGCAAGCGGAGACAGGCGGCATCTGTCCCGGTCTGCTTTTTGGGGAAGGAGAAGAACAAGCCTCACCCCCAGCCCCTCTCCGAATGGAGAGGGGGAGTGATTAGCGAGATACCCACATATCATAAAATAAGGACAGAATACGCTTGCAGAGCATCGCTATGGGCAAAACATAAGAAAAAACAAGAGTGAAAAGGAGAGGAGATAAGGAAAACAAGATGAGGCGAAAAGATGAGAAAAGGCCTTCAGAACAGCCACTGCCACGATATGTCCGGGATGTTCTGAGCAGACATGACATTTCACTCCCCTCTCCATTCGGAGAGGGGCTGGGGGTGAGGCTTCTTTCCCTCCAAGCCCCCCGCTACCCCGACATCGATATGCCCTTCCTGATCGACCAGATAACCGGATGGCAGACGGCACGCACGAAACTGCCGTCGTGGGCGGCGAACGAGGACATCCTCTATCCGCCGCATCTGTCGATGGAACAGTGCTCAAGCGAACAGACAGCAAAGTACAAAGCACACCTCGCCGTCCGCCTTGCCGATTCGGTCAATTCAGCCAAATCTGTCGATACCGTTTCCCCGCACCTATCTTCTTCCTCTTCCACCTTTTCCCCGGCTGACAACCGCCTGTCACCCCATGATTCGTCCAGGTCCATGCCGCCACATTCCCTCGCCCGGAGGGACTCGGGGAGGTTTCTCTGCGACCTCACAGGCGGCTTCGGAGTCGACTTCTCTTTTATGGCACGTGGCTTTGAACGGGCCGTCTATGTAGAACGGCAGGAAGCACTCTGTAAGACAGCACGTCATAACTTCCATGCCCTCGGCCTGGAACACGTCGAGGTCGTCCATGCCGACGGCACGGAATACCTCCATCAGCTTGCCCATGCGTCGGTGATCTTCCTCGATCCGGCACGCCGCAACGAACAGGGAGGCAGGACGGTGCTCATCAGCGACTGCACGCCGGATGTCCTGGCACTGGAAGAAGAACTGCTGGAAAAGGCCGGTGCGGTCGTGATAAAGCTCTCGCCGATGCTCGACTGGCACCGTGCCGTGGACGAGCTGAACCGTATGGGGGAGGTAGTCCGTGAGGTTCACATCGTCTCAGTGCGCAATGAATGCAAGGAACTGCTGCTCGTCCTGCGGAAAGGAAATGGGCCGGCAGCGAATGCTCCTGCGGACGGTCTGCGTGTGTTCTGCGTAAACGATGACAGCATCGTGTCGTATGGGCTGGGGGAGGTTTCCGGTCTGTCGCAACACATCCTCCCGGCTGCTCCTGCGGCCGGGCAGTATCTTTATGAGCCGAATGCGTCGCTGATGAAGGCCGGCTGCTTTGCTCTGCTCACCGTCCGCTATCCCCTTTCCGCACTGGGGCAGAACACGCATCTTTTCGTCTCAGATGAAGACATAGCCGGCTTCCCCGGGAGGAAGTTTGTCATTACGGCGGTTTCGTCGTTCAACAAGAAGGAGCTGCGCCGTACGCTGTCGGGAATCGACAGAGCCAATCTTTCCGTGCGCAACTTCCCCATGAGCGTCGCCGACCTGCGCCGTCGGATGAAGATGAAAGAGGGCGGTGAGACGTATCTTTTTGCGGCGACTGATGCCCATGGCAGTCATCTGCTGTTTGTCTGCAGGAAAATTTAGCAGCTTGTTTGCCATTGTCAATAGATTTCCTTATCTTTGCATCCGCACCGTTGTTGACCTCTGTGAGAAACTCCCGGGTCTTTCATAGCGGTGTATGGACAGGCCTGTGTCTGTGTTTCAGCTAACTGGACAATAGATTTCTATGATAAATATTTACGATTAAAAACCTACAAACAATGAACAGGTATTTTAGGATGATCATCGCTGCTGCGCTGATCGGCGTCTCAACGTCTGCCAATGCCATCGACCGCAACGCATTGGCACAGTATGCTTCCTCACTGAAAGGACTGAAGAAGGAACAGCTGAAACAGAAACTGCACGAACTGATGAACAAGAAAACCGTGCTGAAGTATGGAAGTGGAAAGGGAAAGACATGGTACGGCTTCTGGTACACCGACCGTGATTACAAGACCAATGCGTGCATCAACCGGTACAGCGAGCACTCATTCACGTTCCCGGCAAGCAATGAGGGCAGGTCTATCAAAGGCATGAACATAGAACATTCCTTCCCCAAGAGCTGGTGGGGAGGAACGGATACCCCGGCTTACTGCGACCTCTACAACCTTTATCCCTGTGAAGCTGCAACGAACCGCAACAAGAGCAACTACCCGATGGGAATCGTGACCGACGTGAAGAAGGCCGCGGCAAAGGGCTACACCAAGATCGGAAGAGGCAATGCCGGCGGCGAAGAACTGATGCTGTGGGAACCCGGCGACCGTTTCAAGGGTGAGTTCTCCCGCAGTTATATGTACATGGCCACCACCTACCAGGATTACGTGTGGGTCAAGACCGGTACCCAGAGCCTGGAACGGAATGACTGGCCGACACTGAAACCGTGGGCTTACACGCTTTATCTCAAGTGGAGCCGCAAGGACCGTGTGGACAGCATGGAGATTGCCCGCAACAATGCGGCAGCCAAGATCCAGCACAACCGCAACCTTTACGTGGACTATCCGAATCTCTGCGAATACGTATGGGGCGACAGCATGGACGTGGCCTTCGACCCTTACCGGTCTGTCACGACTGCCTCGGATGATGACCGTTACACAGGTGCAGTCGTTCCAGACACACCGGACACACCGGACACACCGGATACGCCGGATACGCCGGACACGCCGGACACGCCGGACACGCCGCAGAGTATTACCTTCGTGAAGACAACGGCGATGCCGGAATCGGGCAAGCGTTATCTGATGGTGGCAGAGGCTGACGGGCAGTGCTATGTCTGCACGAGTCTGGACCGGAAATATGGCTATCCGAAAGGTACAAAGATGGCAGACGACAACGGGAAAATGGCTGCTTCCGATGCAAAGATGATTCTCACCTTCGAGCAGGGAACAACCGGTTTCTACATCAAGGATGGCAACGACAAGTATTATGGACAGGAGGAGGAATTCCAGAACATCCAGTTCCTTGACGACAAGAGCAAGGCCGTGGAATGGACGGTGGCACCGAAGGGGGACGGGACGTTCAGGATTACCACTTCTGCAAACCATATCATCCAGTACTCTAAATCGCATCAATCCTTCGGAGCCTATAAGACCGAGGATGGCAGCAAACCTTACCCGATGCTCTATGTGGAGGATAAGACAGCGGGAATCGCTGCATTGCGGACTGCTTCCGCCGGTGACGATGCGGTTTACAGCCTGCAGGGTGTACGCATACCGGCTGATGCACGGCTGGCTCCGGGCATCTATATCCGCGGCGGCAGGAAGTTTGTCGTCAGATAACCCGTCGTCTGACAGGAGACGGTATTGGAGTCAGGACAGGCGGATGTGTCTGTCCTGATTTGTTTTTTCATGTGTCCACATGATCCGCAGCTTCCTCTTTCTGGAAAACCGGTTTGCGCATACAGGCAGGCTGTCGCCCAATGGCCCAGGGCAGGCTGCCGGCAGGAGGCGGTTGGAATGATACCTGATAAAATGGGTTCTTCCGTTAAATGCGTAGATTGGAGAATAAAGGCTTATGCACTGGCAGGGTATGACTGTCCAAAACCAGATGGCCTTAAAAAGGAGGATGAACTGAAAGATAAAATGCAGGAAAGGCAGATAGATACGATGCCTGACCATCAGCCTGTCTTTCCGTCTTCCACAGACAACCTTATTCCCATGTCATCGGCATTTGTAAACTGTTTTCATGCAACTCAAACTGACACATGCCTTTCTGGCTTCTAAAAGATGCCTGATTGACTTGCAACAGGTGCTCTATTAGCGTGTTACTAACGCCCTTTTGAAGTCCAATCAGGCACCTTTTGGGGACGGCTTGACAACCAATTGATTGACTGCTGGTTACAGACTTGCTTTTTGCACGTGTCCTTTTATATCTGCAGATGATCTGTTTGAAATTATGTAATGACTTTTCAAAATCTTGTCTGTATTTCAACGTATTAAAATGAAAAGGCTTTTGTATCGGAGGATGATAACAGGACAGGAAGTTGACCGTCTCGGCCATGTTTTTGTTTCATGAATCATCTCGGTTCTTCCGTTAAAGCTATGCGAAAAGCATCCGCACATTGAACGGAAGAAGCGATAAAATGCCGTTCAAGATTTGCCAATCTGCCTTTTTATTAGTACTTTTGCATGTTTAAGACAAGGAAAATAACGAATTTAGAATAACGGAATGTCATCAGTTCAGATAAAGAGAGTAGAGACGAAGAAAGACCTCAAGGATTTCATCGAGTTCCATTATGATCTCTACGAGGGCAATCCCTACGATGTGCCCAATCTCTACAGTGACGAGTTGAACACGCTGTCGAAAGACAGGAATGCGGCCTTCGACTTCTGCGAAGCTGAGTATTACCTTGCCCTGAAGGACGGCAGAGTAGCGGGGCGCGTGGCTGCCATCATCAACCACAAGGCCAATGAGAAGTGGAAGAAGAAGGACGTGCGGTTCGGCTGGATCGACTTCATCGATGACATGGAGGTGTCACGTGCCCTGTTCCAGGCCGTCGAAGAATACGGCAGACAGAAGGGCATGGAAGCCGCCGTGGGACCGCTGGGCTTTACCGACATGGATCCGGAGGGAATGCTGACGTGGGGCTTTGACCGGCTCGGCACGATGGCGACCAGTTACAACTACGCGTATTATCCGCGGCACATGGAGCAGCTGGGCGGCTGGGTGAAGGACAATGACTATGTGGAATATTACCTTGAAGTGCCCGAAAAAGCTCCGGAGAAGTACACGAAGATTGCCGAGATGGTGGAGAAACGCTACAACCTCCATGTGCGCAAGCTGACGAAGCGGGACATCTTCGAGGGAGGCTACGGCAAGAAACTCTTCGACCTGATCAACCTGACGTATGCGGACCTGTACGGCTTCTCGGAACTGAGCGACCGGCAGATAGACCAGTACATCAGGATGTACTTCCCCCTGGCCGACCTCAGCCTCGTCACGGCTGTCGAGGACGGCAACAAGGACAACCAGCTGGTGGGCATCGCCATCACCATTCCCTCACTGAGCCGGGCACTGCAGAAATGCCGCCGCGGACGGCTTCTCCCCTTCGGATGGTGGCATCTGCTGCGCGCCATCAAGTGGCACAAGACCGAGGCCGTAGACCTGCTTCTGATAGGCGTGCTGCCTGAATACCGAGCAAAGGGTGCCAACGCCCTTGTCTTCGCCGACCTCATCCCGCGCTATGTGGAGTATGGATTCAAATGGGGCGAGACGCAGGTGGAGATGGAGACCAACGAGGGCGTGCAGAGCCAGTGGGGACCGCTGGATCCCATCAACCACAAGAAACGCAGGTGTTACAGGAAGAGCCTGACGGACTGATAGAGGACCGGAGGCTGACGATCCGCCTGCATATCGGCCGTGAAGCGTCGGAGGCAGGCGGAAGACAGCTGACTCCCTGCCGCACAGCGGGAGACTTTTGACCATCAGGTTCTCTGCATCCTGATACGACTTGCCGGACGAGGGGAAGCCCGGTTACGGTCTGCTTGTCCGGCACCGGCGGCACACCCTGTTCATGCACGATGCCCCCGCCATTCATCCCTCCTGTTCCCCCGAAAGACAGACAGCCCCCGACCACTCACCATTCATTACCCATTATCCGCTATATGAACCCATCATCATCAACCATCACCCCCGACGCATCACCGGTAGAATATACCGACGACAACATCCGGCACCTGTCGGACATGGAGCATGTACGTACCCGGCCGGGGATGTACATCGGCCGGCTGGGCGACGGCAAGCTGCCGGAAGACGGAATCTATGTGCTCCTGAAGGAAGTAATCGACAACTCGATCGATGAGTTCAAGATGAATGCCGGCGACCGGATCGAAATCGACGTGGAAGACAACCTGCGTGTCAGTGTCCGCGACTACGGCCGCGGGATTCCGCAGGGCAAGCTCGTCGAGGCCGTCTCGGTGCTGAACACCGGCGGAAAATACGATTCCAAGGCTTTCAAGAAGAGCGTCGGACTGAACGGTGTAGGTGTGAAAGCCGTCAATGCGCTCAGTTCCCATTTCGAGGTGAAGAGCTACCGGGACGGCAGGGTACGTGAACTCACGTTCGGGAAAGGCAACATCCAAAACGACAGAACAGCTAAGTCTTCGGATGAAAGCGGGACATACATCTACTTTGAACCGGACAATACGCTCTTCAAGAACTACAGTTTCCATGATGACATCGTGGAGGAGATGCTCCGCAACTACACTTACCTGAATACGGGCCTGACCATCATGTACAACGGACGGCGTATCCTCAGCCGCCATGGACTGAAGGACCTCCTGACGGACAACATGACCGTAGACCCGCTGTATCCCATCGTCCACATGAAAGGAGAGGACATTGAAATAGCCTTCACACATACCAACCAGTACGGAGAGGAATACTATTCTTTCGTGAACGGGCAGCATACCACGCAGGGCGGGACGCACCAGACGGCCTTCAAAGAGCATATCGCGAGGACGATCAAGGAGTTCTTCGGCAAATACGAATACGGTGACATCCGCAACGGACTGGTGGCGGCTATCGCCGTGAACGTCGAGGAACCGGTCTTCGAGTCGCAGACGAAGATCAAGCTCGGTTCCACCCAGATGGCACCCGACGGCGAATCCATCAACAAGTACGTGGGTGATTTCATCAAGACGAACGTCGACAATTATCTCCATATACACAAGGAAGACTTCACGGACATACTTGAAAACAAGATCAAGGAGACCGAACGGGAACGCAAGGCGATGGCGGGCGTGACGAAACTGGCGCGTGAACGTGCCAAGAAAGCCAACCTGCACAACCGCAAGCTGCGCGACTGCCGTGTGCATTACTGCGATGTGAAGAACAACCGGAAAGAGGAAAGTTCCATCTTCATTACCGAGGGGGATTCGGCCAGCGGAAGCATCACCAAGAGCCGGGATGTAAACACACAGGCGGTGTTCTCGCTGCGCGGCAAGCCCCTCAACTCCTTCGGACTGACGAAGAAGGTGGTGTATGAGAACGAGGAGTTCAACCTCCTTCAGGCTGCCCTTGACATCGAAGACGGCCTCGACTCGCTGCGTTATAACAAGGTGATCGTGGCGACGGATGCTGATGTGGACGGCATGCACATCCGTCTGCTCATCATCACCTTCTTCCTGCAGTTCTTCCCCGAACTCATCAAGAAAGGCCACGTCTATGTACTTCAGACCCCCCTCTTCCGTGTCCGTAACCGCCGGACGAAGATAAAAGACAAGCAGGTCATTGCCGATGCGGATGCCCACCGTACCAAGAACGAAAAGAAGAACGATTTTATCACACGTTACTGCTACTCAGAGGAGGAGCGTCTGGCGGCCATCTCCGACCTCGGTCCCGAGCCTGAAATAACCCGATTCAAGGGTCTCGGTGAGATTTCACCTGATGAATTCGCCCATTTCATCGGTCCTGACATGCGCCTCGAACAGGTTACCTTGCACAAGAACGACCAGGTTTCCAAGCTCCTGGAATACTACATGGGCAAGAACACGATGGAGCGTCAGAACTTCATCATCGACAACCTCGTCATTGAGGAGGACCTGCCGGAGGAGGAAGGGGAGTAAATGCTTTTCTTTGAAAAAACGCATTAGAGGTGATCTTTTATGTGTGTAACAAGGCTCACACAGAGTCAAGGAAAACACGGAGAAGAGGAAATGACTTTAGCATAGCTGGAAGATGGGGGTTGACGGGAGGATAAAGATGCAGAGACAACAAATAGCATCATACTTTCAAACGTCAATCTGTTTATAAACAATTTGGATTATGACATAAAGAAAGGCATGGAAGAAATATCAGATGATTTCACGTATCGCTTTTAGCATGTGCTTACACTGTCCACTCTTTATTAGGCCCTTGACTATTAGAGAGTGTTTATGAGAAGGCGTTGACGTATGGACTGACACAGAATGGATTTAAAGTAGGAAGGCAGGTGCCTGTTGCAGTGCTATATATATAAAGGAATAGAACTTGGTGAAAGCTATCGTTTGGATTTGTTGATTGACGAAAAAGTCACCATTGAAATTAAGTCGGTGGTAGAGTTGCTGCCAGTACATTTTAAGCAATTGCTGACTTATCTGAAGCTGCGGGAACTTAGATATGGATATTTGATAAACTTTGATGTCAATATGCTTAAGGATGGTATTCACAGAGTCCTGAATGGTTTTTAGTGATTACTCCTTAAACTCGCTTGGTGCTTTAGCACCTCTTTAGACTCTTGACTGTTTTCTACAAGAATCTGTCTTTTTCTCCCTCTGTGCTCTCCATGTCTCTGTGTGAAACCGCATTTGGAAGAATAATGGATATAAGATGAAAGAACATGATTTTATAAAGTTCAAATGATGAAAAAAGCTATTATTATATTATTAATGATGTCTCTGTTGCCTGTTATTGGTAAGGCACAGATTAGAGGTAACATTGGAAACGCTTCTCCATTGCGGAAGCTCCAGCTGGCGGAGATGGCGATAACGAACTTCTACGTGGACTCCGTGGACGAACAGAAGCTGGCGGAGGATGCCATCAGGGGCATGCTCGAGAAGCTCGACCCGCATTCCACCTATACCGACGCCAAGGAAACCAAGGCGATGAACGAACCGCTGCAGGGCGACTTCGAGGGAATCGGCGTACAGTTCAATATGATCAACGATACGCTCGTCGTGATCCAGCCTGTCGTCAACGGCCCTTCCGAGAAGGTGGGAATCCTTGCCGGCGACCGGATCGTGAACGTCAACGACTCTTCCATAGCCGGCGTCAAGATGGAACGCATCGACATCATGAAGCGGCTGCGTGGCAGGAAAGGGACGAAGGTGAAGCTGGGCATCGTCCGCCGGGGCGTGAAAGGCACGCTGACTTTTGTCGTCACACGCGCCAGGATTCCCGTACATACCCTCAATGCCGCCTATATGATCCGGCCGGGCGTGGGCTATGTCCGCCTGGAAAGTTTCGGCATGAAGACGCACGGAGAGTTCATGTCGGCAGTAGACTCACTGAAGAAAAAAGGCATGAAGACGCTGCTCCTCGACCTCCAGGACAACGGCGGCGGCTATCTCCAGTCTGCCGTGCAGATCGCCAATGAGTTCCTGCGGAACAATGACATGATCGTCTATACCGAGGGACGCCGGTCTCGCCGGCAGGACTTCCGGGCAATGGGCAACGGCCGCCTGCAGGATATCAAGGTCTATGTGCTGGTCAACGAACTGTCGGCATCGGCCGCAGAGATTGCCACCGGAGCCATCCAGGACAATGACCGGGGGACGGTCGTCGGTCGAAGGACTTTCGGGAAAGGGCTTGTACAGCGGCCGCTCGACCTCCCCGACGGCAGCATGATCCGGCTGACCATCGCCCATTACTACACGCCCAGCGGCCGCTGCATCCAGAAGCCGTACAAGAAAGGCGACCTGAAAGACTACGAGATGGATCTCGAGAACCGGCTCAGACACGGCGAACTGATCCACCCGGACAGCATCCATTTCTCCGATTCACTGAAGTATTACACCCTCCGGCGGCATCGTGTCGTGTACGGCGGCGGCGGCATCATGCCCGACTGTTTCGTCCCGCTCGATACGACCCGTTTCACCCGTTTCCACCGTCTCCTGGCCGCCAAGAACATCATCATCAACGCCTATCTGAAATATGTGGATGCAAACCGGCAGGCACTGAAGACCCAGTACAGGTCGTTCGACGCATTCAACAAGACGTATGGCATACCGCAGTCGCTGCTCGATGCAATCGTGTCAGAGGGAAAGAAAGAGAAGATAGAACCGAAGGATGCCGCCGAGCTCAAGACGACGCTTCCTTACCTCAGCCACCAGCTGAAGGCACTCGTGGCTCGTGACCTCTGGGACATGAACGAGTACTTCCGGGTATGGAACGAGCAGAGCGATATCGTCAACAAGGCCGTGCTGCTGGCAGCCGGCAAGTAGAGGGACAGCGCACGGCAACGGCTTCAGACGGATTTCTGCAGGCCGCCAGAAGGAAGTGAAGGAGAATATACGGCAGAGCCAGCGCATTCTCGCCGGTCTCCAGCCTCCCGGACAGCCACACCGAGAGGACAGCTTTCATGGAACGCACATGGCGACAGGAGCGTTTCCGCAATCTCCCGGATTCGACGGAAGAGCCAAAATATCTCCGTATTTATTTGTGTGTTACATATATAATAGGTAAATTTGCACGGATTAAATTTTGTGGAACGCGTGAGAAGGTAAGCGTCATGGCAGCGGAGCTTCGCCAGAGGTTACCCCCTTTTGGTTCCCTAAGATGTTGGTCAAAACAATAAGTATTTTAAAATTTTAGATGAACGTAATTACGAAAACAGTTCAGTTGCCAGATGGAAGAACCATCTCAATTGAAACCGGAAAGGTTGCAAAGCAGGCTGACGGCGCAGCGGTACTCCGCATGGGAAACACCGTACTTCTCGCCACTGTTTGTGCAGCCAAAGAGGCAGTTCCGGGCACAGACTTCATGCCTTTGCAAGTTGATTATCGCGAGCAGTATTCTGCCGCAGGTCGTTACCCAGGCGGTTTCACCAAACGCGAAGGCAAAGCCAATGACGATGAAATCCTTACATCACGCCTTGTGGACCGTGTTCTCCGTCCACTTTTCCCATCAGATTACCACTGCGAGGTCTATGTACAGGTCATGCTGCTGTCGGCCGACAGCGTTGACCAGCCTGACGCCCTTGCAGGGTTTGCAGCATCCGCAGCACTGGCTGCATCAGACATCCCCATCGAACACCCCACCTCAGAAGTCCGCGTAGCCCGTATCAACGGCGAATACGTCATCGATCCTACCTTCGAGCAGATGAAGGAGGCAGACATGGACCTCATGGTCGGTGCCACCAAGGACAACATCATGATGGTCGAGGGCGAGATGGACGAGGTTTCCGAGCAGGACCTCATCGGCGCTCTGAAGGCAGCGCACGAGGCCATCAAGCCTATGTGCGAGATGCAGGAAGAACTTTCGAAGGCCTGCGGTACGGACGTGAAGCGCGAGTACGACGATGAGATCAACGACGAAGAGCTGCGCGAACAGGTACGCAAGGAGACCTACGACGCCTGCTATGCCGAGGCACAGAGCGGCGACAACGACAAGAAGCACCGCGAGGAGACCTACGAGAAGATCAAGGCAGACTTCACCGAGGCATACGATGCGGCCCACACAGACCTTTCAGAAGACGACCTCGAAGAAAAACACGCAGAAATCGACCGTTACTTTGCAGACGTGCAGCGCGACTCCATGCGCCGCAGTGTCCTCGACACCGGCAAGCGCATGGACGGCCGTGCAACAGACGAGATACGTCCTATCTGGTGCGAGGTAGACACGCTGCCGATGCCCCACGGAAGTGCGCTCTTCCAGCGGGGCGAAACCATGTCGCTCTCTACCTGCACCCTCGGCACGAAGATGGACGAGAAGATGATCGACAACGTACTGGAGAAGAGCTACCAGCGTTTCCTCCTCCACTATAACTTCCCGCCGTTCTGCACCGGTGAGGCCAAGGCACAGCGCGGCGTAGGCCGCCGTGAGATCGGCCACGGCCATCTGGCATGGCGTGCGCTGAAGGGCCAGATTCCGGCCGACTTCCCTTACACCGTCCGTCTGGTAAGCCAGATCCTGGAGTCCAACGGCTCCTCTTCCATGGCGACCGTATGCGCCGGCACGCTGGCGCTGATGGATGCAGGTGTCCCGATGAAGAAGCCGGTATCAGGCATCGCAATGGGTCTGATCAAGAACCCGGGCGAGGACAAGTACGCCGTACTGAGCGACATCCTCGGCGATGAGGATCACCTGGGCGACATGGACTTCAAGACGACCGGTACACGTGACGGCCTGACCGCCACACAGATGGACATCAAGTGCGACGGTCTGTCATTTGAGATTCTTGAGAAGGCGCTCATGCAGGCAAAGGCCGGCCGCGAGCACATCCTCAACCTCCTGACCGACACGATCGCAGAGCCGCGTGCAGAGATGAAGCCACAGGTTCCACGCATCGTGCAGCTGGAAATCCCCAAGGAGTTCATCGGTGCCGTCATCGGCCCCGGCGGCAAGATCATCCAGCAGATGCAGGAAGATACAGGCGCCGTCATCACCATCGACGAGACCGACGGTGTCGGCAAGGTGCAGGTTTCCGCTCCCAACAAGGAGTCGATTGATGCCGCTCTCGGCAAGATCAAGGCGATTGTCGCCGTACCGGAAATCGGCGAAATCTACGAGGGAACGGTACGCTCCATCATGCCTTACGGCTGCTTCGTGGAGATCCTGCCGGGCAAGGACGGTCTGCTCCATATCTCCGAGATCGACTGGAAGCGTCTCGAGACAGTAGAGGACGCAGGCATCAAGGAGGGCGACAAAATCAAGGTCAAACTCCTCGACATCGACCCGAAGACCGGCAAGTACAAGCTCTCACGCCGTGTACTGCTCGAGAAGCCGGAAGGCTATGTCGAGCCGCAGCGCCGGCCGCGCGGAGACCGTCGCCCACGCCGTGACGGTGAACGCCGCCATGACGACCGCCGGCCGCGCCGCGAGTTCAGCGACAGCGAGAACAACGATTGATCGTCCGTTCTCCCTATAATAGACTTTTAAAGTCATGAGAGGCTTTTTAAATCCCCCCGCAGGCGGCTTTCAACCTGCGGGGGGATTTGCTTTATACACACCTGAAAACGTTCATCTGCCCAGCTGTCACATCAACTTGTGACATCCTCCGCCGGTTTTGAATTAGTTTTACAGATAGAACCAGTGTCTTCCCCTTTTTCTGCGACTTTCCGCCCCTGTAAACAGGGAGGATCGACTGCCCGGATTCCAATCAGCCGTCACCTGCATTCCAACCGATGTCCGGTTGCACGTCAAGTGGTGCTTTCTTGAAGTCCAAGTAACGCCCTTTTGCAAGGGAATCGAGCATCTTTTCCAATGAATCTGCTATGTATCTGATAATAAGGTGCTTGCAATCCCCCCGACCCGGTTTATATCAGTCATCTTCACGTACATCGCTTAAATCCATGGGAAATAGGACGATACCGGTTCCGGCATCGCATCCATGAGTAAATTATCTTAACAAAAACAGTCCCTGACCTGCATCAGGAAGCAGCGGAAAGGATTGATTCCTTTCTGCAATCAGTGGCGGACCTCCCCCACTGGGGCAGACTTCCTTGCTGCCGCGGGTGCAGAAAGAAGGGACAGGATGCAAAATAAACAGGCAGACGGTTGGGAATGTGGAAGTTAATTGCTAACTTTGATGCGCATAAAAACAAAGAGGGCGAGTTGCCCCGCCCAGTTTGTTTTCACAACGGAATAATCCTTATTGTGACTTGCTTGAAATTCTGATGCAAATATAGTAATTTAATAACTAAGAACCAAATAAAACGGACAGAATATGAAGACAATCCTCGGATTGGATCTGGGATCCAACAGTATCGGATGGGCCAAGGTCTGCGTGGACGACCAGGGAAACTACCTGCACGACATCAAACTGGGAAGCCGTATCATTCCCATGAGCCAGGACATCCTGGGAAACTTTGACAAGGGAGTGACCGTTTCACAGACGGCTGTACGCACAGGTTTCCGCAGTATGCGCAGAATAAGGGAACGCACTCTGCAGCGTCGGGAACGACTGCACAGAGTGCTGCATACTATGGGATTCCTGCCGGCCCACTACGATGCAGCCATCGGGTGGGACAGAAAAGAGCCTGAGACATACGGCAAGTTCCTTCACCACGGAGAACCGAAACTGGCATGGGAACGGCAGGAGAATGGCTCGACACGCTTCCTTTTCATCGAATCCTTTCAGGAGATGCTGGCCGATTTTGCCCGTCACCAGCCCGGACTGGTTGCCGACGGCCGGAAGATTCCGGCAGACTGGACACTCTATTATCTCCGGAAGAAGGCACTTACACAGGCCGTTCGGAAAGAGGAGCTGGCGTGGATATTGCTCAGCTTCAACCAGAAACGGGGCTATTTCCAGCTGCGGGGAGAGGATGAAGAGGGGAATCCGACGAAGCGGGAGGAATATCATGAACTGAAAGTCGTTGATGTAGAGGTCGGGGAAAATGGAAGAAATGACGGCAGATGGTACCGTGTGAAACTGGAGAACGGCTGGTCGTTTCATCGTCAAAGCAAGACAGACCTGAAAGAATGGATCGGAAAGACAAAACAGCTGATCGTCACTACTGAATACGAAAAGGACGGGGTGACACCCAAGAAAGACAAGGACGGACAGGTAAAGCGGTCGTTCCGTGCTCCCGGAGAGGACGACTGGGGACTCCGGAAGAAGCTGACGGAAAGACGGCTGGAAAAATCGGGGAAGACGGTCGGAGCCTTCATCTACGACCATCTGCTGGAAGAGCCGGCAGACAAGGTACGCGGGAACTTCATACGGACGATCGAACGAAAATATTACAAAAACGAGCTGGAGGCCATCCTGCACGAACAATGCAGACACCACAAGGAGCTGCAGAGCAGGGAAATGCTGGAACGGTGTGCGGAAGAGCTGTACAGGAACAACGGGACGCACCGCGACAGTCTGCTCCGGAAAGACATGATCTATCTGCTCCTGACGGATCTCATCTTCTATCAGCGGCCGCTGAAAAGCAAGAAATCGCTGATAGCCGACTGTCCCTATGAATATTACGAATACGAGGACAAAAAGAGCGGAAAGAAAGAACGGAAGGGCATCAAATGTATCGCAAAGTCGAATCCTTACTACCAGGAATTCCGGCTGTGGCAGTTTGTCCTCAACCTCCGGCTGTATGACAGGACGGACGACAGAGAGGTAACTGCCGAATATCTGCCGACAAAAGAAGACTATGTCAGGCTGTTCGTTGATCTGAACAACCGGAAAGAGATCAACCAGGATACATTGCTGAAGGACTGTTTCAAACTGAAGAAAGTGAAATGCGGCAATGAGAAGGAGTTCGCCATCCGGTGGAATTACATTGAAGACAAAGAAAAGAAATACCCCTGCAACGAGACGAGGCATGAGCTGCTGGCCGCACTCGACAGAGCCGGCATGAAGCACGGCTGGCTTGACGACAGCGGCCGGCAGTATCGACTCTGGCACCTGCTCTACTCGGTGGAAGCCAAAGATGAGGCCGAGGGAGCCTTGCGCAGACTGAAGGATGACGACAAATTCGTCAGTGAATTCCTGAAAATAAAGCCTTTCAGGAAAGAATACGGAGCCTACTCGGAGAAAGCGGTGAAGAAGCTGCTGGCCGTCATGCGCACGGGCAGCCTGTGGCGGGAAGACCAGATATGCACGGCTACGAAAGAGAGAATCAGCCGCATCATAGAAGGAGACATCGAAGAGGAAATCAAAGTCAGAATGGGGCATACGGCATGTCCCTTCAGGTCTGTTACCGACTTCCAGGGACTGCCCGAGTGGCTGGCCTGCTACGTGGTGTATGGCAGACATTCCGAAACGACAGACATACAGCGGTGGAAGAAGCCGGAGGACCTGATGGCTTACATCAGGAAATTCAGGCAGCATTCGCTCCGCAATCCGATCGTGGAGCAGTGCGTCCTCGAAACGCTCCGCACCGTCCACGACATCTGGAAGGAAGCCGGACAGATAGACGAAATCCACGTGGAGTTAGGACGGAACATGAAGAGCACGGCGGAGCAGCGGAGGAACATGACGGAAAAAGTACTGCGGAACGAAAACACCAATCTGCGCATCAGGCGTCTGTTGATGGAACTGAAGAATGAAGCCGACATCAGGGAGGTACGCCCGTATTCGCCGATGCAGCAGGAGATACTGCGCATCTACGAGGAGGGAGCTCTGCAGGAACTGACGAAGGAGGACAGCGAATATGCAGAGATCGCCAGAATATCAAAGACGGCACAGCCCTCGGCGAAGGAACTGCTGAAGTACAGGCTGTGGCTGGATCAGAAGTACTGTTCGCCCTATACCGGCAAGCCCATATCCCTGTCAAAGCTCTTTACTCCGGCTTATCAGATAGAACATATTATCCCGCAGAGCCGTTACTTTGACGATTCTTTCAGCAATAAGGTAATCTGCGAATCGGAGGTAAACGCATTGAAAAGCAACAGATTAGGATATGAGTTCATCAAGGAACACGGCGGAGAGATTGTCGCCTGTACGATGCTGGGCAATGTACGCGTGCTGAACGAGCAGGAATACAAGACATTCGTAACGGGACATTACGCCAATAACCGGCGCAAGAGAGAGAACCTCCTGCGGGAGGATATACCGATGGAGTTCGCCAACCGGCAGATGAACGACAGCCGGTACATCAGCAAGGTGGTGAAAGGTCTGCTTTCCAACATCGTACGGACGGCAGAGGAGAGAGAGGAGACATCAAAGTTCGTCATATCCTGTACCGGCAGGATTACCGACAGGCTGAAACAGGACTGGGGACTGAATGATGTCTGGAACAGCCTTGTATATACCCGTTTCAAACGTCTCAACGAACTGACGGAGACAGAAGCCTTCGGGCATTGGCAGGACAAAGACAGACGGGTGTTCCAGACTTCCGTCCCCCTGGAACTACAGCGCGGGTTCAGCAAGAAGCGGATAGACCACCGACACCATGCAATGGACGCACTGGTGATTGCGTGTGCCTCCCGAAACATCATCGGTTATCTTAACAACGAGTCTGCCGAAAGTCCGGAGAAGCGGGAAGACCTGCGCCGGAAACTGTGCGACAAAAACCGCATCATCCGGAAGCCATGGGAAAGCTTCACACAGGATGCCCGTGCAGCGCAGGAAGACATAGTCGTCAGCTTCAAGAACTATGTCCGCATCATCAATAAAGCCACGAACTACTATGAGCGGTACGATGCCGACGGCAGGAAGACAAAGGCAGAACAGAAAGGAGGGGAGATGTGGGCAGTCCGAAAGCCGATGCACGAAGCGACCTATTATGGAAAGGTCAATTTAAGAAGGAAGGAACGGGTCAGCCTGAAGGCGGCTTTGGAGGATATTCCTTCCATCTGCAACAGGGATCTGCGCGACTATATTAACGGATTGGTGGAAAAGCATTTCAACAAGGAACAAGTGCTGGCTCATTTCAGGAGCGTCGGCAACCGATGGAACAAACAGCATATCGACAAGGTGGATGTCTGGCGGTTCAGCGACGGAAAGGAAGAAATGGTAGCAACAAGGAAACCGCTTGACACCTCGTTTGATGACAAACGCATCAAAGCTGTCACCGACACGGGAATCCAAAGGATTCTCTCAAACTACCTGAAAGCAAAGGGAGGAGATCCTAAGATAGCCTTCACACCGGAGGGAATAGCCGACATGAACCAGCATATAACGGCTTATAACAACGGGAAGCAGCACAAGCCGATATTGAAGGTGAGAGTCTCTACAAAGCTCGGAAAGAAATACCCCGTAGGACAGACAGGCTGCAAAGCCGGGCAGTTTGTGGTTGCAGAAGCCGGGACCAACCTCTACTTTGCAGTCTATGAAGATGGGGAAGGCAACCGGAGCTACGATACGATTCCTTTAAATGAGGCGGTAGAATGTCTGAAACAGGGACTTCCACCGGTTCCCGAAACGAGAGAGAAAGGAGACCGTCTGAAGTTTTATCTCTCACCGAATGATCTTGTGTATGTACCGGCGGGAGACGAGGAGAATGAAATAGACAGAGAACGGATCTACAAGTTTGTTGATTCCAGCGGTACGACAGCGAACTTCATCCCTCACAGGACAGCCGGACTTATTTACAATGTGGACAAGAAACTGGCCGAGGCATTGTGTAATGGCAGCATCATTCAGAACGAATATGGCGTAGGAAGTCAGCAATCCAAAAATCAGAGGGCACTGACAGGGGAAATGGTCAAGGCCGTCTGCTGGAAACTGGAGGTAGACCGGTTGGGGAACATTCTTAGAATCATAAAGTAAAGACCGCACAGAACCATGATAAAGAAGACCCTTTGTTTCAGCAGCCCTGCCTATCTGAGCCTGGGCAATGCGCAGCTGGTGATCCGGCTGCCTGAAGTGGAGAACAATGAGACGCTGCCGCAGAGGATGAAAAAAGAAGCCGAGCGCACCATCCCGATAGAAGATATTGGGGTGGTGATGCTCGACAACCGGCGCATCACGGTTACGTCAGGAGTCCTGGAAGCACTGCTGGAAAACAACTGTGCCGTCATCACCTGCGACCAGAAGGGGATGCCGGTCGGGCTGCTCCTCCCTTTGTGCGGGAACACGACACAGAACGAGCGGTTCCGCTTACAGCTGGACGCCTCTCTTCCTTTGCGCAAACAGCTCTGGCAGCAGACGGTAAAGCAGAAGATTCTCAACCAGGAGCGTGTATTGCATGCAAACACGGACAAGAACACCGGCTGTATGCGTGCGTGGGCGAATGACGTACGCAGCGGCGACGCCGACAATCTCGAAGGGAGAGCCGCCGCATATTATTGGAAGAACCTTTTTGCAGGTCATCCCGGCTTCGTCCGTGACAGGGACGGGGCACCACCCAACCATCTGCTCAATTACGGTTATGCCACCCTGAGGGCTGTCATAGCCCGGTCATTGGTGGGAAGCGGACTGTTGCCCACACTGGGTATTCATCATCATAACCGTTATAATGCTTATTGTCTGGCCGATGATGTGATGGAACCATACCGCCCGTATGTCGACCAGCTGGTCATCGATATCATCCGTCGTAATGAGGATATATCGGTTCTGACGAAAGAACTGAAGATGCAGCTTTTGAGCATCCCCATGCTGGATGTCGTCGTCAATGGAAAACGAAGTCCGTTGATGATTGCCGCACAGCAGACGACGGCCTCTCTTGTCAAATGTTTCTCGGGAGAAATCCGACGTGTCAGCTATCCGGAAATGTAGGTTATCATGATGCGGCTTGATCGTTTCAGTGAATATCGGATTATGTGGATTCTCGTGTTTTTCGACCTGCCTACGGAAACCAAGAAGGAGAAGAAAGCCTATGCTGACTTCCGTAAGTCCTTGATGAAAGATGGATTCACTATGTTCCAGTTCTCTATTTACGTACGCCATTGTGCGAGTATGGAGAATGCCGAAGTCCACATGAGACGGGTTCGGGCAATGCTCCCTAAGATCGGGAAAGTTGGCATACTGTGTATTACGGATAAACAATTCGCCAATATACAGCTTTTCTACGGGGAAAAGCCGAAGCCTCCCAATGCTCCCGGACAGCAATTGGAACTCTTTTAAGGTCTTCCGGAATTTGGAGTGATAATAATTAGTTATTAATAATCAACTACTTACACCATTGCTCATATATGTTAAATCCTTTATATACGGAGAATTATAATCATAATGTGCTAATTAGTAGTGCAGGAATTACTATAACTTATAAATTCACTTCATTTAGTCTAAATCCATTATTAATGAGAAGGTTATGAAGAGATTTTTGTCTCAAACTTTGAGTATCATTCATAGGTTATCACTCCAAATGTCGGATGAACCCTCTTTTAGACTAAAACCTGTGAAAAAGACATCTCAATATATAAAATTTTCTCACAAGGGAAAATGCTGTGGAATTGAGACCCTATATGATTTTTCTTCTTATATCTGCATTTATTCGGAAATCTTTCTGTACTTTTGCAAAGCATATAACTAGTCAACGATAATATTACAAAATTATCATTTAGTTAATGAATTGTATGATATTATGGAAGTACCTTTTGCAATTTCTGCTCGAGCAGCTAAATTAATAGGAATGGAGAACTTTGCAAATGCAGAGGGAGCCGTAGTTGAACTTGTGAAGAATGGATATGATGCAGATGCAGATATATGTGTGGTGGTTGCTGACATTCGACAGACAGTCTCCGAATCACGATTATATATCATTGACAATGGTTGTGGAATGACTAGTGAGACCATTGTGAAACATTGGATGACAATAGGTACGAATGATAAACTTGTAAATGAAAGAACAAAAGGTAAGAATCGTATAAAGAGTGGCGCAAAAGGTATTGGACGTTTTGCATTAAATAGACTGGGGCGGAAAGCTGAGATGATTACCTTTACTGATTCTAAAGGCGGATGGCTTTGGTCTGTGGATTGGCTCTCTTTCGAAAGAGCTAATGTGTTGTCTGATATTAAAGCGACTTTAGATCCTATTTCAATAGAAGAAGCGAAAAGGAAGATTTCGAATTTTGGACTCGACAGACTACCTATTACAGATTGGTTTGTTGAAAAGTGTTTTCATGGCACTATATTATGTATATCTGATTTGATAGATGAGTGGGAAGAAACAAATCTCAACAGTCTACAAAAGAATTTAGAAAATCTTATTCCCGAACATGTTCACTCAGTTTTTGGATTGTATTTATTCAATATGCAAGATTTGACGTGGGGTGGGAAAATAAATCCTGCAGAATATGATGAATTTGATTATAAGGTTACAGCAAAGTATGAGGGAGGACGGACGATCAATGTTAATATAGAAAGAAATGAACTGAATGTTTCTTTACTTGAAACTAATTACTCAAGGGTCTTTACAAGGAAAGATATGCAGAAAGAACCTTACAGAATTGAAGATTTTCACAAAAAAACAGTGGGGCACGTTTTAACAGTTAATGATAATGTGAAACAAGAACTACTGGATAAAGTTGGTAATTTTACATTCTCTTTTTATTTTATAAAGAATTCTACTCAAGACGAAAGAGATAAGGATGGATTAAAAAAATATCCCTATAATATAGTTGACAGCTCTTATAGAAAGGCATGGTTATCTAAATTTGGTGGAGTGAGAATCTTCCGTGATGATTTTAGAGTACGTCCGTATGGAGAGAATGGAAATGATTGGTTGGACTTGGGTCGTCGTCAAGCACAAAGTCCTGGCGGTGCAGGTCAAAAGTTAGGAGGCTACCGAATTCGACCAAATCAGATAGCAGGTGTAGTTAATATTTCACGTATTAATAATCCTTCGTTTGAAGACAAATCAAGTAGAGAAGGAATACAAGAAAATGATGCTTTTGCATTATTTAAGAATCTCTTACTGAAGATCATCTCAGTTTTTGAACTTGACCGAAACCACATTATGTACAATCTTTCGGAACAATATAAGGTTGAGCATCCTGTAGAACAGAGAGCTAAGGATATTGTAAAGAAGGCATTACAATATAATGAAGAACAGTCAGAAAAAAATAAAGATATTAAGATATTAGCATCGAGTTATCAATCTCTGGAACAAGAACTTGAAGACAAAGAGAAAGAACTTGCTATGATTAGAAGTTTGGCAAGTATGGGTATATCTGTAGCTACATTTAATCATGAATTGCGAAGTATTATGCTGCGTTTACTTCCAAGGAATGAATTGTTAAGAAGTATTCTTATGAAGAACCTTCCTGTTGAAAGATTTGAAGGGCAAAGATTTGGTAATCCATATAAAGAGCTGGATATAATGAAGGGTGAGGATGAGAAGTTATATAATTGGTTACAATACTCACTGCATTCGATCCAACGAAATAAACGCGACAAGAAGAAAATATATCTTTCTGATTATTTTCAAAGATTTACAGAATCTTGGCATCCAACTTTATCAAAAAAAAATATTAGCATTGAACTTAAACTTAACGGAATAGATAAAGCTGCGGTAAATGCTATTGAAATGGATTTAGATAGTGTATATAATAATTTTGTAGCCAATTCTATCAATGCTTTTCTTAAATCAAGAGAAGAGAGCAAAAGGATTAATATTAATGTCTTTAATGACCATGGTTATGTGGTAGTGGATTTTATTGATAATGGATGTGGGTTATCTCCTGAGTATCAAAATAATCCAGATGTAATATTTAATGCCTTCGAGACGTCCACTGTAGATAACAAAAATAATAAGATAGGTACAGGGATGGGCTTATTTATAGCTAAAGGTGTTATTGAAAAAATACCAGATTCTTCGATAGCTTTACTGTCAGTAAAAAAAGGATTTGGAATAAGAACTATAATAAAAATAAAGTAAATATGATAAAGGTTGTTTTTTTAGATGAAGAGCAAGGATGGCAATCCTCCTTCTATAATAGTTTCTCGGAAAAATATGAAATAATCATTCCAGACACTCTTCCTAAGAATATAGAGGATATTTGGGAACTAATACGTGATTCTCAAATTGCTGTTGTTGATTACCGTCTTAATGGAGATGGTACTATTTCATATACAGGTGATGCTGTTGCAAGAGAGATACATAAACATAACAAACATTTTCCAGTTCTTATTTTAACGTCGTATGAAGATAATGCTATTCAAGAATGTATAGAGACTCAGAGTATTAGGGGAAAAGAAATGATTACCGAACCTTCTTTACAGGAAAAACTTTGCTCTATTATTAATTCCTCCGTAGGTATGTATGAACGCAAAAAAGCTGCTAGTGAAAAATGTATCAAAGACCTTCAAGAAAAAATTAACAATGGAGAAAAGTTAACTTCCCAGGAAGAATCTGATAAGTATGATTCGGAAGTTTATTTAGCAGAACTTGATATGGACTCCTCACTGCGTGCAAATTTAATAAACAGAGGTACATCTAAAGAGTTGGAAGAAATGATTTCTTTGGCTCATAAGATAATAGAGAAACATGATAAACGATAAGGAAAATATGACTGATTTTCGAAAAATATCCCCACAAAGAAGAAGTAATCCTTCTACTCAAAGTAATTATCGCAAGTATAAACTTGAGCTAAGAGAGGATTTTCATCAACGATGTGGTTATTGTGGTGACCATGACTTTTTTAGGCAAACTTATTATGAAATAGATCATTTTGTACCAAGTAGTATAGATGAAAATGGTATAAATATTTATTCAAATTTGGTTTATTCTTGTCGTTCTTGTAATAATTCGAAAAGTGACAAATGGCCAACTAAGGATTCAAGTATACCAAATGATGAGCAGAAAGGATGGATTGATCCATGTGACTTGTTATATTCTGACCAATTTGAAAGAATGGAAGATGGATCAATAAGGGCAATTACAGAATTAGGAAATTGGATGTGGACAGCATTAGGATTAGGAAATCCTAATCATCGTTTGATATGGCAACTCGAAAGCCTTAGAGAACTTCTTGATAAAGCAGACAAAATGGATATTACGAATTCTATTGAACAAAAAAAGATTAATGAATTAAATCAAAAATATCGCAGATTTGAGGCAGAACTAAGAGGCATCCCAGATTTTAAATAAATGAACCGTCGGATTATCACATATCTAAAGCGCAAAGGTTGGACTGACATCAATATGGTCAATAGGCTTTTCGTATCTGCGTTTATGAACCATTATAAATTGGTGCCTAAAAATAATGAATTGCTTATTGCTTATTATATAACTGATGAGGATAATGACAGTAAGTCCTTAAAGGATTTTGTAGTAGAACTTAAAAAAAACAATTGTAAATACACCTTAGAAGAGCTCACACAACTGTTTGAATTTGTAATCTCTCCATCTGATCGTAAAATATCTGGTGCCATCTATACTCCTAAATATATAAGGGAGAAAATTGTAAATGAAGTAACTTCAGAATACTCTGTAGAAGAACTTTGTTCAAAACGTTTTGCAGATATTTCATGTGGATGTGGAGGTTTTTTTCTTTCAGTTGTTCAATTAATTCATAATGTAAGTGGGAAGAAGTTTGCAGAAATCTATAGGGATAATATATATGGCATAGATATTCAGGAATATTCTATTTTAAGGACACAATTATTATTATCTCTCTTGGCCTTAATAAATGGAGAGGATCAGAATTTAGTTTTCAATTTATTTCAAGGTAATACTCTTTCTTTTGATTTCAGTAAGATGCCTGAAATTGACATTATAGTTGGAAATCCCCCATACGTGTCTATTCGGAATATGTCAGACGAGAGCAGAAAATTGTTGGGTAATTGGAGAGTTTGTACTTCAGGTAATAGCGACTTGTATATTCCCTTTTTCCAAATTGCTATTGAGAAAGTTAAAAAGGATGGGAAAGTAGGACTTATCACTATGAATAGTTTTATGACGAGTCTCAATGGTCGTGCTTTACGTGAATACTTGTATGAAAAATCTTATAGAATTAATATTGTAGATTTTCGTGGTTTCCAAATGTTTGCAGGGAAGAGTACATATACCTGTCTATTTTTTTTGACTAAGACGAAATTTTCATCAATTGGTTATTGTACTAATGTAGATAGCTCTTTTCCTAAATCTTTTAAGTTTAAATATTTTAAATATGAATTACTTGATGTAAGAAAAGGATGGAAATTAAATTCATTGAAGCGCAATCTTAGATTGGAGAAGGGAGGTATACCTTTAGGAAAGTATTGTAAGACACGTCATGGTATAGCCACGTTAGCTAATAAAGTATATGTATTTTATCCTGTGCGATGTGAAGAAGATAGCTTTGTATTCGTAAAAGATGGGGTAGAATACAAGGTTGAGCAAGCAATATGTAAAAGAATAGTAAACTCAAACAAGTTCAACAGCAATGTATGTCTTGACGATATTATTGAATATGTTATTTATCCTTATGATATTAATACAGAAGGTAAGGCTGTAATTATAGATGAAGATAGTTTTAGACATAACTACCCATTAGCGTATTCGTATTTACGGACATATCAGTTAAAGTTGAAACAGCGAGATAAAGGAAATATAGAAAAGTATCCAACATGGTATGCTTATGGTCGCTCGCAATCTCTTGTGATGCCAAAATACAAGTTGTTTTTCCCTAAGATAGCTAATAAGATGTTACATTGTGTATTATCAGATGATCCAGAACTGCTATTGTATAATGGAATTTCTTTTGTTAGTGATAATCTAGTAAAGTTAGAAGTTTTAAAACGTATAATGGAATCCTCCATTTTTTGGGAATATATTATGTTGAATAGTAAGCCATATTCTTCTGGATATTATTCCTTGAATGGTGTAAATATTATTAATTTTAATATTTTTGATTTCAGTGAAGAGCAAATTCATTATCTTATAAATATACAAGATAAGGAGGAGGCAAATCGTTGGTTAAGAAAATTCTATAAGTAGGGAATTTCAGTTAATTCCCTCTTGGAATTCCCCAAGGGCAGCCAAATACTGCATTCTTTTCCTTGGAAAAGTTCCCAGAAAAAGAATATGCTGTGTTTTTTGCTCGAAAACCTCAAATAATGTAAGCATCCAAAATTCGCCGTATTGATACTTCACAAAAAAGAGGGTGTGTCAAAATGTACACATCCTCTTTTTTATGCACAAAGCCCCGACTT
>ERZ773006.76-NODE-76-length-56586-cov-11.5181_pt1 | contig 56586 bp, 37 predicted proteins | sample MGYA00580843_ERZ773006 | MGnify/ENA primary metagenome ERZ773006 (study PRJEB29015, sample SAMEA2738011) | human oral metagenome | biome: human oral; feature: human-associated habitat; material: dental | place: China | collected 2052 ...
TAGACAAGGTAAAGGAAGAATAAAAAAGAGGATGTATCAATTTTGACACACCCTCCTACAACCGAGACAATACCCGGACAGGAGGAAGACAGTTTTGCCTTCCTCCTGTTTTTTTTTGCAAGCTCCCCGCCCGGCCCTGTTCCACCCGCCATCGTCCATCCTCCCCCATCGCCGCCCGCCATTTGTACACCCTTACCTGCCACGCTCCCTCCTTCGGAGGAGCTTAGGAGGCGCCCATCCTGTCCTGATATTTCATCACCGTACAGCCTCCTCCCCCATCGCCTCCGGCCCTCTTCCACGGACAAGACAAAGCCAGCCTCCCCATGTGGGAAAGAGACTTTCAGACGGATCCACAACCAACTAAAGGCCAAGCATATACGGACACCAGGCGAAGAGGTGTCCTGTTGCACTCCAAACGGGCGTTAATTGGGACGTTATCGGGCGTTAATTGAACTGCAATCAGGCGTTAATTGGAAGGCAATCGGTACCCGGTTGCGAAACAGCCTGCCGCATGTACCGTCCAAGACAGCTGTTTTTGCAAGGAAAACCCGCCGCCAGAAAAGTCCGAATTGTCAACATATTTCATCCTGCACATGTGCCCCCCGATACGTCACAGCCCCCTGACGAGACACGATTTTCCCTGTCTGTGAGAAGCACCTGTCCGGCAGCCCCCATCAATACAGACGAAACTTTTTCGCGGCGGAAGTGTACTTTTCCCGTCGGTTTTATCCGCAATGCACAATCTTTTTTATACTTTTGCACTCGGAATCATCCGTTCAAGTTCTTTCCAGACAAACCAATACTAACGACCAATACATGGGCAATACAAATCTATCACCGGCACGGAAGACGATCGTGGGGATACAATTCCTCTTCGTGGCTTTCGGATCCACCGTCCTCGTCCCTCTGCTTGTGGGGCTCGACCCCGCAACGGCATTATTCACAGCAGGCTTAGGAACTTTTATCTTTCATCTGGTTACGAAAGGTAAAGTTCCTATTTTTTTAGGTTCTTCCTTTGCCTTCATAGCACCGATCATCTCCGCCGCCAGACACTGGGGAATGCCGGGGACACTGGCAGGCATTGCCGGGGTGGCGCTGGTCTACTTCGTGATGTCGGCCTTGATAAAGTGGCAGGGAAAGAAACTGCTCGACCGGCTCTTCCCACCGGTCGTCATCGGCCCTGTGATCATCCTGATCGGTCTGTCCCTGTCCACGTCGGCCGTCAATATGGCGAAGACAAACTGGCTGCTGGCCTTCGTCTCGCTGGCAGTGGCCGTAATGGTTCTCTCCATGGGACGGGGACTGATGAAGCTGGTACCGGTGATCTGCGGCATCATCGCCGGATATATCGTGGCGGTGGGCATGGGGCTCGTCGACTTCACACAGGTAAAGGCGGCTCCGTGGCTGTCGCTGCCGCCGGCCCTGGCACACTTCCATCTGCCGAAATTCGCATGGGAACCTTTCCTCTACATGATTCCCGTGGCAATCGCCCCCGTGATAGAACACGTGGGCGACGTATATGTCGTGAGCGCCGTCGCAAACAAGGATTTCACGAAGTCGCCGGGACTGCACCGCACGATGCTGGGCGACGGACTGGCCTGCCTCGCGGCCTGTCTGCTGGGCGGCCCTCCCGTGACGACGTACAGCGAGGTGACCGGTGCCATGAGCATTACGAAGGTCACCCACCCGCAGGTAATCCGCATTGCGGCGCTCACAGCGATCGTCTTCTCGGTCATCGGGAAGCTGAGCGCGCTGCTGCAGAGCATCCCTTCCGCCGTGTTAGGCGGCATCATGCTGCTGCTTTTCGGCACGATCGCCTCGGTAGGCATCCAGAACCTCATCCAGCACAAGGTCGACTTCAACCGCACACGCAACATCATCATCATATCCATCACCCTGACCATGGGAATCGGAGGAGCCGTACTGCACTGGAGAAGTTTCTCTATCAGCGGCATCGGCCTTTCAGCTGCCATCGGTGTCATATTGAATCTGATTCTGCCGCCGGCAAAGGAGAAGCCTGCACGGAATCCGGGGAAGGCAGCCTGACGCTGCAAGCTGCGCGCAGACAGAGGCACGGCGCCGCTACGCCGACGGGAGCATCTCAGGGGCATGCCCATCACGGGAATGCCCCCGATGCATCCACAGCCGATACCGTTCAATGGCACGCCGGGGGAAGCCATGCCCGGGGAGCTGCCCGGACGGATGTCGCCCCACGGCTGTTAAGAAACGTTTTGCCAGCTTAACGAATGATAAAAACCTGCCTGTTGTTGAAGTAAAACACTAACTTTGCTTGTAATTATTATGTATCGAAGTTTACAGAACTAAAAGCATAAAACTATTTACAATGAAAAGTTTAAAAGATATTCTGCCCTGGGAAGACCGCCCGGAGGGATGCAAGGACGTGATGTGGCGTTATTCGAAGAACCCGATCATCGGCCGTTACCATATCCCGACATCAAACAGTATCTTTAACAGTGCCGTCGTTCCTTTTGAAGACGGTTATGCAGGTGTGTTCCGCTGCGACAACAAAGCGGTGCAGATGAACGTCTTCGCCGGCTTCAGCAAGGACGGCATCCACTGGGAAATCAATCACGAGCCTATCAAGTTTGAGGCTGGCAACACCGAGATGATTGAGTCAGAGTATAAGTATGACCCGCGCGTCACATGGATTGATGACCGTTACTGGATTACCTGGTGCAACGGCTATCACGGTCCGACTATCGGCATTGCCTACACCTTCGATTTCAAGAAGTTCTATCAGTGCGAGAATGCCTTTCTGCCATTCAACCGCAACGGCGTGCTCTTCCCCGAGAAAATCAACGGAAAGTATGCCATGCTGAGCCGTCCGAGTGACAATGGCCATACACCTTTCGGCGACATCTACATCAGCTTCAGTCCTGACATGAAGTACTGGGGCGAACATCGTTGTGTCATGAAGGTGACGCCATTTCCGGAGAGTGCATGGCAGTGTACGAAGATCGGCGCCGGCTCTGTCCCCTTCCTGACGGATGAGGGCTGGCTGCTCTTTTATCATGGGGTCATCAACACCTGCAACGGCTTCCGCTATTCAATGGGGGCAGCCATTCTCGACAAAGACCATCCTGAAAAGGTGCTCTATCGTACCCGTCCTTACCTTCTGGCACCTGCAGCGACCTATGAACTGCAGGGCGACGTGCCCAACGTCGTCTTCCCATGTGCCGCCTTACAGGACGGCGAACGTGTAGCCGTCTACTACGGTGCGGCTGACACGGTTGTCGGAATGGCCTTCGGGTACATCAAGGAGATCGTAGCGTTTACGAAGAACAACAGCATTCTATAAAGAATGCCTTGCCCACGCTGTAGGGACAGATGTCTTTGTCTGTCCTTACAGCGTGTATGCCATGCACGGTCTTTCATCACCCACTCTCCATCAGCAATCCCCCGACATCCAGCATTTACTACCCACCAATCATCATTCCCCTTCATCATCTCACATGAAACATAACTTTCTCCTTGGGCTTCTCATTTCCCTTTCTTTCCTCTCGCTGGAGGCAGCAGACAGGGAAAGAGAAGAGCCTGTCGACCTCGTCAATCCTTTCATCGGCACATCCAACTTCGGTACTACCAACCCGGGGGCGGTGTGCCCCAACGGTCTGATGTCGGTAGTGCCGTTCAACGTGATGGGCTCCGACCTGAACAAATACGACAAGGATGCACGCTGGTGGTCGACACCCTACGAGTACCACAACGTTTTTTTCACAGGTTATTCTCATGTCAATCTGAGCGGTGTGGGCTGCCCGGAGGTCGGTTCACTGCTGCTTATGCCTACGACCGGAAAGCTGAACGTAGACTATAAGGAGTATGGCAGTACATACGACAAGGAGGCTGCCCAGCCCGGCTATTACTCCAACCACCTTGTCAAATACGATGTGACGACGGAGGTGACAGCCACTCTCCGCAGTTCCGTTGCCCGCTTCACATTCCCGAAAGGTGAGAGCCACGTCCTGCTGAACCTCGGCGAGGGACTGACCAACGAGACGGGAGCAATGGTGAAGAAGGTGAGCGACACGGAATGGGAGGGCGTGAAGCTGCAGGGAACATTCTGTTACAACCCGCAGGCTGTCTTCCCCATCTACTTCGTGATGCGTGTCAGCAAGAAGCCGTCTGCAGCCGGCTACTGGAAGAAACAGCGTCCGATGACGGGCGTAGAGGCGGAGTGGGATGCCGACAACGGCAAGTACAAACTCTATAAGACCTACCAGAAGGAACTCGCAGGCGATGACATCGGCGTATGGATGGACTACGATACCGAGGCCGGCGACCAGGTGGAGGTGCAGATGGGTGTATCGTTCGTGAGCATGGCGAACGCCCGTGAGAACCTTGATGCCGAACAGCGAGGCAAGGACTTTGATGCCATCCGTGCAGAAGCACGCACGAAATGGAACGACGATCTGTCCCGCATAATCGTCGAAGGAGGAACGAAGACGGAACAGACCATATTCTATACCGCACTTTATCACACACTCATCCACCCGAACATACTACAGGATGTCAACGGACAGTACCCTGCCATGGAGCGCAACGACATCCGCACGGTGAAGGAGGGGAACCGATATACGGTCTTCTCGCTGTGGGACACCTACCGCAACGTGCATCAGCTGCTGACACTCGTCTACCCGAACCGGCAGCGCGACATGATCCGCACGATGATTTCCATGTACGACGAACACGGCTGGATGCCGAAATGGGAACTCTTCGGAAGAGAAACTTACACGATGGAAGGCGACCCGTCCATCCCTGTCATCACGGACTCGTGGCTGAAAGGACTGCGCGGCTACGACATCAACAGGGCTTATGAGGCGTTCCGCAAGTCGGCTCTGACGAAAGGAAGCGACAACCCTCTGCGTCCGGACAATGATGAGTACATGGAGAAGGGATATGTCGCCCTGCACGAGCAGTTCGACAACTCCGTCTCCCATGCCCTCGAATACTACATTGCCGACAACGCCCTTTCACGACTGGCAGCGGCATTGGGAAAGAAAGACGATGCCCGCCTGTTCCACAACCGTGCTTTGGGTTATCGCCATTACTTCAGCAAGGAGTACGACATGTTGCGCCCTCTGATGCCCAACGGGACTTTCTACAAGCCCTTCAACCCGCGTCAGGGAGAGAACTTCGAGCCGTCGCCCGGCTTCCACGAAGGCAATGCCTGGAACTACACGTTCTATGTTCCGCACGACGTGACGGGACTTGCCAGGCTCATGGGAGGACGGAAAGCGTTTGTCAGCAAGCTCCAGAGCGTGTTCGACAAGGGTTATTACGACCCGGCGAACGAGCCTGACATTGCCTACCCTTACCTCTTTTCCTATTTCAAGGGGGAAGAATGGCGCACACAGATACTGACCCGCAGGCTCTTGAAGGAGTACTTCAAGAATGCACCGGAGGGTATTCCCGGCAACGACGACACGGGGACCATGTCGGCCTGGGCGGTATTCAACATGATAGGGTTCTATCCCGACTGTCCCGGCGACCCGTCTTACACGCTGACATCGCCGGTCTTCGACAAGGTGACCATCCGCCTGGACAAGGAGCAATGGGGAAAAGACCAGCTTGTCATAGAGACCGCACGCCCTTCTGCCGAGGCCGTCATCATCCGGAAGATGGAACTGGGCGGAAAGCCGTTGAACCGGTACCGAATCACGAACGACGAACTGTTGAAGGGCGGAACATTGAAGTTCTATCTGAAATAAGCCTCCCGACAGCATTGTCAAACCTAAGAAACAAAAACGACATTTACCGTATATGATGAGAAAACATATCCTTTTGAGTGCAGCCTTCCTGCTGCTGTCAACTGCCGTTCCGATGCCTGTTGCAGCTCAGAACATCATCCCACAACCTGAGCATATCAGTCTTTCGAAGGGTCAATTCAAGCTGAATAAGGGCTTGAAGATCGTGACCAATCTTACAGGCAGCGACTTCAAGGTGCTTAATCAGTACACTTCTGAGGTAATGAACCATCCTTTGGCTTATGCGAAGAACCCTTCCCAACAAGCCGTTTTTCGCTTGATTTGCAAGGGGACAGCCCAACAGGCTGCACAGGCAATGGACAGCGTGCGCCTGCAAGGCTATGAGCTGGAGGTGACACCGAAGGGAATTACCATCCAGTCATTGACACCTACGGGACTGTTCTACGGCCTGCAGACCGTCCGTCAGCTGGAGAAAGACGGGAAGATAGCCTGCGTAAAAGTCAAGGACACGCCTCGTTTCGCTTACCGGGGGCTGATGATCGACTGTTCCCGCCACTTCTGGACGAAGGAGTTCCTCAAGAAACAGCTGGATGCGATGGCTTATTTCAAGCTCGACCGTTTCCACTGGCATCTCACTGACGGCGGCGGCTGGCGCATGGAGGTGAAGCAGTACCCTCGTCTGACAGCCGAGACAGCCTATCGGACACAGTCGGACTGGACCTGCTGGTGGATGGACAAAGACCGCCGTTACTGTCCGGCAGGAACACCGGGGGCATACGGAGGCTATTACACACAAGAGGACATCAAGGATATCGTACGCTATGCGGCAGCGCGTCACATAGAAATCATCCCCGAGATTGAGATGCCCGGACACAGTGACGAGGTGGTCTTCGCCTATCCGGAACTGTCGTGTACAGGCAAACCCTACACACAGTCAGACCTCTGTGTAGGACGGGAAGCCACCTACACCTTCATGGAAAACGTGCTGAAAGAAGTGATGGAACTCTTCCCCTCCAAGTATATCCACATCGGAGGAGACGAGGCAGAGCGTCGCACATGGAAGACTTGTCCTGACTGCCAGAGGATGATGAAGGAAAATCACTTAAAGGATGTAGCCGAGTTGCAGAGCCATTTCACCCATCGTATGGAACAGTTCTTGAACCGTAACGGTCGTAAGCTCCTCGGTTGGGACGAGATCATGGAAGGCAAACTGGCTCCTAACGCAGCCGTGATGTCATGGCGTGGGACCGAAGCAGGTATCGAGGCTGCAACAAGCAAGCACCATGTAGTGATGGCACCGCAGCAGTTCTATTATCTGAATATGTATCAGGACAATCCGATGGAACAGCCGAAGGCACAGGGAGGTTATACCCGTTTGGATAAGACCTACAACTATGAGCCCATCCCAGCGAAGTATAAAGGAACCAATCTTGAGAAGTATATGGATGGCGTGCAGGCCTGTGTCTGGACGGAATTCATCGCCGAGCCCGGCCATTTAGAGTATATGCTCTATCCTCGTCTGTTGGCCCTGGCAGAGACAGGATGGACGAAGCAGCGCACAGGTTACGACAATTTCTGCCGGAGAGCAGTTGTGAATGTCGACCGACTGAGGCGTGCGGGCTATAATGCCTTTGACCTCTCAAAGGAGAAGGGTTCACGTATAGAAAGCCGTAGCATAACACAACACGAAGCAATGGGCCGCCCCGTCACTTACCTGGGACGCTATGCAGAGAAATACAGGGCGGAAGGCGACAGCACGCTGACCAACGGACTGCGAGGCGACTGGGGCTATCTTGAGGGACGCTGGCAGGGCTTCATAGACAGTACCGGCATGGATGTCGTCGTCGATATGGGCAAGGTGACAGAGATACGTGACGTGGAAGTCGACTTCATGCACCAGTACGATGCGGTAATCTATGCCCCGGCATCCGTTGAGCTGATGGTCTCCGACGATGGGAAGAACTACAAAACGATTGACACCGCACAGCCGGGAGTAAAGACAAAAGAGGCCTATCTTGTCTATCCTTACCGGTGGAAGGGTAACGCCAAGGGACGCTATGTACGCGTAAGGGCACTCTCCCGTGAGAAAGACGCATGGATATTCACCGACGAGGTGATTGTCAACAGAATCATCAGAAGCTGCGGGAAGGGGTGACCGGGAGGGTTTTCCGTCATATTCCCAACCGGTCGGGAATCCCGTTCCCAACGCTTGGGAATGCTGTTCCCAACGGCCGGGAACAGCATTCCCAGATGCCGGGACAGCCACAGGCTTCATGTGCCGGGACAACAGACAGCTGACAGCCGGCCGAAAAGGCATGACATCCGGGAACGGAAAACAGCCCCATCAGCTGACGAATCAGACAATGAGATTAAAAACAATTCAAGATATGAGAAAAAGGTTCTTAACATTGGCGACGCTTACCGCCACCGCTCTCTTCGCCTTTGCGCAGGACTACACGCAGTATGTCGACCCGTTCATCGGAACAGGCGGACACGGCCATGTGTTCCTCGGAGCCAATATTCCGTTCGGAAACATTCAGGCGGGTCCTACACAGAAGAAGCAAGGCTGGGACTGGTGTTCCGGCTATCATTACAGCGACTCGACGGTCATCGGATTCGGGCAGATGCACCTCAGCGGAACAGGTATCGGCGACCTGGGAGACATCTCCCTGCTGCCAGTCACCGACCCGGCACAGCGGGAGGTGAAGTTCGCCCATCGTGCCGAGCACGTCAGCCCCGGCTACTACTCGGTGATGCTGGCTTCCGGCGTGCGCGTGGAGCTGACGGCGACCCGGCGCGTGGCTTTCCACCGCTATTCCTTCCCTGCCGATGCGGCGAAAGGGTATGTCGTACTGAACCTCGCACAAGGTATCGGATGGGACAGGATGACCTCGTGCAGCTTCAAGCAGGAGTCGGACAGAACCATCAGCGGCTTCCGTATGTCTACGGGATGGGCCAAGGACCAGCGTGTCTATTTCGTGGCAGAGTTCTCGCAGCCTGTCAGGTTGCAGGAAAACGAGCGTGACACCATCGGTGTCTATGCCCTTGACGACACCTCCCAGCCCCTCCTTGTAAAGGTGGGCATCTCTGCTGTGAGTGTAGAAAACGCCCGGCAGAACCTGCAGCAGGAGCTTCCCGGATGGGATTTCCGCAATGCTGTCGTCCAGGCGAAAGCCGAATGGAACCGTGAACTGGGCAAGATCGCCGTCAAGACGGAAGATGAACACGCAAAGCGCATATTCTATACGGCACTCTACCATACGATGATTGCACCGTCGGTATTCAATGACGTCAACGGCGAATACCGTGGGGCAGACGGAAAGACACACCGGGGCGGCTTCACCGACTATACCACGTTTTCACTCTGGGACACTTATCGGGCCGCCTTCCCGCTGATGACGATCATCCATCCGGAAATGCAGTGCGATCTTGCCCAGACGTTCCTGCACATCTTCAAAGAGCAAGGCAAGCTGCCGGTATGGCATCTGATGGGCAACGAGACAGACTGCATGGTGGGCAATCCGGGCATTCCCATCCTCGTGGACATTGCCCTGAAAGGCTTTGATGTGGACAAACGTGCAGTGCTTGAAGCTGCCAAGGCTTCTGCCATGCGTGACGAACGCGGCATGGGACTGCTGAAGAAGTACGGATATATTCCCTGCGACCTCGACCCGGAACGTGAGACGGTTGCCAAGGGACTGGAATATGCACTGGCAGACGCCTGTATAGCAAAGCTCGCCAGGCAGCTGGGCAGAACGGATGATTACAAGTATTTCCACAAACGCAGCCAGTCGTACCGTGACTTCTACTTTGACCGGAAGACGAAGTTCATGCGGGGTGTGACTTCGGACGGAAAGTTCCGTGAACCGTTCGATCCGTTCAGCACCGTCCACCGCCAGGACGACTATACCGAGGGCAATGCCTGGCAGTATGTATGGCTCGTGCCGCATGATGTACACGGACTTGTCGCTGCCTTCGGCGGTGAGAAGCCGTTTGTCTCAAAGCTCGACTCCCTCTTCATCGTCCATGGCGACATGGGAGCTGATGCCTCGCCGGACATCACGGGGCTGATCGGCCAGTATGCACATGGCAATGAACCGAGCCACCATATATTATATATGTACAACTATGTGGGACAGCCATGGAAAGGTGCGGAGAAGATACGCTATGTGCTCAAGAACCTGTATCACGACGACTTCGACGGCCTGAGCGGCAATGAGGACGTAGGACAGATGTCGGCATGGTACATCCTTTCGGCACTGGGAATCTATCAAGTGGAGCCGGCCGGCGGAAGATACATCATCGGATCGCCGCTCTTCGACGAAGCTGCCGTGAACGTGGGAAACGGCAAGACATTCCGTGTCGTGGCGCATGACAACAGCCCGGAGAACATCTATGTCCAGCGTGCCCGGCTGAACGGCAAGCCCTATACACGCTCGTACATCGACTTCAAGGACATCGCCCGCGGCGGCACGCTCGAGCTGACGATGGGCAGCAAGCCTTCTCGGTTCGGCGTAAAACCGGCAGACAGACCGTAGGAGGCCGGAGGGGGTCAAGAGCGTTAACCTCTCTAACACTCTTGTCCCCTATGACTCCTTCCTCAAAACAAACAAATCTTCAAATAAAACCTAATAAAACCATGCTCGATTTCATCAATGTCGTCTCACAGTTCCACATCGAAGGAGCTGTCGAAAGCGTCAGTCCGATAGGAAACGGACTGATCAACGAAACGCTGCATGTGACCACTGTGGGGACTGACACTCCCGACTACATCCTGCAGCGCATCAATGACACCGTTTTCACCGATGTAGACCTGCTGCAGCACAACATCGAGACGGTGACAGCACATATACGCCATAAGCTGGAGGCACAGGGCGAGCAGGACATCGACCGCAAGTGCCTGCGCTTCATAGAGACTTCGGCTGGCAAGACCTATTACAAGGACGGCAACGGACGCTACTGGCGCATGAGCGTCTTCATCCCTGATACCTGCACCAAGGAAGAGGTGAACCCGGAGAATGCCTTCTGCTGTGGCGAGACCTTCGGCAACTTCGAGCAGATGCTGGTAGACTTGAAAGAGCCTTTGGGTGAGACAATCCCCGACTTCCACAACATGGAACTCCGTCTGCGCCAGCTGCAGGAAGCTGTGAAGGCAGACAGGATGGGACGTGTCGCCTCGGTACGTGACATCCTCAGCGAGCTGGAATGCAGTGCCGACGAAATGTGTCTTGCCGAACGGCTCTACCGTAAGGGGACACTGCCCAAGCGCATCTGCCACTGTGACACGAAAGTGAACAATATGCTGTTTGATGCCGACGGAAAGGTTCTCTGCGTCATCGACCTCGACACGGTTATGCCGAGCTTCGTCTTCTCCGACTACGGCGACTTCCTGCGTACAGGTGCCAACCGGGTGGCTGAAGACAGCGACGACTACCAGTCGGTAGGTCTGAAAGAGGATATCTTCCGTTCGTTTACCGAGGGCTATCTCGGTTCGGCAGGCAGCTTCCTGACACCGGTAGAGACAGGCCATCTGCCTTACGCCGTGGCACTCTTCCCTTATATGCAGTGTGTCCGTTTCCTGACTGATTACATCAACGGCGACATCTATTACAAGATAAAATATCCCGAGCACAATCTTGTCCGCTCACGCAACCAGCTCCTGCTCTACCGTGACGTACGCCGTCATGACCGGATGATGTCGGAGTTTGTCGAGAAAACCTTGAAGCTATGAAACGGATCGAAGCAGTACGTCTGGGCTGTCGGCAGGTGAAGGCCGCTGACATTCCGACCCTTTTCAGGAAGAACGGGGTAGCTTACCACAGGATAGACACGGTGGACTGGCCTTCAGATTATCCATATTGTCCGGATGTAAAGTTTGCCATTGCCCATAAGGGCGATTGTCTCCTGCTGCATTACAAGGTAGAAGAAGACTGCATACGAGCCGTTTCGGGGGCCGATCTGGGTCCTGTCTGGGAAGACTCCTGCTGCGAGTTCTTCTGCTGTCCGGATACAGAAGGAGGCTATTACAACCTCGAGACCAACTGCATCGGGACGGTGTTGCTCTGCAACGGAAAGGGCCGCGAGAACCGTACGCCGGCCTCTCACGGAACACTTGCGGACATCGACCGCTGGGCCTCCCTGGGATGCGAACCGTTCGGAACGAGAGACGGAAGACAGGCATGGGAGCTTGCGCTCGCCGTGCCCGCCAGCTCGTTCTTCCGTCATACACTGAAGAATCTCTCCGGACAGACGGTAAGAGCCAACTTCTATAAATGCGGCGACAAGACACGTCAGCCCCATTTCCTTTCATGGAATCCCATCAGTCTGCCCGCTCCCGACTTCCATTGTCCGGAATTCTTCGGCGAAGTGACTTTTCTGTAGCCCATCCACAGAATATTGCCTGCATCAGAAGCCGGAATTGCTGATGGAGCAAGCGGCGGAAAGAGCTGCCTTCCCATCCTCCTCCGGAAGCAACACACAGGCACACACCGCCCGGACTTACCCCCCTAAAAAGCTCCCCGTCCCTTTCCACTCTCTGCAAAGAGAATGAAAGGGACGGGGGGCTTTTTTGATCAGACATTCAGAAATAAAAAAAATAAAAACACTTGCATTCGATATTTTTTTATATATTTGCGGACAGAAAGGGGCATCTATTACAATAACCTAAAACATACTGAATATGGAACACATTCCACAAGTATTCTGGCTCATTCCCATTGCTTCCGTGTGCGCGCTGGGAATGGCATGGTATTTCTTCAAGTCCATGATCAAGGCCGAGGAAGGCACACCACGCATGAGAGAGATTGCTGAATACGTGCGCCGAGGAGCCATGGCCTACCTGAAGCAGCAATACAAGGTCGTCCTGATCGTATTCATCATTCTGGCTGCTGTCTTCGCCATCATGGCCTACGGTTTCAACGCACAGAACGCCTGGGTTCCTTTCGCTTTCCTGACAGGAGGGTTCTTCTCGGGACTGGCCGGGTTCTTCGGAATGAAAACAGCCACCTATGCCAGTGCCCGAACAGCCAATGCCGCACGGAAAGGACTGAACGACGGACTCAAGATCGCCTTCCGCTCCGGAGCAGTCATGGGACTGGTCGTCGTCGGCCTGGGACTGCTTGACATTGCATTGTGGTTCATCGTCCTGACCTGGTTCTACTCGGACAAGATGACGACAAGCGAGATGCTCATCACCATAACGACAACCATGCTGACCTTCGGTATGGGGGCCTCTACGCAGGCACTGTTCGCCCGCGTAGGCGGCGGCATCTACACGAAGGCGGCCGACGTGGGAGCTGACCTTGTGGGCAAGGTGGAGGCGAACATCCCCGAGGACGACCCGCGCAATCCGGCGACAATCGCCGACAACGTGGGCGACAATGTCGGCGATGTGGCCGGCATGGGAGCCGACCTCTACGAGAGCTACTGCGGTTCGATTCTCTCCACGGCAGCCCTGGGCGCAACTGCCTTTGCCGCCTCGGCGGGTGACATGCAGCTGCGGGCCGTCATCGCCCCGATGCTCATCGCCGCCGTGGGTGTGTTCCTCAGCCTGTTCGGCATCTTCCTGGTAAGGACTAAAGAAGGGGCGACAATGAAGGATCTGCTGCATGCCCTGGGACTCGGTACCAACACGGCCGCCCTGCTCATCGCAGCTGCCAGCTTCGTAATCCTGTATCTTCTCGGACTGGAAAACTGGCTGGGTGTCAGCTTCTCGGTCATCGCCGGTCTGACGGCAGGCGTGGTCATCGGTCAGGCAACGGAGTACTACACCTCCCAGAGCTACCGTCCGACGAGAGACATATCCGAGGCAAGCCAGACCGGTGCGGCAACGGTAATCATAAAAGGTATAGGAACAGGCATGATTTCCACCTGCATCCCCGTACTTTCCATATCGGCAGCCATCATGCTGAGCTACCTCTGTGCCAACGGATTCGATATGTCCATGTCGGCAGTATCCATCCAGCATGGCCTCTATGGCATCGGCATCTCCGCCGTCGGGATGCTGTCGACCCTGGGCATCACCCTGGCGACCGATGCCTACGGACCTATTGCCGACAATGCCGGCGGCAACGCCGAGATGAGCGAGCTGGGAGAGGAAGTACGCCACCGCACGGATGCCCTCGACGCACTGGGCAACACAACCGCCGCCACAGGCAAGGGCTTCGCCATCGGCTCGGCCGCACTGACGGCACTGGCACTGCTGGCCTCCTATATCGAAGAAATCAAGATTGCCATGGCACGCGTCGGAGAGCAGATGACCAACGTTGCCGGTGAAACGATAGATGCCACAAAGGCGACTATCCCCGATTTCATGAACTTCTTCCAAGTGAATCTGATGAACCCGAAGGTGCTTGTCGGTGCGTTCATCGGTGCCATGGCCGCCTTCCTGTTCTGCGGCCTCACCATGGGTGCTGTCGGCAGGGCTGCCGGAAAGATGGTGGCCGAGGTGCGCCGTCAGTTCCGTGAGATCAAAGGAATACTCGAGGGAACAGGCACCCCCGACTACGGACGATGCGTGGAAATCAGTACACAGAGCGCACAGCACGAAATGATCATCCCATCCCTGCTGGCCATCATCATCCCTGTTGTCGTGGGAATCGTACTGGGGGTTGCCGGAGTACTGGGCCTGCTGGTCGGCGGCCTGGCTGCCGGTTTCACCCTCGCCGTATTCATGTCGAATGCCGGCGGTGCGTGGGACAATGCGAAAAAACACGTTGAGGAAGGCAACTTCGGCGGCAAAGGCTCCGACTGTCATAAGGCAACTGTCGTGGGCGACACCGTCGGCGATCCTTTCAAGGACACCTCCGGACCGTCGCTCAACATCCTCATCAAGCTCATGAGCATGGTCAGCATAGTCATGGCAGGGCTGACCGTCGCCTGCCTGTGACAACAGGTCTCACACTGTATCCATAGAGACAAGAACCCGACTTGCATGGTAAGAGAAGTTTACATTTGCAGATGTAAACTTCTCTTGTCATACCTGCAGAATCCGTATATATGCTTACCTGCATGGCAACTGAGCACTAATAAGGATTCAACTAACGCTTACTTGCATCCCAACCAAGCCTTACTCGGGGCGCAACTAAGCACCTTCTCCTACGCAAGATATAAACTCTTGAAATACAGTTTATTACAAGTTCGTCAGGACAGCATCCTTTCTGTTCCCATGACAGTCTCTCCTGATTTTCTCGAATATGAATTTTCAGGACAGAAAATACAGAATGGCATACTCCCAGCGAAGTCTTCCCCACCCTGTCTCATCCGACAGAAAACGCTTCTATCATGTTTTTCCTGTTCCCAGATGAAGCGTTCAGAATGCCGTTCCAGCAGTGGCACGCCCCTCCATCAGCCGTTCAGCCTCTTTGAGTATCTCGGCATGGTCGAAAGCAAGGCAAGGGAGGTCTGACAACGGGAACCATCCGGCCTGCGCCGCATCGTCCTGTCCCTTGACAGTCACGGGGCTGTCAAGAACCGTGTAATATGCTACGGTGATGATCCGCTCACGCGGGTCACGGTCTACGGCATCAAAGACACCGACCCGGTACAGTCCGCCGACCGTCAGACCGGTTTCTTCCTCCAGTTCCCGGCGTGCAGCCCGGGCAGTCGTCTCGTCGATATTCATGAAGCCGCCCGGGAAAGCCCACATTCCCTTGCACGGCTCATTTCTGCGCTGTATCAAGAGCAGTTTCATCCCTTCGGCAGTGTGTGCAAACACCAGACAGTCTGCCGTTACTGCCGGATGCGGATACTGATAAGTGTACATCTTCTTCATCTGGGATCAATCTGTCCTTCTCCTCTCTCTCGTGTCCTCAGCCAGGCAGGCGGTCCGGCAAATGGGAACGGCCCGACCGAGCAGAGACACACAGATTCAGGAGCAGGGCAAATATACGAATAATATATGAAATGGAACATCATATGACGGAAAAAATATGAAACAAGTCTATTCAGCCAAGTAAAAGTATGAAAAATAATCTTTAAGGATAGGTATTCTCTCTTATTTTTTTGCTAACTTTGCGACGATGGAATTCAGAACAATCGTCCATTTTCCCCGGCCTGCATTTGAGCTGATGCCCTGCGAACGGATTCTTTTCGTAGGGTCATGCTTTGCAGACAGCATGGGCAGGCGGTTTCAGGAAGAGAAGTTCAGGGCTGTTGTAAACCCCTCCGGCGTGATGTACAACCCTGTATCCATCCTGCATACGGTGGAGAAGATGGAGAAACACGTATTTGACACCGCCGTATTCACGTTAGGAACCAATCATGTCTATGTGGAGCGGACGACCGGCGAGATCGTCGACAACTGCCGGAAACGTCCGCAACGGCTGTTTGAAGAACGGGAGCTTACCGTTGAGGAATGTACCGGCGCATTGCACGAGTCTGTCCTGCTGCTACGGAAGAACAACCCCGGCATCAAGGTCATCCTCACCGTCAGTCCTATCCGTTATGCCAAATACGGCTATCATGGAAGCCGGCTTTCCAAGGCCGTGCTGCTGCTGGCGGCCGACAGGCTGGTGAAGGAACTGGGCGACACGGCCTATTACTTCCCGGCCTACGAGATTGTGAATGACGAGCTGCGCGACTACCGTTTCTACAAGCCCGATATGCTGCATCCCAGCGACCAGACAGTAGACTATATATGGGAACGGCTCGTAGAAGCCTGCTTCTCTGCGGAGGCGAAAGTATTTCTCGAGGCATGGAGACCGGTCAAGGCGGCACTGGGACACCGGCCGTTCCATCCCGGGTCGGAGGCATACCGGGACTTCCTGGAGAAGACAAAGGAGGCGGCCAGGACACTGAAAAAGAAATATCCGGACATGGAACTGAACCTATAAGAAGAGAAGATATGGATGACAGACAGATTGAAAACCTACTGAGGACACACAGCATAAGAATAACGGCCAACCGCATCCTCATCGCACGGACGCTGGCGGCACTGGACCATCCGGTCTCCATGAAAGAGCTGACAGCAATGATCCTGACGATAGACAAGTCGAGCATCTTCCGCACGCTGCTCCTGTTCAAGGACCACCATCTGGTACACCAGCTCGAGGACGGCAGCGACGTGGCACGGTACGAACTGTGCCTGAGCCATGACCCGGATGATGATGAAGACGTACACGTACACTTCTACTGTGAACGCTGCCGGCGCACATTCTGCCTCAGCGACACGCCTGTCCCCAAGGTCAGCCTGCCCCAAGGATACGAACAGACCTCCGTCAACTATATGGTGAAAGGCATCTGTCCCGACTGTTCCCGCCGTCCTCATCACGACTGACAAGCCCGGACGCCCCCAGCCACATACGTATCGCTCCGCCCGGTATCGGCTTCCGCCCTTCGCCCTGCCGTCAGGCTCTTTCACGTTCCTCCTCTCCCCGGACGCAGGACGGACGGCTCTGAAAATCGCCTTCACCAGACCGTCAGACAGACTGAAACTCCAGCCTGTACATCTGCCCAACGGCCATGACCTGTCCGTCAAGACGAAAAAACAGTGCGGATGATAGGCCGTATTAAGACTTTTGATTACCTTTGCATAAGATTAAAAAACAATTTAGATAGTAATGAATTATACTATTGAGAAAGTAACGACGCTCATCGGCGCACGCCGTTATGGCGACAAGGAAGCGAACATCAGCTTCGTCCTCACCGACAGCCGCTCCCTATGTTTCCCGGAAGAAACATTGTTCTTTGCCCTCAAGTCCGAACGCAACGACGGGCACAACTACATCCCGGAACTCTACGGACGGGGCGTCAGGAACTTTGTTGTAGAAACGGTCCCGGAAGACTGGAACAGGCGTTATCCCGACTCCAACTTTCTGAAGGTCGTCGGCTCGCTGGAGGCTCTGCAGCGGCTGGCAGAACGTCACCGTGACGAATACCTCGTTCCGATTGTCGGCATCACCGGCTCCAACGGCAAGACGATGGTCAAGGAGTGGCTCTATCAGTTGCTTTCTCCGCAGATGGTCGTCACACGCTCACCGCGCAGCTATAACTCACAGATCGGCGTGCCGCTGTCCGTACTGCTGCTGAACGAGAACACACAGGTGGGTGTCTTCGAGGCCGGTATCAGCCAGCCGGGTGAGATGTCGGCACTCCACGACATCATCCAGCCTACGATCGGTGTGTTCACCTGCCTCGGTTCGGCCCATCAGGAGAACTTCCCGTCCCTGGATGCAAAATGCAGGGAGAAGCTGCACCTCTTCCACGACACGCAGGCGATTGTCTACTCCCTGGACGACGAGGTGCTGAACCGCTGTCTGGACGAATACGACTACAAAGGAGAGAAGCTCTGCTGGTCGGCAAAGGACGAAAAGGCGGTCTTCTACATCAAGTCTATCGAAAAGAAGGACGTTGAAACCACCGTCACCTACACATGGAAAAACGGAAAGGAAGCACAGTACAGACTCCCGTTCATCGATGATGCCAGCGTCGTGAATTCCATCACCTGTGCCGTGACGGCACTCCAGCTGGGCGTCACTCCGGCTGCCCTCGGAGAACGGATGGCACAGCTGGAACCCGTCGCCATGCGGCTGGAGGTGAAAGAAGGACAGCACGGCTGCACGCTGATCAACGACTCCTACAACTCCGACTTCAACTCGCTGGACATCGCACTCGACTTCATGAACCGCCGTCCCGACCACAAGGGACGCAGACGCACACTGATTCTGAGCGACATCCTGCAGAGCGGCGACACCGACAAGGACCTGTATAACAAGGTGGCATTCCTGTGTGAGAAACGTGGTGTGGAGAAATTCATCGGCATCGGCGAGGGACTGCTCGGTCAGCGTTCCGCCTTCAGGCATCTGGGGAAAAAGCATTTCTTCGCCACCGTCAATGCCTTTATCCACAGCGATGTATTTGCCAATCTGCACGATGAAGTAATCCTGCTGAAAGGCGCACGACAGTTCGGCTTCGACCGGCTGACAGAGCTGCTGGTGAAGAAAGTACACGAAACCGTACTGGAAGTGAACCTCAACGCCGTTGTCGACAACCTCAACTGGTACCGTTCCTTCCTGAAGCCGGAGACGAAACTTGTCTGCATGATCAAGGCCGATGCCTATGGCGCAGGCGCCGCGGAGATTGCCAAGACGCTGCAGGACCACCGTGTGGACTACCTTGCCGTGGCCGTGGCCGACGAAGGCGTGACGCTCCGCAAGAACGGCATCACGAGCAACATCATGATCATGAACCCCGAGATGAGTTCGTTCAAGACCCTCTTCGATTACGACCTCGAGCCGGAGGTATATTGCTTCCGACTGCTGGATGCACTCGTAAAGGCGGCGCAGAAAGAGGGCATCACCGGCTTCCCTGTCCACATCAAGCTCGACACGGGAATGCACCGGCTGGGCTTCGACCCGCAGAAAGACATGGATGAACTGATCAGCCGGCTGAAGCATCAGAACGCCATCATACCCCGTTCCGTCTTCTCGCATTTCGTCGGTTCCGACGCTGACAGCTTCGACGACTTCTCTGCCCGCCAGTTCGCACTCTTCGAGGAGGGCAGCGGAAAGCTGCAGTCAGCTTTCAAGCACAAGATCATCCGTCACATGGACAACTCCGCCGGTATCGAACATTTCCCTGAGCGGCAGATGGACATGTGCCGGCTGGGACTGGGACTCTACGGCATCAATCCCCGTACGAACAAGATCATCAACAACGTATCTACCCTGAAGACGACCATCCTCCAGCTGCGCCATGTGCCTGCCGGTGACACCGTTGGCTATTCCCGCAAGGGGACTGTCGAGCACGACAGCCTGATCGCCGCCATACCAATCGGCTATGCAGACGGCCTGAACCGCCATCTCGGCAACCGGCACTGCTATTGCCTGGTAAACGGAAAGAAGGCAGCGTATGTCGGCAACATCTGCATGGATGTGGCCATGATCGACGTCACGGGCATCGACTGCAAAGAAGGCGACAGTGTCGAGATTTTCGGTGACCACCTGCCGGTCACTGTGCTCAGCGATGTACTTGACACCATTCCATACGAGGTTCTTACCACGGTCAGCAACCGTGTAAAAAGAGTTTACTTCCAGGATTAAAATAGAAAACAGTCCCCCCTCGTCCCCTTCCCCGCAGGGAGGGAAAGAGGGGGGGACAAGTTTCATTCTCTCACACAGAAGGCACGGATAAACAGAGCTTACAGGGTTCTGCCACAGACCCCTCACGGACTTAGACGATGCAGAGTGTTGCCGGGAACAATACAGTCATCTTAGCTAAAGTCAAGGGATCCATTCACCCCGATCTTATTTACCATGGAAGAAAACAATATCACCTAATTGTATTATAGCCGCAATCTACAAAGCCTGCTCAACCTTGGGGGCAGACAACTGCTGACTGATCTTAGGTTATCCCGTCTACAGCCCGAGGTACTCGCAAACTTTCAGACTGCAAGATATAAAACATCCTATCCACAGAGTTGTTAATGGATATAAACGACATTGGTACATACCCATCCCTTCAGGGTTCTGCGCCAAAAGTAAACTCCGTCTATCCGTACCTTCTGTGAGAGAACTAAAATGACAACAACTATGGCAATTATGTATTTACTTATCGGTATCATCACCGGCGCAACCATCATGCTGCTGTGGATGAAGAACAAATCAACACAAGAACTAAGGAAAGCCGGTGAGGAACTGGCAGCACTTCGCAGTCAGCTTGAAACGGAGCAGAAGAATATGGACGAACGCATCGCTGCAGTGAAGGAGAGCAGCCGGAATCAGATAGAAACAGAACGGAAACACAGCGAGGAGCTGCGCAGCGAACTGCAGAAGCAGACGGAGGCGAAGAACCGGCTGTTGCAGGAGGAGGTGCGCAACATGGCTGCACAGATGCTGGCAGAGAGCCGGGAGAAGATGAACGCCGCTGACAAGGAACGGCTCGATGCCCTGCTCTCACCGCTGAAAGACCGGCTGGAAGCATTCAGCCAGACCGTTGTGAACAACAGCAAGGAGAGCACTGCCAACAAGGCGGAGATAAAGACCACCTTCGAGGAGGCGATGAAGCGGCTGCACGCCGAACAGGAAATGACCATCAAGGCGATGCGTGAAGATCAGGAACGCACCGTGAAAGAGCTACGTGAACAGACAGAACGCATCGGCAACGATGCCGCTTCGCTGACGAAAGCCCTCAAAGGCGACTCGAAGATGCAGGGCGACTGGGGAGAGATGATTCTCGAAAAGACCCTGGAAGACTGCGGGCTGGTAAAGGGGCAGCAGTTCTTCCTGCAAGAGAACTACAAGGACGAAAACGGCAACAACTTCCGCCCCGATGCCGTCATCGTCTTTCCCTGCAACGAGCGGACGGTCGTCGACTCAAAGGTGTCGCTGACGGCGTATCAGGCTGCGCTCAGGGAGACCGATGACAACGAGCGGGACAGGCTGCTGAAGGAGCATGCGGCATCGGTCCGCAGGCATATCGACGAGCTGTCGGCAAAGAACTACGAGAAACTCGTTCCGGGCTGCATCGGCTATGTGATGATGTTCGTTCCTTACGAGAGCGGTTATTCGGCTGCCATGAAGACGGATCCGGCCATCCTGCAATACGCTTTCCGCAAGCACATCTTCGTCCTCAGTCCGAGCAACCTGCTCATGGCATTGCAGCTGACCCGCACCATGTGGCAGAACTACCGTCTGAACAACAACGTAGACGAAATCCTGCGGCAGTCCAACGACCTCTACGACAAGTTCGTCACCTTCGACGAGACTTTCCTCAAGGTCGGTACTGGCATCGAACGACTCCAGCAGGATTACAGCAAGGCCAAGGGACAGCTCAACGAAGGCAAGGGCAATATTATCCGCCGTCTGGAAGGCATGAAGGCACTGGGCATCACGCCGAAGAAACAGATACCGGAACAGCTGTAACAGGAGGAAGCCCAGACTCCCATTCAGATTTCCATTCCGCAGGAACGGATTCCTCGTCTATGACAAGCTGTTGGTCAGAGAGAGAGGAGATAGCTGTTCCTACTGTTTTTTTGACAGACTCTCTTTCCCTGCAACAATATCATACCCGTCAGATCATGAGAGGAAGCCGATGATGCTGCGACAGGAATGTGTTACAAACTATTTCAGCAGATACCGTTTTCTCGACTCGATGATGTCAGATATGTTATACTCTAAATCTATCGTCCTTTTGTGTGGTTAGTGCGAAGAATACTCATATACAAGAGGTGGCTTCCCGATATGCGGGAAGCCACCTCCGTTGGTTAAAAAGATGATTGCGCGTTGCTGCGTGCAGCCACATGTCTATTCCGTCACGGGCCGCACCGATGCGCCTAAACAGCGAAGGGGCGTACTCAGCGGATGCGCGATTTGCCAATTAAAAGCAAAGTAGAAACCGCCGCTCGCCGTGTTCGGAGCGGCCGACCAATAGGAGCCTACGATGTTGGCGCCAATGAGCGAACCGTCGTCGTAGTGACGGTAGCCCGCGGCGGGGAAGAAGATGGTGGACGTATTGTTTGCGTCGGCAAAGAAGTTCCAACCATAGTTGACAACAAGGTTGATAGTAGCTTTTGAACCCTGTATGTTCATCTCTTCCGCCTTGGTGGAGTTCTTGCCCGTAGTGGTGAACCGCGTAAAGGCGTTGCTGGCGGGCAGATGGAAGCCTGCGGGGCTGGGGTCGTAAATGGATTTCACCACTGGGAGGTCGTTACCGACATTGTAGACATCCCACGTAGTGTTCTGCGTCGACCAGATATTGAAGTAAGCGAAGCCCGCAGGATCGTTATAGCTATCAGGAAACCAATACTTACCGGTTCCGCGAATGTAGAAGTTGCCGGGATGCTGGATGGCGTTGGTGAGAGAGATCTGCTCGCCCGCGTTCTTGTTGAACAGATGGTCGGCAGGATAAAGCGTGGGTTCCACGGCTTTCCCTGTTTTCAAATCCCCTTTCAATCCACCGGGGAAAGCATCTTTACGGCCAAACTGATAGTGAGTGGAACTGCCTTCTCGTGCAACGCCGGAGGCTTGCGTGATGATGATGTCGCCCTGCTGATTGGAAATCTGCTGGCGGATATGCACTTTCACGCGACGGGGCTGCTGATTGTCAGAACCTCTCCAAGCAGTATATTTCCAGCCGAGGGGTTCGGTGCTGAATTTATAAGTATGGGATTTGCTGTAGTTGACCACAGGAATGGGATCAAGCACGTTGTCGGGAGCAAACCACAGATGCCAAGACCACACGATGGTACCATTCTTGGTGACGGCTACCACGGCGTTACCGTTTCTGATGTCGGCGGCCTTCACCTCGAACTTCAGGTAGGTTTCGCTGCCGTTGCGCTCGATGGCGTTGGCATCGAGGTGTACCAAGTCCTTCTCGTCTTCCCAAACAATCCTTGCACCGTCGATGCCGCTGTTGGCACCGCCGTTGGTCTTCTCGATCCAAGCGTTGGTGATGTCGGCACCGGCATGGTCTTTAAACTTATGCAGAATGACATCGGTATTATTATACTTTACGACGGTAGAAGGGCCGGTGTAGGACGCGGTGTTCTCCATGCCGTTGGTGATGGCATTGCCGTACACCAAGGGAAGCTTATAGAAGCCTGGGTGAGAGATGACGTAGCAGTTGGCCGTGTTGCGCGGCGTGACGGCACCTTTGATATTGTGCGTGGAGAGGTCGTAGTAGGCAGAGCTACTGCCCTTGTCACCCTCTTTGAGTTTGTCGTTGCGCGCTTTGAGCAAGTCTTTTACGACTATCTTCTTCACCGTGCCCTGACCTTGGTCGGCTGCCACATAGTCTTCGGCTTGCGTGCGGACGTTGCTAATCCCGTCAAACCATTCGGGCTTATTCATGCCCTTGTCCTCCCAAGTGCCGGTGGTATAGTTATACTCCTCGTAGCCCACAATCTGCCAAGGCACGGCCTGCTTCACGCCGGGAGCGGAGACATCTGTGCGGAAGCTCTCCACGGTATAGGTGCCGCCGTCGGTACTGTTGTAGGCGGCCGTAGTGGTGGGACTTGTCACTGTAAAACTGTAGTTCCAGTTGCTGGCGGCATTGCTTAGTTTATAGGTGCGAGTGGTGGCCGGCTGCCAAGCATCGCTCAAGGGAATGTCAATCGCGGGGGCATCGGCTTCGCTGAACTCAACGTGAACGGTGACGCCCTCCAACGATTGCGGAATCATGTAGAACGTGTAGTTGTCGCCGTCTTTGCCCACGATCACCTGATTGGGTAGGCTGTTGGTGCTCACAGGGGTTTCGGGCGTGAGCGTGAAGGTGGTCTTCGAACTGGCGTCCACCTCCCAGCGCAGGCCTTTGCCGTTGGCGTTGTCGGTGAGATGGAGCCGACCTTTGCTGCATACGTTGCGCAGCTCCACCTTGGTGATGTGCTTGTTCCACGAGAGATTCTCTCCCACGGCAAACTTCACGGCCGTAAGGGCGTGATAGAACTCAAGGCGAGCCTTGGGAGCCGTACCGCGTGTTTCATATTTCACCTCGCCCGAGCTGGCCACCATTAGGTCTACTTGGTCGGCAATGCTCGGTTTCACCTCGAAGTCTACATAGGGCGTGCCGCTATGCGTGGCGGGCGAGAGGGCGATGCTGTTGGCCGCCGTAGCCTCGGGGAAGACGGCATAGAAGCGGGCGTAAGGCTCCGCCCACGACCATAGCAGCGGCGTGACGAGGGCACCGGCGGCATCGGTGGGCGCACTGTGGAACCACTCGGGACGCTCTACCTTAAAACCGGCCGTCGCGCCGCGATAGCCCAGCGAACTGAACCGCGCATCAATGGCGGTCTTCACGTTGGCGCGTGTGCCGGGCTGGGGCAGCACGGCGTTGATGCCCTCGGTAGTGGTTTGAATGAGGCAGGTGTTGGGCAGCCCCGACACATCGATGCGACGCGTGGCCAGATCTTCGCCCGACAGGCCTTGCGCCTGCTGGCGGGCGATGGCGGCAGCCTTCGTGGCAGGATCGTTCAGCATTTCTGTCTGTGCGACGCTTACCTCGAAGCTGACGTTCACGCCCGGGTCGCCCGTCTGTTGGTCATTGTCGTCGGAGCAAGAGCCGATGGACAGGCATGCGATGCCCGCCAGCATAGCGGCGAAGCATCTACGAAGAATGTCTTTTGTTCTCATGTTTGTTTTGAATGGATAAAGTTTAAACGAAAGCTTTATTTTCTGATATTCAATCGGGCTGTGCCCGAGACGAATTGATGGGCCGACAGGCGAATAAATACCTCCGCCCGTAGGGCACTCCGTTACTTCTTCATGATTTTCTTTCCACCTCCGATATAGACGCCGGCGGGCAGACTGTTGAGAGATGTGCCGATGTAGCGACCTTGCAGGTCGTAGTAGCGCACGGTGCCGTCGCGGTCGGTGGTCTTGATATGGTTGATGCCCGTCGCCCCGCCATTGGTCTTCATCCAGCGCAGGATGGGATAGTCGTTGTCGACGTGTGCCCATACCTTCTCCATATCCCATCCGAGCGTCGTAGCATAGTGTGCGTTGGACTTGGCCGTGGCTTCGGTTACCTGCTGGCCGTTCTCGCCATTCGGTTCGTTGTCATTTCTTGTAGAGTTGTAGCTGGAACTGCCGTAGAGAGTGGTTGCCAGTGTGTAATTGGACTCCAAGGTGCAAAATTTTCCGGCTGTTTGAAGTAATGGATGATAGAAGTTATCGCGGCTGAAGATATGGTCTGCTGCCACCATATTATGGGACAGTTGGGTGGGGACGGCGGTTGCATCTATCAACCCCAAGATACCGGAAGCGTGGAACTTTTCATTATCCACCGTACCTCTGAAGAGGCAGCGTACGAGAGTCAGTCCGGTACTGGTGCCCACCAGTCCACCAGCCTGATGTTCGTCCGATACGATTTTGGCCTTGGCCAGACAATCGGAAATGACAGTAGTTGCTTTCGATTCGCCGACGAAAGCAGCCACATGGTCATGGCCTCTTACGGAAGATTCCATCACGGCACACCGGCTGATCTCGGTGCTGACGGCAGTGCCCACGATGACACTCGTATTATTGAAAGATCTGCTGAGCTCTACCTGGGCATCACGGAAACCGAGGTCATAGATTTTGGCATTCTCCGTGCGGCCGAGGAAAGCCATGTTGCCGCGAGAGCCATGGAGGGTCATGTTCTGAATCCAGTGCCCGTTGCCATTGATTTCTCCACTGAAGGAGGGAGAGCCTTCGGGAATGTTGATGCCGTTGAAATCCGTCCCTTTCAGGTCGATGTTTGCCATCAGTTTGGCTTTGACGGCATGCTGACCGTTCTCAATCATCTTGCCCCATAGTTTCAGCTGTAGGGCTGTACTCAGCTCATAAACTCCCTCGGCATTGAGGGTCATGGCGGCGGGGTCGATCTGACCGCAGACGGTGCAGATGCCATCCACATAGTTGTGGGTGTGAGCCGCAATGGTCTTCAGTGCCAGTTCGCTCATCTGGAAATACTCTTCACCTACGCTTTGGGTGATGGTGAAGCGATAATACTGGTAAGCCGTTTCCGGAGGGGTTACGGGGAAGAAATAGGGATAGTAGTTCTTGTCCTGCATCACATTGTCGGCCGTCTTGCTGTCGATAGTCGTCCATGTCTGCTGGTCGTTGGAACCTTCCACCTTCCAGTCCTTGGGATTGCGTCCGCGATATGAGCGGTTGTCATTACCTGTCGTGAACTGGTAGCCTGTGAGCTGGCATGCCGATGTGGCTTTCACTACTACTGTCTGGGGAGTCTTTCCCTCCCATTTCTCTCCAGTGTCACCATCTATTGCCTTGGCACTGCCCGACTCCAAAGTCATGCCGAAAGCAGCCGGCAGCAGCGCAAATTCGGAAAGCTGAAAAAGACGATTTTTCAGATCGTAAGACCGTGTTGCGTTCCTCTTAATCCAGAGCTTAAAGTACTTGTACTTCTGCTTGCTGTTGCAATACACCGTGTATTCGGTGAAGTTCTTGTCTTCAATGAGGTTATCTTCCTTCTGGTGGTAAATAACGTCCCACTGGGTCTTGTCATTACTTCCGAAGATGGTATACTCTCCGGGAACGCGCCCACGGTCGTCAGTGTTGTCATTGGCCGTAGTCATCTTGAAGCCTTGGATGTAAGTGGGTTCGCTGGCTTCCAGCATCAGGTAGCACTGATTTACATCACGGTTGGCACCCTTGCACCATTTGGTGTTGAGATTTCTATCGAAGGCTTTCGCCGAGCCTTCTGCGTCGGTCCAGTCCGAACCTTCGATAGCGGTGAACGTGACCTGGCACATCGCACTGATGCTGACTGCAGCCAATGCCATCAGAGTAAATAATCTTTTTTTCATTGTCATCATCGATTTAAAATTTATAATACTTTTATATCATTTTCTTTGCCAAAGGGTGTGCTACACGCTTGATAAAGATTGTAGCACACTGTCATGACCGGTTTGAGTTGGTTCATCATGTAGGTGATGTGAGATTTATTTCTTTATCACTTTCTTGCCGCCAACGATGTAGATGCCGCGGGGCAGATGGTCGAGCGAGATGCCGAGGTAGCGGCCTTGCAGGTCGTAAACGGGGGTGTTCGTATCGGCTTTGTCGGCCGTCACGCCGTCGATGCCGGTGACGACGCTCACGGTTACATTGACCGTGATGTCGCCGTTAATGGCGGTTGTCTCCGAGAATCCGTTTTCAAAGGCGAGCTTATAACTTTTCTGTGCGTCATAGTCGGCGCCGAGGAGTTCCTTTGCCGTGGGCAGCTTCACGTTGCCACCTTGGTTGGCGTAGCGCGTGGCTGCTACCTTGTTATTATAGGTGAACTTCACCTCATAAACATGCTTCGCCGCGTCGGCGGTGAGCTGCGGCTCATTGTCGGTATCGAGGTTCTGGCCCCAGAACTGCGTGTTTCTGCCATTCTGCAACTTGTAGGCCACGTAGCCGTTCTTGAGCTGCTCCTCGGTTATCTTCTCGCCCTGTGCTTCGCCGCAGGGGTTGAGGTAGTAGCAGTTGGTAATATTGGGGGTCCAGCCGAAAGTGCTGCCTCCGGTGGCGTTGTTCGTGCCGATGTAGAGGCAGTTGGTCAGGGTATAGCCCCCATAAATATCATATATAAAGCCTACCATCTGTTTCTTGCCATCCTCTGTCGTGGCGGTGAGGTCGCCCTTGACGACGCAGTCGGTCATAGTAACCTTTGCATTGGTGTTCACCCTATAAATCATGCCTGCCAAGTCGTGTGCTCCCTTGATGTCCATCTCGCTGACGCAGCCCGAGACGGTGGTATTGCCATAGACGGAGTAAATCAATCCGGCCAATCCGTAATTGCCCTGAATCTTCCCTTTAGTGCGCAGGTTCTTGATGGTGGCGCCATCCACATATCTGAAGGGGGCTTTTAGGCTTGCATAGTCATCTTTCCAGTTGACAGTGAGCGTGTGGCCCTGTCCGTCGAACGTGCCGGAATACTTGTGAACGCCACTTATCGTCTTGATGTCCCCTCCGAGGTCGACGTCCGCCGTCATCTTGGCGTCGACGGCGTTCTGTCCACCGTTCACGAGGTCGCAGAACTCCTTCCAGTCTTCCTTCGATGCGATTTCGTAGCAGTCCTTTTCGGTGAGGGTTACGGTCACGGTGCGGTCGGCGTCGACGGTGGTTGAGCCGTTGAAGCCGCCGGCAAAGGCGATGGTGTAATAATGGTGGGGATTATAGCCCGTGCCCAAGAGGTCCTTTGCGGTAAGGGTGGGCATGCCGCCGGCGATGGCCTTGCCGCTGTTGGCGTAGCGCGTGGCTGCTACCTTGTTATTATAGGTGAACTTCACCTCATAAACATGCTTCGCCGCGTCGGCGGTGAGCTGCGGCTCATTGTCGGTATCGAGGTTCTGGCCCCAGAACTGCGTATTTCTGCTATTCTGCAACTTGTAGGCCACGTAGCCGTTCTTGAGCTGCTCGGCGGTTATCTGCGTGCCCTGCGCCGTGCCGCAGGCGTTGAGGAAGTAGCAGTTGTTGAGGGTTGTGGTTACGCCGTGGTAAGCGTCATCTACAAAGGTTCTTGAAAATGTATCCCCATTGCCGCTGCCAAGATATAGGCAGTTGTTCAGAGTGCAGGTGCCTTCCTGACCGCTTACGAATCCCGCCATTTTTTCCTTTCCTTTATCCGTCGTGGCAGTGATATTACCCTTTACAACGCAGTCATCGATGGTAACATTGGCACCGAGTTTTACAATGCAAATCAAGCCCGCCGCGTTGCATCCACCATTGTCATAGCTGCTCGTGATGTTCACCGCGCTGACGCAGCCCGAGATGGTGGTAGTGCCATAGACGTTGCCAACCAATCCAGACAAAAACTTTTCGTTTGAGGTTATCTGCCCTTCGGTGCGCAGATTCTTTATGGTGGCTTTCTCTACAATGTAGAATGGTGCTATGTAACTCTTGTTGCCGACATTCCAGTTGACTGTGAGCGTATGGCCCTGTCCGTCGAATATGCCGGAGTAGTTTTTGCGACTGCCTATCATCGCGATGTCTCCACCGAGGTTGACGTCCTTCGTCATCTTCGCGTCAACAGCGTTCTGTCCGCCGTTGACGATGTCGCAGAACGCCTTCCAATCTTCCTTCGAGGCGATTTCGTAGTACTCCCTATCGTTGAGCTTGATACGCACGGTGCGGTCGCTACCGATGGTGGTGGAAGCCGAGAATCCGTCCTCAAAGGTCATGGTATAATAATGCTGAGGGTTGTAGTCTGTGCCTAAAATTTCCTGCACGGTGGGCAGCGTTATGGTTTTGCCGCTGTTAGCATAGCGTATGGCTTTCACTTGGTCGCTGTAGGTGTAGGTGAACGTCACTTTATACACCCGCTTCTTCGCGTTAGTGGTGAGCTGCGGATCGTTGTCCTTGCTGAGGGTCTGTCCCCATACCATGTTGCTTCTGCCGTTTTGCAACTTATGAGTTACTTCACCGCTCTTCAGTTGGTCGGCGGTCACCTGCTCACCCTGCTTGCTACCGCAGGCGTCGAGGAAGTAGCAGTTCTTGATGGTGGCGTTGTCGGCGAAGGTGTAGCTGTTGTCCGTAGCATTATTCTTGCCGATGTAGAGACAGTTGGTCAGGGTGCAGGTGCCATTTTGGGAATATACAAACCCGCCCATTCCTTTCTTGCCATTGTTCATCGTGGCTGTGATTTTGCCTTTGACGATGCAGTCGGTGATGGTAACATTGGCACTGCTGCCTATATAGGAAATCATGCCTGCCGCGGCGCATCCATCGCCGGTATAGCTGCTCTTGATGTCCACATTGCTGACGCAGCCCGTGATGGTGGTTTTGCCATACGCTTCAGTAATCAATCCTGATAAATAGTGAGTGCTCGAATGAATCTCTCCTTCGGTACGCAGGTTTCGGATGGTGGCGCCGCTCACTTTCTTGAAGGGGGCTATGTAGGAGTCTGACTCGACATACCAGATGAACTTCAACGTATGGTTCTGTCCGTCGAATGTGCCAGCATAATCATTGCCCACCATCGCGATTTCCCATTCGAGGTCGATGTCGGCTTCGAGGCGGGCGTTGAGATTGGTCATGCCCTTGTCGTTGACGAGTTTGCAGAACAGCTTCCATTCGTTGGCGTCCTTGATGAGTACCGTGCCGTCCTGATCCTTGCGCATCACGATGAAGGTATGCGAGAAGGTGGCCGCCTCGTAGAGATCGTTCTGTTTCTGCCGAAGGGTGATGGTGGCCTCGCCTGCCGTGCCGCCGGGCTTAAGCGTGCCGTTATCGCAGCTGAGAATACTGGAATTGCTGCTGGTAATGCTGAGCTGCGGATTGTCCCATCGGAATTCTTTTTTGCTTGCCGTGCTTGTCTTGATGTGGCTGCGGAAATCGTATTTGTCGAAGAGCATGTTGGGCAGGTCTTTGGCGGTGAAATTCACCCGGTCGCGCTGCACGTTGATTGTCGTGCTGCACTGCACTTTGGCACAAGCCCTATCGGCACTGAAAGTTGCGGTGAGAGTGCCCATTCCGGGACGCTTGGGCCTTACATATCCGTTTCCTGAGATATCCGCAATATCAGGGTTGTCCAGCACCCACTTGACATCGCCGGTGTGACCATCGCGCTTGAGGTAGGGGTCAAAACTCTCCAACGTGGAATATATGTTATATTGTTCCCTCGTATACCTCACCTTGGGCTTCCTGACATAACCCACAATGATGTCGCGCACCTTGAACTGATCCCATTTGGAATTGTTGTGGGTGTAGATGACGACAATTTTGTTCGTGGCATCATACTGCTGGACGACAATGTTGTTGTCGTCGTCGTTGAGTTGATTCTGATTGCCTCCGCTTATATGCGAATTCGAGATGGCATTCCTCTCGAAGTAATAGCTATAGCCCGATGACACCCTGTCGATGCGCTTGATACCTTCAGGATCGCTATAGCGCTTTCCACCCTCCGTATCACGCAAGATGATCCAGCGGATGGCATAGCCGTCGTCGGCTAATACTTGGATGCGGGACCCTTTCTTCAACTCATAGATGGCACTGCTGCCCGTTCCGCTGGTGGTCTTGCCGTCGTCGAACCAGATCTTCACAGGCCCTTGTCTGAGTTCGTATACCCGCTTGTTCTTGCCTACTTGCTCCACGGTTTTGCGTGAGCGGAATATCTCATAGCCCTCACGATCATAATTTGTCGCCACTGCCGGCAGTGCCAGCACGAGGGCGAACAGGAAGAGGCAGAGCCTCTGAATGATGTTTTTTGTTTTCATATAAATTGAAATTAAAAATTCTTTTGGTTATTTTTTGGGGGGTAGTTACCGCGTTTTCCGGAAGACTTCCTTGTATATTTCTGTCTGTTCCCGGTTACGTTGTACAAGAAGGCTGATCGTATCTTTGGAAAGGGAATCCAAAAGATGCTTGTGCGCCAAGCCGTCGAACGGCTCTTCAAACGGACGGAGATAAGACAGCTTTTCCTTTCGCATGGAGATTTCGGTGAACTTTTCATCCATATCGACCGAAAAGCCGATGGTTATTTCTCCGGTTTCATTTCTTAAGATATATACCCAACAGTTCTTTTTCATCTTTGCTGCTCGTTGATTCTGTTGCAAAATTATTCCACGAAGACCAACAGGATGTTTCATATTTGAAAAAACTTGTATCATATTTGTAATTCACTAAGAATTGACGATTTATAAATGTCCGGAACACCTATGCCCTCTCTTCGGATGAGCCCTTTTGCGTTTTCTTTTTTTCTTTGGAAACAGCTTTGTATTCTGAAGGCGACATCCCGAAGAAAGTCCGGAAACAACGGTTAAATGTGGCTCGGGAATTGAATCCTGACCTATATTCCACCTCGTTGATGTTCAAGTCGGGATTGTTGGTGAGCAGCGATGCCGCATGTCGTAGCCGGTAGCCGTTGATAAATTCGTTGATTGTGGCTCCGTCGGCATACTTGCGCACGGCATTGGTGATATAGACGGCATTTGTTCCAATCCGCTTTGAGAGAATGTCGCGGTTCAACTCCGTGTCTTTATAGACTTTCTCTTTCTGCATCAGCTCGCACAACTGGCGATAGATTTTTCCTTCACGGTCGAGTTCTTCCTCGGGAACAAGCCTTGTCGCGGTCTCCATGTCTCTTTCCGCCTTGCGGTATAATAGAATGGAGTCGTACAAAGCCCTGTTTTTGCGGCGCAAGCGGCGGGTGTAGATGATGTAAAGTACGACGGTGGCAAGCAGCAATGCCACGATGATGAGTGAGAGATAGAGCCGTGTTGTGATGACCTCGTTCCGGAGTGTGAGCTTGTCAACCTCGAAGATGGTGCGCAATTCGTCGAGCTGCTTGGCAAGTTCGGTGTTGCGCAGCTTGTCTTTGTGTGGGATGACGAGGCTGTACAATTCTGCGGCTTCCTTGTATCGTCCGGCCTGCGTGTAGAGGTCGGCTTGCTGCATCTGCACGGTGAGCAAGCTGACGGAGTCGCCGGCGGCAGTCATGATGCCCATGTTCTCGTTATTGCAGGCAATGGCCCGGTCGTACTGTTTTGTGGCTGCATAGTAGCGGGCTTTCACTTGAAGGAGCTTGAATCGGGCGACGGCTTTGCGTCCCTCGGCATATTTATCGGCGAGCTGCAGCAATTCCTTGGCGCGGTCGTAATGGCCTGTTTCCAATTCAGCGACGGCAGTTGCCAGCGTGCAGTAGAGATAGCGTCCGTTGAGCGAGGGTGTGTAGCCTTTTCGCAGGGCTTCGTTCTTGTATTTGTCGATGACCGCTTTCCATTCTGCGCATTTCTTCCTTAGCTTTTCATATTTCCGCAGTCCGTCGAGCGTTTCACCCAAGACGTTGTAGGCAGAGAGCAATTGTGAGATTTCATCGGCCTTGGAAAGGGCGGCGATGCTCTCCTCGATGGTCTTCTCGGCTTCGCGGAAGCGTCCCATTGTCTGATAGATACATGCCATGCCGTAGGTGGAAGTGCCTAATCCATAGTTGCTCTTTCTTTTTCGCGCATCGGCATACATCTTTTGCGCTTCAAACAATGCGGTCTGCACCTTGTCTTCGTAGAGATAACTCTCAATCAGCACGTTCCACGCATTGTAGTAATAATCCCATGTGCCGTTCTTTTTCATAGCACTGAGGACTTCGGGCAAATAGTAGCTGATGCTGTCGGTCATCTCGTAGTTGTAATAGCAATACAACTGGGTGACGCGCGCCTGGGCTTCCGCCTCCTTGTCTTTTTGGCGTAAGGATTCGGCAAGATATTCACGGATGCAGCGTAATTCATAGCCCATATTATCTTCGGCAGCTGCCAACCGGCAAAGATGATGGTAGGCCTGCAAAAGTTTTTCTCCTTTGAGGTGCTTCATCTCTTTGCGGATGGAGTCTGCCGGAGTGGCGGCATACATTTCTCCTGCGCAGAGTGTAATGACAAACAGCAGTGTGATAAAATTTTTCATTTCCGATATATATTCAGTTTTACAGCTTCATAGACATAGCAGTTTTCTTGTCCTTCCTCGCCCCCCTAAAGTATATCCCGCAGGTTGTAGCAACGACTGCTTTGTTTTTAAGTGTAAATTCTTTATTCTAATTTGTCTTGGCACTTGCTGAAGTTCAGCAAGCCTCTTTTTTTAACAGTGGCGTTTGCTCAAGTTGAGCAAGTCTCCCGTCATTTGCTGTGACGTTTGCTGAGGCTCAGTAAGGCTACCGTCATTTGTCGCAACATTTGCTGAGATTCAGCAAGGCTCTCGTCATTTGCCGCAACGTTTATTTGCCTCTGCATAGACTCCTCGGTGAGCTATGACTGACATTTCGTAGTCAGATGTTTTTTATTCATTTATGGTACGTCCCTTTTAACTGTCCGGCATGGGTAGAATACCTTTCGGTAGAAGATTACATGACAAAATTAATAAAAGATAAGAATTTTGAACATTACTCTTCTTGCAAAATAGTATATTTCGTTAAATGTCGCACCCTAAAAACCCTAACGTTACCCTAAAAACCCCTAATATTTTTTTGGAAATACAAAAATAAAGACGTAATTTTGCATCATGATTTTAATACAAACCGCAGCTCATATGTTCCATCATACGCCCTTGGAAAAAGTAAAAAACTTTTTGAATTCAAGAAGCAAAACCACCGTAGAACGTCATCAGATCATCGTCTATCTGCTCCACTCCGCCATCGTCGTCATCGTCATTGCCATGCAGCTCATGGGATTAGGCGGCTCGCAGGAAGTGATGCCACAGGCGATGAGCATCGTCCATCTGACGGCCTGCCTCACGGCGCTGACGCTCTTCTTCGCCCGACGGGTGTCCGCGCCCATGGCTCTTTCAGTGGTAGCCCTCGTGTCACAGGTCACCATCGTGTGCCGTTTCGTCTATTTCTCCCATGTGCGCCCCGAGCATTTCCTCCAACTCATCATTCTCAACCAGATGGTGTCGCTCATGGCAGTGGTGCTGCTCGTGATGTGCTTCGTGAGATATACGCCGTCTGTTGTCGCCGCCATCAGTTTAGTTGCATACGGAAGCGTCACAGCCTATCTTAAGGAACCGGCTCTGTGGAAGCTCTTCGGTTTCTTTCTCGGCGTGGAGTTCCTGCTCTGCGTGCTGGGCGAACTGTTGCGCCGCAACGTGCAGCATGTGCAGACGGAAAACGTCTACCTGCACCACCGCGAAACGGCACTCATGCGCGCCGTGAGACTCAACGAGCAGGAAATCGAGGCCTATCTGTGCATGAGCAGCAACAACCGGCCGTTGCCCGAAGATACCGACCGCCTGTTTGCCATGCTCAAGCCGACATCACAGCGCAACCTCATCAACGCCGTGCGCCTGCATCTTAAGAACCACTTGACAGACGACGACAGCCTCGCCCGCCACCTCCCCACACTCACCAAGTCGGAGGTGGACGTGTGCAACCTTATCTTGCAAGGTAAGAAACGGGGGGAGATATGCCGGCTGCTCGACAAGACGGAGAAGAACGTCGACGTGGTGCGCACCCATGTACGCAAGAAACTCAATGTGCCCACTGACCAAGACCTGCAGAATTTCCTCTTCAATTTATTGATAGAAAAAGAATATTTGAACAAGGGGAAAGGAAATAAATAAGTTTCTCCGCCGGAAACGTTCATATTTATTTTTCTTCCGAAATACTTTTGAGTTTAAAGACAATTGGGTTATCTTTGTACGCAGTTGCGTGACACCGATAATCTCTGCCGATTCCGAACGCATGATACATGAGGCTGGATTCTATTTTTTTATATTTGATTTGTGGTGAATTTTAATATAACGGAATACAGCCTCCTTTTATTGGAAAGAAGGCTTATTTCGCAACTTATCAACCCGAAAAGCGGAAGAACCGATGATTTTGATGAATTTTGTGTAAAGGTCGTGCATCTGTCGGTTTGAACTTAATGATTTATACTCCACTAAGTTGCTAAAAATCAAAGATATGTGCAACTTTTTAGCACATTTTGCAACTTAATTTAATTCCGCCAACCGGTTAAGTATGGATCTTTGTCTGCCAAGTGTCCGTGCCATTGCGAAAGCAGCTGTATACCCCATGGGCGAGAAACAGCCTCTTAGAGAAAACAGCACGGGCGTTTGACAATCTTTTGACAGTCGGCCGCCAATTCTTTGGCCAGCAGATGCCAAGTCCGTAAAAAAGCTGGCAGGTCTTGCCCTTCTGCAAATTAATGCTTACCTTTGAACCGTAATAGCGTAAGAGGTACGGTTATGGACACGCTCTCAAGGCAACAGCGGCACGACAACATGGCGGCCATCAAAGGCAGGGACACCAAGCCGGAGATGATTGTCAGGAAATATCTGTGGCGGTGCGGATTCCGTTACAGGGTGAACAGTCCGCGGCTGCCGGGACATCCGGACATCGTACTGCGCAAGTACAGGACTTGCATTTTCGTGAACGGCTGTTTCTGGCATGGACACGAAGGATGCCGTTACTATGTCGTCCCCAAGACCCACACCGACTTCTGGATAAAGAAGGTGGCACGCAACAAGGAACGTGACAGACGAGAACAACAACAGCTTGCCCGCATGGGCTGGCATTGCATCACGGTGTGGGAATGTGAACTGAAGAAGAACAAGCGTGAACGGACTCTTTCCTCCCTGGCTTATACGCTCAACCGCATCTACCTGAAGGACCGCACGGTGACTTACCAATCTCCCGAAGAAGAGACGGGACTGTGCATGGCCGCCGAGCCGGAGGTGGAAGATTGACATCGACTGCAATACAGAACATCATTGCAGTCCGCAAGACTTTCCCAGCAAAAGTCAGTCATCAGCATCTTAAACACACTATGTTGACGCCTCCCTGTTCCTACTCGCATGGTGCTGCCCCACACATGTGGCGATGGTGCTCAACACTAGTCGTGTGCCTACTCAACACCTTAACAACATGCCAACTGAGCGAAAACCACTCATCGCTAAAAAGCTGACAAAACTTATTTGTTCAGGAGACCGGCCATCCCCCCAGACAACACAGAATTGTCTGTTCTGAGGAGAAGGAAAGAGCCTCCGTACAGAACAAAATATCACCGGGCATACTCTAAAAATCCACGCTGGCCTGTCCCTAATAGGAGTATTGTCAACGACCTTTCACTTTTTGATTAAATTCAGCAAAGGCAATTTTCAGAAACTACCATTTAAGTTTTATCGGACGGCAATCATAGATTATGTCAAGGGACTTCCTCCTTTGAAACGCTGTTGACACCGACTTCTTTCATTTTATTTAGGGTTCTGAACGTGTACCTCTCCCACCATTCGTGAAGCAAAGACAGGAGATTCGCCCATCATAATTGTATAAAATCATGTCTTTTAGGTATTGACAGGAGTGTCTCATCTTCTTAACTTTGCCACCAAATCAATTCTAATGGCTAAGTCTACCTACATTATTGTCGTGTTGCTGTTGATAGCTGAAGCTGTCAAGGCACAGCAAGACGGTTCCCTTCCTGCATTTCTCCTACATGGGACGGTCACCGCCTCCGATGACACACAGGAGGTGGCCGGTGCGACAATACGTGCGTACCGGCAGAAGAAACTGCTGGGGGGAACGGTATCAGACTCAGCCGGCCATTTTGTCATGAAAAACCTTCCCGCAGATGTCCTGCATCTTCATGTTACAGCTGTCGGTTACCAGCCTGCTGACACCACCATACAGATCAAGGCATCCGGTCCCATACGGATTTATATGTCCGCGAAGAGGCAATCAATGAAAGAAGTAGTGGTGACGGCATCCGAACAGAAAGGGATGACAAGCGCCACCATCATCGGACAGACAGCCATGGAACATCTGCAGCCTTCCTCGTTTGCCGATCTGCTGGCACTGCTGCCCGGTGGAATGACGAAGCCACCTTCGCTGGGCAGTGCCAATGTCATTACGTTGCGCGAGGCGGGTTCTCCAAGCTCACAGTATGCCACCTCCTCGTTGGGTACGAAGTTCGTGATAGACGGACAGGCCATCGGCACGGATGCCAATATGCAGTACATTGCGGGTACATTCCAGGGGGATGCCGATAACAGCAGAAACCACACGAGCTACGGTGTGGATATGCGGGAAATACCTACTGACAACATCGAGAAAGTGGAAATCATCCGCGGCATACCGTCCGTAAAATACGGAGAACTGACGAGCGGACTGATCAGCATCACGAGAAAGCATACACAATCGCCCTTGCAGCTCCGCCTTAAGGCCGACGAATACGGAAAACTTGTGTCGCTGGGAAAAGGTTTCCTGTTGTCGGGGAAGTGGAACCTGAATGTTGACGGCGGTCTGCTCGAAGCCCGCAAAGAACCGAGGAACAGGTTCGAGACCTATCGCCGCCTCACCTTCTCAGCCCGCCTGCAGCGCAAGTGGGATTTGGGCAGGCATTATGTTCTTGAATGGAACGGAGCTACGGACTATGCCCTGAACATAGACAATGTGAAGACGGATCCGGAGATCCAGATACATAAAGACGACCGTTACCGGTCCTCGTACCTCAAGATGGGACTGAACCAGCAGCTCATGTTCAGGAGAATGGAGCAGACCGGATTCAGAAGTGCATTGCTGACCTATGCCGCCAGTATTGCCTTCGACCGAATACACCAGACCGAGGCCGTCGCCTTGCAACGGGATTATGCCGTCCCGCTGGCTTATGAGAGCGGTGAGTACGACGGACTGTTCCTGCCGTTCCAGTATGTGTGCGACTACCGTGTAGAAGGCATTCCGTTCTACAGTACTGTCAGAGGTGAGACGGAATGGGCGGCACGGACTGCATCCATGCGCCACCGTATAACGGCAGGTGCAGAATTCCAGCTCAACAAAAACTATGGGAGAGGACAGATATTCGACATCACAAGACCCCTGCATGCTTCAACGGCCCGCCGCCCCCGATCGTACAAGGAAATCCCGGCAACGGATATCCTGTCTTTCTATGCGGAAGACAATGCGACCATGCCTGTCGGCAGACACCGGTTGACGCTGATGGGCGGCATCCGTACAACCCAGCTGCTCAACATCCCGGGCTATTACGCCATACACGGCAGAATCTTCACCGACACACGTATCAATGCCCAATGGGACTTTCCGCAGTTTGCAGGCTTCAGGTGCTATGTCTCCGGCGGCTTCGGAATGATGACGAAGATGCCGACAATCCTTGACCTGTACCCTGACTATGTCTATAAGGACATTACGGAACTGAATTACTGGGACATCCGCCCCGAATACAAACGTATCCATATCCGCACATACAAGCTGAATCCCGTCAATCCCGACCTGCAGCCGGCACGCAACAGGAAATGGGAAATACGCATGGGAGTAGACAGAGGCGCGCATCATTTCAACCTTACCTGTTTCCAGGAAGACATGAAGGACGGCTTCAGAAGCACCACGACAATACGTCCGTTTACTTACAGGAAATACGCTACGTCGGCTATCGACCCGTCAAAACTCACCGGGCCGCCGGCCTTGGAGGCCCTGCCATCTGTTACCGATACCATCTTAGACGGTTACGGAACGACCGAAAACGGATCAAGGATAAAGAAGCGGGGCATAGAGTTCCAGTATTCCTCACCGCGCATACCTGTCATCCAGACCCGCATAACCGTGAACGGAGCATGGTTCAGGACCGTATACGAGAACAGCATTCCGCTGTTCAGATCCGCACCCAATGTGGTTGTCGGCGGTGTGGCTGTTGCCGACAGATATGCCGGATACTATCTGAATACGGATAGATATGACAAACAGATCTTTACATCTAATTTCATCTTTGACTCGTATATCGACAGACTGGGACTGATTCTGTCGGCAACGTCTGAATGTTTCTGGATGAGCAGCACGAAACGCCCGCCAACCTCAAGTGTCCCCATGGGCTATATGGACATCACAGGTACGGTACATCCTTATACCGAAGCCGACAAGAACGACCCTTACCTGCGCTGGCTTGTACTGAGCGGTACGGCAGGACAGGACATGAGCAATAGGGAACGCAGCTATATGCTGGTCAATTTCAAGGCGACAAAAAGGTTCGGCAAGCATCTTTCCTTGTCTTTCTTTGCCGACAGGGTACTTTACATTGCCCCTGATTATGAGGTGAACGGGTTTACTGTACGCCGTACGTTCTCGCCTTATTTTGGAATGGAAATGGGACTGAAGATATAAACCTAATTATAAACAGACAGATATGAAAACGTTAATCAAAACTTTCTTTGCCATCATATTGGTGTCAGTTCTTTTCAACTCCTGCACCAATGATGATGTTTCTCCTGGCGGTTCTGCCGTGAACTATGCCAAGTTCGGACTTGACATCAGCCTGTCCCAGGCATTCAGCGGTGTCGATTCCCTTGTCTCCATCAAGGTTAAGGTACATAATGTGTCAACAGGAAGGGACAGCACCTTTACCGTTCCGTCCGTCAAATGCCTTGATGCGGAGGGGAAACTGCAGTCGTCCATCAGTATTGATACGCTCAATATCGCCGAAGGGCTTTACAATGTGGAGCTTGAGGCTAATGCCGTTCATCACAGCAAGCTGAAGACCAAAAGCATTGTCCGTGGCAATCTGATGAACCAGTCCTTGGTGAAAAGCACCGCTTCTACGCTGCCTCGTTTCGCCATCGACCTGTTCTTCCCCAATATGGGTAATGGCTTCGTGATTGCCGAAATCTTTGCCGCCCGCACACTCCGCCCCAGTGGCGACCCATATACCGGTGACCAGTACTTCAGAATTACCAATAATTCGGATGAGGTGCTCTATGCCGACGGGCTGTTCATTGCGGAGAGTGCCTTCCAGCAGATGATACACCAGGACTATAAGCCGTATGTTCTGGACAAGGAAACACCGGTACAGTACATCACCAAAATCCCGGGAATGCACGGTGTAGACAAGAAATATCCTGTCCAGCCCGGCGCTTCGCTCATTATCTGCGACAATGCCATTGACCATACCACAGCCGGCAGGAATCCCAACTCTTTCAATCTTTCAAAGGCCAACTTCGAATGGTATGACGAGTCGACAAACCCGAGGGTCACTGACATTGACAACCCCGATGTCCCCAACATGGAGCGTCTCTATACCTATTCACGCACGATATGGGGCCCGCACGACCGTGGTTTTTATTCCTATGTCATGGGTTTCCTGGGAGTGGACAACCATACCTTTACGACCGGAAAAGACTACCAATACGATTATTCTTACCGTTTCGTGTACGGGACGACGGTCAAGGACATGAAATTCCATGCTGTTAAAGTCCCCAACACATGGATTGTAGATGCCGTAGTACTGGCCATCAAAGACAAGAAGAAATGGAATGTAATCAGTCCGACATTGGACAACGGCTATGCCTGGTTCTCCACAGTCGACCATGACCAGCAGCGTTATGGCAAGTCGGTGCGCAGGAAATACGATGCCAGGAAACATAAGCTGATTGACACTAACGACTCTCAAAATGACTTCGAGACGGTTAAGGCTGATCCATGGTATGTCTTCAAATAGGCCATGCCGGTATTCCCTCTTTGTGCTTCTGTGCGTCTCCCCTCTCTGCGGAGCCGCACAAAAGCACATACAGCCGTCCCTGTCTTCGCATTTACATTCATTGGAAGCCGTACGGGAGACTACCCTCCGGCTGCCTTCTTTGAGCTACTTGAACCCATCAGACGTAGTCTCCAATCTGAATGAATTTACTCCCAGCCTTTCGCAGGTACAGGCCGGCTACCGCCATGACGGAGCGTCTCTTGCAGTCGATGCACAGCAGGGGACCGGTGCGGAGCTGATGTTCTTCAGAGCACAGTCGCACTTAAGAATCAGCAAGAAGTCTGTGGCATGGGGGGAAGCCGTCTATGAGAACGGCAGCAGGCAGGGTATATCATGGAATCTGAACAGCGATTACCAGCGTGTGTTCCCTTACGTCATTGCCGATACAGCCACTGTATCAATGCGGCGCGAGTACTATTTGTTCAGGGGTGGATATGCACACCAGATGAACAGACTCTCCATAGGAGCTGAGATGAGTTACCGCTCTACAATAGAGTACCGCGACCGTGACCCACGTCCCAAGAACACGACACTTGACGTACAGCTGCATTTTGGAGGAGGCTATGCCGTCTCCGCACGGCGTGTCGTAGGGCTGTATGCCGGCATCGGGAAGTACACACAGCAGAGTGACGTACAGTTTATGAACCCGCAGGGCAACCGTGTCCTGTATCATCTCACCGGTCTGGGTATGCAGTATTTCCGTTTCAAAGGATTGCAGAACGGCGTGAAGTATGAAGGTGGAAATTACTCAGCGGGGCTGTCTACACATACGAAGGACGGGCTCGGGCTGCAGGCTTCAACGGATCTCGAGTATGAGAACATCCAGAAACGGCTTTCCTCCGAACGTGACATTCCGATCTGTGATGTTTTCCAGACGAAGTGGAGAGGTGAACTAAGCTGGACAGGGCAATGGAGACAGTGGGACTGCAAGGCAACATTCTCCGCCGAGACAACGAAAAGAGAGGGGCAGGAACGCTATTATGACAGCGGACTGACAAATTACAAGGAGATAGCAAGCTCCAGACCTTTCATTTACCAGCATCAGGGCATGCAGTTGTCGCTCTCGGCGTTATATAAATTCACACCTGCCATTTGGCTCGTCATGCTGCCGAGACTGGCTTATGACGTAGACAATACGCAGTACCTAACTCCTGTTCGACAACTGAAAACAGCCTTTCTCGTACCTTCCTTGAAACTGGATCTGTCGAGAATGTTCTCAAGAGGCCTGCTGTCAGTAGGCTTCCTGTCTCATGTAGGCAGGCAGGTCCACCATCATTTTGTCTTCACTGAACCCCAAGTGTTCGACAAGCCCGTCGGGATGTTCCGCAACAACGCATTCATGCAGCAGGCAAGCTATTGGGACGCAGGGCTTCACATCCGCTATGATTTCAGACTTGTCAGGTCTCTGACTTCCGCTTTCATGCAGATGCAGCTGGGGCGCAGGTGGTACGACAACCACCAGCATGGCCACAATCTTGAAATTTCAATGGGCGTAACACTCTGAGGCAGGCGGCAACGCATTGCCTCCTGTAATGAATTCATTTTTTAAATATCAATTGCGTATGAAAAAGATCTTACTTACCCTCTTCGTCTTGTTCAGTACGACGTTTGTCTTTGCACAGGACGATTACAAGGTTCCCACTGATGCCTATTTCAATCAGCGTGTTGTACAGCTTACCAAGGCCGGCACGCTGAAACAGACCGTGATGGAACTCTATGGTGACGTACATGTCCAGGGCATCAAAGTCACCGGACCGATGAATGATGCTGACCTGAAGTTCCTGGCCAGACTTGCGAAAGGAGGTTCGCTGACGGACCTGCATTCGGCGAACTTGCATGATGCGGAGTTTGAAAGCATACCCGAAGGCTGCTTCCAGAACCTGACTTATTTCATGTATATTTACTTCCCGAAGACGCTCAGGACCATTTCTGACAATGCCTTCCAGAACTGCGACCTGATTTCGGTAGTGTTGAACAATGGCCTGGAGAGCATCGGGAAGCGTGCCTTCTACAGTACTCACAGTAAGACCCTGACGATACCGGCCTCTGTAAAGTATATCGGAGATGCGGCTTTTGCAGGCAGCAAAGATTATACGGAAGTGAGGGTCGACCCTGCCAACACCGTCTTCAAGATGATTGGGTACATGCTTTGCGATGTCAGCAGACATAAGGTACTGCAATGTTTCAATATGTCCGAGGGCATCGTGGAAGTCCCGCAGGACATGGAGAGCATCGGTGATGAGGCCTTCTCTCCGTTGAAGAAGGTCACGGCCGTCCGTATTCCCGCTTCTGTCACTCATATCGGCAGTGAAGTATTTAGTATGACTTATGCGCTGCAAAAGATTGAAGTGGCATCGGAAAATCCTTCTTTCACAGCAGTTGACGGCGTACTCTTCAGCAAAGACAGGTCAGTCTTGTGGACCTATCCGGCCTCCAAGGACGGAAAAAGCTATACCACTCCGGCTACGGTCAGACAGATTGCCGACGGCGCCTTTTCCCAGGCGGGCGGACAGAATGCCCATGCCGGGATGAAAGGCAAAGAAAAACGCGAGAAGAATCTTGCCAAGGTAACGGTCAACGAAGGTACTGAGACCATCGGAAAGGATGCGTTCCTCTTCAGTGGACTGGAGGAAATAGAACTTCCCAAAACGATCAGGAGCATCGGAAGCAGCTGTTTCTACTATACAGACCTAAGCCGGATCACCCTTCCGGAGGGCATCACCCGGCTGGAGGATGCCACCTTCGGAGCCTGCGGCAGCCTGGAGAGCGTCACGTTGCCAAGCACGCTGACGTATATAGGTAATGACATCTTTGCCGTTTACAACACTTCCCTCACGGACGTTTCTATCTATGCCCCTGAGCCGCCTACCTGTGCAGCCGGTGCTTTCAACACCTTCGACAACAGTGTGACCTTGCACGTTGTGGGAGGAGCGGAAAGAAAATACGAACAAGACGACATCTTCGGGTCAAGTCTGTTTGACAGCATTGTAGGCGATCTGACACCGACATCTGTCAAGAATGTCACCAAGAGGGCAACCGACGTTGTAGAAACGGGCATATACAGCATCGATGGCAGAAAGCTCCAGCACAGGACACGCGGCCTGAATATCATCAAGATGAGTGATGGAAGCGCACGGAAAGTGCTGGCCGATTCTCCAAATCAGTAAAAGAAAGAAAAAAACTTGGCACGACGCCCGATCTGGCGATTGGGCGACGATATAGCCCTTTCGCCACATAAGGCAACCGCAAGAAACCCGCCCTGCTTCTCTCCTGAAAGACAGAGAGACAGGGCGGTATAGACTGCAACAGTCGAGCAACTCCGACTCTGATTACGTCAAGGCAATCCCATCGAATGGACGGTTCAACAGGGCACACTCTCAGATTCTTCCGTTAAATGCGTGGATGCTTTCCGTATAGCTTTAACGGAAGAACCGAAACTATTCATTCAACAAAAAAAATAGCCAAGACTGTCAACTGGCTATTCCATCATCATCTTCCAATACAAAAATCTTTTAAATTTAATATGCTGGAAATGCAGATAAGGTTTTGAAAAGTTATTACATAATTTCAAACAAATCTTCTGCAAATATAAAAGACACAAACAAAAAACAAGTTTGTAACCAACAGTAAATCAACAGGTTGTCAAGTCGTTTTTAAAAGGTGCTTGATTGGACTTCAAAAGGGCGTCGGTAACACGCTAAAAGGGCACCTGTTGCAAGCCAATCAGGCATCTTTTAGAAGCTAACAGAGCATGTGTCAGCTTTGGTTGCATGAAAACAGATTACAAACACTGATGATATGGGAATAAGTTGTCTGTAGAAGACGGAAAGACAGGCTGATGGACAGGCATCGTATCCATTTGTCTTTTCTGCATTTTATCCTCCTTTATAAGACCATCTAACTTTGGATAGCCATACCATGCAAGTGCATAAGCATTTATTTCCAATCTATGCAGTTAACGGAGGAACCCTAAATTTGCCGATACGGATTATTTTCGTTATCTTTGTCAACAAAACAAACGAAACAACCAATGGCAACAGTAGACGACAAGAAGATTATCTTCTCAATGGTGGGGGTGTCTAAAATCATCCCGCAGAATCAGAAACAGATCCTGAAGAACATTTACCTCTCGTTCTTTTATGGTGCAAAGATAGGCATTATCGGTCTCAACGGTGCCGGAAAGTCCACGCTGATGAAGATCATCGCCGGACTGGTGGAGCCTACACAGGGTGAGGTGGTATGGAGTCCCGGCTACTCGGTGGGCTATCTGCCGCAGGATCCGCCGCTCGACGAGACAAAGACCGTGAAAGAGAATGTCATGGAAGGCGTACAGCAGATCTATGATGCACTGAAAGAATACGACGACATCAACGTGAAGTTCGGACAGGAGGAGTATTACTCTGATGCCGACAAGATGGACAAACTGATGCAGCGACAGGCTGAATTGCAGGATATCATCGATGCAACAGATGCCTGGAACATCGACTCGCGACTGGACCGTGCGATGGATGCACTGCGCTGTCCAAAGGGCGATCTGCCTGTAACGAACCTTTCGGGTGGAGAGCGTCGCCGCGTCGCACTCTGCCGTCTGCTCCTTCAGAAGCCCGATGTGCTGCTGCTCGACGAGCCGACGAACCACCTTGACGCCGAAAGCATCGACTGGCTGGAGCAGCATTTGCAGCAGTATGAGGGTACGGTCATCGCCGTTACCCACGACCGTTACTTCCTGGACGATGTGAGCGAGTGGATTCTTGAACTCGATCGTGGCGAGGGCATTCCATGGAAGGGCAACTACTCATCATGGCTTGAGCAGAAAACAAAACGCATGGAACAGGAAGAAAAATCGGCTTCCAAGCGTCGCAAGACCCTGGAGCGTGAGCTGGAATGGGTACGTATGGCGCCGAAGGCACGGCAGGCAAAGGGAAAGGCCCGTCTGAACTCTTACGAGCAGATGCTCAACGAGGAACAGAAGCAGCATGAGGAGAAACTCGAAATCTTCATCCCGAACGGTCCGCGTCTTGGAAACAAGGTGATCGAAGCGCGGCACGTGAAGAAAGCCTTTGGTGGGAAGGTGCTCTTCGACGACCTCAACTTCACGCTGCCGCCGAACGGCATCGTGGGCGTCATCGGGCCGAACGGTGCGGGCAAGACAACGCTCTTCCGCCTCATCATGGGACTGGAACAGGTCGACGGCGGCACGTTCGAGGTAGGTGAGACGGTGAAGCTGGCATACGTCGACCAGCAGCATAAGGATATTGACCCGAAGAAGACAGTGTATGACGTTGTGGCACAGGGAAATGAGACGATCCGCATGGGTGGGCGCGACATCAACTCGCGGGCCTATCTCTCACGTTTCAACTTCTCCGGCACCGACCAGAGCAAGCTCTGCTCCGTCCTCTCCGGCGGCGAACGTAACCGCCTGCAATTGGCACTGGCTCTGAAGCAGGAAGGCAACGTCCTCTTACTCGACGAACCGACGAACGACATCGACGTGAATACGCTCCGTGCTCTGGAGGAAGGTCTCGAGGCATTCGCGGGATGTGCGGTCGTCATCAGTCACGACCGTTGGTTCCTCGACCGTATCTGTACGCACATCCTTGCCTTTGAGGGCAACGGAGAGGTGGTCTTCTTCGAGGGCGGTTTCTCTGATTACGAGATCAATAAGGCACGCCGATTGGGTAATGAGGAGATAAAGAAAGGAAGGTACAGGAAGCTGATGGAGGGATAAAAAAGCCTCACCCCCGACCCCTCTCCGAATGGAGAGGGGAGTAGACGGCGGGAGACTCCTGCGTGGAAGGGACCGAGGCCGAGACAGGATTCGGGTGAGGCTGGGAGTCCGAAGTCAGAAGGAGGAAACCTCTATGCAGGAGAAACCGAACCCGAAGCCAGGTAAAACAGGGATTCCGGGACAGATGAAGAAAAGACCGGAGAGCCCTCCTCAACAGGGAGGATAAAAACAAAATGAGCTGTCTGTTGTTAAAATGAGACCTGTCCATGTCACCTTTTGTGCACCGGCAACGTTATACATGTGAATCGGTTCAGAAAGAAAATTCAATGTATAACCTACTTAAAAATGAATGATTATGGATTCTGTAGTTCTCCACACCCTTGCTGACGCTGTTTTCCCAATAGCCGTCGCGGTGATTCTTCCTATTGTGTACACCTGGCTCACTTACCGGAACAAGCAGCACGAGACCGACAAAAGAAGCCAGATTGTAATGGCTTTCATCGAAAAGAACCCTGATGTCGACATACAGGAGTTCCTCCGCCAGATAACTCCTCCGAAGAAACCGTACAAGGAGAAGTTGATGACAATGGTGCATTACGAGATGCTTTGGGGAACAATCTGCATGATAGGCGGGACCGCAACCATCTTGGTGATTATAACACTGTGGCTCGTGTTGGGCTTTGCCAACACGTACATTCCTATTGGTGCCGTCTTCGGCGTACTTCCACTGGCTGTCGGATGCGGTCTGCTGGCAGCCTACAACAATGGCAAGAAGGCTCTGGACAAGCTGAACGACAACGATTAGGAAACTATGACAAGAGAACAGTTCGTCAACCGGGTCGGTCAGGAGCAGGCAGCATTGCGCCGGTTCCTGACGGCCTTGTGCTGCGGCAACAGTGCCGAAGCTGACGACATTGCTCAAGAAGCACTCATCAAGGCCTATCTTCGAAGCGAACAGTACGACGAACGGGGGAAGTTCCCGGCATGGCTGATGAAAACCGCCTATCGTGTCTTCATCGATTCACACCGCAGACAGAAGAACCGGGCCGAACAGCCTATTGAGAAAGCCTTGACGTTACAGGGAAGCAATGGGAGCGATGATGCTTTCCGCTACGAGGAATTGCACAGTGCCTTGGCAACGCTTTCTGAAACGATACGGACAAGCATCCTGCTCTATTACATGCAGGGCTATCAGATAAAAGAGATTGCAGAGATAACCGACAGCAGTGAGAGTGCCATCAAGAAGCAGCTCTCACGGGGACGGGAGGAACTTAAAAACTTACTGGGAAGATGAACGAGAACAAATTCTTAAAAGACCTGCTGGCAGACTATCATCCCCGGCTTTCGAATGACAGGCAGTTCATGGGGAGGCTGCAACGGCAGATGGAACTTGTAGAAGAAGTAAAGGCTTATCAACGCGCAGAGACCCGTAAGAACAGACGGCTGTCAGTCTGGATGCTTGCCGTCGGCATTGTAGTGGGGTGCATGGTGACGCTCGCAAGTTTCACACTGCCTGCCATCATGGAGACATACGTCAATGGGACAGAATCGGAACTTATCCTTGTCCTGCTGCACAATGTCCGGTATATCGGTCTGGCGATCGGTGCCGCCTTCGTCACGTTCAGCCTGCTGTTCACCATGAGGATGGCCAACCTGAAACCGTAAAGCCCCATTCTGCGGGAAGCAGGGGAAGGTGTCAAAAAAAGAGACATCCACACAATGAGGATGTCTCTTTTCTTATGCCTCTCCGACAGCTATCGAACCTGTACGACCAGATACTTGCTCGTGCTCCAGAAGGTCTGCGGATCCGTGATACGGAGGACGTACTGCCCGTTGGTGTCAGTCGACAGAGAGTAGCTGCTGCTCGGATGAGCCGTCAGCAGCCGGGCGCTCTTGCTGTAAAGTTTGATTTCCTTATTGACACGGATGTCAATCTTCGTAAAGTAGTTCTTGTTGAACGAACCCTGCAATACCTTTCCACCGTCGAGGATGTGCTGTGCCTTCAGTTCACTCTTCGTACCGAACACATACCAGCCTGTATTCAGCTGCTTGTCCTGTGTGCTGATGGTCTCGGTCTTCTGATTGCTTTCCGCCTGAAGATTTTCCTTTTCCTTGGTGAGGGTCTCCTTCTCCGTAGCAAGGCTCTCTTTTTCCGTCTTCAGCGTCGCAACATCCGTATTCAGCCCCGTGATGGTCTCGTCAAGTTCCTTGATATGGATATTTTTCGACTCCAGTTCGGAACGGAGCTGCTTCAAGTCCGACTCCTTGCGGCTCAGCTGGTTGGTCAGCTGGCTGAGGGTCTTCTTCATGGCGTCCCCCTTGAAGCCCGTCTCGCGCAACTGCTGCTGCAGCTTCTTGATCAGTTCGCGGTTCTCCTTCATGCGCTGGGCGATGAACTGGATATTCTCCTTCACCTGCGTAGCCTTGTCCGGGCGTTCACCGTCCTTCGCAATCGTTACCCGGTTCTCGGCCTCGTTGATCTCGGTAAAGCCCTGCTGGATATCGTTCAGCGTGCCCATCATGTCATTGATTTCATTGTCACGTGCACTGATGATAGAGCGCAGGGAGTCATTCTGTATCTCGGCAGGATTCAATGCCGACTTCTTGTCTTGATTGCAGGATGCCAGTGCAAGAGCTCCACATACTGCCATTACTAATAGTTTCTTCATACGTTATATGTTTTATCCGTTTGCTTCTTCCTGTCGGAAGACTTGACTTTTTCCTTTCCCGCCACCACGATGACAAACTCACCCCGTGGTTCGGTCTCTTTGAAATGGGCGATCACCTCTGCCAGCGTTCCGCGTACACTCTCTTCATGCACCTTTGAGATTTCCCTGCAGCAGCTTGCCTGCCGCTCCGTTCCGAACACCTCCGCAAACTGTTCCAGGGTCTTTACCACCCGGTAAGGCGACTCGTAGAAGACCATCGTCCGCGTTTCCTCCGACAGGCTTTCAAGATGCGTCCTGCGCCCTTTCTTCTGCGGCAGGAAGCCTTCGAAACAGAACCGGTCGCAAGGCAGTCCGCTCGACACAAGCGCCGGCACGAAGGCCGTCGCACCCGGCAGCGTCTGGACAGTCACGCCGCTGGCTGCCGCCTCACGGGCCAGAAAGAAGCCCGGATCGCTGATGCCCGGCGTCCCCGCATCAGAGATGAGCGCAATGGTCTCCCCTGCTTTCAGACGGTTGACAATCCCTGCAGAAGTGCTGTGCTCATTGAACTTATGATGAGATATCAGGCGGTTCCTGATTTCAAAATGCTTCAACAGAATACCCGAGGTGCGGGTATCTTCACACAGAACCAGATCAGCCTCCTTAAGGACTCTGATGGCCCGGAGCGTCATATCCTCCATATTGCCGACAGGGGTCGGTACGAGATACAATATTCCCATTCTTAGCTGCAAATGTAAGTCAAATCGGATGAAAGTCAAAATAAATTAGCTTTTTTTACATAACAATCATTTCCGTTTGCAGGGGGCAGAAGCATCGGAGACCGGGGGCATTCAGAAGAGAGGCACATCCGGCTGCAGGTACAGGATGAGAGGAGGAAAGGAGAATGTTTCACCGCCACAGGTTGAGGAAAAGACGGCATCCTTCAGGGGAAAGGTTCAGAAATCTTGACCTCTCGACACATTCAACCGGGAAGACAGCTTCTTCCCCGGCTTCCCCCTCTTTCAGCAACTTTTAACGCTTAACATTTATCTTTTCTCTATAAAATATCTATCTTTGCATCAACAAATGACAACGATGGACAATCTCAACGGTGAAAGGCGTCGGCAGGGACGCATTGAAGTGATTTGCGGAAGTATGTTCTCCGGCAAGACCGAAGAACTCATCCGACGGATGAAACGGGCGAAGTTCGCCAGACAAAAAGTGGAGATCTTCAAGCCCTCCATTGACACCCGCTATTCCGACGAGGATGTCGTCAGCCACGACCAGAATACCATTCACTCCACACCGATCGACTCATCGGGCAGCATCCCGCTCCTTGCAGCAGGCATCGATGTCGTCGGCATCGACGAAGCACAGTTCCTGGATGACGGGCTTGTAGATGTCTGCAACCAGCTGGCGAACAACGGCGTGCGCGTCATCATCGCCGGCCTCGACATGGACTACAAGGGTGTCCCCTTCGGTCCTATCCCCGCCCTCTGCGCCATCGCCGACGAGGTGACGAAGGTGCATGCCATCTGTGTGAAGTGCGGTGCGCTGGCATACGTGAGCCACCGTCTTGTGGCCGACGACCGCCGTGTCATGCTGGGCGAACAGCAGGAATACGAGCCGTTGTGCCGTGCCTGCTATCAGAGAGCGATACAGGAGGAAAGAAAAGACAGAAAATAAAAGGACTATGGCACAGACTATCACATTCGACAAGTTCATACGATGGGCATTGATCGCACTTGCCATCCTCGCCGTCGGCTTTATCATCAATGCCCTCTCCGGGGTGCTTCTGCCTTTCTTTGTCGCATGGCTGCTCGCCTACCTGCTCTACCCCATTGTGAAGTTTGTACAGTACAGGCTCCATGTGCCGGGCAGAGCCTTGAGCATCCTCGTCACCCTCCTGTTCGTCGCAGCGGTCATTACCGCCATCTTCCTCTTCATAGTCCCCCCGATGATCGGCCAGATCGACCGGCTCATGCACGTTGCCAACCGCTATCTGCACGAGACGACCCATACCGACAGCCTGTCGGCAATCGTACAGCGGTGGGTCATGGAGAACCAGATCGAGATAGAACGCTACCTGAAGAGTCCCGACTTCACCAATACCCTCAAGACCGCCATGCCGAAGCTCTTCTCGGTAATCGGGCAGACGGCAAGCATCGTCCTGTCGATCATCGCATCCTGCATCACCTTGTTATATATGTTCTTCATCCTGCTCGACTATGAGACGCTGACCGAGAAATGGATAAAGATATTCCCCAGGAACGTGCGCCCCTTCTGGGCCGGACTGGCACAGGACGTGGAACGCGAGCTGAACAACTACATCCGAGGACAGGGACTGGTATCGCTCTGCTTAGGCATCTTGTTCTGCATCGGATTCACCATCATCGACTTCCCGATGGCCATCGGCATGGGCATCCTCGTCGGCATCCTCAACCTCGTACCTTATCTTCATACCTTCGCACTCATACCGACGGCGTTCCTCGCCCTGCTCAAGGCGGCCGATACAGGACAGAACTTCTGGATCATCTTCGGGTCGGCCCTGGCGGTCTTCGCCGTCGTGCAGGTGCTGATGGACATGGTGATTACGCCGAAGATCATGGGAAAAGCCATGGGACTGAACCCGGCCATCCTGCTGCTTTCCCTCTCCGTATGGGGGGCACTGTTAGGCTTCATCGGACTGATCATCGCCCTTCCGCTCACCACACTCATCATTGCCTATTGGCAGCGGTATGTGACAAAGGAGGAACAGTAAACATCCTATCCGTCCCGTCTCTCCTTGCAAGATTTCCGACAGGCGCATGACGGGCAGACCGTTATGACAGACACCCCCGCTCTCCGACAGACACTATGTTGTGCTGCGGAAAGCGAGGGTGTCTGCTTTTCCCCAGGCAGCTGCCATGCAGCCGCACCGCTGTAAGCCCGGGAGCGATTCATGACCGTACTTCCATACCCTTGTCATTCAAAGGAAAGCATGACAGGCCAGAATGTGAAATCCTCCATGTCAGATTACAGTGATGGGCGTATCCAAATCCACAAAAAGTCCTATCCGCAGTCTGTCATGTTTATTGTTTTTATTAAACAATATACCATCAAGCCTGGTTGTCATCTCATATCTATACTTTTTTACATACTCTGAAGAACCAGCAGGAATTGCGTAATACGACACAAAGACTAAATTAGAAATATAAAAATCTATTGCTTCAAAACCAGTTGATGACACATAATTGACAGGTGCTTTCCCATTGAAATAATTGATCTCAACACAGCAGGAATCGTTTGTCATTCTAAAATCATGGTTTAATGATTTTTCGTATGCGTTCATAAAGTCAGGAACATAAAGATGAAGGTCTACGGTAGAATCTTTCGACGTTATCAGTCTTACTTTCAATGTCAAGCTCTGCTTGTCATCTGCAGTTCTGTATGCCATAACCGTGCTGAGACGGTCGGTGTTAGTGGTGTCTGACTCCGTAATGTCTATATTTTTTTATTAATAATTCCCATAACATTACATTTTTGCAGAGGTGTATGGATCTGCTCCTGTTCATCATCATCATGACTGCACGAACTCAACAGGCCCGTGAACAGAAAGAACGTGAAGACTAAGAAGAATGAAAAAATATAAGCTTTTTCATTATTGTTTGTTTTCATAATCGTAACGAATGTTATTGAGGGTATATCAAATATCTGTTCAGATACTTGACATACCCTTTTGTAAAACATATTTTATCGTACAGAATAAGGTGCTACCATCAAATTAGCAAATCCAGTACTATAGGTGAACATCCTATAACCTTTTTTGCTATCATAAGATAGAATGACTGGATCAGAATAGTTAATATAGCAATCCCCCAATCCATCACTTTGGGTTGTTGCTGAATACGTATAGTTCGTTTCTCTTTTTTCAGTCTTTGTTCTATCTATTCCAGCAGAAGATTTAATAACATCTGCAAGTTTTTCTCCCGTAACAGAAAGACTCAATTTGTTGACAAATTCAGAAAGTAAGTTGTCGTTCTTTGTTATGGTCATCGCCCTGTCATATTCCTCTACAGAAACTTTTATTCCTAAAGATTCTTTAGATAGATCCCATGTACTAGAACTTAATAGAATGGGTAGTCCATTATTAAGTTTCGTGACATCAACCCATTTAGGCTCTAAACTGCTAATTTTTGTAGAATACCACCACTTGGCGTGTCTGAACATAGTCGCATGCCTGAATTCAACATTAAACTTCTTGACATGGAACAAGTCTATAGGAGACACAGAGATAGGCTTACTTTCGCTAATCTCTATTTTTCCGTCTCTGCTTTGTCTTACAAATCTAAAAATAAACTCAAAATTCCCATTCGTCCATAAATCTCTTACAATACCGTCATAATCTGGCTTATTGTCATGATGGTATAGGTTTCCATCCCTTTCGTGTACGACGGTCGGGTCATCATTAGTATAATCTTCATTATCTGTTATTTTTTGGTAGCTGGAGGGATTGATACTAAATTTATATAGACGCTCAAATACATTCGGGTTTAGTCTGCCATTCTTTGGTTTTTTACTGGACAGTCCATAATATATATAATCGCGATCCAAACTGTATTTGTTCTGTTTAAATTCTTGGAAAGCCTGTACACAAAGCGGGTCAATCTCTTCTTTTGTCAAAAAAGGCTCTGCGGATGTGTTCTTGTTAGGATTCTCCTCTTCATAATAAGAATCTCTAGTGAGGACACGAGTACTACCATCAAATGCTTTGTCTGCAAAGTCATAAGAAATAGAATTATTACCAGCTCGTGTCGAAGTCTTATCAACATCTCCGATTATTTTCATTCTTTCATTTCTCTTAACTACCAAAAACGGGAAGTCTGGAAGTTCAGATTTACCTAATGAAAACAGAGAGTCTCCATTCTCATAGAATGTTGATTGCAAGTTACCATCTGCATAACTTACTGCAACAGAATTATCTGTTGTGTCCCATTTCTTTACACTGAAAGAATTAAAGGCAGATAAGTCCGGTATAAGAATGGTAAGTAACGGTTCTGCATCTTCAATCTTTTGAAGAACTACCTTATTTGAGTGTTCCAACAGTAATTCTCGGAAAGTTTTCCCTTTTTCGACCTCAACATCTTTGACATAAGGATAAAAAACATCATAGTCTTTATCATACATCTTAAGAGCATTTTGTTTGAGAAACGAACGCAAAGACTGACTGTTGGAGACTGCTTTTGACAAGATAACAGCAAAGTCTTTCTGTGCTTCAGAACTCGACAGAGTCGTATCACTTTCGTGTCGAGAGGCTATTGTTGTATTAATACTATATGGCGTTGTAATGTCATCACTACATGCAGTTACAATACCTGCAAGAAAGAGATGAATTAAAACTTTTTTCATTTTATCTATTAAATCTTAGATGTCGCAAAAGTATAAAGAAAGAACAGAAACGCCTTATTAATTAAGACCGTTTAGCGATGTTTAAACATGGTTTCACTATCGTCAGCTCGCAGGTGTCATGCAGCTTTTTCTCCACAAGTCGCTTATACACAGTTTATTGTATACTGAATGCACATTCCGCATGACTCTTTGTCCGCCAGATGCCCGTGTCGTTGCGAAAACAGCCTGTGCCCTTATAGGGAAAGTCCCTGTTCTCGTCCTTGCAGTTCTCTTACAGAAAAAACTGCCGGCTCGTAAAAGAGCCGGCAGCTTTCCAAGGCAGCTTGCCGAGGACGATTTCTACCCGGCCACCCTGCATCTTCGAGCTGTCTTTGAAGACTTTCGCCAGCGAAGCGTTCTGCCTGTTCACGGAGTTCCTTCACGGTACGTCCCTGATCCTCACGCATCGCCCTGATGGTTCTTCCCAGAAGACATGGCTCACACATACGACTCCAGGAACTTGACCGTCCCGGAGACCTTCACGGTGGTTGCCGTAGCAGGCAGAAGCACGCTCTCGCCGGCACGGAAAGCAACGGTATTGCCGTCGGCATCGGTGAGTCCGCCCTCGCCTTTCAGTCCTACGAGGATGACGAATGAGTCCAGGTCGCTGTAATCAAGCGTCATCGGCTCTGTGAGGTCATAGACGGAAGTCGTGAAATACGGACAGCGCACCAGCTCTACCGGTTCGTCCTTCCGTGCCTCATACTGCGTGCGGTAGTCAGGATAGACGGTGTAGTCGATGCACTCGGCCGCCTCCCGAGTGTGCAGCTGCCGGTAGTTGCCCTCCTTGTCCTTGCGTTTGAAATCGTAGATACGGTAGGTGACGTCGCTCGTCTCCTGTATCTCCGCCAGGAAACAGCCGGCGCCGATAGAATGGATGCGCCCTGCCGGGAGGAAGAACACATCGCCTTCCTTGACAGGATATTCAGCCAGTGCATCGGTGATGGTGTCGTCTTCCACCATCGACTTGTACTGCTCCGGCGTGATCTGCCGCTTCAGTCCGCTGCGGAGGGAAGCGTCGGCATCGCTCTCCATGACATACCACATTTCCGTCTTGCCGCGTCCCAGCCCTTTTGCCTGTGCCTGCGCATCGGTGGGATGCACCTGGATGGAGAGCTGCTGCCGGGCATCGATGAACTTCACAAGCAACGGGAACTCGTTGCCGAAGCGCGCATAGTTCTCCTTGCCTACCAGCCGCTCCTTCAGCGTGTCGACAAGTGCGTTCAGCGTCCAGCCCTTGTACCTGCCGCCTGCCACGATACTCTCATTATCCTTCACGCCGGAGACCTCCCAGCTTTCGCCCACCTGCTTCTGGTCTGAAGCAAGATGCTTGAAGGGGACTATCTTCTCACCGCCCCAGAGGGTTGACTTCAACAGAGGATTGAACTTAAACATTTCCATTTTTATTGTTACATTTGGTTATTATAAACAGATCTGCAAAGAATCCGTCAGATGGATTCTTCGGCATTGCAAAGTTACATCTTATTCCGGACATGGCAAAACTTTGAGGTTTGAGATTTGAGATTTGTCCACTGTATCAATACTCCGTTAATTTTTATGCTGCTTCAGCATCGAAACTAAATATCTCATTAATACTTTCTTTATTTAAAGGCGTGTTCGGGTTTTTCTCGAACACGTCAATAATTCGTTGCGCATAGTAGGCATTGACCATCTGCGCTT
>ERZ773006.77-NODE-77-length-56197-cov-6.94986_pt1 | contig 56197 bp, 45 predicted proteins | sample MGYA00580843_ERZ773006 | MGnify/ENA primary metagenome ERZ773006 (study PRJEB29015, sample SAMEA2738011) | human oral metagenome | biome: human oral; feature: human-associated habitat; material: dental | place: China | collected 2052 ...
CCGGGACCGCGCCCTTACACACCACCATACGCCAAGAACCGACACGAAACAATAAGAATACACTGTAACCGTCATGCAACTATTCGCAACACATCTGCACGTACGTGCATCGAGGTGGAACTCCTCGCCCTGATCGCGGCTGCCTCCCCGCTGAACAGCGAGTACAAGGAAATTGGTTTGACGCGCGTACGCAGATGTAGGGGGGCCACCTTACTCTCTGCTTGACAGCTAAGGGGCTGTCGATGGTGACAACGATCTATGTGAAAGGAAAGACCGTGTCTTGGATTGTGGAACTTGTGATTGGCGTTGTGTCCGGTGTTGCCTCCGGGATCATTCTTGCGAGACTGGTCCCGGATGGCTCGATGGCTCCGGAACCTACAGCATCAGGAGGAGGCGCGGTGACCCAACAGGTGATGGCAGCGAATGGTGATGTCGTTATGGTTGCCAGCAATCGGAACTATACGCATATTGGTGACGATAACTCGACATATGTGACCGTGTTGCCGCAAAGAGTGCGTAACGAGCAAACTGATAATGGTGATGTTGTATCGGTACTCATGGGCTTGCTTATCGCATTGGTCTTAGTCGCTATCCTGTTGGTGAAGAATTACGAACTCATTCTGGGTATGTTGATTGGTCTATCAGCATCGTTATTGACGCTTTCGGTAATCACGTATTTCATAGCTACCCGCGTGCACTTTGTTTCATTGGCCCTGAAGTCTGCGCTACTCATGAGTGTTTTGGGTACTGTGAACGCGGGGGTGAGCTACTGGTCGTGCTATTGGTTGTCGACAGTGAAGTCAGGGCTATCGATACCAGATTTGGCGCGAATGCTGGCTGAGTCGTCAGGCGGTGCGAAGAGTGTGCCTTTTGGGGAAATGTTCGAGATTCTCTGGGATGAGGGCGCATTCCCTTACGTAGTGACTGTGTTCATTGCAATGCTTGTGAGTGTTGTTCTCTGCTTCTTTGCTCTCGGCATGCTGTTTCGTGAGTACTGTGAACGATACCTCGCTCTGCGAGGGCGAGATGGAATCGCAAAGTGGATGACTGATCATTTGCCGATGCCAGGGAAGATGGTTACATGTTTTGTGGTCGTTCTAGCCTGCTTTCCCATCGCCATCATCATGTTGTTTTGCCACTTTCAGCAGCCGTTGCTCGTGTGAGGGACTGCTAGGTAGTGCCGTCGTTCCGTCAGCAGGATTCTGAGTCCTTTCCGCGCGGCTGTCCGCGCGGGGGTAACCGTGTGCGATGATAGTGAGGTTCTTGGCGGGGAAACCGCCGCGTTTTGAGGTAGACCGTGAGAGGTGGCGTCGTGTCGGATCGGAGGGTTGCCTCGACCATTACGGTGGGTGGCGCGACGAACGCGGGAACGTTTGAGGCGGCCGAGCTGATGGTTTCCGGCATGAGCGCGCGCGAGGCGAGCGACGTCTTGTTCGAGCAGAACCTGGTGGTCGCGGGCTCAGAGTCGACGCGGCGGCGCCTGGCAAGCGCGACGACGAAGCACCTGTCGTTCCTGGAGGACGACGCTCTCCGTTTCGTCGCTGGTCGCGAGTACGGATGGGAGCTCGTGATGTGGCTGGCTCTCGTCACGGAGTCCTACGTGTTCGCGGCCTGCGCGCGTGAGGTCGCGTGGCCGCGCCTGGTCGTGGATGAGACTCCTCTGACCTCGTCGGACATCGATGACTTCGTGGAGCGCCAGCGCGGGGTGGATCCCGCGATGTCGACGCTGACGGTGAAGAGTGGACAGAAGGTACGTTCCGTATTTCTGCGCTGCATGCGCGATGTGGGGTTCATTGACCAGGCGGGTGCTGCTTTGCCGGTCGTGGTTCCCGTGGGGGTTGCCCGCTTGGTGAACGCGGCCCCCCAGCCCTGGGGGTGGCCGATGCGGGAGTCGTTTCCGGTCGCGCAGTTCCAGTTCGATGTCCTCGACTGACACCCATTCAGGAAGATGTGACGCGGGAGCCACGATTGGGCTCGAATTGTGGGTGGCCTGCGGTACGGTATGAGAGGCCCGGTTTAGGGCGTGGCGCGAAAGGAAGGTTCGGTCGGTGTCAGAGCGTGGAGCGTACCTGGAATCCCTGAGGGAGACGTTCGATTGCGCGTACCGCGTCCTGACCTCGGAGCGCTTCAAGAAGATGGAAGGCCTGGGCAACGAGGTCCCCTTCTTCGTCCTTCGTTACAAGCCCGATTGGGAGCCGAACGTCGACGAGGAGCTGGCCAGGCTACTTCGTCGTCTGCGCGAGGAACGCTACCGTCTGGCCGATGTCGATGTGTTTGCGCTCGCGGTAGACATGTGGAAGGCATCGCCGTTCTTCGATGAGATGCTGTCGATGGAGGAGGGACTGCCTCCAGAGACGTTTCGGGATGCGCTGAGCAAGGTGATCGACGTCGAGGGTTTGCTTGCACCTGCCATCAAGAGGGCCATCAACGAGGCCGGGGGAGAGGAGAACGTTGATGCTGTCCTGCTCTCAGGGGTGCATCACCTGTTCCCGCTCGTGCGCACGCACATGTTGCTCAACTGCCTGCAGCCCCTGCTGGGGCGGGTACTGCTGGTCGTGACCTTCCCGGGGTCGTATCATCAGTCGCCGTCGACTCATTCGGCGCTGGTGCTCTTCGATCAGATCTCCCAGGACAACTACTATCGAGCTTTTGATTTGGTGGACTTCTCGCTTACTCTAGAACCGTCGGCGAACTGACAGATAGACAAAGGTGTGACGCATGGGCATGAAGGGTCTGTACGCGAAGGATATTTTCCGGTCGATCGATGGTGTCGTCAAGGCCGATGATGCGACGAAGGTCGCCTCCGAGGTGGACGAGTACGTCATGACCAAGGAGATCCGTGATGGATTGAAAGACATCGTGGGAGCCTGGAACCAAATCGACGCTCCGTCCAACGGCGTATGGATTTCGGGCTTCTTCGGTTCTGGTAAGTCCCACCTGCTGAAGATGCTGTCTTACCTGCTCGGTGAGCAGGCGGGGAGCCAGCCGGTCACCCGCGAGGACGTCGAACGTGCCTTCGAGCAGAAGGTCACGGGCGACGAGACAATTATCGCGGACCTCAAGAGGAGTCTGCACACACCCACGCGCGCGGTCCTGTTCAACATCGATGCGAAGGATGACAAGTCGACGCGCGAGCGCGGATCGGCGATGATCGAGGTCTTCTACAAGGTCTACTTCGAGGCGCGTGGCCTGTACTCGAAGGACCTGGGAGTCGGCGCGCTGGAGCGAGACCTGGAGAACAGGGGGGAGCTGGCTCGCTTCCACGAGGCCTACCTGGAGGAGGCCGGACACACCTGGGAGGTTGGACGCGTCAACACGGTCTTCTCGGAGGCGCTCGTCTCGAAGGCCCTGGCTCGCCTCGGACATCAGGTGGATCAGCCTTTCCGCAGCTACCGTGAGCAGCTCAACCTGTCGGCCGAGGCCTTCGCGCAGGACGTGGCCTCGTGGCTGGAGCGCCAGGGACCCCACCAGCGCATCGCCTTCTTCGTCGACGAGGTCGGCCAGTTCATCGGCGACGACTCGCAGCTGATGCTCAACCTCCAGACCATCACGGAGCAGCTGGCGACGCACTGCCCGGGTCGAGCCTGGGTGTTCGTGACCTCTCAGGAGGAACTGAGCGGGATCATGGAGCAGATGAACGAGCGTCGCAGCACCGACTTCTCGAAGATTCAGGGGCGGTTCGCGATCAAGGTGAGCCTGTCGACGGAGGAGGTCACGGACGTGATCGCCCGTCGCCTGCTGACGAAGAGCGAGCAGGGGGCCTCCGAGCTGGACGAGATGTGGCAGCGCTTCGGCGCGGGATTCCCGTCGATGTTTCGTTTCCCTGAAGGATCGAAGAAGTACGACAACTACCTGACGAGGGATAGTTTCGTCGCGAAGTACCCGTTCGTGGACTACCAGTTCGAGATGTTCACGCAGGCGATGCGAGGCCTGTCGGACAATGACCTGTTCACGGGTCGCCATTCGTCTGTGGGTGCGCGCTCACTCCTGGGCGTGTGTCAGCAGATCGCGCAGGAGCTGACGGATGATGAGCTGGGCACGGTTGCTTCCTTCGATCGCTTTTACGACGGCATCGCGGCGATGCTGAAGTCAGATGTGAAGGACAACATTGGGCGGGCGTCCCAGGATTCGCGCACTCGCGACCCATTTACGATGAGCGTCCTGAAGGTTTTGCTGCTTGTTCGCTACGTGGATTCCTTCCAGGCGTATCCGCGTAATATCGCGGTCCTGCTGCGTCGCTCCCTTGACGAGGACGCGAACCAGCTGGAGGCGCGTGTCGACCGCGCGCTGCGCACGTTGTCGGATCAGGTGTACGTGCAGCGCCAGGTGGACGGCACGTACGCGTACATGACGAACGAGGAAAAAGAGGTTCGTCGCGAGATCGGGCAGATCGTCGTGGAAACCAGGGAGGTCACGGATCTGCTGCGCACGGACATCCGTAAGCATGTTGGTACCTCCGCGACGAGCTTTGTCTACCCCGGAACGAACCGTCGTATGGGCGTGTCCCTGTTTGTTGACGGGCGTCGAGAACAAGCCGAGCCGCTGGTGATCTCAGTATTTACGCCGCAGTCCTCGCTGGACGATGAGGGGATCCGCCACGAGAGTGTTGTTCGTCGTGACACCCTTTCGTTAGGGCTTGACGTCAGTTCCGAGATCCTCGAGGACGTGCGTGTCTTCTGCCAGACGGAGGAGTATGTGAAGCGCCAAGCGGGCGCGGCCTCAGGTCTACGTAAGCGCATCATCCTGACGCACAAGGAAGACAACGAGCAGCGTCGTCGAGTGATCGGCGAGGCCGTGAAAGACGCGCTCATGCGCGCGTCACTGTTCGTCGACGGGCAGGAAGTGAAGACGGGGACAGCTGACGAGCCAAAGGATGTGATTGCGCTGGGGCTGACTCGCTTGGCCCAGCAGGTCTACCCCCGTATCGAGGATGCGAAGCCGTTGGCGAGCCTCAAGGACGGGCAGATCGCGTCCTACCTGCGCGATCAGGAGGACGCGACGCTAGATGTCGACCCGGGCGTGGATATCGCGCAGCGTTTGGCGGGCGAGTGCGCCCAGTGGGTGGAGCAGACACGTGTGCTTAATGGCCAAAACGTGTTCGTGAAGAACGCGATCGAGTATTACGGCCAAGCCCCCTTCGGCTGGGACAAGAATGCCGTCCTGGCCATCGTGGCGACGGCCCTTCGCTTGGAGCTGCTTGAGGCTCTCGAGAACGACAGGCCTCTCGCTCGCACGGAGCTGGAGGGGGCTTTGCGTGACGTGAACCGCCAGGGGCGGGTGCTGCTGCAGAAAAAGAAGCACCTGGATCGCGCCGCGCTCGCCGACTTCCAGCGTTTTGTCGGCCAGTTTGTCCCGGGCGAATCGCCGCAGGATGGCCCTTCGCGCGTGCGAGCGGTCGAGGTGAAGGCGACCGACTGGGTGCGCCTGTTGAAGGGCTACGAGCCGGGCAAGTATCGCTTTGACGGCGAGGTCTCCAAGGCCCTTGACCTGCTGACGCCGCTCACGACGACGCAGCACACCGAAGAGGAGATGCTCGACCCGCAGATCCTCGGCGGATTCGACGAGCTGATGGAGATCGTCGACGAGTTCCTCATGCCCTACCGGGAGTTCGTGGAGGGGCACGAGCAGGAGCTTCGCGACGCATTGGCGGAGGCAGACAGCCTGTCGTTTTTCGAGCTTCCTGAGGACGGTCGCCGAGCAATCGACGATCTACGGGCGCTCGCGGAGAGCCCGACACTGTACGTCCGCACGCAGGAGATCGCTCCGCTGGTTCGGCGTATCGACGCGGCGAGGAGCGCGCTGGTCCAAGCCCAGCGCGACGAGGTGCTGCGACGCATCGACGAGGCCGTGGCGGGCATTCGCGGATCCGCCGAGTTCAAGGCCGCGTCGGAGCATGCCCAGCTGAGGGTTGATGCCACAATGGAGGGTCTCTGCGACGCAGTAAATCGGGTGTCGAAGCCCGGTCAATCGGAGGAAATTGGGCGTCAGCTGGATCAGCGTGTGGACGACCTCTACGCCGCATTGATTGCATCCTCGATGCCCGCAAAGCGACCGGACGCGGACGAGGCGACGGAGCCGACCCCGAGGCCGACAATCGTGCGTCTGGCGGATCTACTGCCGAAGACGAACGGCCTCCTGTCGACGCCGGACCAGGTCAACGAGTACGTCGAGCGTATTCGCGAGCAGATGCTCGCGGCTGTGAACGACGGCAAGCAGCTGCGCCTCTGAAGGAGTAGGTCATGAACACCTCAGCGTTGGAGTCCCTGGCGACTGTGTCGCGCGAGCGCCTCATCGAGATGTCCGTGGCGGCGATCGAGCGCAAGATGGTCGACCCGTTGCTGAGCGATGCCGACTGCTCGCGCCTGACCCAGGCTGTCGACAAGCACGCCGAGGCCGGTGGTAACCGGGTACTGGGTGCCGCGAAGGTGGTTGCCTACTCGTGGTTCAACCGCCTGACGGCCCTGCGCTACATGGACGCGATGGGGATCTCGGGCGACTACGGAGTCGTCACTCCGGCCGAGGGATCGGGGACGGGCGTGCCAGAGTGCGTGCAGCGCGCTCGCGGGGGCGACTTCGACCGACACGTCGGAGAGGACGCGCGAGCGCGGGTAGCGCAGTTGCTCTTCGATAATCGGGACCTGGACGCCTACGTCTTGCTGCTCCGCGAGTACTTTGCCGCCTGGCACCTGGTCATGCCGGGCGTCTTCCCGGAGGCGGACGACTGGACGAACCTGGTTCCACCGGCGGACCTCCTGTCGGCGGGTGAGTCCGTGCGCGCCGACATCGTGGCGGCGATCGGCCCGAACGAGTCCGGGCGCATGGACGTTGAAGTGATCGGCTGGCTCTACCAGTTCTACATCGCGGCTCGCAAGCAGGAGATCAACGACTCGGGGGTCAAGATCGACAAGGACACGTTGGCTCCCGTCACACAGCTCTTTACCCCGCACTGGGTGGTGCGCTACCTGGTGGAGAACACGCTGGGGATGCAGTGGCTGCGCGCTCACCCGGACTCGGCGCTCCGGGAGCGCTTCGAGTACCTGGTGACTCCTGCCGAGGGGCAGGAAGACCGGGGGCTGGCGATCGCCAATCCCGAGGACTTCCGCGTCATCGACCCGGCCTGCGGGTCGGGGCACATGCTTACCTATGCCTTCGACGTCCTGTGGGAGATGTACGCTGAGGTCGGATACCCCACCAGGCGGATCGCACGCCTGATCCTGGAGAAGAACCTCCATGGGGCGGACGTGGACGGACGCGCGGCGCAGCTGGCATCCTTCGCGCTGACGATGAAGGCCGTCGAGCGCGATCCTCGATTCCTTGAGCGCATCGAACGCGAGAGTCAGCGGGGTGGTGAGGCTTCCTGGCGAGGGCCTAGGATCGTTCACGTCGAGTCTGTGAAACTTGATGAGCTGAGCCCCGCAGAGATTGCGGATGCCTCTGGAGACGGAGTGTCCCTCGGTGTTTCCCAGCTGATCGAGCAGCTACGCGACGCCGACACTTACGGGTCCCTCATCCGCGTGCCCGAGGGTGCTTCTGGTCTGTTTCGCGAGATCGCGCGCTGTATCGAGTCGGGTGAGCGACAGCAGCTTCTGGGCGGCGCGGACCGCGACGACTGGCTGCGGGCCGCCGACATGTGCGAGATCCTCGAGGATGTCCGCTACACGACCTTGATTGCGAACCCGCCGTACCTCAACATGAGGAAAGCTAGCGATTTGTTGAAGCGATTCGCGAATAGGGAATACAAGGCTAGCTCTTCAGACCTGTGCACGATGTTCATTGAACGTGCGGCCTCGCTTGTGCAGCGCTCTGGCGCAATAGGAATGATAACGATGCATACGTGGATGTTCCTGGACTCGTATCGAGAACTGCGCCCGTGGATGTTGTCTGTCATGAGCATCGACTCGATGGCTCACCTTGGTGCGCGTGCCTTCGATTCGATTGGGGGAGAGGTCGTCCAGACAACCGCGTTTACGACGACGAATGCGGCCTGCGATGCTAACTGTACCGGGGTGTATCTGCGCCTGGTAGACGGGCACAACGAGGCGGAGAAAGAACGACTGCTCTGCGAGGCAGCTGCGAACAGCGCTCACGAGTTGCGCTTCGAGACCTCCGTAACAACTCTTGCAGTCATTCCTGGGCAACCCGTCATGTACTGGGCAAGCCAGGCAATGCTGGATGCTTTTGCAGCGGGCAAGTCGCTGGGAGATGTGGCACCTGCCAGGCAAGGACTCGCAACTGGGGATAATGAGCGCTTCCTGCGTCAGTGGTTCGAGGTGAGTGCTGACCGCTCCTACATGAATGCTTGTGACAGCAAGGATGCTCAGGCCAGCGGTGCCCGGTGGTTTCCTCATAACAAAGGGGGAAGCTTTAGAAAATGGTGGGGAAATCGAAGCGTCTTGATTGCTTTTTCAAAAGGTGATCGAAGTGTACTTTTGGAGCTCGGAAATCATCTTCCTTCACGAACACTGTACTTTATGCCATGTATCTCCTGGTCGCGTGTGTCATCGGGTGAACTCTCGGTTCGTTTCTTTGATGAGGGAAGTACACCGAATGATGTTGGTCCGATTATCATTGCGGGAGAGAATCAGCTGGTCAAAACTGCTTCGCTCATGAACTCAAGCATCGCGAACAGACTCCTCGATGTTATGGCACCTGGAACGCACTTCGAGGTCGGTCAGGTGAAGAAGCTCCCCTGGATTGAACCCGAGTTCTTCGAATCGGCGGGTGTTGAACGTCTGATCGACATCTTCCGTGCCGACTGGGACGCCCGGGAGACCTCGTGGGACTTCGCCCGGCCTCCCTACCTGCGCGGTGGGCACTCGCTGCTCCAGGACGCCTTCGACGACTGGTACCGCCGCAGTTGCGAGACCGCGGAAGAAGCGCAGCGCTTGGAGACGGAGAACAACCGCTACTGGGCCGACGTCTACGGCCTCGCGGACGAGGTGGAGGTCGACGTTCCATTCTCGCGCGTTTCCCTTACCTACAACCCGCGTTTCGCCTTCGCCCCCACGAAGGGAGCGCCCGAGCGCAGTGAGGACGAGTATCGCTGGCTGCACTACCAGCGCAGCGCGCGCGAGCTCATCTCTTGGGCCATCGGTGTCACGATGGGCCGCTACAGCGTCGACGTGCCCGGCCTCATCCTGGCCGATCAGGCGTCGTCCCTCGACGACTTCCGAGCCCGTGTCCCCGAGGCGCGCCTCCAGCCAGACGACGACGGCATCATCCCCGTCACCGGTGGTGCTTTCGACGACGACGCTTCGCGCCGGGTCAAGGCGGTGCTGCGCGTTGTCTTCGGTGCCTCTGATCTGGGCGACAACATCGAGTTCCTCACCCGTTGCCTGGCCGTCAAGAACGGCAGCAACGCGGCTGAGTTCGTCCCGCCGGTGATCCCGGCCGATCCCGAGCAGGCGCTCGATGACTACATGGCGAAGTCATTCGCCGCCGACCACCAGAGGGACTACAGCGGTCGCCCCGTCTACTGGTCCCTCGAGTCTCCGAAGGGTACGTTCCGGGCGCTCATCTACCTGCACCGCTACACGCCCGACACGGTTGGACAGGTCCTCACCAAGTACGCGGCTCCCTTCGTTGATCGGCTCAAGGCCGAATCGGAGGCTGTTGGACGCGAGCGCGACGCCGTGATTGGCAAGGAGAGGAAGGCCGATCGCGAGCGTGCTCGCATCGACAAGAAGCGCTCGGAGATCGACGCGAAGGTCGCGGAGGTTCAGGGCTTTATTGACTCGGTTCTGCAGCCCCTCGCCCAGCGCCGCATCCGCCTGGACCTGGACGACGGCGTGCGCATCAATCGCCTCAAGCTCGCCTACGGCTGGCGCTCGGATCTGGCCGACCTCCCGCAGTCGGCTATCGGCGCTGCCACGACGGAAGTCAAGAAGGGAATCGCAACTGACCTGAAGTGGGCTCGCGGAGAAATCAAGAAGAACAACGTGTGGTGGTCGTGACAGTGTTCCCACGCCGTGGGACACTGGACAGATACCCAGGATGACAACGAAAGGACGCGACGTGAAGCTGACGCACATCGCCCTCACGAACTGGCGGAACTTCGCCCACATCGAGTTCGACCTGTCCACGCGTCTCTTCGTCGTCGGCCCCAACTCCTCGGGCAAGACCAACCTGCTGGCCGCCCTGCGCTTTTTGAGTGACATAGCGCGGCGGGGACTCGTGGCAGCCTCGGAGGATTGGGGTGGTCCCGAACGTTACTTCCGTTCCGGTACGGAGCGCGCCTCCTTCGATCTCACTTTGGAATTAGACGAACATCAAATTGAGTACAAGCTGTCGCTTCGAAAAGATTCATCGGCTAATGGATGGAATAAGCATGATAACACTGCGAGCGAAGCGATAGAATTTCCTGCGGGTGATCGTGCCGTTGTCGACAGTGAGGATCTTGTGATCGGTGGTCAGCCGGTATTGATTACTGCTGAAAGAGCAACAGAAGGAGAAGGTTCGCGCCTAGGTGGGTATGCGCAATCGTATTTTGACCCAGAATCAGTTGTACAACCGACTTCTCAGTCCAAGGTTAAAGACGTGCACAACTCTGTCCTGCACCAGATGGCGCGCATCGCTATTGAGGCAATTCGATACATTCATCCGAACCCCAAGAAGATGCTCGAGCGTGCGGATCGCTACGACCCAGACCATGGGACCGGCTTCTTCCAGCACGTGGGGCGTTTCTCGGATCAGCAGCTCGATGCCGTGGTTGACCGCATTCGCCCGATCATGGCTTCGGCGGTGCCAGAGGTCCCGAACCTGTCCTACCAGCGTATGGGGCTCGGCACTGAGGTCGTGTTCTACAGCGATATACCCGTGCGCGGAGCGAGCGGCGTCTACTCGCACGAGCGATTCTCCGAGGGAACCCTGCGCCTGCTCGGCCTGCTCTTCGACCTGGCGACGCTACCGCGCGACACGAGCGTCGTTCTCATCGAAGAACCCGAAACCTTCTTGCAGGCATCCGTCGTCCGTTCCCTGCCCTCGCTCCTGGCAGAGGTTGCCATGAACCGCGACGTGCAGATGGTCATCAGCACCCACTCGCCGGAACTCATCGACTCCGAGCTGGTGCTCCCCAGCCAGGTCCTGGTGCTGCGCTCGGAAAACGGCGAGACGACGGGTGAACTGCTCTCGCAGTCGAATGACCCGCGCATCAAAGCCGTGGTCAGCGCTGGCCTGCCCAAGTCGCAGGGCATCGACGCTGTCAATGGTCGCACGATGCCCCTGGGAACCTGGTAAGCGATGGAGGGCTACGTCTACGCCCAGGTCATCGTCGAGGGCCCGACTGACATACCGGTTGTTACCGCGCTGATGTGCGCGGCGGGATGGGCCGACAGCGAATTCTCCGTCACGAGTGCCAACGGCAAGGGTGTGATTGACAGGGATATTAAGAAGTACTGGGAAGCTGCTCGCGTTCTCCCTTACGTCATCTTTCGTGACCTCGATCGGGACGGTGAGGGATGTCCCGTGACACTTCGTTCGGAAATCGTTGAACACACTCCGGGTGAGTCGCCTGATCTGCTCATCCGGATCGTTGAGCAGTGCATCGAGTCGTGGATTCTGGCGGACCGGCAGGGAGTCGCAGAGTTCTGCGATAGATCGACAGCAAGTGTGAAGCCGCCCGCGTCCCACCACAAGCCATATCTGCTCAGCATCATGAAGGAAGCGAAGCTCAAGGATGCTGTCGATGGAAAGGGGCGTGAACTGGATTTTGGTCCTGCCTACGCGATACACCTACAGCGCCTCATGACGCACCATTGGAGCATCGAGCGCGCCGCCGCCGAAAGCGATAGCCTCAGGCGTGCGCTGGAGCGCTTGACGGACCTGCATGACCGACTCGGAGGAGGCACACAATGAGCGGAATCGATGCCTCTCGGCTGGCAGAGGAACTGAACGCCCTGCTCGAGCAGGGGCGCATCGTCACGTGGCTGGACCGCAACGGCGAATACGCCGACGACCTCGACGCCGTCCGAGAACTGCTCGACGGCGCCACCCTCGTCACCATCAACGCCAACCTCTTCGAAACCAAGCTCCGCATCTTCGCCGAAGACACCAAGTCCCGCTACGTTCTCTACCGCGGAGGGGAGCTCCCGCCCCTCGAAGAAGATCTCCTCGCCGACGTGCGCTGCGGGTACCCCACATTCAAGGCAGACGCGTCGACCCTCCTCGTGCGTGAGCTCGGTGTCGACCCCTCGCTGGCCGCAGTGATCGACGAATACGCCCCCTTCTTCAACTCCACCGCCCGCGTCGCCGACCTCAAGAAGCACCTCGGCACCATCGGCGATGCCGACAAGCGATCCGATCGCAAGACCTTCCTCGCTGCCATGAGCGCCGTTCTGCTCAAGACCCAGCAGCGCTCATTCTCCGTCCTCTTCGCCAAGCTAGCCACGGCCTCGTCCGTGGAGGATGGCGACCCGCTCGCCGGCCTCAAGTGGGGCCTCGATGCATTCTTCTGGGAAGGTGCTCACGCCATCTGGGGGTACGAGGGCGAGCACACCTTCGACGCGCTCATGACCTGGCTCTTCGTCATGAATGCGAACGGCTGGGATCACCGGCATAACTCTGCTCAGCGCGACTTCAGCATGTGGACCCGTGATGTCGCGACGCGAGACGACGCCCGCCGATGGGCGAAGCGAGTCGACGAGGTCACCGGTGCCAGCTCAGCGCTGCACGATGCGGGTACTGACTCCCTCCTCATGGACACGACCACGCCCGGCGTGGACCGAGAACTCATCTCCCGCCTCGTCCGCGGAATCATCGACGGATCCGTCGGCGTCGCTCAGGTCGAAGAGCAGCGCGGGAGACGCCGCGAAGGGCTCTGGTTCGAAGACACGGAGGCGCTGTGGGATGCCGCCCGTGCGGGGGCGCGTCTGCTTACCCACCTGCGTGCGCTCCCGGGCATCGCCTTCTCGGATGTAGCCGAGGGCTTCGCCCGCTACACGGACCCGGACCCGGACGTCGGCCTGTGGGCCATTGACCAGGAGTATCGCCACTACGTGTGCGCCTCCCGAGCCGTTCATGTCGACGATGTCCTCACCGGCCTCGACCGGCACGTTGAAAACGCGTACCGCGATGACTACCTGCGCCCCCTCTCGCGCACGTGGGATGATGCCCTGCGCGGCATGCGCACATGGGACATCACCGTTCCTCCGTCCAGCGGGCGCATTGATTCTTTCCACCGTCTCCTCGTCGCCGGTTCCCACAGGCGCACCGTCGTCATCATCTCCGATGCTCTCCGATATGAGGCCGGCGTCGAGCTCGCCGACCGCCTGCGCTCCCTCGGACGCGGCGCGGTCGCAGTGACCCCCTGGTACACGATGCTGCCGTCGATCACCGCCCTCGGCATGGCCGCGCTGCTCCCGCATCGCGAGCTGACCCTCGGTGTACGGGGCAAAGACCAAGTGATCGTCGAGGCTGACGGACAATCGACGTCTGGGATCGATGCGCGCCGAAAAATCCTCGAAGCCGCCGAAGGAATCGCGTTCACCTACGAGGAACTCGCGAGCGACTCCGTCAAGTCGATGCGCTCGAAGTTCAAGGGCGCCTCCGCCGTGTACATCTACCACGACGTCATCGACGCGACCGGCGATCACGCGGCCTCGGAAAGCGCTACCCCAAAAGCCGTCAACCAGGCTATCGACGAGCTCTCCGGCCTCGTCGGCAAGCTCATCTCCGCCGACATTACCCGCATCCTCGTGACCGCCGACCACGGCTTCCTCTTCCAGGACAGCGAACCCGCCAACGATGACACCGCGAAACAGGGCGGCGTCCCACGCGGGCGTTCCGTCTCCATGAAGAAGCGCCGCTACGTCCTCGGCAAGGACCTGGAGTCGACGGACGACTTCGTCGCCTTCGACGCGAAGAGCGTCGGACTGACAGACGGGCCGAGCATCGCCCTACCCTACGGCACCCGCCGCATCCGCATCCAGGGCCGAGGAAACTGCTTCGTCCACGGCGGCGCCTCCCTCCAAGAAATCACCACCCCCGTCATCGAGGTGTCGGCGGGCAGCGGGGGCACCGAGGAGGTCCGCGACGTCGGCATCGCCCTGCACTACGACGACACGTCCCTCAAGGTCAACCGATTCAGCCCCCGCGTCATCCAGCAGGAGCCCATCAGCCCGACGCGACGCCCGCTGACTGTCACGATCGGTCTCGAGAGCATGTCGGGTGAGCAGCTGTCGAGCACTCGCGTCCTCACCCTGGACGCGGGCGAGCGCTCTGAGGTGTCGCTCAAGCAGAGCAGCGAACTCATCCTTTTCGACGGGGTGCTGGAGAGACATTCCGGCGAGGCTGTCCGGATCGTCGCCTACAAGACCGTTCATGGACAGGTTGTCGGCGAGCCCGTCGCCACCCACGAGCTGACCCTCAACGACAACGGGTTCGGAGGATTCGGAGGATTTGACCTATGAGCATCTCGCCCGAAGAAGCGGTAGAGCGTGGGGATGCCCCGGCCCCGTCCCTGATCGGGGGCAGCGGGGGAGGAAAGCTCGCGGAGTACGAGGAAATCGCCGCACGCGCATACGATGGCTTCGTCGTCCGAAAGGACCTGGTCGGCCAGGTCAAGGGCAACGCGATCGTCCCCTCCTACGTGCTCGAATTCCTGCTCGCCCAGTACTGCGCGACCACCAGCGAATCGGCCATCATCGAGGGCGTCGAGAGCGTTCGTCGCATCCTCGCCCAGCACTACGTCAACCGCGGCGAATCCGAGCTGATTAAGTCGCGCATCCGCGAGGCTGGGCAGTACCGCATCATCGACAAGGTCTCCGTCAGCCTTGACGAAACGCGCGACCGATACAGCGCATCCTTCGAGAACCTTGGAGTCACGAACGCGCTGGTGTCCGACGCGACCGTCCGTGACAACGACCGCCTGCTCACCGGCGGCGTCTGGTGTATGGCCGACGTGTCCTACGTGCCGATGGGAGACCCGGGCGCAAAGGCGACCAGCCCGTGGATCGTCTCCCGCCTTCAAGCCATCCAGCTGCCACGCTTCGATTTCGACCGCTACTGCCGGGGGCGCGCCTCGTTCAGTGCCGATCAGTGGATTGACCTGCTCGTCGCCTCGGTCGGCCTCGACCCTGCGAAGCTCAGCCGACGCTCGAAACTCTTCCAGCTGACCCGCCTCATTCCCTACGTCGAACGCAACTACAACCTCGTCGAACTGGGTCCCAAGGGCACCGGAAAGTCGCACATCTACTCCGAGTTTTCACCCCACGGCATCCTCGTGTCGGGCGGCGAGGTGACGCTGGCGAAGCTCTTCGTCAACAACGCGACCCGACGCATCGGCCTGGTCGGCTACTGGGACGTCGTCGCCTTCGATGAATTCGCCGGGCACAAGCGCGTGGAGCGCAGCCTGGTCGACACGCTCAAGAACTACCTCGCGAACAAGTCGTTCTCGCGCGGCGACAGCACGATCACGGCCGAGGCCTCAATGGTCTTCGTCGGCAACACGACGCGGACCGTGCCCGCCATGCTGGCCACCGCCGATCTCTTCGAGGCCCTGCCCGAGGCGTATCACGACACGGCGTACATGGACCGCATCCACTACTACCTGCCGGGATGGGAGGTCGACATCGTGCGGCCCGAGCTTTTCTCGCGTGGGTATGGGCTCATCGTCGACTACCTAGCGGAGGCGCTGCGGCACCTGCGCACCCTCGACTACTCGGGTGACCTGGATACACTCGCAACGCTCGATCCGGCGATGTCCAAGCGCGATCAGGACGCCGTGCGAAAGACCTTCTCGGGACTGGCGAAACTCGTCTTCCCTGCGCGCGACGGCGAGCCTGAGGAACTTGAGGAACTGCTCCGCTTCGCGATCGAGGGGCGCGAGCGCGTCAAGGATCAGATCATCCGACTCGACGACACGATGGCTGCGTCCGGGTCCCACTTCACGTACATGCTGGGACGCGTAGACCAAGACCGCTACGACGCCTCGAGCGCCCGCTCCGTCCCCACCCAGGAGGAACTGGACTATCCGCAGTACTTCACATCGCGCAGTGATGCTGATGAGCGGGGGAGCGGTGAATGGGATGCCGGAGAGCTTTCCGACGGTCTTCCGAAGTCGGACGTTGTTGTCGATGCGCGCAGCGACAGCAGCTCGGCTTCACCGGTCTTTGATCGTCGAGCCCTGTTGAAAGCGCGTGCCGTTCCCAAGCGCTACAAGATCGAACCGAGCATGGGTCATTCCATGCCGGACATCCTGCTCCCGTACCTGTTCGATGCGGCTGAGATTCGGATCCGCGATCCGTACTTGCGAAAGCCTCACCAAATCCGAAACGTGCACGAGATTCTGCTGCAACTAATTCAGCATGCCGACGCCGCCAGGCTGCCGCGTGTTGTTATTGAGACCTGCGCGAGCGATGAAGATGTCTACCGAGCGAAGCAGGAAGCGACGTTCGAACAGCTACAACAGTCGTGGGGACAGTTCGGAATCGTGATCGATTGGAGCATCGTTGACCCCTTCCATGACCGTAGCATCGTGACCGATACAGGCTGGGTCATCGACCTCGGTCGTGGGCTAGACGTTTACGAGAACTTCACGTGGTCGTCGCCCTTTGATCCGCGTATCGCACTGCCGCACTTGCGGCGGACGAGGGAGATCACGATTAACGTCAGCAAGGAGGATCCTGCAGATAGCTAAGTAGCCGAATGGTGAGGAGGCGATCTGGCGTGTCCTCACCCTTTCCACCGTGGGTACGCTGGTGGCCAAAGTGTGGAAATTAGCGCTACTCTCCGCTGCCTGAATCACCATCATCAGCATCTCGACCGCGAAGGAGGGATGCGCGGTCCTGCTGGGTTGCGTTGAGCCCAACGGAGTTGAGATCGAGGATGGAAGCCAACTGGGCGAGGCTACTGTCCTCCAGGAGGCGCGGGCTACGCGCCAGCCGTTTGATGAGCGTTTCCAGCATGCCTTCAGGGTGTTCGGCGATCTGGCGTATCAGCTCGTCCATGTCGGCCGCGCCGATGATGTCTGACTGCGAGACAAGGCGTGCCTGCTCCATCGCAAAACGCTGCGCTGCGAAAGCCGCTACGAGGCGCGCCTGCGCCTCCGCGTTCGACATCTTCTGGCGCCTCGCCTCAATCTGGAGAGGCTCGCATGCCTCCCCACCAGCATCACCGGGACTGATCGCCTCGTGAGTCTCCTCTGAAACGATTACGCCCTCGACTGCGTCTCCGAGGCTGGTCTCCTCGTCACGCTTCTTGCCCCACGGCACGTGGATGTTGCCGATCTTCTCTCTCACGCTCCCCAGTTTGTCCGAGATGAACGGTAGCGCTGTCTCCTCCGCCCACTTCTTGATTCGAGGTGCGGCATACGTGACGCCAGCTATCGCTGCGGCACCGATCAGGAGGATCAGAGCCTCTGCGAGCTGATCGGCTGCATCGTCGTCGGCCTCCGTATCGTACTCATCGTCGGACTCCCACCGCGTCTCGCTCGACATGAACATCGGCGGATCGTCATCATAAGGGGAGTATGAGCAGTCACCGTCGTCGAACGACTCAGGATCGGGGACGAAACGCGCATGTGCTCGAAGGTTGCCGTCCTCGTCGAACAGATTCTGTGACCAGCTGCCGTCGGATCGGTTGCCCGGTGACAGGGAATCGTCATCCCAGTAGTATGTGCCTCGTTGCTGTCCCATCGTGGTCCTGACGCGTGAAAATAATTTCACTGTAACTATATAGGCGTTGACTGTTCGCTCGCAAACCTATAGTTCGCTACTTTTGGGAAGTGGTTGCCGGTAGCTGTCCTACGAGTAGTTGAGTTCATCAAGGATGCAGATGCTCGATCGTTGGTGTGACATCTGTGCCCACCGAGGGAGTGTTGGCCTTGGGCTAACGCCGATCAACCTCGGGTACATCTCGCCGCGAAGCCACAGTGTCCTCCTCTACCCCTGACTCACCTCGGCCCGGATGAGGGGGATCGGGTAGGCGGCGGCCGAGATGGGGGAGAGGTAGGAGTCGGTGATGCCCGCGGTGAAGGCGTCGATGCCGAGCACCTTGTACAGGGCGTTGCGGCCGAACTTCGTGGAGTCCGCGACGAAGTAGGCGGTCGACGCGATCGAGCGGACCTTCTGCTGCAGCTCGATCGAGTAGCCGGAGGAGGCGTAGATGCCATCCTCCATCACCGAGTTTGCCCCAAACACGGCGGTGTTCACGCGAATGTGGTCCAGCTGATCGATCGCGGTCGGCCCCCACATGTGCGTCCGGTTGGGCAGCAGCTCGCCCCCGACGAACACCAGGTTGAGCGATGGCTTCTTGAGGATCTCCAGGCCCACCAGCAGGTCGTGCGTCACGACGGTGACGCGGCGGGCGTTGAGGGCGCGCGCAACTTCCAGGCACGTCGACCCCGAGTCGAGGAAGACGGACTGCCCGTCCAGGATCCGCTCCGCCATCGCCGGCCCGATCGCGCGCTTCTCGGCTCGGTTGGGCGAATCGTGCAGGAACTCCTCGGTGTCCTCGTCCTGCGGGACGGGGATCGCGCCACCGTGGGTGCGGCGCACGAGGCCCGCCTCGGCAAGGTGCTCCAGGTCCCTGCGGATGGTTGACACGTTGACCTCGAGGGCTTCCGCCAGGGAGGACACGGTCTCGAAGCCTGTCGCCTCAATCATGGAAACAATGGTGTCTTGCCGGGTCACGATGCTTCCTTCTGCTGGCTACGGACGGGGGACGGCGGCGGAATCAACGACGGATGCCTGCAACAGGGCATCGCGGACTCCGCCCTCTTGACACTGTAGCGAACTTTCGGAGCGAATGTGCGCGATACCGCGCAACGAGGGATCTCGCGAGTAATCGCAGCTACGGGGAGTTATTCGCTCAGTATTTGCGTGTAACCGTGCAAACAAGCGGAGGGGACCGGGCGTTGATGGCTGCTTCAGTGCATGTGATATGCGCGAAAGAGAGTTGCACATGCGCGAAAGCGCGTGTACTGTTGGTGATTGCGACGCGGGTCACGCCATGTTGCGTGCGCCATCGCGGGAGATGGCGAACCCACAGCGTCGGCCAACGAGATCACAAGGAAGTGACGACATGAAGATCGGAAGACTGAGCGCGGCAGCGATGTCCATTGCGTCGATCCTGGCTCTGACGGCCTGCTCGACCGTCGGTGGGACGGCGGGGGAGAACCCCGGGAGCACCACCGGATCGGCCTCAGGCGATGCCAGCAAGACGATGGTCACCGTCGTCAAGGTCAAGGGAATCGCCTGGTTTGATCGAATGGACGTCGGAGTCAAGGAGTGGGGTGCCGCCAACGGCTACGACACGCGAACGGAGGGAGGAACGGACGTCTCCCCCGAGAAGCAGATCCAGATCATCCAGGATCTCATCGCGCAAAAGCCCGCGGCCATCACCGTCGTCCCCAACTCCCCCGAGGCCCTCTCCGCGGTCCTTGAGCAGGCCCGAGCCCAGGGCATCAAGGTGGTCTCCCACGAGGCGACCGGCATCAAGAACGTCGACGTCGACATCGAAGCCTTCGACAACGCCTCCTACGGGGTAGACATCATGAAGAGCATCGGCGAATGCACTGGCGGCACCGGCAAGTACGTGCAATTCGTCGGCGGCCTGACCGCCAAGACCCACATGGAATGGGTCGAGGCAGCCTACGACTACCAGCAGAAGAACTTCCCAGGCATGGAGCGAGTCGAGACCCCCATCGAGTCCACCGACAACGAGACCGCCGCCTACGAGAAGGCGAAGGAGGTGCTCGGCAAGTACCCCGACATCAAGGCCTTCCAGGGCTCCGCAGGTAACGACGTCCCGGGCATCGCACGCGCGATCGAAGAGGCCGGCCTCTCCGACCAGGTCTGCGTCATGGGAACCTCCATCCCCTCCGCCTCCGCCAAGTACCTCGCCAACGGATCGATCGACAAGATCTTCTTCTGGGATCCCGCCCTCGCCGGGAAGGCCCAGCTCCAGATCGCCAAGATCCTCGCTGACGGCGGAACCATCACCGAGGGCACGGACCTGGGCATCGAGGGCTACAACAACCTGCACAAGCTCGACGGCTACGACAACGTCTGGGTCGGCTCCGCCCAGATCGCCGCCGACGCCGAGCAAGCCAAGAAGTACAACTTCTAACGAGGCGGCCCCGGCCTCGGCGCAAGAAAGGCGAGGCCGGGGCCCGCGTCCCACGACAGCGCAGTCCACACGACACTCGAAGGAGAGCACATGCGCAGCACGGCGGAAAGCGCGCCACGCCCAGAGAACAACGGCTCGAGCGCGCACGAGAACCCCTTCCTAGAGGTTCGCCATATTGTCAAGAACTTCGGCGGCGTCCGAGCCCTCGACGGTGTCGACCTGGCTGTGTGGCCCGGAGAGGTCCTGTGCCTGGCCGGAGAGAACGGCTGCGGGAAATCAACCCTCATCAAGGTGATCTCCGGCGTGCACCGGCCGGACTCGGGAAGCATCGCAATCGAGGGCCAAGAGGTCACGGCGCTCACGCCGCTCAGCGCGATGAAAGCCGGAATCCAGGTCATCTACCAGGACTTCTCCCTGTTCTCCAACCTCACCGTGGCCGAGAACATCATGATGACCGCCTCCGTGACCGACAAGAAGAGCTTCTACAGCCGCTCTCGCACGACCCGGCACGCCCGCACGATCGTGGAACGCCTGGGGGTCGCCCTCCCCCTCGACGCCGACGTCGAACAGCTCTCCGTCGCCGACAAGCAGCTCACCGCGATCTGCCGAGCCCTGGCAGGCAACGCGAAACTGTTGATCATGGACGAGCCAACAACCGCCCTGACCCAGCGGGAGGTCGCTCGACTCTTCATGGTGGTCGAGAAACTCAGCGCCGAGGGGGTTGCACTCATCTTTGTCTCGCACAAGCTTGACGAGGTCATGGCGATCTCCCAGCGCGTCACCATCATGCGCTCCGGCCGCAACGTCATCGACTCCCCGGTCGAGGAGCTCGACCGCGAAAAGATCACCCACTACATGACCGGCAAGGAACTCGACCAGAGCAGACGCGTGCCACCCCTCGACGACGACGCCCCCGAACGCCTGCGGGTCGAAGCGCTCACCTCCGCGGGCCGCTTCGACAACGTCTCCTTCTCCGTGAAAAAAGGCGAGATCCTCGGAATCACCGGACTTCTCGGATCGGGGCGAACCGAAATCGCGCAGGCCCTCTTCGGCCTCCTTCCGATCGACAGTGGACGGGTGTCCATCGACGGCGAACAGGTCGAGGTTGCCTCCATCAAGCAGGCGATCGACGCCCACATCGGATACGTCCCCGAAGACCGCCTCACCGAGGGCCTCTTCCTCGACAAGTCCATCGCGGACAACGTCATCGCCGCGTCCATCGACCACCACACCTCGAAGCTCCACACGCTCCGCAAGGAGCGGATTCGGCGCACCATCGCGCACTACTTCGAGGCCCTCCGGATCAAAGCGCCCGACGTCCTGGCTCCCGTGCGCTCACTGTCCGGCGGAAACGCCCAGAGGGTCGTCCTCGCCAAGTGGCTCGCGCGCTCGCCCAAGGTCCTCATCCTCAACGGCCCCACGGTCGGTGTCGACGTTGGATCGAAAGCCGAGATCCTCGAGATTCTACGAGAGCAAGCCGCCGCCGGAATGGCCATCGTCATCATCTCCGACGACGCCCCCGAACTCGTCTCCTGCTGCCACCGCGTACTCATCACCAAGGGCGGCCACATCGCCGCCGAACTGGGCGGAGAGGACGTCGATGCTCGAATGATTAGAAAGATGGTCGTGTCATGAACATAAGTACCGTCGCTCGCAACGTGCTGCGTTGGATCTGGGGACCCAACCGTGAGGGAATCGTCCTCACCGTCCTGGTGGTGCTCGCGCTCGTCATGTCCGCGATCAGCCCCGCCTTCTTCACGGTCTCCACGCTCTTCTCCCTCCTGCGCTCCTCCATCGTCCCGACGATCTACACCCTGGGCGTCCTCCTCGTCATCATCTCCGGCGGAATCGACGTCTCCTTCGCGGCGATCGCCTCCTTCGCCTCCTACGCCACCATCGTGTTCCAACTGAGCCGAGGCATCAACATCGGCCTGTTCGGATCCTTCGCGATGGCCCTCATCATCGGAGCCGTGCTGGGACTCCTCAACGGCTACCTGATCTCGAGGTTCAAACTCCCGACCCTCATCATCACCCTCGGCACCCAGGGCATCTTCCAGGGCTTCCTCCTGGCCTACATCGGCTCCACGTACATCGCCCAGCTGCCAGAGGGAATGGCCTCGGCCTCGACCGCCAACATCGTCTCGGTCGATACCGATACCGGCGTCGCCCTGCTCCACTCGATGATCATTCCGGCCATCGTCCTGGCGATCGTCATCGCTCTGATCCTCAGTAAGACGATGTTCGGCCGCTCCATCTACGCGATCGGAGGCGACACCGAGTCCGCGCACCGAGCCGGAATCAACGTCAAGAGAACGCAGATCTGCGTGTACGTCATCGCGGGAACCCTGGCCGCGACTGCAGGAATGGTCTACATGATCCTGGGGCGCTCGGCCAACCCCCAGGAGCTGGTCGGGCACGAACTCGACATCATCGCCGCCGTCGTCCTCGGGGGCGCGTCGATCTTCGGGGGACGAGGCTCCGTCCGGGGAACGATCCTCGGGGTCCTCCTCGTGCAGCTGATCAACAACTCGCTGATCCTCATCGGAGTTCCGAGCGCATGGCAACGCGCCGCAGTCGGCCTGCTCCTCGTCGCCGGCGTCGGCATTCAGGCCCTGGCCGCCAAACGAGGAACGAGGCTCCTGCGCAGCAAGAACGCGCAGGTAGACCACAGCAACGCCGCCCCCCAGGCCGTCGAAGGATGAGCGCCATGAATACGACACTTCGTGAAACCAACTCCCGCATCGACCTCTTGAGCGCCTCCCTGCTGTCTCGGCTCAGACGCGACAGGTCCATCGGCCGAATGGTCCTCATCCTCCTCGTCGCCATCGCAGCGTTCTCGGTCCTGTCCCCGAGCGTCTTCCTCACGGGACTGAACCTGCAAAACATGCTCCTCGGGGTCGCGGAGATCGGGATCCTCTCCATCGCGATGATGATCTCCATGGTCACCGGCGGCATCGACCTGTCGCTGGTCGCCATCGCCAACCTGTGCGCGATCACCGTCTCCACGCTCTACACCTCCTCGGTCCTGGGCGGCGCGGGAGCCGAACAGTGGAGCCCGGTCATCATCCTCATCGGCCTGGTCGTGGGCCTCGCCTGCGGCCTCGTCAACGGCGTTCTCATCGCCTACGTGGGCGTCACCCCGATCCTGGCCACGCTGGGCACCATGCAGATCTTCAACGGATTGGCCGTCGTGTGGACCGGAGGAAAGACCCTCTACGGATCCCCCGAAGCCCTCACCGCCTTCGGGAAGACGGCCGTCGCGGGCGTCCCCCTCCTCTTCATCGTCTTCGGCCTCGTCGCCCTGCTCGTCGGTTTCATCCTGAATCGCTCCCCGCTGGGCCTGTCCCTCTCCCTCGAGGGCTCCAACGGGACGGCCGCCAAGTTCTCGGGCATCCGCTCGACGCGCATCCTGATGAGCTCCTACCTGCTCACGGGCCTCCTCGGATCGCTGACGGGAATCGTGTTCATCGCCCGAAACCCCACGGCCTCGGCCGACTACGGCGCCTCCTACGTCCTGCTCGTCATCGTCATCGCCGTCCTCGGGGGGACGAACCCGAACGGAGGCTTCGCCACCGTCGGGGGCGTATTCCTGGCCGCCCTGACCCTCCAGGTCGTCCAGAGCGGATTCACCTCGATGAGGCTGTCCGCCTTCCAATACTCCATCGCCCAGGGAGTGATCCTCATCGGTGTACTCGTCCTCGACTGCATCGACTGGAAAGACGTTCGATCGCACCTCTCCATTGCCGTCAGGCGCACAGATTCGGTAGCCGCTCACGACAGCGGTTCAACAGAAAGGAAATGATCATGAAGAAGATCATTAACAACCCCGACCAGTTCGTCGATGAGATGGTCGAGGGCATTCTCCTGGCTCACCCCGATCAGGTCAAGACACCCGGCGACGACCGCCGCGTTCTCGTCCGCGCCGACAGCCCGGCCGCGGGCAGGGTGGGAATCGTGACCGGGGGCGGCTCGGGTCACCTCCCCCTCTTCAAAGGCTACGTCGGACGAGGCCTGTGCTCGGGCGTCGCCATCGGCAACGTCTTCTCCTCCCCGTCGGTCCAGCAGTGCGCGGATGCAGCCAAGGCGGTCGATGGCGGCGCGGGCGTGCTCTTCCTCTACGGAAACTACGGCGGCGACGTCTTCAACTTCGACCTGGCCGTCGACCTGCTCGAACTTGACGGAATCGAGACGCGCACCGTGCTCGGCTGCGACGACGTGGCCTCTCAACCCAAGGAACGCGCTCGGGATCGTCGAGGCGTCGCGGGCATCTTCTTCGCCTACAAGGCCGCGGGCGCGGCCGCCGAGCGGGGGGATTCGCTCGACGAGGTTGCCGCCGTTGCCCAGAAAGTCGTCGACAACACTGCCACGATGGGCGTCGGCCTGTCCCCGACGATTCTCCCCACAACCGGTTCCCCTTCCTTCGAGCTGCCCGACGGGGAGATGGAAATCGGCATCGGCATCCACGGCGAACCCGGCATTCACCGCGGACCCTTGGGAACCGCCGACGAGATCGCGGATCGGATCCTCGACTCCGTCATCCCGGACCTGAGTCTGCACGAGGGAGACCGCGTCGCCGTCCTTGTCAACGGCCTGGGAGCCACGCCGCTGGAGGAACTGTACCTGCTGTACAGGCGCACGCATCGCCGTCTCACCGACCTGGGAGTCGTCATCGAGCGACGCTACGTCGGCGAGTACGCGACCTCTCTGGAGATGGCCGGAGCTTCCATCTCCCTCCTCAAGGTTGACGACGCTCTCCTCGAGCTCCTCGACGCTCCCGCCCAGTCCCCGTTCTTCAGGGAGGCGTGAGCATGCGATCGCGTGAACTCATACGCCAGATCCAGGCCTCGATGTCGCTGCTGATCGAGTCCTCGGACGAACTGCGCGACCTCGACCAGGTTCTCGGCGACGGCGACCTGGGTATCACGATCTCCGCGGGTGCGCGTGCGGTGATCGACGCCCTCGACGCCATGCCCACCGAGCCCGAGCCGGTCCCCTCCGACGTGGCGCGAGCCTGCGCGAGAGCATTCGCGAACGCGAATCCGTCGACGATGGCGGCGCTCGTGGCCGGAGGACTGCTTGCCGGTTCGAAGGTCTGGGTCGGATGCGAGGACGTGACCGCGGCGGAAGCGGAGGCATTTATCCGCGCGGCCGCGAACTCGATCTCGCACCGTGGCAAGAGTCAGGTGGGAGACAAGACGATCCTCGACGCGATGGTGCCCGCCGTCGATTCGCTGGCCGACAGCCTCGCGGCGAATCCGCGGGTGGCCACGGACAGCGACCTCGCCCTGCGAGCCCTCGAAAGCGCGATCTCGTCCTCGGCCGCAGCCGTCGTGGCCACCCGAGACCTGCAGTCCCAGCGCGGACGAGCCTCGTGGCTGCAGGACCGGTCGATCGGCCTGCAAGATCCCGGCGCGACAGCCTTCCTGCGTGCGCTTGAGGCCTGGCGAGATGCCGCCACCGGAGAGAGGGGGCCTCGCGCGGCCGTCGTGGGCAACCTCTGAGGCCGCGCCGTCGCGACCACACCCGAGGCTGGGGGCGACCGAGAGTTCGCCCCCAGCCGCCGTCTGCGAGTCCGTGCCCGCCGCCCGCCGAGCAGCCGAAGGGGCTCGCGTACTGACGGGCGAGCGGGGGACCGGCCGGGCGCGCCACCTCGCGTCGTGGCGGGCTCCGCGCCGAGGCCGGGGCGATGACAAAGGGGTGGGGGTCCCGGACGGAACCCCCACCCCCACGCGCGAGCGCTCAGCCCTCGGCTTCGAGAGCCTTCTGCTCTTCCGGCGTCAGCTTGGCGATGCCGATGCCCGTGGCCGCCCACACGAGGGCGAAGAAGATGGCGATCCAGTTGGAGATCGCCCAGGGCAGGTAGGCCAGGGTGGCGACGCCCAGGGTGCCGGCCATGTAGGCGCCCGCCGACGTCCACGGCAAGATCGGTTCCCACACGGTCGCCGCATCCTCGATGGTCCGAGACAGGTTCTTCGGGTGCAGGCCGCGCTTGATGTACTCTCCGCGCAGCATCTCACCCGGAATCAGCAGCGACACCTGACCGTTCGACGTGATGCCAATGACCGCCAGGCCGGTGATGATCGTCGACGCGATCAGGGTGAACGTGGACTTCACGGGCGCAAGCAGGCGGGAAATGAGCACGTCTAACGAGCCCGACACGGACACCGCGCCGGCAAACGCGATCGCGCAGAAGCAGATGAGAAGGACGCTCATCATCGAGTTCATGCCGCCGCGCTCGAGCAGGCGCGTCACGTCCTCAATCACCGAGTCGGCCGCGAAGCCCGCCTTGCCGACCATCTTGATCTTGAACCCATCCACCGAGGCAACCACGGAATCCTTGAACGAGACGTGCTGGAACACAACCGCGTTGAACATAGCCGTCGCGCACGAGACGAGCATGACGGGAACCGTCGGCAGCTTCATCACGGACCCGGCGAGGACGACCACCACGGGAACCAGCAGAAGCAGGTTCCAATTGAACGCGGAATCCAGGGTCGCGAGGATCGTCCCCACCTTCTCCGGCACCGCTCCGCCCGAGGACTGCAGGCCGAAGACCAGGTACACGGCGGCCGACGTCAGGAATGCGGGCACCGTCGTCCACATCAGGTGCCGAATGTGAGTGAACAGGTTGACGCCCGTTGCCAGCGACGCGATGTTCGTCGTATCCGACAGGGGAGAGAGCTTATCGCCGAAGTAGGCACCCGCCACGATGGCTCCCGCCACCATCGGCAGGTTCGCGTCAACGCCGACCGCAACGCCCATGAACGCCACGCCGATCGTGCCTGCCGAGCCCCACGACGTGCCCGTACACAGCGACACGATGGCGGTCACCACCAGGGCGATCAGCGCGAGGAACTGCGGGTTAATGATCTTCAGCCCGTAGTAGATGAGCATAGGAATGGTCCCGCCGGCCATCCACGTGCCGATCAGCGCGCCGACGACGATCAGGATCAGGATCGCCGGCATGGTCTTCGCGATCTTCTCCGCGATCGCCCCGATGATCTCATCCCACGTGTACCCCAGGTAGAGGGCAACGAGCCCCGCGACAACCGCCGAGGCGATCAGCAGCGGCTCCACCGGCAGGCTGGCCGCAATGTAGCCGCCCCCCAACAGCGCGATCAGCGTGACCGCGGGAATGGCCGCGATCAGCAGGGAAGGAGCGCGGTGAGCGCGCTTCTCCGACTGAGTCTCTGACATGTACGTTCCTTTCGAATAGTTGCGGTCCCGCGACGGTGCGCGACCGTTCAGTGAACTGAAAGAGCGAGGATCGCCTCGCACAGGCGCTCGAGTGCGCGCTCGAGATCGCGCTCGGGAAGCGCGACGTTGATGCGGAAGAATCCCTCGTATTGCTCTCCGAAGTCCTCCCCGGCAGATACGGCAACCCGCGAGCGGGCCACCGCCTCGGCCAGAAGCCTCGCGGAGGGCAGATACGAGCGAGCATCCACCCACACGAGATACGTCCCATCGGGGTCAACGACCCGAGCCAGCGGAAGCTCCTCCCTCAGACGAGCAACCGCGACGCGAAGATTCGCGTCAATCCGCTCACGCAGCTGGTCCACCCACTCATCACCCTCGTTCCATGCTGCGATCGCCGCCGGAATCGCGAAGAAATTCGGGTTGTGCAAGCCCATGAGGCGCTTGGCCTCCTCGAGGCGCGCACCGAGTACCCCGCGAACGACGATTGCCGAGGCCTCCAGACCCGCGCTGTTGAACGTCTTGCCCGGAGAGCAACACTGAATGAGCCGGCCGGACTCCCACAGCTGCTGCGAGTGGATGGCCAGCGGCCGGTAGCCGTTTCGACCCGGGCGCTGAAAGTCGGCGTGAATGTCGTCGGAAAGGACCGTCACGCCATAGGTGAGGGCGAGCGCGGAGACCATGTCGAGCTCCTCCGATGTCCACACCCGGCCCGTCGGATTGTGCGGGTTGCACCACAGGAGCAGGTCCGCGTCCCGCATGGCCTCCGCGAAGCGCTGCTCGGGGATGACGACGCGACCCTCCGACAGGTCCAGGGGGACCCGACGCAGCTCGCAGCCGGCGCGCTCGACGACCTCGATGATGGGTCCATACGCGGGATCCAGAGTGACAACCCGGGGCGTGCGTCCCAACTGCCCGGGCAAGACGATCGCGCACAGGGCCGACACGCACTGGACGATGCGAGGGAAGAAATGCACGTCGCCTACCGCGGGACTCCACCCGTGGCGACGCGCCTGCCACCCCCGCACGGCCTCGCGGAAGTCATCGAAGACCTCCGTGTAGCCGAAGATGCCCGGCTCGCACGCCCGTGTGATCGCGCGCGACACCGCAGGGCACGTCGCGAACTCCATGTCCGCCACGGACAGGGACACAGCGTCTTGTCCGAGGTCGGCTGCCAGCAGGTCCCACTTCGCGCTGTGCGTGCCCCAGCGAACGATCGACTCGTCAAACATTCGTCTCACCCGCCCTCGCGGATCCGTCCTCGACCTGCGGGAACGCCGGAGGAGAAACCTCCACGGTGGCAGCCTGCATCGCCGCACCCAGGGCAACGTACTCCCCGGGATGGGGAACCTCGACGGTGGCCCCCAGCGCCTCCGAGGCCAGGGCGCGCACGGCGCTCGACCGGGCGCCCCCGCCGACCAGGAGCACGCGCTCGACCGCGACCCCCTGCGCGCGCACCGCGTCCAGCGCCCCGCGCATCAGAGTCAGCAGCCCCTCGATCGTTGCGCGGGCAACGTGCGCGCGGTCACAATTGGACAGGGTCATCCCCTCCAGGCTTGCCGTCGCCTCCGGAAGATTCGGCGTGCGCTCACCCTCGAAGTATGGGATCAGCCGCAGCCCGCCCGCGTCCGGGACCGACAGGGCCGCCTCGTCGAACTCCTCGTAACCCAGGCCCGTCACCCGCATCATCGCGTCGATGATCCGGGATGCGTTGAGAGTGCACGCCAGTGGCAGCCACCGGCCCGACGCGTCCGAGAAACCCGTCACAAGACCCGACGGGTCCGACACCGGACGCTCCGAGACGGCCGCAACCACCCCCGACGTCCCCAGGCTGAGCAGCGCCGATCCCGGCCTCAACCCGACACCCAGCGCAGCCGCCGCGTTATCTCCCGCGCCCGGACCCAGCGTGATCTCACCCCAGCCCCGCGCCTCGTCCCCGCAGCCCACGGCCTCGTGCGGGCCAACAATCCGCGGGAGGGCGATCCGCTCGGCCCGGGCGGCGTCGCACCGTAGTGCCTGCGCCACAATGTCGCGCCGGTACGTCCGACCCGACCGGTCAACGTATCCCGTGCCCGAGGCGTCGGATCGATCGGTCGCCAAGCCCTCCAGGCCGACCCGATCGAAACCTCCCGCGATCCTCCACGTCAGGTAGTCGTGAGGCAGGCACACGGCGGCCACCCGCCGAGCGGCCTCCGGCTCGTTATCCGCCAGCCAACGCAGCTTCGTGACCGTCAACGATGCCACGGGAACGGATCCCGTCGCGTTGGCCCACCAAGCCGCGCCCGACGCGCCGCCCGCGTTCTCGGTGTCGCGGCACCCGGCCTCGCGCTCAGCTATCAGCTCACGGGCCGCAGACGCACTGCGCGTGTCGTTCCACAGCAACGCAGGTCGGATCACCCGGCCGCGCTCGTCCAGGACGACCATTCCGTGCTGCTGGCCGCAGACGCTCAGAGCGCGCACGTCCTTGAACCCGCCAGCCGCCTCCGCCGCCGCGAGAAACGCCTGCCACCAGGCCTCGGGATCCACCTCGGTACCCTCCGGGTGAGGGGCGCGCCCCTCGCGCACAACCCTGCCCTCAGCCGGGTCCCAGACAACCACCTTGCACGACTGCGTCGACGAATCGACGCCTGCGACATAGGGGCGCGTAGTCATCGCTCAGCTCCTTCACCGTCGACAGACATCAGCCGACCAGGTGACGCATTGCCTGCTGGTACAGCTCAACAAAGTGATACTCGCGTGCCCCCGCCGCGGTCGCATCGAACTCCTCGTCGCCGCGGTCGGCCAGGAAGTCCTCCAGGGACTCTCCCTGCGCGAGCGTCGGCTGGGCCAGCTCAGACACCGATGCTGCCTCCAGCAGCTCCCGGGTCGTGGGGTCCTCGCGGAATGCGCGGGCCTTGCGCGCCAGCATCAGATACATCTCCATGTTTGCGCGCGCGGACTCCCACACGCCCTCCATGCCCTCCGTGCGGCTGGGCTTGTAGTCGAAGTGGCGCGGCCCCTCGTAGCGAGGCCCACCGCATGGGAATCCGTTCTCCAGCAGGTCGACCGTGAAGAACGCGCTGGCCAAGTCGCCGTGACCGAATGCCTTGTCCTGGTCGTACTTGATGCCCGATTGTCCGTTCAGGTCGATGTGGAAGAGCTTGCCCGCGTTGAGCGCCTGCGCGAGCGCGTGCGTGTAGTTCAAGCCGGCCATCTGCTCGTGGCCGGTCTCGGGATTCAGACCCACAATGTCCCCGTTGTCCAGCTGTGCGATCAGTGCGAGAGCGTGGCCAACCGTGGGCAAGAAGATGTCGCCGCGGGGCTCGTTCGGTTTGGGTTCCAAGCCGATCTTCAGGTCGTAACCACGCGACTTGATGTAGGCGGCGACCGTGTCGAGTCCTTCCTTGTAGCGGTCGAATGCCGCGTTCAGGTCCTTCGACGAGTCGTACTCTGCGCCCTCGCGCCCGCCCCACATGACGAAGGTCGTTGCCCCCATCTCCGCAGCAAGATCCACGTTGCGCAGGATCTTACGCAGGCCGAAACGGCGGATCGAACGGTCATTGTTCGTCAGGCCGCCATCCTTGAACACTGGGTGGGTGAAGGTGTTGGTCGTGACCATCTCGATGACGAGGCCGGCGGCGTCGGCTGCCTCCTTCACCTTCATGGCACGCTCGTGACGCTCCTGGTCCGATGCGTCGAAGTCGAACACGTCATTGTCGTGGAAGGTGATGCCCCACGCGCCGACCTCCGCGAGTTTCGCCGTGTACTCCCACGGGTCGAGGACCGGGCGGGTCCCCGTCCCAAAGGGGTCGACCGCGTTCCATCCGACGGTCCACAGGCCGAAGGAGAACTTGTTGTCGTGGGTGGTTGTCATGGCGGGGTCCTTTCGAACGTCGATGTTCAGGTGGAGTGGGTTGTGGTCGTGCGTGGCGTCGCTGGTGGAGCCGTGCCTTGTCGTGCGGTGCGGGTCTCGGTTGTTGTCGTGTGGGCGCGGCATCGGGCCGACTGTGCGGCCGTTGCGCGTCGTGTTTGCGTCGTCACAATTTATTTGTTGTGGGGTAAAACTTAATACCTGTGCGCGCTCTCGTCAAGGCCACTCGAAAAGTCCGTTCGACGGGCGTGTGAGATGTGGCGTTCAGCGACCGGCGCGCTGGCGGATTGCAACGAGAACCTGCGCGACAACCTCGTCGAGACGTCGCAGATCGGACCAGCGAATGCGGATGATGCGCCACCCGGCCAGTTGGAGGAGGCGAGCTCGACGCTGCTCCGCCTCGATAGTCTCGTGCACTTCCTGAACGCTGTCGCCGTACTTGATGCGCCCATCGAACTCGATGGCGATTTTCAGACCGGGAAGCGCGATATCAATGAAGAAGGTGTGCCCGCTGCAGCGTACTTCTTCCTGCGTGGTGATTCCCTTGATTCCTGCCAGGATCAAAGCGTGGAGAACGCGAGATTCTCCAGGGGACTCGCATCCGGCATCCGCGTGGGAAATGACCCACCGCGCTTGGCTTGTGCCGCGGCTCGAGCGGGGGAGTGACGCGAGTTCCCGCAGAAGATCGTGACGTGCCTGTTCGGCTCGTTCGCGTGAGGCGAGCTGGTCGAAGCGCGAGTAGCTCGCCAGCCGAGCTATGCCGGCGCACGTCAGAGCAAAGGCCTGCTCCTTCGCAGCTAGCCGCGCGCAGTCGACCACGATGCGCGGAGCGAAAGGGATGGCGAAGCCTTCTGCAATCTGGTGTGCAGGAAGAGATGTTCGGACGATTGAGGCTTGTCCCGCCGGCATAATCAGTTTGGAGCCGATGTGAACCGCATGGAAAGAGAGCCTCCGCTCGCCACAGCTGATCGGTGCATAGGCGGTAATAGGCCCCTTGTCGGTGATGACGGGGAGGCCGAGGATCCATCCCGCACACTCGCCAGTCAGAATATGATCGTGCCGTCGCATGCTCAGGGCGCAGATGCGAGACCCGCGAACAATCGTCTTTTGGAGCCACAGAGGATGCCCCTCAAGAGTTGAAGTGGGGAGGTAGATTCCCCGCGCGATCCTGGCGAGGGTTCCGCTCCGAGCTGCTCGGCTGATGCGCATCCGATTCGGTTCATGGTCTGGTGTGACGAGAGACTCCCGAATCGCCTGCAGCGACGGTACTTCGTTGTCGATCATGGTGCGCTCCCAAGGTTGGAAATCTCGCGATGATCTGACTGTGTTGCGTCATGTCTTTTCGAGCAAGTAGTGTGCGATTGCCTGTGGATAACGCGAAAAGCCGATGCGTCCTGGGGAAACCTGCTTGTGAAGGGCGTTTGCTGAGGCGCCTCGCCGTGTCGTTGTTACAAACGTCGTCAATCTGCAGAGATTTCAACAGGTATTTCTCGACCGGTGTTACAAACGTCGTCATTCTATGGCGAGAATCGGCTCAATTTGGTGTTTTTGGCGTCGGAATGACGACGTTTGTAACATGCAGCCCGAGAGATTGACCGACAACGCTTCGGATTGACGACGTTTGTAACAGTTGCAGCTGTCAACTCGTCAAACTCGCGGAACCATTGCCCCGACGCGGTAGCCTGGGTCCATGCCGACCCATTCCGACAGCGTCGACGAGGCCGCCCGCATCAGCCGCGTCCCGATCGCCTCGCCGCGCGCCTCAGAGCGGAGGATAAGCGCTGATAACCGCGGCGTGAAGTCGGAAAACGTGCGAGCCTCCAACATGTCGACGGTGCTGCGCAACATCCTCGTCTCGCCGGGGGAGGTGACGCGCGCAGGCCTCTCGCTGCGCACCGGAATGACGCGCGCGACGATCTCGCGTCTCGTGGACGACCTGGTGGGTGCGGGCCTCGTGCGAGAAGTCGAACCCGGTGACGGCGGCGGCCGAGGCCGCCCGGCCAACCGCCTCACCCCCGCCGAGGGAAGCGCAGCCGCCCTCGGCGTCGAAGTGGACGTTACGAGTCTTGACATCATGCTCGTAGACCTCGCTGGACGGGAGCTTGGGCACCGCCGGATCGAGCGCGATCTCGCCGACAGTGCACCGGCTGAGACGATGGCGTTCGCGGCCCGCGAGGCCCGCACGTTGCTCGAAGAAACCCTGCCTGACGGTGCCCTCTTCCTGGGCATGGGAGTGGGGCTGCCGGGTCTCGTGTCGCCGACCCGGCTGGCGCTCGCCCCAAACCTGGGATGGCGCGACATTCCGCACGCTCAGCTGCTGGCCCCCCTCGCCGACCTCAACCCGATAGTCGTTGCGAATGAAGCGGACCTGGCGGCCTACGCGGTTGCATACACGCGTCCGGGTGTGGCCGACGGGCCCTCGACCTTCGTGTACGTGTCGGGTGAGGTGGGCGTTGGCGCGGGTGTCATCGTCGATCACCGCCCGATGAGCGGGGCGCGCGCCTGGTCTGGCGAAATTGGGCATATGTGTGCCGATCCGAACGGGCCCCTGTGCCGCTGCGGGGCGCGGGGATGCCTCGAGGCGTACCTGGGCGTGCGCGCCCTTGCCGAGCATGTGGGCGCTCCCGCGGGGTCCGGGGCGCGTGACATTTTGCGCTGCGCGGGTTTCGTCGACGACGCTGAGTTCGAGACCTTCGAGTATCTTGCCGAGGCGGCAGTGCAGGAGCGTGCGCGCGCCGTGCTGACGGAGGCCGGAGCAGCCCTCGGGCGCGTGTTGTCGGGCGTCATTAATGCGATGGACATTCCGCACGTCGTCCTGGGTGGCGCGGTTGCTGAACTGAGTAGTGCCCTGCTGGATCCGGCCCGCGAAGAAATTGAGACGCGGACGCTGCAGGCCCCGTGGTCCTTCCCGATCGTGGAGGTGCTGCCGGACTCCGCATCCCTGACGGTTCGGGGTGCGGCATTCCGAGTGCTGGATTCACTCGTGGACGACCCCGCTGCGTTCCTCAGTTAAGCGTTTCGTCGCCTCGTCCTACCAGCGCCCCAGACCCAGGTAGTACAGCGGGTGGGTGAGCACCGCGACGATGCGATCGCGGTATTCGAGCGGCAGCATCGGGTAGATGACGATGGCGGCCAGGACCGCGACGATCAGTATCACGAGGATGCGTTTCTTGGTGCTCATGGGCGCCTCCTTTGTGGGGTTGTGAGTGCTGCGCGGGCCTGCGCGAGGATGTCGTTGACGAGGTCCACGCCCTGCGGCGTGGCCAGGAGTGGCCGGTCCTCGGGGTGCTCGTTGAAGTGTCGGATGAGGGCGTCGAGACTGGTGAAGGGGATGCCGATGCGCTCGGACGAGATCCCCCATGGTCCGTCGTATATGTCGGGGTCAGCGTGAAGAAATATCGTTGGATGGATGATGTCATCGATGGTGACGTTATCCGTCCACAGGATGGTGACGTCCCGGTCGTTTGGATCTTCCTCGACGGACAGTAGCTCCGGGAAGTGGAAGGAGATTCCCTTAGGCGTCAGAGTTGTCGTCTGCTTGTCACTCAGGGCAATGATGAGGTCCTTGCCGGGGTTACGTGTGCACTCAAGATAGGCCATGGATGCAACGGCGAAAACATACATCGCGGCATGGAAGGGCTGTCCGGTCGTGAAACCCGCGGCCATCGTGCCGCCCGCGAAGGCGTAGAGCAGCAATCCGGTCGTGATGAGCGCGATGGATTGATGGTTGCCCGGAATGACGATGGAGTCGTCCTCGAAACGGGGACGCGATGACCAGAACGGGCGCACACTCTTTTCGATGAGGTGGGGAAGCGCCGCGGCCAGGTACAGGGGGAACCAGATGAAAAGGAGCTGGAGCGGGCCGATGTGAATGAACAAGAAGATCCAGTAGGCGCACACAGCGACGACTACGTTGAAAACGATGGCGACACCTGTGAGCTTCCAGAAGTCTCGCGCCGCCAAGTCCACGCCCCGAGGAGAACTGTCGTGGGGTTTTCTTGCCAAAAATGAGGAAGGGCGAGCCACGGTCACCACCCCAGGCCGATGTAGTACGGCCAGTGCCACGATGGAGCAGAGACATGCTCGCGGTTGTTGAGCGAAACCTGGCTGAGCGTGCCGGGTAGACCGGAAGGTGCCAAAGCCTGTTTCCTGCCGCTCATGGGCGCCTCCTTTGTGGGGTGGTGAGTGCTGCGCGGGCCTGCGCGAGGATGTCGTTGACGAGGTCCACGCCCTGCGGTGTGGCCAGGAGTGGACGGTCCTCGGGATGCTCGTTGAAGTGCCGGATGAGGGCGTCGAGGCCGGTGAAGGGGATGCCGATCGTCCGGCAGCATAATCCCCATGGACCGTTATACGTGTCGGGGTCAGCAAGGAGATCAACATGATGCCTGTCGGTGTCGATGTCAAATATTCGCACGTTCTGATCCCACCGGACGGAGGAGTCGCTGCCGCATCCGTCAGAGGCGGACTCCAGATACTTATGGATTGACAGATGAGGAGCCGCGTGAAAGTCGATGCTATCTGGGGATAACACCGTCATTGAACGATCCTTGATGGTGTTTTTCAGGTCTTCCATTGGATTCTCAGAAAAGAGATGATAGGCAAAAAATGCTGCTACCACCGCAATACCGATAGTTGTCTTGAAGGCGTGCGTTAAGAAACCGAGCACGAGTGCTCCTACGACGGTCATGCAGAGGATCGCGTAGCTAGTGAGGTATCCGATGTTGGTGAGACGCTCACCTCGTATGACAACGTAGCTGTTGACGAATCGAACATGGGGACGCAGATAGGGAACTATCGAGTCGCATGTCACCTGGGGCACTCCAGCTACTACCGGAATTGAAGCCAGATAGACGGCGAAACGGAAATCCCCGTAGTGTGTCAGGCGATAGATTCCTTCAACGATCGCTATCATCAGAGCGAGGATCACGGTCGCAATTACTGCGCGTTTCCACTCGTTGCGCCGCCATCTGTCTTCACCCACGAGCGACTCGGTGCGATTGGAAAAGATGCTGGAGAGGAATCCGCTGATCCCCCGACGTCGCGATCGAGTCATGGTCACCAGCCTAATCCGACGTAGTACGGCAGATGCCAGAGAGTGTTGTCGATGCGTTCACGATATTCAAGAGGTACCTGTTTGTAAGCAACGTTGGCTAGATAGGCGGAACCGGCCGCCGCGGCCGCGGCAGCCACTACCTCACTGCCAGCTAGAACGACAGCAGGAGCAGTGAGTGTAACGGTAATTTCCGCTGCAAGCGATGACCCGATGTATCCCCCAACGATGCCAGCAACACCAGATACTGCAGTCGCAGATGGCTCGTCGCTCGTTGCTACTTCGTACGCAAGCAATAGATTATTGATTCGGTTGATGTTCTTTGCGGTTGTAGACGCAACATTGGAAGCGGTGCGGTAGTTTTTCCTTGCTTCCATAGCCTTTGACAAGCTCTGATTCATTAGGGGTGGAACCCTCTTCATTGACGGATCCTGCGCTACTCTAGTGAAGCGTGAATTAGCCTTTTCAAGCTTCTCCAGTCTTGTCTTTTGGCGTGTCTTCATTGAAGTTTCGGTCGCCATAGAAGCTATGGTCCAGTGGGTCTTCAATTTCTCCAGTGTTCCGTCCTGTGTTTCTTTCATAAAAGGTTCTGGGGCATTGACTTGCACGCTCTGTAGATGTTTAATTACCCATTGCTCAAGATCGTATCGAACGAGGCGAGCTCTCTCGCGGAGTTCAGCAAAGTCCCTTAAGCGCTGCTTGTGCTGCTCATATTCGTAAATGTCAGCACGGTATTGGTCTTGTTCATGCATCGACGCGTTGGGTGCTGGCATGGGTGGTTCTTGACCGAGAAGTGGAGGGGCAGCGATATCGTATTCATTAATTACGTCGAGTCCGCATGCTCTGGCATTTGTGCGGATCGTCTCCATGTCGCGGTAGTGGTAGTCGAGCTGTTGCGCGTATGCGCGCATTGCTTCCCATGACCTGTATGCAAAATCGGAGTTTTCTTCGGTTTTTAAACGAAAATCAAATAGTGCTTCTTCGTAGGCGTCAGCACTCTTTCCTGCCCAGTATTCGGGCATTGGAACGAGGGAATTCATCATCTCGATAAATGCATCGGAGAAGGTATTATGGAGCTTTTCGATGACTGCCGCAGCTTCGCGGATCTCTTCGGGGTTTCCATAAATTCTCGTATCTATGAGGCCGACGGCGTCCTGTGGATGCCCTCCGTTTCCTGCCACCATTCCCATTAGCTGAGCTCCTGTTCCAAATTCAGAAAATAGTTTGTTACTTCTTCTTCCTCCTCTTTATGTTGTGCCACCAAGATTCGTAGTTTGTCCGCACTGCCTTGACATTTCTCGGCGAATGTCGTTGCAGCAAAGTCAAGAGTGCCCAATATGTCGATGATGATGTCAGTGGCAATGCCGGCGTCAATAGATATGGGCAGTTTCGGTGGGATGCTTCTGGATGAATCTGCAAACTCCTCATACTTTCTTGCCATGTTGAAGATCATGTCTTCGGTGATGACGAGGTCTGCGGTCATTGTGGCTTCCGTTCGCGCGCTTCGGGCTCGAAATATCGATCTACTTCGATCGCGTCAAATCCTATTTCTTCTTTGAGTTCTGGAAGGCGTTTCGTTTCGATGAGGCCCCATGGTTGCTTCTCGCCCAGTCCGTCAAGGAGACGATCGAGGGACGTGTACGCTAGAAGTACGCGTGCTTCGTTGAACATGTGGGCAAAGAAAAACCGTATTCGCCGTCAGGCCGTTGGTCGATTGGGACGTAAAGGACGGGAGGTGTGACCTCGGGATGTGTGTTCACGGACATGTGTTCCATGACTTGACGCTAGCAGGCATGTGATCGGGGACGCAAGAATAGGCGAAGGATGCAAGCAAGCATGAGCGCATGAAGCGACCCCGTCCTCGTCTCTGAGAAGAGAAGCGAAGCCGGGGCCCACGAAGCCTCAATTGCGACAGTTAGCGGCCAGACGCGAGCGCCGCCCGGGCGACCTCCTCGAGGGTGAGCGGGTCGCGGCCCGTCACGTCGCGCACGGCCGTGGAGACGACGTCCATCTCACCGCGCGCGATCGACGTGTAGGTCGACACCCACGAGTCGTACTCCCACTGGGCGGCTGGCCACTTCTTGCGCGACTCGTACGCCTCCTCAATGGTTTCGCGCACGTAGGTGATGGGGCGACCCTGCACGCGGGTGAGGATTGCGGCGATCTCGTCGAGGGTCAGGGCCTCTGGGCCCGTCACGTCGAGGGTCTGATTCTCGTAGCGCCCCGGATCCGCCAGGACCCCGGCTGCCACGCGTCCCGCGTCCTCGCGCGCGACCACGCCGACGCGCCCGTCGCCCGCGGGCCCAAGGATGCGGCCCTCCTCGTCCGGCAACTCCACGAAAAAGTCCGCATAGAAATTGTCGCGCAGGAACGTGTACGTCATGCCCGACGCCTTGATGCGCTCCTCCGTGTGGAAGTGCGTGCGCGCCAGCGTGAACGTCGAGTCGGGGGCCGCGTTCATGAACGACAGGTACACGATGTGCCGCACCCCGGAGGCGCCCGCCGCGTCGACGAACGCGAGGTGCTTGTCCAGGCGGTCCTCGCTCTCGGGCGCGGACACCATGAAGAGGACGTCAACGCCCGTGAGGGCGGCGCGCGTCGTGAGCGTGTCCTCGTACGAGCACTTCACCGCGGTGGCACCCGGCAGCTTGGGCGCGCGCGATGGGGTGTTGGCCAGGAGACGCAGGGGCAGGCCGCGCTGGGCGAGAAGGCGAGCGGCCGTTCCGCCGACGTTGCCGGAGGCACCGGTGACCGCGAGGGAGGGGAGGGACGAGGCCGGGGCTGCGTGGGTCGTGTTCGTGTCCGTCATGGCGTCAGTGTCCCACCGCGACCGGCTCCCTTCCAAGAAAAACGCCCAGGTGAGTGCACATATGAGGCGACCCGCCGAGACCAAAGGTCCTTGCCGGGCTTGCAGGTGGCACGTCTGGGGGGTGGGTGTGCCTACCAGCGCCCCAGGCCCAGGTAGTAAAGGGGGTGGGCGAGGATCGCGGTGATGCGCTCGCGGTACTCGAGGGGGAGCATCGGAAAGACGACGACTCCGACGAGGATCGCGACGATGATGACGATGAGGACTCGTTTCTTGGTGCTCAACGCGGTGACCTATCTGCGTGTGGAGGAGATGAGGGTCTTGTGGGCGTCGGTGAGGATGCGGTTGACCAGGTCGACGCCCTCGGGTGTGGCCAGAAGCGGGCGGTCCTCGGGGTGGTCGTTGAAGTGGCGCATGAGGGTGTCGAGCCCGGTGTAGGTGATGCCGATGTGGTCGGCGCAGAGGTCCCATGGTCCTTCGCGCGAGATGTTGCTGAGATAGATGATGTGTTCCTCGACTGACCCAATGTGGATGCCTTGCTTCCACAGGATCGTCACTTCCGCGTCGCGCTTGTGGCTTTCAAACGATAGGCGCGGAGGGAAGCGGAAGACGATTCCCTCGGGTGTGAGCGTGGTCGTCTGCTTGTCGCGCAGGGTCATCGGCAGGTCCGAGAAGGGGCGTCGGATCCCATCCCAGTACAGTGCAAAGACTACCAATCCGGCGTAGGTCGCTGCCTGCAGGGGGTATCGGGTGATCAAGCCGTATATCAGTAGTGCTGCGGCCGCTATTCCCAGCAAGTAAACGCTGATCATGTGGGCGATCGAGTCGTGGTTTCCTCGTATGACGATCGCGCTATCGACGTATCGAGGCCGGGAGGAAGCGAAGGGGCGGACACTCCTTTCGATGAGCTGCGGGAGCGATGCCGCCACCGCGCCAGGGAAGGACAACAGGAGCATCACGGTAGGCGGGTAGGTGGGGTCTGCGAGCCCGAAGGCGTAGGCACCTGTTGGCAGCGCCAAGCTGACAAGGACGAGGATAACGACGCCCATCCAGTACCGTCGAGCATGTCTGTCCTGGCTCAGAGGATCTGGCGATACCTCGGTACGGGGAAAACGGACGTAAGGATGCCAGCGCATGTCACCGCCCTGTTCCGATGTTGTAGGGCCGGTGCCGCAGGGTGTTGTCGATACGTTTGTCGTTTGGAACCTGTCGGGTGGATGGGGGCACCGGTGGATGGGTGTTCCGTGACATGGTGTCCATGTGCTGACGCTACCAGGGGAATGATGGCCGGGACAAACACGGTCATTGCCCTCCGCAGCTGGCTGGCGGTGGCCAGTCGTGGCTACGAAGCAGGGGACTGCGGTTGGTCCGGTTGGGCGCGGCGCGCGTGAAACCGCGCACGCCCCGGTGCGGGGGTGGCTTGCCGCGTGTTGAAACTACCGCCGCCCCTGCCTGGGTGAGATGGCCACAAAATGGGGTGTTTGGCCTCTGCTGGGGTGGTGCGGGTTTCATGTGAGCGTTGGCGTGCCCATGCCGGGGCGATGTCGGTTTCATTGCGAGTGCCAGCGTGTGGGCTCCTGGGTGGGGGTCGCCACGCGGCGGCCGGAAACCGGTGGGCTGAGTGCTCGTCTGGATGGAAGCAGCGGACAGGCCGCGGCGGACGCGGCCCGGCGACAGGGTGCCGCAGGCCCAGGGTCGCGCAGGAAAGCAGCTCGCGGAACGCGGCAATCGCGAGCCCGAGAGGGCGCTACGCCCCGTGCCTGGAGGAGAAGGACCGCTCGAACTGCTCAAGGGAAACCCCGCGGGTCTCCGGCACGATGAACAGGTAGAAGCACAGGGAAACGACGTTGATGACGCCGAAAGCCACGTAGGTACAGGTGGCACCCAGGTGGGCGATCATGATGGGGAAGAGCCAGGTGACGATCGCGTTCATGATCCACCCGCAGCCAACGGCGAAGCCCTGCGCGACGCCGCGGATGCGGGCCGGGAAGATCTCCGAGACGAGCACCCAGTTGACCGTGCCGGACTGCTTGGCGAAGACGAACAGGGACACGAGGACGACGACAAGCCACGGCAGGTACGACGGAATCGAGTCGGAGATGGTCCCGTCGGCCAGCGTGTAGGGGGCGATCCCCAGCCCGAAGGTGAGCGCGAGGGCAAACAGGGACAGGGTGACGCCGCTCTCCTGGTAGATGCCGACGTGGCGGCGGGCCAGGCGGGAGACGAGGTACAGGCCGAATGCCGCGCCGACGCACGCCACGAGGCCCGTGATCACGTTGAGGGTGATGGAATCGGCGGAGCTGAAGCCGGCGGCGGCGAGGATCTTTGGCAGGTAGTACATGGCCGTGTTGATGCCGGTGAGCTGGTCGAAGCAGGCCAGGCCGACGCCGATGAGGAGGAGCCTGCGCGTCCACCTCACGGAGACGGTGCGCCGCAGGCTCCAGTGCCCCTGGCTGGTTTCGGCGGCGCGCACGGCGATCATGTCCCGCACCTCGGCTGCGACGTCGTCAACGCGGGCATCACGGATTCGTTTGAGTGCTCCGATGGCCTCGTAGTAGCGTTCCTTGGACGCGTACCAGCGGCCGGACTCGGGCATCAGGCGCATCCCGATCCACAGGAGGATCGCCGGAATCGTGGCGAGCACCAGCATCCACCGCCACGCGGCCCCGTCCCCGTCCGTCACCACGGCGGTCGCGACCCGGGAGGCCTCGTCCCACGAGTACCACTGGCCGACGCTCAGCGTGCCGGAGGGGTCGGCGGAGACCAGGACGCGGGGTCCGCCGTGCGCGTGGGAGAGGGCGGCGTTCATCGAGTAGGCGAGGAATTGGCCCGCGACGATCATGAACTGGTCGAGGGCGACGAGCCCGCCGCGCATCCGGGTGGGTGCGGACTCGGACAGGTAGATTGGGACGGTCGCGGAGGCCCCGCCCACGGCGATGCCGAGGACGAAGCGGAAGAGGAGCAGCAGGTGGATGTTCGGGGCCAACGTGCAGCCGATCGTGCCGACCATGAAGATGAGTGCCAGGAGCAGGATGCCCTGACGCCTGCCGCGCCTGTCGGAGAACCTGCCGCCGACGATGGCGCCGAGGGCCGCCCCGATGGCGAGGATGCCGCCGACGAGTCCCTCCTCGAATTCGTTGATGCCCAGGCCACCGGCGACGCGAGGCATGTACATGTAGGGAAGGGCTCCCGCGATGACGCCGGTATCGTAGCCGAAGAGGAGGGAGCCGAAGGTCGCGACGGCCGCCAAGAGCTTGACGGAACGCGTGGGTCCCGAGGCCGGGGTTGATTCCATCAGTTCGCGTAGTTCGCGGTCGGTGGGGGTGCCGATCGCCTCGGGTCGGGTGCGCATAGCTCCCATTGTGCAACGCGCCGCGAAAGCCGCGAGCGCGACACTCAGTAACCTCTCAGGAAAGTCATAAGGCATGGAGGATGGGTTCATAGGTGGTTCATAGGGTCGCGTGGGGAAATGGGGGCATCGACAAAAGGAGATCCCAATGACCGCCCCGATTCTCATCGCTATCGACCTGGCCGCCATGGCCGCCCTCGTGTTCGGCCTCTACTTCCCTCGACACAGGCGTGCCGACCTCGTAGCCGCCTTCCTCGGCGTCAACGTGGGCGTCCTCGCGGTGACGATCATCCTCGCCAACTCGACCGTGAGCGCCGGCCTGGGGCTCGGCCTCTTCGGCGTCTTGTCGATCATCCGTCTGCGTTCCGACCAGATCTCTCAGACGGAGGTCGCCTACTACTTCGCGTCCCTGGCCCTGGGCCTGCTCACCGGCATGTCCTCCTCGGTCACTCCGCTGCTGGGCGGGCTCATCGCGCTGATCCTGGCCGCCCTGGCGTTCGGCGATTCGAAGCTCGTGTTCGGACGCTACACCTCCCAGACCGTTCAGCTTGATCGGGCGATCGCCGACCCCGACGAGCTGAAGGAGGTTCTCGCACAGCGCCTGGGCGCGTCCGTCGCGTCGGTGAGCGTGGTCAAGCTCGACCTCGTGAATGACCTGACGCTCGTGGACGTTCGATCCAAGGTCGCCTGACCCACGACCCCACCCCCAAGACAATCCGCAGAGGAACACCTGATGAACGCCGCCCTGAACTCGATCCTCGCCCGCCTGGAGACAATCGGCCTGACCGAACTCAACGAGCGCGCCTCCATGCTCACCCGCGTGGACCGCAAGTATGCGCTGGAGCACGACCGTGTCTCGGCTATCCTGAGCCACCTGCCCGAGGCCACGCGGGTCCTACAGGTCGGCGGGCGCGTCTCCCAGGGGTACGCCTCCACCTACTACGACACGCCGAACATGGACTCCTACCTGCTGACCGCGCTTAAGCGCCGCCGTCGCTTCAAGGTCCGCTCCCGCCGCTACCTCTCCTCGGGTGCCTCCTTCCTGGAGGTGAAGACTCGCGGCGCTCGCAAAACGACCGTCAAGAAGCGCATGACGATCTCGCCCGACGAGGCCGGGGCGCCGCTGGCGGGAGAGCGGCGCCGGTGGGTGACCGACAGGGTCGAACCAACGGGTTATGCCAGCCTCGTCCCGGTTCTCGAGCCGGTCCTGGAAGGCTCGTATGAGCGCAACACCCTGCTTCTACCCAACGGGGAGGGGCGGGCAACCGTGGATACCGGCCTGGAGTGGCACTCCCTGCGCACCGATGGCACCCGCGTGAGCGGAGGGGACCTGGTCATCATCGAAACCAAGTCGGGAGCCACCCCATCGGTCGTTGACCACCTGCTGTGGGAGCAGGGAGTGCGCCCCGTGAAGATCTCCAAGTACGGCACCGCGATGGCCGCCATGCATGATCTGCCCGCCAACAAGTGGCACCGCACCCTCGAGCGCTACTTCCCGGAGTACGTGATCGACCGCGCGGCCACCCGCCCCTCGCCTCTGGCGGCTGCCGCCTGAGCGACGCGACCCAGACGCGCGATCCGGCCGAGCCTTTGTCGGCCCGAGCCCCGCTGCCACGATACGAGACCGATTGAGTGAAGGAAGAGACAGACAATGAAAGCCCTGAAGAGAATCATGACCCCCGCGCGGACGATCGGCGCGATCGCCCTCGTTGGCGCGCTCGCGCTCGGAGCCTGCGGCTCCTCCGGCCTGGCCTCCTCCAGGCACGCCGCCGCCACGGCCACAGCCGCGGCCGCCGGAAGCAACGGCGACACGACCGCGCCCCCCACGGCGAGCGACGCGCTGGCGGCCAACGCGGAGGCCTCGCACGTGGAAGACAGCGACTGGAAGGCCTCCGACGCCGTTGACGTGACCCTGAGCGGCACGACCGCCGCGTCGTCGTCGGCGGCAGTGTCGGCAAGCGACGGCGTCCTGACTATCTCCTCGGCCGGCGTCTACCGCCTGAGCGGGTCCTTCGACGGAAAGGTCGTCGTCGCCGCGGGTTCCAAGGACCGGGTTGTCCTGATCCTGGACAACGCGACCATCACCTCCTCCACGGGTGCGGCGATCGAGGCGACCGGCGGCGACGACCTTGTCCTGGCCCTGGAGGGAACCTCGACGGTCACCGACGGAAGCTACGACGGTACGGAGGATGCCAATGCCGCGATCTACGCGGACACGGACCTGACGATCACCGGCAGCGGCACCCTGAACGTGACCTCCGGCGCCTCGGACGCGGTCACCTCCAAGGACGACCTCTATGTCCTGAGTGGGACGATCAACGCGACCGCCTCGGATGATGGCCTGCGCGGCAAGGACTCTCTGACGGTCGCGGGCGGCACCGTCGCGGTCACCTCCGGTGGCGACGCCCTCAAGTCCGACCAGGACAACGACGACACCAAGGGCTACGTGAACATCTCGGGCGGGGTGCTCACCCTGACCTCGGGAGGCGACGGCATCGACGCCTCGACCGACGCCATCGTGACCGGCGGAACCCTGTCGATCACCTCGGGCGGGGGAGCGGCGAGCGGCAAGCCGTCCACGGGCTCGACCAAGGGCATCAAGGCGTCAACGTACGTCATCGTCGACGGAGGCACCATTGACGTGGACTCCGGGGACGACGCCATCCACTCCAACGGAGCCCTGCGCCTCAGCTCCGGCACGATCACCGCCGCCTCCGGAGACGACGGCGTCCACGCCGAGGTCGCCGCTGTCCTGGACGGCGCGGATGTCACCGTCACGCAGTCGAACGAGGCCCTCGAAGGCGGACTCATCACGATCGCGGGCGGCACGATCGACCTGACCTCCACAGACGACGGCATCAATGCCTCGGGTTCGATCACGGTCGAGGAGGGACTGGCCGCAACGGCCGAGACCGCCTCGGACACGGCGAGCGCGGAGACGAGCGAGGCCACGACCTCGGGCGAGACGGCCGCACAGGCGGGCCCCGGTGGCATGGGTGACGGCGGCGGAACCATGGAGGACACCGGCGAGCAGCTGACCATCACCGGCGGCACCATCACCGTCAACGCGAACGGGGACGGCCTGGACTCCAACGGGTCGCTGACCATCAGCGGCGGAGAGACCACCGTGTACGGTCCGGCATCCGGCGCGAACTCCAGCCTCGACAGCAACGGCACCATGAGCATCACGGGTGGCACGGTCATTGCCTTCGCCACCAATGAGATGGTTGAGATGCCAACCACGACCGACGGCCAGGGGTGGGTCTCCGCGTCCGCGACCGGCTCCGCAGGATCCACGGTGACGATCACCGACTCGTCGGGCACAACGCTCGGCGCGTACACCTCGCTCAAGGCCTTCGGTAACGTCATCTACTCGACCTCGGGCATGACCAACGGTGCCACCTACACGGTGAGCGTCGATGGAAACGCCACCGAGGCGACCGCGGGCCAGGGCGGCATGGGGATGGGCGGACAGCCCCCGGCAGGCGGACAACCGCCAGCGGGCGGTCAGCCCCCGGTGGGCGGTCCGGGTCAGGGTGGTCAACCCCCGGCCGCACCCCAGGGCTGAAGCCTCCTGAATAGAGTGTGCCCCGCGTGATTGTCGACACGCGGGGCGCGCGCGGTGAGTCCTCACCGACGAGGCCCGCTCCGTGATCTCACGCCCGCATCCCAGTTGATCGCCCCCCGGGAAGAGTGCACCTACACTGGATGCAACGGACGAGGCCCGAGCCTCGTCACGGACAACGAAAGGACCTCCATGCTCCCCTCCGAGAAGCTCGCCGAACTCGGCATCGAGCTGCCCGCCGTCGCCACGCCCGTCGCCGCCTACGTTCCCGCCGTCATCGACCGCGGCGTCGTGCGCACATCCGGCCAGATTCCCGTCGTGGACGGCGAACCCGTGTGCATCGGCGCGGTCGGCGAGGACGGGGCTGATCCCGAGGACGCCAAGGACGCGGCGCGCGTCTGCGCGCTCAACGCCCTTGCCGCGGCGGCGGCGGTCGCGGGAGGGGTTGACAACCTCGCCGGCGTCGTGAAGGTCGTCGGCTTCGTGTCCTCGCGCCCCGACTTCTACGGGCAGGCCGGAGTCATCAACGGCGCCTCCGAGCTCTTCGGAGAGGTCTTCGGCAGCCAGCACGCGCGCAGCGCCGTCGGCGTTGCTGCCCTGCCGCTCAACGTCAGCGTCGAGGTGGAGGCTGAGTTCCTCATCAGGTGACCGTGCGCCGCGGGAAAGAACATGCGCCCGCCCATGAGGCGACCCTACACTGGGTGAGGTTTACCCACATGGCCTCGCGGGGGCCGCACGAGCGAAGGAAGAGACATGACTGACCGCCAGACGTTCAAACTGGTAGACGCGAACACTACTCCCACCGAGGGAGGCTGCGGCTGTGGCGGCCACGGCCACGGGCACGGCACGCGCGCCCACGAGATGGCCGCGGAACCCATCGCCTCCACGGCGGGAAGCTGCGGCTGCGGCGGGGGCGGACACGCCGAGGGCAACGCGCACCCGGGCGGAGCCGGAGTGATCCACGCCCCCGGAGCCGACGAGCTGGTCATCCACTCGATCCCCCGCGTCGTGCGGCACGCCGTCCTCTTCGCGGCGGTTGACGCGCTGCCCGTGGGTGAGAACCTGCAGATCTGCGCGCCCCACCAGCCTGAGCCGCTGTTCGCTCACCTGCAGGACTCCGAGCAGCACTACCGCGTGGAGACCCTCGAGGTGGGCCCCGTCGACTGGCGCTACCGCATCACGCGGCTTGCCTGACCCTTCTCGCGCGAGGCCGCGGCCAGCATTCCCCTCCCTTGGGTCGGCCGCGGCCTCGCGCGCTCCGCGTGGCGTGAGGTGGTTTTCCCCGCGTCGTTCGCGTGACGGGGAGCGCACAAAAAGGTACCGTTGATGCATGAGCATCTTTGGTGTGACGTCCGACGCCGACGTAGAGGACGACCGGGATCGCGTCGAGGCCGACGTGGTCGTGAACTGCGACATCGAGGCCGCGTGGGCGCTCGTGTCGGAGCCGGGCTGGTGGGTCAATGAAGGGCCTCTCGGCGACCACGAGGTGAGCCTCGGGGACGACGGCCTGTACCGAGTGAGCGACCCTGACGCGGGGGATTGGCTGATCGAAAAGGCCGAGGAGGACCCCATGGACGTGGTGGCCTTCCGCTGGTATCCGCTGGCCGACGACGAGCTGCCGGAGGAGCACGCGACGCGCGTCGAGGTGTCCCTGTCGGACGAGCGAGGCGGCGTGGGCATCCACGTCGAGGAGTCTGGGCTTGCGTCGGTGTCCGACGACGAGGCCGTGGCCTCCCAGGCGTACGACGACGCGATCGGCATGTGGGACCAGGTCCTCGTCGCCGCCAAGAACTACCTGGAGGGACGCTAGCCCTCCCCCCGCGCCAGTTCCCGCGGGAATCCCCGTCGGAATGAGACCCTCGCGGCCGCGACGTCGCGGGGGTCTGTGCGCCTCGCCCTAGTTGCTTTCCGAGCCCGCGGACCGCTCGGGCATCCCATCCGGCGCCCGGCGTGCGGCCTTTCGCGCGCGGGCGTGCGCCTCGACCTCCTCGAGTGTGAGGGGCCCCTGGTGGGTCCCCTCTCCACCGTCGATCCGCTGCCACGAGACGGCCAGGGAGTCGCGCGCGCCGAAGCGAGCCAGGTGAATCCCGACGACGTGCTCGAGGTGTTGCGCCCGCTCGCTCGTCGAAGCCAGGCGCAAGAGCAGCGAGTCAGGAGAGCACGAGACATCGACGCGTCCCGCCGCGGGTCCCTCCCGGTCGAAGAGCAGGTAACCGGTGGAGGACGCCTCGTCCCATGCTCCCGTGATCTTGTGAGCCATGTGGGTCACGAGCTGCTTGCCGTAGCGGGTGGGGCGCGCAGTGGGAACCGTCGCCGTCGAGATGAGGGGGAAGGAGGCGGAGGCCTCCTCGGTGGTGGCGAGCTTTCGATCTCGTGTCATAAGGTCAACCTAACCTGAATGGTGGGGGAGTGCCACGCGAGGTCCGCGCCCGCCGCACAGGGCGGGGCAGTGGCGCGTCTTATGGGGTGGCAGATACGGTCCTGCCCGGACCGGTAGGGTAGCGTTGGAGGGTCAAACACTTCGCGAGAGCGCGCAAAGGCCGCGCAAAACACCCCCGGTGGGTGGAACCTGGCGGAAAGGGAAACGATGACTGGTGAGCACGTCGAGCACAGCGATACCGACAGGGGCGGCGGGGAGAAGCTTCAGCGCACGCTGAAGAACCGCCACATTCAGCTGATCGCCATCGGCGGCGCGATCGGCACGGGTCTCTTCATGGGATCGGGTAAGACGATCTCCGTCGCGGGTCCCTCCATCCTGCTGGTCTACACGATCATCGGCGTCGTCCTCTTCCTCTTCATGCGCACCCTCGGCGAGCTCCTGCTCTCCGACCGCAAGTACGCGACCTTCGCGGACATCGCGCGCGACCTGATCGGCCCGTGGGCGGGGTTCGTCACGGGGTGGACGTACTGGGCGTGCTGGGTCGTCACCGGCGTCGCCGACATGGTCGCGATCACGGGCTACGCGCGCTTCTGGTGGCCGCACCTGCCCGCCTGGATCCCCATCTGCGCCACGACGCTGCTCCTCTTTGGCCTCAACGCGATGACCGTCAAGGCCTTCGGGGAGACGGAGTTCTGGTTCGCACTCATCAAGATCGTCGCCATTGTCGCCCTCGTGATTGTCGGCTTCACGATGGTCGCCATGGGCACCGTTGACGAGGCGGGCACCAGCGCGGCCGTCTCGAACCTGTGGTCCCACGGCGGGTTCTTCCCCCAGGGTTTCACGGGATTCCTCGGAGGCTTCCAGATCGCCCTCTTCGCCTTCATCGGGATCGAGATGGTGGGCACCACGGTCGCCGAGACCGACGACCCGGACCGCACGCTCCCCAAGGCCGTCAACTCGATTCCCGTGCGCATCATGCTCTTCTACGTCGCCGCCCTGGCCGCGATCATGATGGTGACCCCCTGGGACCAGGTCAGTCCCGAGTCCTCCCCCTTCGTCACGATGTTCTCCCTGACCGGCCTCGGCGCCGCCGCGACGATCGTGAACCTGGTGGTGCTGTCCTCGGCGGCCTCCAGCGCGAACTCGGGCATCTACTCGACCTCGCGCATGCTCTACGGCCTTGCCCGCCAGGAGCAGGCCCCGGGCGTGTTCTCGCGTCTGTCCAAGCATCACGTCCCCCTCAACGCCCTGTTCCTGTCCTGCGTGTGCCTCCTGTCGGGCATCGTCATCATGGGGATGGGCGGATCGATCTCGGGGGCCTTCACCCTGGTGACTTCCGTGTCCGCCACCCTGTTCATGGGCGTGTGGGTCGTCATCGTCGTGTCCTATCTGGTGTACCTGCGCAAGCGTCCCCAGCTGCACGCGACGTCGCACTTCAAGGCACCCGGCGGCGCGCTGAGCGCTTGGGTGGTCCTGGCCTTCATGGGAGCCATGGGCGTCATCCTGGCGGCCTGGGACGACACCCGGCCCGGCCTGATCTACTCCATCATCTGGATTGTCTTCATCGTCGGCGCGGCGTTCGCGAATCGTCACTACCTCCTGCGTCGCGCGTCCCGCGGCATTCTCGGCGACGGCGGCACGGGCGAGGGTCCCCATACCGGCCCTCACCTGCATGAGTAGCGGAACGCATGGCGAGTGACTATGCTCGCGTTCGTGCCACGGGAGCTCCGCGGGAGCTGAGAGGGGATAGGCCCCGACCGTAGAACCTGATCCGGGTCGTACCGGCGTAGGAAGGCTCTTCCCTCGTGGCCGCTGTGCAACACGAAGGGAACGACATTCGCATGGCTACCACCACCTCCTTCCGCTGGAGGGTAATCGACATCGTCACCGCCGCCGTCCTCGGCGTCGCGTGCGGCCTCATCTTCGTCGCCTGGAACCAGGTGGGTTACGCGGGCTACGAGTTCCTCAAGGCCATCGCCCCCGGCCTGGGCGGTCTCCTCACCGGCATCTGGCTGCTGGGCGGAACCCTCGGCGGTTACATCATCCGCAAGCCGGGCGCCGCCTTCTTCGTCGAGGTGCTCGCCGCCACCGTGTCCATGGGGCTGGGCTCCCAGTGGGCGGTGGAGACCCTGTATTCGGGCATCGCGCAGGGCCTGGGCGCCGAGATCGTCTTCGCCCTGGTCGCCTACCGCCGCTACAACGTGGGGGTCGTGGCCGGTGCCGGCGCTGCGTCCTTCGCGCTGGAGTGGGTCCTCGAGCTTTTCACCGCCGGGCACCTCACCAAGAGCGCCCTCTACAACGCCTCCTACCTGGCGTGCGGAGTCGTCTCCGGTGTCTTCCTGGCGGGCGTTCTCGCCTGGGCGCTGACGGGCGCGCTCGCGAAGACGGGCGCCCTCAATGCCTTCGCCTCCGGTCGGGGGACGCGCGAGCTTGTCTGACTCTCGGTCCGGGGACGAGGCCGTGGACGCCTCCGCCCAGCGCCTTCCCTCCCTCGACGCGTCGGCCGCGCCCGGGGAGGGCGCGCGCGTGCGCGCACGCGGCTGGGGGTGGCGTCACGCGGGGCGCAAGCGGGCCGCGCTATCGGGCGTCGACCTCGATATTGCGCCCGGCGAGCGCGTCCTCGTGCTGGGACCGTCCGGGTCGGGAAAGTCGACCCTCATGGGGGGCCTGGCCGGGCTCCTGGGGGGCGCCGAGGAGGGCGAGGCCACCGGCACGCTCACCGTCGACGGCGTCGCTCCGGAGCGTGCGCGCGGACGCGTCGGCCTGCTCATGCAGGACCCCGAGGCCCAGGTGGTCCTGGCCCGCGTCGGCGACGACGTGGCCTTCGGCATGGAGAACTTGGGGGTGGCTCGCGCCGACATCTGGCCGCGCGTGAGCGACGCGCTGGACGCCGTCGGCCTGGATGTCGCCCTCGACCATCCGACGACGCAGCTGTCGGGGGGCCAGAAGCAGCGCCTCGCGCTGGCGTCCATCCTGGCGATGGGGCCGGGCCTCCTCCTCTTGGATGAGCCGACCGCGAACCTCGACCCGGTGGGCGTTGCGGAGGTTCGCCGCGCCGTCGAGTCGGTCGTGGAGCGCACGGGCGCGACCCTGGTCGTCGTCGAACACCGGGTCGACGTGTGGGCCTCCCTGGTTGATCGCGTGATTGTCGTCGCCGACTCCGGGATCGCGGCCGACGGACCCCTGGACGAGGTCCTCAAGCAGCGCGGTCGGGAGCTGCGCGATTGCGGCATCTGGCTTCCCGGCGATGACGTCGCCGCCCAGGCCGGGCCGCTGCCCTCCCCGGAATCGAGGGATCGGGAGGCGCCCCCGCCGTCCGCGGCCGCACGCACGATTGCGCGCGCGAACGATCTGACGATCGGATACGACCCTGCCGCCCCCGTGCGCCGCGGGATCGACGTGTCGATTGAACGCGGGGTGTCGACCTGCATCGTCGGCGCGAACGGCGCGGGAAAGTCGACGTTCGCCCTGACCCTCGCCGGCCTGCTGCCCCCCATCGCGGGCGCCGTCGAGATAGCAACCGCTGACGGAGAGCGCGGCGACCCGCACGCGTGGACCAGCCGCCGCCTCCTCGGGCGTGTCTCCATGGTCTTTCAGGAGCCCGAGTACCAGTTCCTGGCCTCCACGGTCGCCGACGAGCTCGCGATCGGGCCTCGCGCGGCGGGCCTCAACGAGGAGGAGATCGGCCCCCTCGTCGAGGAACATCTGGAGGCCCTGGGCCTATCCGCCCTGGCCCGCGCCAACCCCATGACCCTGTCGGGCGGCGAGAAGCGGCGCCTCTCCGTGGCAACCGCGCTCATCAGCGCCCCCGAGCTGCTCATCCTGGATGAGCCCACCTTTGGGCAGGATCGGGGAACGTGGCTGGGCCTCGTCCGCCTGCTGCGCGGAGCCCTCGCCCGCGGGGTCACCCTGGTGTCCATCACCCACGATCCCGCGTTCGTGGCGGCCATGGGTGACCGAGTCATTGACCTGGGTGAGCTGGGACGCCGTGGCGCGTCCAAGGATTCCGGGGACGAGGCCGATGCCTCCCGCGCCGACAACGCCCGTGGTGGGCGCGCAGAATCGGCGAAGACTCGGCGGAGTGGGCTTCGTGGCTTGCTGCGCCATACGAACCCCGTGGCCCGCGTGCTCGCCCTCCTGGTTGCGACGACGCCCCTGCTCGCCTCGATCGACCCGGTCAGCGCGGCCCTCGCCCTTGCCCTTGAGCTTGTCCTGCTCCCCCTGTCGGGGGTCTCGTTGCGCAGCTTCGCTCTCAAGGCCACGCCGCTCCTGGTGGCCGCGCCCCTCGCGGCCCTCTCCATGCTCCTGTATGGGGCGCCGGGAGGACGGGTGTTCTGGGAGTGTGGGCCCGCCGTGGTCTCCGAGCACTCCGCCTGGCTGGCCCTGGGTATCGCGCTGCGCATGTGCGCCATGGTTGTTCCCGCGATCGGGCTTCTCGACCGCATCGACCCGACCGACATGGGTGACGGGCTGGCGCAGATCCTCCACCTGCCCGCCCGGCCCGTGCTCGCCGCCCTCGCGGGTGCGCGCATGACCTCCCTCATGGCCGCCGACTGGAAGGCCCTTGAGCGTGCGCGGCGCGCCCGCGGCGTCGGGGACGCCTCCCGCGTCCGCTCCTTCCTGAGGGGAGCGTTCTCGCTCCTGGTCTTTGCGCTGCGCCGCTCCGGCAAGCTCGCCACCACCATGGAGGCCCGAGGCTTCGGCGCGGCGGGCGCGCGCACGTGGGCGCGCCCCTCCCGCATGCGCGGCGCCGACGCGGTCCTCATGGTCGTCGCCCTCGCCATTCCCGTGATCGCGCTCGGCGTGAGCATCTGGACGGGCACCTTCGCCCCGGTAGGCCGATGACACCTCAGGCGTGGACGAGCTCGCGCTCTGGCGGCAGGCGCGCCATCACCATCCCGGTGGGTGTCGCACCCGAGGAGGCCTCGCGCCGCCTCGCCCCGCTCCTGCGCGCGCTCCGTCGCCGATTCGGCGCCCAGGTCGCGCAAAAGCAGCCTGCGGGCGGGTCCGGGCCTGTGACGCGCGTCCCCGTCGTCACGGTCGACGGATACTCGGGCTCGGGCAAGAGCACCCTCGCCCGAGCCCTCGCCGCCGCCGACTCGACGTGGCAGGTTCTCCACATGGACGACTGGTACCCCGGCTGGGACGGCCTGGACGCCGGAGCGTGCGTCGCCCGCGCCATCGCGGCCGACCTGCGCGCGGGCAGGGATTCCTCCTACGTCGCGTGGGACTGGGAGGCGGACGCGGTGGGGCGGACCAGGAGGGTCCCGGCCAGGCCCACGATCATCGAGGGCTGCGGCGCCGTCGAGGCGGACGCGGACCTGACGATCTGGCTGGCCGACCCCGGCGAGGCCGAGCGTCGCCGCCGGGCACTGGCCCGGGATGGCGCGACCTACGCGCCGCACTGGCAGCGCTGGGCGGCCCAGGACCTGGCGCGCTTTGTACCATAGACACATGTTTGCGCCACCCCCCGAACCGCCGCTGTGGGCGTGGCTCCTCCTCGGGGCCGTCGAGTTTGCCATCCGCGTCGTCGCCCTCGGTGTCGTGCCGAAGCACCGGCGCGCCGCCACGTCGACGGCGTGGCTGCTCCTCATCTTCCTGATGCCCTTCGTGGGCGTTCCCCTCTACGTCGTGTTCGGCTCGTGGTGGGCGATGGGGCGTCGCCTCGACGACGATCCCGAGGCCCGCTCCCTCGTCGATAGCATCCTCGCCGCCTCGGTTCCCCCCGAACCCGAGTCCGACGAGGCGTCGCCCGGCGTCGAGGGCCCGGCCAGCGCCCTCATGCGCATGACGGGTGAGCTCAGCGGCTTCCCGGCCTCCAGCGGACGCGTCACCCGCCTCTACAACGACACGGCACAGACCTTCCGTGCGATGGCCGCCAGCGTCGACGGCGCCACCCACCACGTCAACGCCCTGTACTACCAGACCTCGTGGGACGAGTACACGGCTCCCTTCTACGAGGCCCTCGCGCGCGCCGCGGGGCGCGGGGTCACGGTGCGCCTCCTGGTCGACCACCACGGCATGCGCACGATCCCCGGGCATCGGGACTTCCGCCGACGCCTCACCGAGGCGGGCATCGAGTGGCACGAGATGCTGCCCTTCGCGCCTCTGCGCGGGCAGATACGCCGCCCCGACCTGCGTAATCACCGCAAGCTCCTCGTCGTCGATGGGCGCGAGGCCTACGTCGGCTCCCACAACCTGGTCGCGCCGGACTACGACACGCCCGCCTTCGCGCGGGCGGGCATCACGTATGAGGACACGAGCGTGGCCGTCACCGGCGCGATCGTGGCCCAGGTTCAGGCGGTCTTCGCGGTCGACTGGTACTACGCGTGCAAGGAGGTCTTGACGCCCGCCCTCCTCGCCCCTCCGGAGACGCGGGCCGAGGCCCGGCGGGAGGAGATCGGGGCCTCGTCGATGCAGATCGTCCCGTCGGGGCCGGCCTACAGGGGCGAGCCCAACCTGCGCGCCTTCGTGGCCATGGTGTCCTCGGCGCGCACCCACGTGTCGATCACGAGCCCCTACTTCATCCCCGACGAGGCTCTCATGGCAGCCCTGACGAACGCAGCCCTGTCCGGCGTCACGGTCGATCTCTTCGTCTCCGAGCAGTTCGACCAGTTCCTCGTGGGGCACGCGCAGCGCTCCTACTACGGGCCCCTCCTGAAGGCGGGCGTGCGCGTCCACCTGTACCGCAAGCCCACGATGCTGCACTCCAAGTACGTCGTCGTTGATGGGAGCCTGTGCGCGATCGGCTCGTCGAACATGGACGTGCGCTCCTTCGGCCTCAACTACGAGATCACGCTGGTCGCCGACAGCTCCCGTCTGGTCGAGCTGCTGCTCGCCAACGATGAGCGCACGCGCGAGCGCTCTCGCGAGCTCACGTACGAGGAGTGGCGCGGCCAGCCCTGGCACGTGCACTACGTCGACAACGTGTGTCGGCTGGGAAGCTCGCTTCTGTGAGCGGGTCAGGCGAGGCCGCAGATCGTCCGCACGCCAGCGATGCGGCCGTGTTACCGTACGTAGTGTCAGCCGCGGATGGGGGAAATCCCTTCGTGCGCGAGGGGGGTTCCTACGACTCGGTGCGCCCCGCCTACCCGGACGAGGCCGTGGCTGCCCTGCTGGGGGCGGCGTCGCGCTCGCGGGGCCGGGGTGCGGCCGGGCAGGCCGTACCCGCGCGAGGCGGCGTGGCCCGCGCTGGCGTCCCCCTGCGAGCCGCCGACGTTGGGGCGGGCACCGGCAAGATGAGCGAGCTCCTGGCTCGCGCCGGCGTCCTCGTGGACGCGGTCGAGCCCTCCGAGGCGATGCGCGCCCAGGCCTCGGCGGTGCCCGGCGTGACCTGGCACGGGGGCGTCGCGGAGGACACGAGGTTGCCGGACGGCATGTACGACATCGTTGTGTTTGCCCAGTCCTGGCACTGGGTGGATCCCGAGCGCGCGGGCATCGAGGCGGCCCGAATCCTGGCGCCCGGAGGGGTGCTTGGGATCGTGTGGAACCAGATGGCCGTGTCGATCCCGTGGGTGCATCGCCTGACCCGCATCATGCGCTCGGGCGACGTGCACCGCCCCGACAGGCCGCCCGTGCCGGGCGGAGGCTTCGGCCCGATGACCCTCACGCAGGTCGCCTGGGAGGACCGGATGACCCCCGAGGAGATCCTCACCCTGGGCACGACCCGTTCCTCGTATATCCGTTCCTCGCCGACCGGGCGTGAGAGGATGCAGGCGAACCTGCGCTGGTACCTCTACGAGCGCCTCGGCTACGCGCCGGGGGAGCAGGTCACCATCCCGTACGCGACCCTCGTGTGGCTCACTCACCTGTGAGGGAGGGGCCGCTGCGTGAGTCAGCGGAAGGAAATCTCCTTCTCGGTCTTGTTATCGAACCAACGCCGACGTCCGTCAGGTTCGACGACGAGTTGAATGTCGGAGCCGATCGGCAGGTCGTAGAT
>ERZ773006.79-NODE-79-length-55843-cov-78.6112_pt1 | contig 55843 bp, 52 predicted proteins | sample MGYA00580843_ERZ773006 | MGnify/ENA primary metagenome ERZ773006 (study PRJEB29015, sample SAMEA2738011) | human oral metagenome | biome: human oral; feature: human-associated habitat; material: dental | place: China | collected 2052 ...
CCACAGCGTTTCTATAATTATAATACCATAAATTTTGAAAAATTCAAGAGAAAAACATGATTTTTTGCAAACGATACCATCATTTTTTGAGCTGATCAATCTTATCCTTTGTCATTCCAAGGGCTCGCTCGTATTTACCGTTTTCGTTAGGCGTGAAATAACTGGCGTCTTTTATCTTATCAGGCAGATAGTCTTGCTTGATCCAATTGCCAGGATAGGAGTGAGGGTAGAGATAGTCCTGTGCATTGCCCAATTCTTTGCTTCCTGCATAGTGTCCGTCGCGTAAGTGCCGTGGAATGGGGAGATTTCCATTCTTTCGTAGGTCGGCTAAGGCCTTGTCCATAGCCACATAGGCTGAGTTGGACTTGGGCGACAGCGCCAAATCAATGACAATATTGGCAATAAGGATACGGGCTTCAGGAAAGCCGATCCGTTGAGCTGCTTCTAGAGCTGTAACGGTATGGACTTGGGCGTCAGGATTTGCTAGGCCAATATCCTCGTAAGCAATAACGGTCAATCGTCGAGCTAGGCTAGGTAGGTCTCCAGCCTCAATGAGACGAGCTGCATAGTGGAGGCTGGCATTGACATCGGAGCCGCGGATGGACTTCTGCAGGGCAGAGAGGACATCGTAATGGCCGTCCCCGTCCTTATCCATGGTGATGTAGTTCTTTTGCAGACTGTTTTCCATGACATCGAGCGTGATGTGGCGAATGCCCTTGTCATCTTCCGGGGTAGAGAGTACGGCTAAATCCAGCGAGTTGTAGGCGGAGCGCAGGTCTCCGTTGGTAGAGATGGCAATAAAATCCAGAGCTTCATCATCTAGTTCCACTGGGGAATCAAATCCTCGTTCCTTATCCGTCAAGGCTAGCTGAATGGCCGTTCGGATGTCGTCATTGCTGAGGGGCTCAAGCTCAAATATCTGAACCCGGCTTCGAATAGCAGGGGTGACAGAAAAGAAAGGATTTTCCGTCGTCGCCCCAATCATGATGACCAGACCGCTTTCTAAGAGCGGCAGTAGGAAGTCTTGTTTTGTTTTATCCAAGCGGTGAATCTCGTCCAGCAGGAGCACCAGTCCGCCGGAAAATTTCGCTTCTTCAGCGATTTCCTGCAGGCGCTTCTTGCTATCTACGGTGGCATTAAAGGTCCGAAAAGCATATTTAGTTGTGCCGGCAATAGCCGATGCGATAGAGGTCTTGCCGATGCCGGGTGGCCCGTAGAGAATCATCGAGGACAGGCGGTTGGCTTCAACCATGCGACGGATGATTTTCCCGGGTCCGACCAGATGTTGCTGGCCGATAATCTGTTCAATGTCAGTAGGCCGCATGCGCAGGGCTAGGTTTTCTGGCATAAGATTTCCTTTCTGCAAGTGTTTTTCTTGGCTTTTTGTGTTACTATTGTAGATAGTAATATTTTATCACAATGAAAAGAGGAAATCATGGCTAAGTACGGTTTTTTGGAGATATTGGATGAGGAAATGGAGAAGAGCTTTCCTTTTGACTATGAGATAAACTGGGATAAGAAGAATCACGCGGTGGAAGTAGCCTTTCTCCTTGAGGTGCAAAATCCAGGTGGGATTGAGACGGTTGATGCTGAGGGCAATGCATCGGCTGAAGATATTTACTTTGAGGAAGCCGTGCTTTTCTATAATCCGACCAAGTCTCGTTTTGAGGCAGAGGACTATCTGGCTGCCCTGCCCTATGAGCCTAAAAAGGGGCTGTCACGGGAGTTTCTGGCTTATTTCGTGGATTTCCTAACCCAAACGGCTGAGTCTGGCCTCGATGCGCTCATGGACTTTTTAGCAGATCCTGAAGCAGAAGAGTTTGAGATAGCTTGGAATGCTGAGGCTTTTGAAAATGGCAGAGCGGATGTGATTGAGACGGATTTCTATTCCTATCCGAGGTATTAGGAGGGAAGAAGAAATAAGGCATGAATATTACATATATTGTTGGCAATGGATTAGATTTGCAATATGGACTAAAAACGAGATATAGAGATTTTTATGATTATCAGAATAAACTTTATTCAGATAGAAAAGCAAAAGAAGGATATTTAAACTTTATATATGAATCACTTTTTGCTGACGAAGTCAATGAATATAAAAATTGGTCAGATTTTGAGTTATCTATTGGGGATTTAACAAAAAAGAATTCAGAAATTATTGTAAGTGAAGAAACAAAGAACAAATTTATTGATGATTTTACTGACGTAATTGATGACCTAATTGCTTATTTAAAAATGGTAGAGGAAAACTTTAATATTGAAAATTATAAAATTGATTTTGAAGGGACACTAAATCGAATTAGAGCTGATTTACCTTTATCAAATCAAGAAATTATTAGCAAAAAGTACAGTGACAAACCAGGTGAAAGTGATTATGTGAAAATTCTTAGTTTAAACTATACTGGTATACTTGATAAGTTATATGAATCATCAACAGTATCATTTAACAATAGTCAGCGGAATAATGCCTATAGTTTTCATATATCAGAACCAATCCATGTGCATGGTATTTTGGATTCTTGTACAATTTTAGGTGTCAGTGACGAGTCACAAATTTCAGATGCCTTTAGTGATGATCAAAAAGGATTTCTTGTAAAAGAGTCGATGTTAAAAGAATATAGAGAAAATATGGATGTTAGGAATAGCGAAATAATTAAAAACTCAGACATAATTATTCTTTATGGAGTGTCTATAGGCTTTACTGATAAATATCTGTGGAATCAAATTGCTAAACGCTCAATTGATGATGAGGTTCCAGTAATTGTTTATCATTATGTTCCTGAATTTAATCGTGGAAATCCGATTAGAATGAGGCATCTATATGAAAAAGTGGAAGAAAAGTTTATAAAAATTAGTGGAATTGATTCAGAATTTGAAAAGAAGTTACAAGGAAATCTTATTCCTGTTATTGGGAAAAGTATTTTTGAACTGATAGAAAGATGAGAGATAAATAAGATGGACACTTGGCAGGAATTAACGATTGAAGTGAAGCGTGAGGCGGAGGAAGCAGCCTCTAATATTCTGATTGAGCTGGGCAGTCAGGGTGTGGCTATCGATGACAGCGCAGATTATCTGGGGCAGGTTGACCAGTATGGTGAGCTTTTTCCAGAAGTTGAGCAGAGCGAGCGAGTGAAGATTACGGGCTACTACCCGGATTCGGTGGATATTGAGGCCATTGCGGCCCAGGCCAATGAGCGTTTGGCTGAGCTGGATGGCTTTGGCTTGGAGACGGGCGATATTCAGCTGACTCGGCAGGAACTGGCTGAGGAAGATTGGGCGGACAACTGGAAGAAATACTTTGAGCCGGCTCGGATTACCCATGACTTGACCATTGTGCCGTCATGGACGGAGTATGAAGCGACAGCTGGTGAGAAAATTATCAAGCTGGATCCTGGCATGGCCTTTGGTACGGGCACTCATCCGACGACCAAGATGAGCCTCTTTGCGCTGGAGCAGGTCTTGCGAGGTGGAGAAACGGTGCTGGATGTAGGTACAGGCAGTGGCGTCCTCTCCATCGCCAGCTCACTCTTAGGTGCTAAGGACATCTACGCCTATGATTTAGACGAGGTGGCGGTGCGCGTGGCTCAGGAAAATATTGAGCTCAATCCAGGTATGGAGAACATTCATGTAGCACCGGGCGATCTTCTTCGAGGTGTAGAAATCAAGGCGGATGTCATTGTTGCCAATATTTTGGCCGATATTCTCATCCATCTGACTGAGGATGCCTATCGTTTGGTCAAGGATGAGGGCTATCTGATTATGAGTGGAATCATTTCTGAGAAGTGGGAAATGGTGCGTGAGTCAGCGGAAGCAGCAGGATTTTTCTTAGAAACGCATATGATTCAGGGCGAATGGAATGCCTGTGTCTTTAAGAAAACGCAGGACATTTCAGGCGTGATAGGTGGTTAGATGCAGCAATATTTTATAAAAGGAAACCCTCAGTCTCCTCTGGTGGTCACGGATAAGGACACGGCCAAACATATGTTTTCAGTCATGCGGCTCAAAGCGGGCGACCAAGTCACATTAGTCTTTGATGATGGCGTGAAACGACTGGCTCAGGTGTTGGACCCCAGTCAGCAGAGCTTGGAAATCTTGGAGGAGTTAGCGGATAATACCGAGTTGCCGGTTCAAGTGACCATTGCTTCGGGTTTCCCCAAGGGTGATAAATTAGAGTTTATCACCCAAAAGGTAACGGAGCTAGGAGCTTGTGCTATCTGGGCCTTTCCAGCGGACTGGTCGGTGGCCAAGTGGGATGGCAAAAAGTTAGCCAAAAAGAGCGAAAAGCTGGAGAAAATTGCCCAGGGAGCAGCAGAGCAGAGCAAGCGCAATCTGATGCCAGAAGTTCGGCTCTTTGATAAAAAGGCAGACTTTCTAGCTCAACTGCCTCAATTTGATACCATCGTCGTGGCCTATGAAGAATCGGCCAAAGAAGGAGAAACTGCGGCTCTAGTCCGAGCTCTGTCAGGCTTGGCAGCCGGAGCAAAAGTTCTCTTTATCTTCGGACCGGAGGGTGGTCTGTCTCCAGATGAAATAGACGCCTTTCGTCAAGCAGGTGCTGTATCAGCAGGTCTAGGTCCACGTATCCTGCGGGCTGAAACAGCTCCGCTTTATGCCTTGACCGCAGTCAGTGTTTTGTCTGAACTAATGAACTAAAGGATACTGTACCTCATCGGATGAGGTACAGTATTTTTGATTTCTGCTGTCTTTTTATTAAAACAAGCAAGGCTCTTTGTACTGACCCCAAAAGTTAGATTTTTTCTGTCTAACTTTTTGGGGTGCAGTTCATCTTTGCATAAGTGTTTTCTTATTGCCTTAAAAATGATAAAATAATAGGCAAGAAATTGGAGAGAATGAATGCCAAAAGAAGTGAATTTAACGGGCGATCAGGTCGTCGCTTTAACAAGGAAATATTTAGCAGCTGAGGATGTGGCTTTTGTTCAGAAAGCCTTGGTATATGCAGTGGACTGTCATAGCGGGCAATTTCGCAAGTCGGGAGAACCCTATATTGTTCATCCTATTCAGGTAGCTGGGATCCTGGCTAAGCTTAAGCTTGATGCAGTTACAGTTGCCTGTGGTTTTTTGCATGATGTGGTAGAAGATACAGATGCTAGCCTAGATGATTTAGAGCGTGAGTTTGGTCCAGATGTCCGGACGATTGTAGACGGTGTGACCAAACTGGGGAAGGTCAAGTACAAATCCCACGAGGAGCAGCTTGCTGAGAATCACCGTAAGATGCTGATGGCCATGTCGGAGGATATTCGGGTTATCTTGGTCAAGTTGGCGGACCGTCTGCATAATATGCGGACGCTCAAGCACTTACGCAAGGATAAGCAGGAGCGGATTTCGCGCGAAACCATGGAGATCTATGCGCCCTTGGCTCATCGCCTGGGGATTTCCAGCGTCAAGTGGGAGTTGGAGGACTTGTCTTTCCGCTATCTCAATGAAGTCGAGTTTTATAAGATTTCTCACATGATGAAAGAAAAACGACGTGAAAGAGAAGCCTTGGTCGAAGAAGTCGTGAGTAAGATTGAGACCTATGCAGGTGAACGACATTTGCATGGGAAGATTTATGGGCGACCTAAGCACATCTACTCGATCTACCGTAAGATGCAGGACAAGAAAAAGCGATTTGATGAAATCTATGACTTGATTGCTATTCGTTGCATTTTGGAAACACCAAGCGATGTCTATGCTATGCTTGGCTATATTCATGAGCTCTGGAAACCAATGCCGGGTCGTTTTAAGGATTATATCGCCAACCGCAAGGCCAACGGTTACCAATCCATCCATACAACGGTTTATGGGCCTAAGGGACCGATTGAGTTTCAGATTCGGACCAAGGAAATGCACGAGGTCGCTGAATACGGGGTTGCAGCTCACTGGGCCTACAAGAAGGGCATTAAGGGCAAGGTCGATAGCAAAGAATCTGCAATCGGAATGAACTGGATTCAAGAATTGATGGAATTGCAGGCAGAGTCTGGCGATGCTAAAGAATTTGTGGATTCGGTCAAAGAAAACTATCTGGCTGAAGAAATCTATGTCTTTACGCCTGATGGCTCTGTACGTGCTCTACCCAAGGATTCAGGGCCAATCGACTTTGCTTATGAGATTCATACCAAGGTCGGGGAAAGGGCAACGGGCGCCAAGGTCAATGGACGCATGGTTCCATTGACGACCAAGCTTAAGACAGGTGACCAGGTTGAGATTATCACCAGTGCTAATTCTTTTGGTCCCAGTCGAGACTGGATTGGTCTGGTTAAGACCAGTAAGGCTCGTAATAAAATTCGTCAATTCTTTAAAAACCAAGACAAGGAATTATCTATCTCTAAAGGTCGGGAACTTCTGCAGGCTCAATTCCAGGAAAATGGCTATGTCGCCAATAAGTACATGGACAAGAAGCATATGGAAGAGGTTCTGCAAAAGACCAGCTACAAGACAGAAGAAGCTCTGTTTGCGGCTATTGGTTTTGGTGAGATAGGTGCTATTTCGATTTTCAATCGTCTGACTGAAAAAGAGCGCCGTGAAGAGGAGCGGGCCAAGGCCAGAGCTGAGGCTGAGGAATTAGTCAAAGGTGGCGAGGTAAAGGTTGAAAACAAAGAAACCCTTAAGGTTAGACATGAGGGTGGTGTGGTCATTCAGGGGGCATCTGGTTTACTGATTCGGATTGCCAAATGTTGTAACCCTGTTCCAGGTGACCATATTGTTGGTTACATTACCAAGGGTCGTGGTGTGGCCATCCATCGTTTGGATTGTATGAACCTTAAGGCTCAGGAAAATTATGAGCAGCGCCTGATCGATGTCGAGTGGGAAGAAAATAATACGACCAAAGAATACACTGCCCACATCGATATCTATGGATTAAATCGGACAGGTCTTCTCAATGATGTGCTGCAGGTTTTATCAAATACAACTAAAAACATCTCTACCGTTAATGCCCAGCCGACCAAGGATATGAAATTTGCCAATATCCACGTTTCTTTTGGTATTGCTAATCTGTCCATGCTGACGACGGTGGTGGATAAGATTAAGAGCGTGCCGGAGGTATACTCAGTTAAGCGGACCAATGGATAAGTATGCGGACGAAGTTGCTGTGTAGGATAGAGGATATCCAGATGGAAAGGGAATAGAAGCAGAGAAATGAAAATTGTCATTCAACGTGTAAAACAAGCTCAGGTATCGATTGAGAACCAAGTACACAACAAAATTTCGTCTGGCTTGCTCCTCTTGGTAGGAGTCGGGCCAGATGATGGTCCAGATGATTTGGACTATGCTGTTCGTAAAATCGTTCATATGCGGATTTTTTCTGATGATGAGGGCAAGATGAACCTGTCTGTTAAAGACATTGAAGGGGAGATTCTTTCTATTTCTCAATTCACCCTACATGCGGATACTAAGAAGGGAAATCGGCCGGCTTTCGTCAAGGCGGCGCCACCCGAATTAGCCAGTCGTCTTTATGATGAATTAAATCAACTACTGACGCAAGAAGTGCCAACGAAAACTGGTCTCTTTGGAGCAGATATGCAGGTAGAGCTAATCAATGATGGTCCAGTGACTATTATTCTGGATACGAAGAATCGCTGAGAATAAATATGAAAAGGAGTTTGAACACTAATGTTCAAACTCCTAATTTTTTTCTGCTTCTGCAGAAATGAATGTATAATTTCTACAAGATTTCTAAAAACCATCAATCATTTCTTGAGGAATGATTTCATTGATGGTCGTCACTAGCTGATTGATAAGTTTTATCGCTTCAGCGGGCTCAGTGTAGAGTTTTTCAAAATAGGTCTGTATATTTTCTTCAAAATGCTGAGGTAATAGTGGGCAGTTGGTTTTTGCAAACTCTAGCATTCTCTTTTCTCCAGGGTGCGTCTGTTCGTTTAGGGCGAAGAGCAAGTCAAAATAGGAAGCAAAAAATTCACTGCTACGGTGATTGATACTGAGCAGGTCCTGACGCTTGAGCGCTTTTTCTATTTGTTTGGAGAAAGCTGGCATGGCTTGATCGAGTAGAAGGAGCTGCTTCTTAATAATATTCTTTTTCAGTTCAGCTGGATAAGGTCGTCTGTACTTGTTTTGAAGTGCTTCATAGCGACCATTTCGGTCGTAGATGATTTTGCTGTGGAGCAGATTGTGCCACATACAGGTGGTATAGGCATTCTGAGCTTGGTGGTCTATAACTACAGTCTGCAGGTCTTTATCAAAATCATCCAGTGTACGGTAAATAAGCTCAATTTCGATGTTATTCTTCAGCACACAGTCATCTTCTAGTTCCCAAAACTGATTGCCGATTTCCATGTAGGAGCAGTACTTGCTGAGGATATTGCGTCGAGTCATGGGAGCAATGGAATCTGTCAAGTAGACATAAACATCATAGTCTGAGTCTTTGTCAAAATGCTGTCCAGCACGAGAGCCACCGAGAACGATAGCTTCCACTTGATCTAGCTGGGCAAATTCTTTAAAAAGTTCTTGTGGCATAATTTTTCCTCACTGATTTTTGACATCATTTTAACAAAATGTAAGCGGGTTGGCAAGAAAATGGAAGCAGTGAAAACCTTTGATTTTATACCTTTAAAATCTCTTTTTTCTTTAGAAACATTTTAGAATTACTTAATAAATAATTGAAGTTTGCTTTATATAATGATGGTAAAGAAATGAGAGAAAGGAGTTTCTAATGATGGTAAATCTTATTCAACAAATGACGAATGCTCTGATTCAAATTGTTTTGTTTATGTTGCTTCCTTTTATTTGGTGGTTTGTGACGGCAAGAAGGAAAAGTTCATTTCTAGATTGGATAGGCTTTAAACCGCTAAAAGATACCGGCAATCATAAGATGTGGCTCTGGATATTTCTTGGTTTACTAAGCTTCACTATCTTTTCGTATTTAGTACTGTATACTACCGTTAAAGATCTTAAAACGGCAACTTCAAGCTTTGCTGGCCTCGGCTTCCAAGCCTTGCCAGCTGTTCTGATTTATAGTCTTTTTCAAACTTCCCTGCCAGAAGAACTACTTTTCAGAGGTTTTCTTTTAAAAAGATTTTTTGTTCGCTTGCCTTTTGGAGTAGCCAATACCATACAAGCTACTCTTTTTGGGCTCCTTCATGGTCTTATGTTTATATCAGAGGTTTCTTGGTTGCAAACCCTAGTCATCATTTTGTGTACTGGCGGCATTGCAGCTTACCTAGGTTTTGTCAATGAAAAGAAATCTGGCGGTTCTATTTTAGCCAGCTGGATCATGCACGCTTTAGCCAATGTGATTACAGGTATGCTATCAGCTTTCTTGTTAATTTAATTGGCTAAGAATTTCACCACAAATCAAAAGTTCCGATTTATTTCATGAATCGGAACTTCATTATTTTAAGAAAAGCGAGTGCAGGCTTTTGAGGGAAAAGTCAATTAAGTATAGTTGTTTCTAGTTATTTGTAGGACGGTCGACCTTCATTTGCTCAAAAACATAAAGGAAGAAGTCCTTCGAAACTTCGAAATGTCCGTATCTTAGCTGGGAGGCGTATTGACGCCACTGAGGATGCTGGCGGATTTGCTCAATGGGGCAGTCTTTGACCGGCTGGTAGTAGCTAACATCTCGCCGAAATGGGAAGAAATCTTCGAACATCTCTACTTGGTAGGCAGTATCATCTAGGATCTTACCAACTGCTGTAAAGGCCTGCAGCTTTTCTTGATCATTCATCTGATATTTAGGACTGTAGTAGAGAAGATAGTCTCCTTTTTTCATTCGGTTTAGTGGTGCTTTTTTTCCATGGCAGACTTGACAAAAACCACCTTCTACCCCTCTTAGTACATGTTCTTTTGATACGACGCCAATCCAAAATCTAGCCATTTTCGGTCTCCAGTTCTATTAAGAGTTGATTCAGTATTTCCGTTTTGTTTTTTAATTTCCCAAAGAATGTCTGATCAATGCCCTCAACTAGAGGGAGGGCTTGGTTGACTTTTTGCAGCCCCTGTTCTGTCAGAAGTATGATGTTTGCACGACTGTCCTTGGGATGGACTTCACGCATGATTAAGTCTTTTTTAACCAAGAGGCGGATGATTTGGGATACGGTCATGACATCCATGTCAGAAAATCGAGCAATATCGGTCTGACTCACCCATTCTTGCTGACGCAGAAGTGCTGCAAGACTAGTCAAAACGACAAATTGGGGATGGGTCAGATCAATTGTTTTCAGTTGGCTTTTAATCAGACCATGCCACTTGTGGTAGGCACGGATAAAGAGGAGACCAGTAGACTGTTGGGAATCATTTTTATAAATTGAATTAAAATCAAGTTGCTTCATTTTTATACCACTTCCAAAATAGTAAGTATACTTATTATATATCTTTTCTATTATCTTGTCAAAAAAAGCCCTTTGAATTTCAAAGAACTTTTAAATCTTTTCTACATAAATCTGTTGGGCAATAGGTTGGGCTAGTTGGATTTCTTGCTCATCCACTTCAAGAGAATAGAGGTGGCTAAAGTCATCGTAGCCTAGAAAACGAATAGTTTTGCCTACTTGAAGGCCATTTCTTTCCAGGTAGGTCAAGAGATCGAAGTTGTCATGGACACGGGCCAGTATATAATCGCCTTTTTCTTTAGCCTTTTCTAAAGTAAGTTTATGTTTTTCAACTAGGAGTTCTCCCTTAGCTGGAATGGTTCCTCCATGGGGGCAAGCTTTGGGATAATCCAGCAACTGATCTAGCCTTTCAACAAAGTGGTCGGAAACAGTGTGTTCTAAAACCTCGGCTTCCTCATGGATTTCCTCTGTTGTATAGCCTAGATGGTGGACTAGAAAAACTTCAATTAGCCGGTGTTTACGATAGAGGTCTGAAACTAATTTTAGCCCCAAATCGGTTAAGAGGTAACCAGCCTTTTTGTCCTTGATGAGTAATTCTTCAGCTAGTAGCTTCTTCATCATCTCTGTTACAGCTGGCGGAGAGACTTGCATGAGTTGAGCGATTTCTTTATTAGTGATTTTATTGTGTCTGGTTCCAAGTTCATAGAGACATTTCAGATAATCTTCTTTATTAGGTGTCATGTTGTACCTCGAGTTTTCTTATTATTAGTATAGCAAAAAATGGGGCAAGAATACAGTCAAGTGGTCCTTAGGTAGAAAAAGGAACGATTTTAGAAAAAATTCTGGTATCCTATAGAAAGGCAGTCTTCTAGTTTGACGGAAGAAATAAAAAATGCATATAATAGATAAAAAAGACGGGAAGGAACTTGCCAGTGGCAAATAAAGTAGAGAATCAAAAAAAGTGGCTGGAAGAGCTGGGCTGGTCACATGAGGCAGTGGAAGAGGTTTGTCGAAAAATTGGGAAAGCGAATGTTCAAGTTCCTTGGCAAGAAGCTAAACTTTTTGGTAGTGAGCTTTTTAAAGAGTTGTGGAAGTTGGATAGTCGCCAGGCTTCTCCTCTTCAAGCTCAGAAATTACTGGGGCTTGCCCTAGCCTGTGTGGAAATGCCTAAGGAGTTAGAAGGGGAGCCGGATGAAGTAGTTTCGCTTCTAGAGCAGTTCAGTCCGGATTTGGAACCTCATGATAGTTTTTGGGGAACTTTTGCTAAAACGGTACAGACTGCCTTTCCAGCGGATGATTTCAGTCAAACAGATGGAAATCAGGAATTAAAAAGCCAGGTCCATCAATTTCGCTATCTGATTTCCTGCCAACAAGCCCAGTGGGTGCGAGAGCATTATAGAGCAGAGGGAATGACAGATGCAGAAGCCTTGGCCAGCTATTTTAAGTCTCGGCCAAGTATGCCTTATAGCTTCAATGAGTCCTCTCGTTTGCATAATAAAGCCTATATAGATAAGCTTTCGGGCCAGGTATTTTACCCAGATGGTCAAAAAAGCCAAGTCAATATCAAAATTTTACTTGATTTTCATACAGAATTTATTTTAGATCAGCAAGGTCGCTTCCTCAATATTATAGATCCAGAAGGGACTAGCCAAAATGGCCTTGTTAATGGTGCTAGCTTTAACTATGGCGACCGCAACCGTCCAGGGAATCGAGCTTCCCATACTCGCTATGATGTTAAAACACCAGCCGTTTGGGACCCTCTTTTCCGCAGAAAAGCGATGGCTAATGGAGGCAAAAAATTTAAGGCACCACAAAATAATTATGGATCAATGGGGTATCTCTCAGCTAAAAGTGTCTATGTTCCAGGGAAAGAGAGTATTCAAAAGGAAGTCAAAAAGGAACTTGCCCGTTTTAAAAGCCTCTTAAATCGACCAGCCTTCTTTGTCCGTTGCTGGGCTTGGCTACGCCAGTTTTGGAAAAATATTTTTAAGTCATAAGGACCAAACGCTAGAAAAGTTTATAGGGGTATAAAGAAGAGCCATTTTCAAAAGAAAATCCTTTGGTCAATCACTAACGATAGGGCTTCTTAAATCAACTTACTCTAGGAACAAGAAATCCTTCTTAATTGACCCTTTTAAAATAAGGATACCAAAGCTTGGTAGTCTTCCTTACTTGCGAAACTTTCTATTTTTGTTTATAGTAGTTTTATAAGCTTTCTTGGAGGCGTTTGCATGAACAAAAAACTTTTGAGCTTAAAACTATTGGGAAGCCCCAGTGTTTTTCTTGATCAGGAGGAAGTTTTCTTCCCTTTTGCTAAAATTAGTGCCTTGATTTACTACATTCATATCAATGGAGCGGTTAATCGAGAAGAAATTGCAGGAATCCTCTGGGAAAATAAGGACAATCAGACTGCCAAAAAAAATCTGCGTAATACCATTTACCAGGCCAATAAACTCTTAGGTGGAGATTGGATTATTGCGCCCAACAGGACAGTTTTGTCTCTTAATCCCAATTTCAAAATTGAAAGTGATGTGGAGACTTTTATAGCTCAGCCAGAAGAGCATTTGTCTCTCTATCAAGGCGATTTTTTGCAGGGTTTCTATCTTAAGGATAGCGAAGCTTTTGATTACTGGGTTTCCAAAATGCGGACCCAGTATGAGCAACTTTATGTTCAAGCTTGCTACCATCAGCTTGAAAAAGAAAAGGATCAACTAAATCTAGAAGATGCCGAGCAAAATCTGCGTCGTTTGATTAGCTTGGATGAGTTTGATGAAAAGAATTATCATCTGCTTATGAAGTTCTATCGGGACAATGATCGACCAGGGAAGGTTATTGAGACTTACTATAAACTAGTGAATCTCTTGGATAAGGAACTGGGAATCAGTCCCAATGAGTCTATTCAACAACTCTATCATGAAGTTCTTGCTAAAGATCGGAGTGAAAGAAAAACCAAGCAATTTCTTCGGAATACGGACCATTTCTTTGGTCGAGTGAGTGAAATTCAGCGTTTGGAGTCTTATTTTTCTAAGATTTTAGGAGAACAGGAGGCGCGTGCTCTAGTCCTAGTAGGCGGCACTGGCATAGGGAAACGAACAGTGACTCGTCAGGTGCTAGCCAATCAGACCAAGTACTTTCAAATTGTTATGGCTGAGTGTTTCAAGGAAGAAATGAAGTCGGAGCTTCAGCCTTGGCGTGGTCTACTGGATGGTTTGGGTGATTTGGTCATTCAGCACAAGATTCTTACAATTAGTCAGTGGCAAGTCATTTTGGAAAGCTATTTTCCAATCTTAACAGGAGGAATCTCTGGAGCCGAGCTAGATGCAGACAAATTAGCCCAGTTTGTAGTCGATATTCTGCAGAAAATTTCTAAGAAAAAAGCTCTGGTAATTTTAATTGAGGATTGTCACTGGATGGACGCAGCTAGTACTGCGGTCTTGGAACAAGTCATGAACCATATGTATGATTACCCAGTGGCCTTTGTGCTGACCAAACATCTCAGTACTCCTTCTTATTTGGAGCATTTCTTCAATCATTTGCTGGTTCGAGATAAGATTGATTTTATTGAGCTGCAGCCCCTCAATTTTCAAGATAGTGTAGCTTATCTACAAGCTCAAAAGGGAATAGGAGTTCTTTCTGAGGAAAAAATCAAAGACATTTATCGAGTTAGCCAGGGGATTCCATTCTTCCTGTCAGAATATGCTGAGCAACTCTTGAGAGGAGAAAAGTTTCAGCCATTGACGCCGGCTATTAAGGCTAAGCTGTCTTTGAAACTGGATCATCTTAGCAGTGGGGAAGAGGAGCTACTGGACTATCTATCTTGTTTCAGAGAACCTGCATCACTTTCCTTTTTGACCAGGTTACTTGCTTTACCTGTGGAAGACTTGGTTGAAATTATTGAGGCTTTGAGACAAAAGAGACTCTTAATTGAGGTTGAAGAAGAGGACAGACTGGTAGTGAATTTTAGCCAGGAACTCCTGCAAATATATGCTTATGAGCGTCTGTCAATAGCCAAGCGCCGGATGTTGCATCATCAGATTGCCCAGAGTATGGAAGAATGCTTGGGAGACCCCCTTTATCATTCCCAGTTGCTCAATGAAATTGCCTATCATTATAAGATGTCTAAGCAACCGATCAAGTCTTTAGAGTACGAGTTGCATTATTTGGAAGCTACTTTACAGTTTCACCATGAGCTCTTTCCAATTTACTCACGGGAGTTTGGTTTTATTGAAAAGACTGAGGATAACAACCAGGCTGCTGTTCTAGAGCAATTTGATCGAATTCGTCAGGAAATAAAGGACTTAGAAAGCAAACATCAAAATCATAAGGGTTTTCAATTGCTGGTACTTCGTTTCCTCTATCTGGAAGGGCGCTATGCTATTCGGACAGGAAATTACCAGCAGGGGATGGACAATATCCAGCAGGTGATTGCTTCAGCCAAGGAACTACAACAAATGGAGTTCCTTCTGGAAGGTTATCGGCAGATGATCTATTATTGTATTCAGACGGAGAATATCCCTGAGATGCGCTATTATACGGAGAGGGCTCTGGATGCTTCAGTCCAGGCCAATAACCACGAAGCCATTGCCGTCAATCTTCGTCTGAAGGGGCTATATCATCTCATGATAGGAGATGAAGAACAGTCGCTTCACCATCTCTATCAGTCTATTGATTGTTTCAGCCTAACAGACTCGCTTCGATCTAAGTATTCGATTCAGATTGCAGCAGCTCTAGATTATCTGGCGGAGATTGAGCAGATTCGCGGGAATTTTACAACAGCCTTGGCCCACCAGAAAGAAGCAATTGATCTGACAGAAAACAAAATAGCAGAGCCATCAATATTTGCCTTCTATATTGGATTAGGCATGACCTATTATCAGCTGAGAGATTATCAACAGGCAGAGGCGATCCTTTTGAAAGCTAAAAAAGCTATGGAATCTCTTAGTTTTCCTTGGAAGGAGACTCAGTTGGAAGTCTATCTAGGATTGATTAGTTGTGAAAAAGGAGACTATCAGCCAGTCTTGGACTTGTTGAAAAAGAAAGAAGAATTGATTAGCCGATATGGCAATCCGCGAGACAAGGGTTTGATTTACTACCTGATGGCAGTGCTTAAATATCAACTTCTGCTAGGAGATTTGAAAGAAAGTGGTTTTGAAGAGTTACTGACTCGGGATTTTGATTATTACTATGATACGGCTAAAAGCCATCTTAATTTTTATCGGGACCGCCATCAGTTGAAAGAACTGGAAAACTTGCGCTTGAGACTGTCTCAATAATCAAATGTAAAATAAAAGGGGATGAAAATGAATTTCATCCTCTCTTTTTATTTTGATAAAAAGATTAATCATGTATTTGAGCCCAGACCTGAGTTAGATAAAAAATAAAGCTGGCAGCTAGGTTGGCTGTATGGTTGTCAATATCGTGGGGTGGAGAAACTTCTACCACATCAAAACCAATTAGTTTTCCTGAAGCAGCGATATGCTGGAAGACCAGAACGGCTAAATTTGGATCCACGCCCAGCGACTGAATAGCACTGACACCAGGAGCAGCACCAGCAGCAAAGCAGTCAATGTCAATGGTCAAATAGACTTGTTCCTTGTCTGCAAGAAAGGCATCAACAACCTTACAGACTTCCTTGTGGCCCATTTGGTAGATATCTAGTCCAGTCAGGAACTGGATGGCTTTAGACTTGGCTACAAAATCAAAGAGAAAGAGGTTATTATTGTGTTCTTGGATACCTAAAATGAGATAGTTAAAGACTTGTTTTTGAGCCAAAGTTTCGTCAAACATCTGGCGAAATCCAGTACCAGAATTGGGACCAGTCTGGTCATAGGGACGAAGATCAAAATGGGCATCCATATTGATGACGGCTAATTCTTGCTCGGGTTTTAGTGAAGACTTGAGTCCAAGATAGTTTCCGTAGGCCGTTTCGTGTCCACCTCCCAGTACGATGGGGCGAAGATTGAGCTCCCGCAGGCGCTTGACAGCTTTCGCTAGACTGCTTTGGAGTTGTTCCAGAGACCTATTGGGACCATCAATATCACCGACATCAAAGACACGGACGTTTCGACCTAGATGCCAAGGCAGTTTGGCCAATTGAGTACGGATAGATTGTGGTCCTTCAACTGCCCCAACCCGACCGTGGTTGATATAGACTCCTTTGTCGCTCTTGAAACCAATTAAGGCAAAGTTGACTCCCTCAAAAGGTTTTAAGTTTGGGTCATTTAAATTCAAGAATTCGATAACCATACCCCATTTGGCAGCGTATAAATTATCCTCGACCCCCCGTTGATAATAACTGTTATCTAATTGATAATAATCTTCTAACATAATCTTTTCCTTTTCCATAACGATATTGCGATTTTATTATAAGAGTTTCCGCTAAGCCTGTCAATGACTTTCTGCGGGGAAAGAAGCTTAGTGGAGAGGGAATTGTTTACAAGAAAGCCACTATAATGGCGAGAATCAATGCAGTCCATGTAGCGTAGCGTATCTTAGCGTTAGACCGGTAGCCCTCTCTAACCTTTGGCCTTTTCGAAAAGAGATAAGCAATATAGGCTGCAATTGAAAGAAAATAAGCATATGGGGTCCATCCAGAGCTAAGGATTCGGCCATTTTCAACCGTTGGTACAAGTAGAATTAAAGCTGTAAGCATGCACCAAACAGGTAAAAGGGTGCTCTCTTTGCTATTGCAAATATGGAGCATTAGTTGTGCTAAAAAGCCGACTGAATAAAGGATAAAAACAGCGATACATATATAAAAAAATACAATGAGAAAGCTATCGTCCTGTTTAACAATAGGCTTGCCTATTAGGAGATTTAAAAAAGTAAATAAAATGGTTTTTAACATATGCCAAATCAGGTAGGCCATTGCTGGTAAAATGATTAAGACAAGTGGATGTAGAATTGCAAAATAGTCTACTTTAGAGGCTTTTTTCATTGTTACTTTTCTCCTTAATCAAACTCTTTCTAGCTTCTAAGATTGCTCTTGAAATGTTCATTTTGTATTTGGCCTTGCTTAATGGCACTAGCGACTTTATTATAAGAGTTTCTACTAAGGCTGTCAATGACTTTTAGTTGAAAAAAGAAAGCCCAGCTGAACAAGCACGGGCTTCTTTGATTCGCTTTTCTTACTCAAAAAAATCCAAATTTGATAAGGTGAGCCACTGCTGATAGAACCGAAGTCTGTCAAAAGAGCTTAAGACCTTCAACTTCAAAAGTCAATTTCAAAGAGTATCAGATTTAGAATTGAATGCTTAGATCCACAGCTTTTTCAACTGCTGCTAGGAATTCATCACTTTCAATCAGCTCAGAGGCCTTGTTGAGCTCTTCATAGATTTCGATATCTTTATCAAATTCGATAAAGCGGACATGCTGACGGAAGAGGTCGTAGGCTGGTTTGGTTCCCTTACCAAGTTCATGGTTTTCTGGTTTCAGATCCAGAGCTTGGCAGGCTGCCATGATTTCTGTTGCCACAATACGGCGAGAATTCTTGAGAATCTCAGCTGCCTTGCGTGCTGCAGTAGTTCCCATGCTGACAAAGTCTTCTTGGTTTTCACAAGATGGGATAGAGTCTACGCTGGCTGGATGAGACAGAACCTTGTTTTCAGATGCAAGCGAAGCACAAGCATATTGGGTAATCATAAAGCCAGAGTTGAGTCCTGGGTGTTTGACCAAGAAGGATGGTAGCTTGCTCAGTTGGCTGTTAACTAGACGTTCTACACGGCGCTCGGATACATTTCCGATTTCAGAAATAGCGATACCGAGGAAGTCGAATGGCTGAGCCATTGGTTCACCGTGGAAGTTACCGCCTGAGATAACATGGCCTTCTTTGGTGATGATAGGGTTGTCTGTAACGGAGTTGATTTCAATCTCAACTTTGGTTTTGACATAAGCGATAGAGTCCTTGCTAGCGCCATGAATCTGCGGGATACAACGCAGTGTGTATGGGTCTTGAACACGTTGTTGAGTAGCTACGGTCGTATTGCCACTGCCCTCTAGAAGGTTGCGGATATTCCGGGCTGTAGCTAGCTGACCGCTCTGAGGTCGAATGGTATGTAAGTCTTCTTCAAATGGACTAGTAATACCATTGTGGACTTCCATAGAAAGAGCACCAGCCACATCTGATAATTTAAGCAATTGGATGGCATCGTAGGTAGCAAGAGCACCGATACCTGTTAGGACAGTCGTACCGTTAATTAGCGCCAGACCTTCTTTGGCAGCTAGAGCAATTTTTTCAATCCCAGCCTTGTCCAAAGCTTCTTGGCCAGAGAGCAATTGGCCTTGATAGTATGCGTGGCCCAGTCCTAGCATAGGAAGAACCATGTGAGCCAACGGAGCTAAGTCACCAGAAGCGCCCAAAGAGCCTTTTTCTGGAATGAATGGAACGACGCCTTTATTGAGCAGTTCCAGAAGCTTTTCGACAGTGGATAGGCGAATACCAGAGTAGCCTTTTACCAGAGAATTAATCCGGATTAACATGATAGCACGGACTGCGTCTTCTGGTAGGGGATCACCAAAGCCTGAAGCGTGGGTACGGATCAGATTTTCCTGTAGTTGAGTCGTATCTTCTGGTGAGATACTAACGTTACAAAGAGAGCCAAATCCAGTTGTAACACCATAGACGACCCGTTTTTCGCGGACAATGTCATCTACGATTTTGCGGGAAGCTTCTACAGCTTTCTTAGCTTCTTGGTCAATTTCACAGATAGCTCCATGACGAGCTACTGCGATGACATCTTCTAAAGTAAGGTGTTCGCCATCCAAATTGATTACATGTGTCATACGATTTATTCTCCTTTTATTCAAGAACTTTATTTTTACAAATCAGTACAATATAGATATAGTATACTGCACTTGCGATAAGGACACCGATGAGGCCGTAGACATAGTTCATTGGGTTTTCACCCCAAATCATGACAAGGCTGACTAGAACCGCCAAAATTGGAATTACTGGACCAAATGGAACTCGGAAGACTACTTTCTTGTCTGGATATTTCTTTCTTAATACTAGTACAGCTAGAGCAGTTGGGATGTATTGGAAGAAACGGAAGACTACGCTGAGAGCTGCTAATACTTCAAATGTTCCTGTAAAGAGCAATGCGATAGCTAAAACTCCTGAGATGATGATAGCAAAGATAGGTGCGTTTTTAGAATTGGTTTCAGCAATTTTTTTAGGCAACATACCTTCATTGGCAATAGCTGCTCCAAAACGCGGTACCATGATAGATTCACCGATGTTGAGTCCGGCAATAGAAATAAGGGCTCCAATAGAAACGATCCATGCCCCAGCAGGGCCAATCATTTCAACAAAAGCGTCTTGCACAGAAGCATCTGTTTGTAGGATACGGCTACCTAGCATAGCAATGGTTCCTGCGATAATCAGCATATAGAGAACAGAAACAATACTGATAGATCCTAGAATGGCACGAGGGACATTCTTTTCTGGATCTCGCATTTCACCAGCAACGATAGACATAGTTTCAAAGCCGATAAAACCATAGAAGATATAAATAGCTGTACTTGAGATAGCCTTCATGATATCTGCGCCAGGTTCTAGCTGAAGGAAGGGAGTGAAGTTTCCTTTGTCGATTCCGCCTTTGATAAAGAAGATGGCACATGCTGCAAATGCAATGATTGGAATCAGCTTAGCTACGGTTGCAGCCAGTGTGAAAAACTTAGAGGTCTTTAAACCAGCAATATTCATCAAGCTGAGCAAGACAATTAAAGTGATACTAAGGACCAGTTCGTAAGGGGTAAAAGTTGGGAAGGTAATGACAAAAAGTCTTGCAAATCCTGCAGCCATAGCAGACCAAGCAATGATGGTAACCGCCCAACCCAGAAAGCCTACGTTAAATCCGACAAAGTTACCAAATGCTTCCTTGGCGTATTGGAAGGCTCCACCATTTTTATTGAAATAACCTGCAGTTTCTGCCAGGCAGACTGCTAGCAGAATAACGAGGAGGGCAGTCCCTAACATGACAGCTAGAGAAGCGGGTCCAAGCCCTTTGTAAATTTTTTGAGGTAGGAGGAAGATACCAGAGCCGATAACGGCATTAATACCATAAAGAGTTGCACCGGCAAAGCTGAATTTCGCTTTTTCCTGCTCTTGTGTGTTGAGTTTGTTTGCATCCATAATAATGTTTCTCCTTTAGAGATATGAGGATCCCTTCCAAGTAAAGATAGGGTGGTGGCAGACCAATCTTGGAGCATCACTGTATCTTTACTTAGCGGGGATGTGGTTCAAACCAGCCCAAATGGCAAGAGGAGAGCCTTTAGATTGGTTACATGAAAACATTATATGCAGCTCAGTTTCCTGAGTCTCTTTTTCCACTATCAGAAGATTTCCTTCCTCTATATCAAGTGGTGGAAAGTTATCTCCAATCACTGTTAGATTTGTCAAAGCATAGATAAATTGAATTTCGTCATCTCGGCTAAGCTCTTGCTTATTGGAGACGGCAATCATCTGTCCCTGATAGTGGTCGCTGTAGATTAAGTTAAAGTCGGTACAAGTCCCGCGACTTGTGATAGAATCACTCCCTTCGAAGAAATAGGGGGTAAAGGGAGCTAGAACCGTTTCCTCTTGTCGACTAGCATTGAGCAGGCGCAGAGGATGGTCTAGGCTCATAAGAATACGGTGAAAGCCACTCAAGTCAGAAAACACACTTTCAGCTGCTTCCACAGTTGCTGTTGAGAGTCGATAGTCAAATTCCCGCCGGCCATAGTGGCCGGTGGACGGGGAAAGATAAAGTTGTTTTGTCTTTCCCCCCGACCAATCGGAAACTTGAAAATCGTTTGATTTTAGAAGAGTTATATTTGTCATTTTTGGTATTTATTAGAACAAACCGCTGATATTTCCGTCCTTATCGACATCAATCTTTTCGCTTGCTGGTACCTTAGGCAGCCCTGGCATGGTCATGATCGCACCAGTCAGAGCAACAATAAAGCCTGCACCAGCAGAAACTTTGAGCTGGCTGATAGTCACAACAAAGTCTTTAGGAGCCCCTAGCTTTTTAGCATCGTCTGAGAAGGAGTACTGAGTCTTGGCCATACAGATAGGATAGTTGGAGAAGCCCAGCTCTTCCAGTTGTTTGAGCTCGCGCATAGCGGCAGGAGTCAGGCGAACGCCCTTGCCTCCATAGACCTTGGTAACGATCTTGTTCAGCTTGGTTTCAATGGAGTCTTCTTCATTATATACAAATTGGAAGTGATTGTCTCCTTCGGCCAATTCAACAACTTTTTCAGCCAATTCTTTACCGCCGGCTCCGCCATTTGCCCAAACGTCGGAAATCACTACGTCAACTCCCTGTTTTTGGCAGGCATCATAAACTGCTTGCAATTCTGCTTCGGTATCCAGTGGGAATTTATTGATAGCAACGACTGCTGGCAATCCATAAACATCTTGAATGTTTTCCAGATGTTTTTCCAAGTTTGGCAGACCATCTACAACGGCTTGGACATTTTCTTCAGCTAGGTCGCTCTTAGCCACACCACCGTGCATCTTGAGAGCGCGGATGGTAGCAACCAGAACTACAGCCGATGGACGAAGACCAGATGTACGACACTTGATATCGATGAATTTTTCAGCACCCAGGTCAGCACCGAAACCAGCTTCTGTGACAGCATAGTCGCCATATTTGAGAGCCAGCTTGGTAGCTAGGACACTGTTACAGCCGTGGGCGATGTTGGCGAAAGGTCCGCCGTGAATCAAGGCTGGTGTGTGTTCCAGAGTTTGAACCAAGTTTGGATGGATAGCGTCTTTGAGCACAGCAGCCATGGCGCCACCAGCTTTCAAGTCCTTGGCAGTTATTGGCTTACCTTCAAAGCTGTAGCCAATGATGATTTTTTCCAAACGGTTCTTGAGGTCAGTGATATTTTCTGACAGACAGAGAATAGCCATAACCTCAGAAGCAACTGTGATGTCAAATCCATCTTCACGTGGAACACCATTGACCTTGCCTTGCAAGCCATCCACGATGTGGCGTAGTTGCCGGTCATTCATATCCACTGCCCGCTTCCAAGTGATGCGGCGAGAGTCAATGCCTAAGGCATTGCCATGGTGGATGTGGTTGTCAATGAGGGCCGCCAGCAGGTTGTTGGCAACACCGATGGCATGAAAGTCACCAGTGAAGTGGAGGTTGATATCCTCCATCGGCACAACTTGAGCGTGCCCACCGCCAGCAGCTCCACCCTTGATACCAAAGACAGGTCCGAGTGAAGGCTCCCGCAGAGCGATAACGGCTTTTTTACCGATAGCAGCCAGAGCATCGACCAATCCGACAGAAGTCGTGGTCTTGCCTTCTCCAGCTGGTGTCGGAGAAATAGCTGTCACGAGAATCAGCTTGCCGTCTGGCTTGTCTTTTAAGGCTTCCAGTTGGCCGGCACTGATTTTTGCCTTGTAATTTCCATAAAGAGACAAGGCGTCTTCAGCAATTCCTAGCTTTTCTGCCACCTCTTTGATGGGCTTCATTTGAACCGAATTCGCAATTTCAATATCTGATAAAACCATATTGTTACCTCTTGAGAAGAGGAAGCCCATTCATAGGAAAGAGTGGACTTCTCTTCCGTTTATCTATTAGACGACTTTCAAAATTTCTTGATAAATTTCATCTGCTAGAGCGCAGCCTTTTTGTAGGAGCTCTTCACCCTTGCTGCGGTAATCTGCGACGAATGCTTCGTCCTTGACACCTGATAGGTTGATGAGGACATTGAGCCAAGCCCCTTGCAAACCAGCCTTAAGGTTGAGAGCTGCGACTCCCAGGTCGCTGGCAGCATTGGTATTGGACTTGCCGACGGCCTTTTGAGTTGTTTGCAGGGCAGCCAAGATGTCTTCCATCATGCCATAAGGTGACTTGGTCGCTTCCTTGAGGGCTTGCTGCATCGCTTCTCGACGGGCAGCCTTGTCTTCCTCTGTTTCCTTAGGCATATCAAAGACGGCGGAGACTAGATTGAAGGCTTCAGTGTCCTTGTCAATAGCTGCGAGCAGCCTTTCTTGGAGTCGAGTACTTTCTGCGTGCACTTGAGCAATTTCTGCTTCAAATTCTGCGTATTTTTTCTTACCAAGGGTTAATTTGCAGACCATCTTAGTCAGGGAAATACCGTTCGCTGCGGAAAGAGCAGCAGCAGAGCCACCTCCTGGTGCAGGAGCATCTGAGCCTAGGACCTGGGCAAATTCTGTCAAACTTAAATCTACTAATTTCATAGGTTTCTGTCCTCCTAGCCCAGCAAATGGTTTTCCAGAACTTGCTTGCCGTAGTCAAAGTCTTCGATTTGCAGATAGTATTCTGCTGCGTCAATCAAAGCCTTGGCTGGAGCCAAACCGATGACTTCTGAGCCGAGGATTCCAACTCCGTAGCGCTTGGCTTCAAAGCGAACAGTTTCAAAGACACGATAGAGTGGGAATTTTTCCAGATTGACCATGTTGATAGAAACCTGAGCAATGTTGCGGTCTTCCAGCATAACGCCGATCGCTTTACAGTACTTGTAACCACCGCTTGATCCACGGATGATTTTGGCAATATTGTTGGCAATTTCTAGATTGTCTGTATCCAAGTTGATGTTGTAGGCGATGAGTGGCATTCTAGCTCCGACAGCAGTGACACCAGCAGTTGGGTGAATCTTTCTTTCACCGTAGTCAGGCGCCCAGTCAGGTTCCAAGAGTTTTTCAGGCATGCCTTCAAACTGTCCTTTACGAACCTTGGCCAAGTTCTTACGCTCTGGACGAGTCGCTGCATCTTCATAGAGGAAGATAGGAATACCGAGCTCACGGTTGATCCGCTCAGATACGGTCTTCGCAATTTCTACGCATTCCTCACTTGTGATGTCCTTGATAGGTACAAAAGGCAGGACATCAGTTGCGCCCATACGAGGGTGTTCACCTTGGTGCTTGGTCAAGTCAATATTTTCAGAAGCGTATTTGACCAAACGGAAAGCAACTTCCTGAATGTTTTGATCGTCACCGACCAGGGTAAAGACGCTGCGGTTGTGGCTGGCATCAGAAGAGTGGTCCAAAAGTGTTACGCCTGGCACGCTCTTAGCTACTTCCACTAGACCGTCAATGACCGCTTGGTTGCGGCCTTCAGAAAAGTTAGGAATACATTCAACAATTTTTGCCATAAGATATTACCTCGTGTTATATGTTATTAAAATTTACAAAGTAGATAAAGTGGAACTTCCGTCTGAGCTAGGTGTGAGGCCTAGCTCAGTTTAGAAGTTGGGGGACAAGTTTTTCCTATTCGAACAATTTCTTAACAGATTCTTTGACCAAATCTTCGTCAGTTAAGTATGGAATAGTGATGTGGTCAGTTCCTTGGTGGAGACGGTTGTATTCGATAGCTGTCTCAATAGCATGCTCATTACGTGCCCAGTTACGACGAGCAACTCCTCCGATTGTATCCCAAGCGATAGCAGATTTGATGATTTCATCAATGTGTTCGCTGCCGTCTAGAACCAAGCCAAAACCACCGTTGATTGCTTTCCCGATACCAGTTCCGCCACCGTTGTGGAGAGCTACCAGACTCATACCACGAGCTGCATTACCAGCGTAACATTGCACGGCCATGTCGCAAGTAACATTAGAACCGTCCTTTATATTAGAAGTTTCACGGAATGGAGAGTCAGTACCAGATACGTCGTGGTGGTCACGGCCGATCATGACAGGACCAATCTTGCCTTCGCGTACTAATTCATTGAACTTGAGGGCGATATTGACGCGTCCCATACAGTCTTGGTAGAGAATCCGAGCCTGAGTTCCAACAACCAACTGGTTCTTCTCAGCATCACGGATCCAGTTATAGTTATCGCGGTCTTGGTAGCGACGGTTAGGGTCAATCACTTCCATAGCTGCATGGTCAGTAGCGACTAGATCTTCGTGTTTACCGCTCAGACATACCCAACGGAAAGGACCATAACCATAGTCAAAGAGCATTGGCCCCATGATATCTTCTACATAAGAAGGCCAGATGAAGCCGTCTTTGTCGTCAAAGCCATTCTTAGAAATTTCCTTGATGCCAGAGTCATAGACTGCCTTCATAAAGGCATTACCGTAGTCAAAGAAGTAGGTGCCGTTGTTAGTCAAGGTCTTGATTGCCTTGAAGTGACGTTCCAAGGTTTGGTCAACCAACTTAACAAAGGTTTCCTTGTCTTCAGCTAGGAGGCGAGTCCGTTCTTCAAAGCTGATACCAGCCGGACAGTAGCCGCCGTCATAGACATTGTGGCAAGAGGTTTGGTCAGATAGTAGATCGACATGGATATTGTTCTCGTTGACATATTCTAAGAGATCTACGATGTTACCATGATAGGCGATAGAAGTTGATTCACCAGCTTCTAGAGCTTTTTGAGCCAAGTCAATTGCTTCTTTCGGACTTTCAGCTAATTGGCTAATCCAGCCTTGGGAGTGGCGAGTTTCAATCCGAGATTGGTCTACTTCAGCTACGATTGCCACAGCTTTAGCAATTTCGGCCGCTTTCCCTTGAGCTCCACTCATGCCACCCAGACCAGAAGAGATAAAGAGTTTACCAGTTAGGTCACCGTCATCAGCTACACCCAGTTTCAAGCGCCCAGCATTGAGAAGGGTGTTGAAAGTACCATGGACGATACCTTGAGGACCGATGTACATCCAGCCACCGGCTGTCATTTGACCGTAGTTGGTGACACCCATTTCTTCGGCAATTTCCCAGTCTTTCATATTGTCGTATTCACCGACTAAGAGACCATTGGTGATGATAACGCGAGGAGCTTCTGGTTTAGATTTGAAGAGGCCAACAGGGTGACCAGATTCCACGACCAAAGTTTGATGGTCGGTCATCACTTCCAGATATTTTTTAATCAAATTATACTGCATCCAGTTAGCGCAGACAGATCCAGTTTCCCCGTAAGTAACCAATTCATAAGGATAGAGGGCGATTTCAAAGCTCAGGTTGTTGTCAATCATGACCTGCATAGCCTTAGCTGCGGTACAGTTTCCTTTATATTCATCAATTGGTTTACCATAGATGCGTTCTTTTGGACGCCAGCGGTAGCCATAAATCCGTCCGCGAGTTTTCAATTCTTCCAAGAATTCTGGAATCACTTCTTCGTGGAATTTTTTTGGAATATAGCGAAGGGCATTTTTTAGAGCGATTTCTGTTTGTGCCTGAGTGAGACGGAAGCCCCGGTCAGGCGCACGGCGGATGCCTTCTTGGAAAACCGTTTTTTCAGGTAATACATCGTCTAATTTGACGGTCATTGCTGCTGCAATTTCATTTTCACTAAAGTATGACATGAAGATTCCTCCTTATTAAGTCAAGTATAAAATATGTTTCGACCTTATTTTATAAGACCCCCGTCCATAAAAAGTCAAGAAAAAAACATAAAATAGAAAAAAAGAGAATTTCCTATTTTTTAAAAGCTTTTGACTATAATTTGACGATAGTGTATTATGATGAAAAGCAAGTAAAAATGTTAGAAATATAATGGAGGAAGAATCATGACGGCTGATTTACTATTAACTCACTTTAATCAAGTCTTTTGTCCTAATGATCTCGGTCACCCCCTTTTTGGAGCGGAGATGAAGGAAGCTCAGGTCTTGGAAGACGGCTACATTGCAGTCAAAGACGGCAAAATTCTAGCCCTTGGTAGCGGAGAACCAGATGCTGGTCTGATTGGACCAGATACTAAGATTCAGTCTTATGAGGGTAAGATTGCTACGCCCGGCTTAATCGACTGTCACACTCACTTAGTTTACGGCGGTAGCCGGGAGCATGAATTTGCTAAGAAATTAGCCGGTGTCCCTTATCTGGAAATTCTTGCTCAAGGTGGCGGTATTCTTAGCACAGTTCGGGCGACAAGGGAAGCTTCTTTTGAAAATCTGTACGATAAATCTAAGAAGTTATTGGACTATATGTTGCTTCATGGAGTGACAACGGTTGAGGCCAAGAGTGGCTATGGTTTGGACTGGGAAACAGAGAAGCGCCAACTAGATGTCGTTGGGGCTCTGGACCGTGACCATGATATTGATTTAGTTTCGACCTTTATGGCTGCCCATGCCGTTCCACCAGAATATAAGGGACGTTCTCAGGAGTATTTAGAGCTCATCGTCGAGGAAATGTTGCCTCGGGTAAAAGAAGAGAATCTAGCTGAGTTCTGTGATATTTTCTGTGAAAAAGGCGTCTTTACAGCTGACGAGTCACGCTACCTGCTTTCTAAAGCTAAGGAGATGGGCTTCAAGCTCCGTATCCATGCTGATGAAATCGAGTCTATTGGTGGAGTAAATGTAGCGGCTGAACTAGGAGCAACCAGTGCAGAACATTTGATGATGGCGACAGACGAAGGTATTCGCAAGATGGCAGAAGCCAAGGTTATCGGGAATCTCCTACCAGCAACTACCTTCAGTCTGATGGAAGATACCTATGCACCAGCCCGCAAGATGCTGGAAGCTGGTATGGCCATCACTCTGACTACCGACAGCAATCCAGGCTCCTGCCCAACAGCTAACCTGCAGTTCGTCATGCAACTGGGTTGCTTTATGATGCGTCTGACGCCAGTGGAAGTTCTCAACGCTGTAACCATCAATGCGGCCTACTCAGTTAACCGTCAAGATAAGATTGGTAGCTTTGATACTGGCAAGCAGGCGGACATTACCATCCTAGATGCTAAGAATATTGACTATCCACTTTATTTCTTTGCGACTAACCTGACCCATCAGGTCTACAAGGCAGGAAAACTAGTTGTCGATCAAGGAAGAATTGTTTAAGCCTTCTAAAAACGAATCGTATTTTTCAGACTCTCTCTGGTGACAGGGAGAGTTTTCTTTTGTAGCGTGTCAGATCTTAATAAGCTTTGCTTCGTAAGTGAGAAAAGAAATAAACTAAGGCTCAGTTCTATCAAAGGTTTCAGACTCTCTTTTTTTCAAAATTAGACATAAAAAGACCACTCAGTTTGAGTGGTCGTGATGATTATAAGTTTTTTACTGCTGCAATCGCCGCATCATAGTCAGGTTCAGTGTTGATATTGTCGACATATTCGGCATAGGTCACAGTGTTGTTCTCATCCAGAACGAGAACTGCACGGGCCAAAAGGTGCCATTCATTGATGAGGACAGCGTAGTCGCGACCGAAAGAATGGTCGAAGTAGTCAGATAGCATAACAGCATTCTCAATACCTTCAGCAGCGCACCACTTGCCTTGTGCAAAAGGCAAATCAACTGAAATTGTGATAACAACAGTGTTGTCCAAGTCAGAGAGTTCTTGGTTGAAGCGGCGAGTCTGAGTTGAGCAGACACCAGTATCGATAGATGGGATGATGCTCAGGACTTTCTTTTTGCCAGCAAAGTCAGCCAGAGTTTTCTTTGATAGATCCGTTGCTGTCAGGCTAAAATCATGGGCTGTGTCGCCTACTTGCAGTTGTTTTCCAGTAAAGGTTACAGGATTTCCAAGAAAAGTTGTCATAAAAGTCTCCATTCATGTTTGATAGCTTCATTGTACTCCGAAAAAGTATTTTTTTCGAATAATTTGACTGGAAATTTGAGAGCGCCTACATCAGCCCAATTTTTTCTTTGCATAAAAAGGTTAGGATTGCTTCCTAACCTTTTGTTATTATTTGGCCAATCCTTCAGAAATTTTATCCAGATTGTATTTCATCATGCTGTAGTAGCTGTCTCCATCTTCGCCTTTTTCAGCGATTGAGTCGGTGAAGATTTTAGCGTAGATTGGGATGTTAGTGTCTTTAGAAACGGTCTTCATCGGACGGTCGTCTACACTTGATTCGACAAAGAGAGATGGGACTTTGGTCTTGCGCAGTTTTTCAACCAAGCTTTTAATTTGGTCTGGAGTCCCTTCTTCTTCAGTGTTGATTTCCCAGATGTAGGCTGATGGCACATTGTAGGCCTTAGAGAAGTATTTGAAGCAGCCTTCACTTGTCACAATCATTTTCTTTTCTTCTGGGATGTTGTTGAATTTCTCTTTGGCTTCCTTATCCAAAGCAGTTAGCTTCTCTACATAAGCTTTGAGATTTTTCTCGTAAGTAGCCTTATTGTTAGGGTCTTTTTCAATCAAACGTTTGGCAATATTTTGCGCATAGATGATACCATTTTCCAAGTTTAGCCAAGCATGAGGATCTTCTTTTCCTTTTTCATTTTGGCCTTCTAGGTAAATGACCTCAACACCATCGCTGACAGCATAGTAGTCCTTGTTTTCTTTCTTCTGGGCATTTTCTACTAATTTAGTGAACCAAGCATTACCACCTGTTTCAAGGTTGATACCGTTGTAGAAAATGAGGTCAGCCTTAGAAGTCTTTTTGACATCTTCGGGCAGAGGCTCATATTCATGCGGATCTTGACCGACAGGGACAATACTGTGCAGATTGATTTTATCGCCAGCGATATTTTTTGTGATATCTGCGATAATTGAATTGGTTGCAACGACATTTAGCTTGGAAGAGCTAGAGTCAGAACTGCTTTTTTGACTAGAGCAGGCCGCTAGCCCTACAATAGCCACTAAAAGCAAAACTAAATAACGACATTTTTTCATCAGAAAAAATCCTCCATAAATTAATTTTATTTACTTTTTCTTTTTAAATACCGCTGTTTAGGAGCGATAAAAAAGGAAACCAAAAAGATCAGAGCAGAGGTTAGCACAATGCTGGAGCCAGCTGCAACATTAAAACTATAACCGATGAAGAGGCCTAAAACAGATGCACCAGCCCCCAAGGTAGATGACAATAAAATCATGGTCTTGAGACTCTTGGCATAGAGATAGGCTGTCGCAGCTGGTGTAATCAGCATGGCCACAATCAGAATCGTTCCGACACTTTGCATAGCTGTGACAGAAACCAAAGTCAAGAGAATCATCAGCAAATAGTGGTAAAAATTAACCTTCATTCCCATAGCTTGGGCCAAAAGCGGGTCAAAGGACGTCAGCAAAAGTTGCTTGAAGAAAATACTAATGACCAGCAGCACCAAAATACCCACGCCAATACTAATCCACATATCAAGGTCTTGTACCGCCAAGATATTCCCAAAGAGAATATGGAAGAGGTCGGTAGAACTTTTAGCTACTCCAATCAAAATGACTCCCAAAGCCAGGAAAGAAGAAAATGTGATCCCGATGGCAGTATCACTCTTAATAATGGAGTTCCCTTTAATATAAGTAATAATAACGGAAGCCAGCAGACCAAAGGTGATGGCTCCAATGAAAAAGTTAATTCCTAGAATATAGGATAGGGCCACACCTGGCAAGACCGCATGTGAGATAGCGTCCCCCATAAGTGACATGCCCCGCAGAATGATAAAGCAGCCAACGGCACCGGCCACCACTCCAATCACAATGGCTGTAATCAAAGCATTTTGCAGGAAATGAAAGTCATGTAAGCCTTGAATAAATTCCTGAATCATCCTAGGCACCTCCATTCATAAAGAGCTGAGAGCCGTAGGTCTGCTGCATATTTTCTTTGGTGAAGGTACTCTCGGTTGATCCGAAAGCGACGACTTTTTTGTTAAGTAGCAAGACCTGATCAAAATAAGCGACCACCTTGCTCAAGTCATGGTGGACAATCAAAATCGTCTTCCCGTCTTTTCTTAGCTGACGGAGTGTTTTCATAATAATCTCTTCGCTGACCGAGTCAATCCCAACAAAAGGCTCATCAAGGAAAATATAATCCGCTTCTTGGACTAGGCAGCGCGCAATCAAGACCCGTTGGAATTGACCGCCAGACAGTTGACTGATTTGACGTTCAGCAAAATCCTCTAAACCAACGATTTTTAGAGCCTGGTTGACCTTGTCCCAGTCAGAAGTCTTTAATCTTTGGAAAAGCTTTATCTTAGGATAAAGCCCAAGAGAAACACACTCTTTTACCTTGATAGGAAAGTTATAGTCAATATTGATTTTTTGTTCTACATAGGCAATTCGTTTTAGTTCTTTGTCTAAGGGCTGACCATCCAGTAAAGCTTGGCCTTGGTGGTCGACGATTCCCAATAAACCTTTAATAAGGGTGGATTTTCCAGCTCCGTTTGGGCCGATAATCCCTGTAATAGTAGGGCCTTTTATAGTTACGTTTGCCTTATCTAATGCCAGCTGGCCCTGATAGCTGACACTTAGGTTTTGTATCTCAATCATGTATATCACCCCCCACTGTATTAATATACCTTAACATAAAAATTAAGTCAAGTTAATTTTGCAAAATATGGGAAATAGTTAACAAAGATTTGAAAATCAAAGCTATTTTTGATAAGGTTATATCAAAAGTATGAAAGTGAGAAAAAAATGACACGACTGCAAGATGATTTTTATGATGCAATAAATGGCGAATGGGCCAAGACAGCTGTTATTCCCGACGATAAACCAGTTACAGGTGGCTTTATGGACTTGGCTGAGGAAATTGAAGATCTCATGCTCTCTACGACTGACAAATGGTTGGCTGGCGATGGAGTACCAGAAGATGCTATTCTGCAGAACTTCGTTGCTTACCATCGCCTAGCAGCGGATTATGACAAGCGGGAAGCAGCAGGAACTGAGCCTGCGCGTGCTTATATTGATGAGATTCGCAACCTAGCGTCTTTTGAAGAATATGCTTCTAAGATTGCTGATTTTGAGCTGGCTGGCAAGCCGACTTATTTCCCCTTTGGTGTAGCGCCTGACTTTATGGATGCCCGTATTAATGTCCTTTGGGCTGACGGACCGGGAACGATTTTGCCAGATACGACCTACTACGCGGAAGACCATCCTCAGAAGGCAGAGTTGCTTGCAAAATGGCGCAAGGCCCAGGAAGATTTACTAGCAAAATTTGATTTTACTGAAGAGGAAATCAAGGATCTTTTAGACAAGGTTTTGGACTTGGATGCTGTTTTTGCCCAGTATGTTCTCTCTAACGAGGAGAGCTCTGAGTATGCTAAGCTCTACCATCCTTATAAGTGGAACGATTTCAAGGCCTTTGTGCCGGAATTGCCTTTGGCAGATATCTTCACCAAGTTAATCGGTCAAGAACCCGACCAAGTCATTGTGCCTGAGGAACGCTTCTGGAAAGCAGCCAAGGATATCTATACAGCCGCAAACTGGGATAAACTCCACGCTTTACTGATTCTCTCTGCGGTTCGCAATACAACCCCATATCTAACGGATGACATCCGTGTCTTAGCAGGTGCTTATCAACGTGCTCTATCGGGAACTCCCCAAGCCCAGGACAAGAAAAAAGCTGCTTATTACCTAGCTCAGGGACCTTTTAATCAAGCAATCGGTCTTTGGTATGCGGGTCAAAAGTTCTCTCCAGAAGCCAAGGCTGATGTAGAGCAGAAAGTAGCGACCATGATTGAAGTTTACAAAAACCGCCTAGCTCAGAATGACTGGTTAACACCAGAAACTCGTGACAAAGCCATTGTCAAACTTAATGTCATCAAGCCTTATATTGGTTATCCAGACGAGCTCCCTGAGCGTTATTCTCGCAAGATCGTGGATGAAAAGCTGACGCTCTTTGAAAATGCTCAGAAGCTGAGCCAGATTGATATTGCGTACAGCTGGAGCAAGTGGAATCAACCGGTGGATTACAAGGAATGGGGCATGCCAGCCCACATGGTCAATGCCTACTATAATCCGCAGAAAAACCTGATTGTCTTTCCAGCGGCGATCCTGCAGGCGCCTTTCTATGACCTGCACCAATCCTCATCAGCCAATTACGGTGGTATCGGAGCGGTCATCGCCCATGAGATTTCTCATGCTTTTGATACCAATGGCGCTTCCTTTGATGAAAATGGTAGCCTTAACAACTGGTGGACGGAGCATGACTACCAAGCCTTTACCGAGCGGACTCAAAAGGTCATTGACCAGTTTGAAGGACAGGATTCCTATGGTGCTAAGGTCAATGGAAAGTTGACCGTTTCAGAAAACGTGGCAGATTTGGGCGGTATTGCAGCAGCCCTAGAAGCAGCCAAGAAAGAAGCGGATTTCTCTGCTGAGGAATTCTTCACCAACTTTGCTCGTATCTGGCGGATGAAAGGTCGGGAGGAATATATGAAGCTCTTGGCAAGCGTCGATGTCCATGCGCCGGCCAAGCTTCGGACCAATGTGCAGTTGCCTAACTTTGACGATTTCTTTACAACCTTTGATGTCCAAAAAGGAGATGGCATGTGGCGGAGCACTGAAGATCGTGTGATTATTTGGTAACAAACAAGTCATAAGACGACATAATAACCTGACTAAAGGAGCTTCAGATAAAGTTCTTTGGTCAGGTTTTTATTTGTAGCTACAGAGATAAATTTTGATGATCAAATTATGCTATAATAGGAAATATCTGGAAGAAGGAGATCCTGATGTGGAATTCAAGGAAGAGCTAGGACAGAAAATTCAATCTCTAAGAGAAGAAAAAGGCTTGAGTCGTCAGGCCATTTGTGGGGAAGAAGACATTTTGACAACACGGCAATTACAGCGAATTGAAAAAGGCCAGTCTCTGCCTACTATCGCAACAGCTCTCTATATTGCTGAGCAACTGGAAGTATCACTAGATAGGCTAGCAAATAGAGAGCGATTCGAATTGCCATCAGGTTATCTTGAATTGAAGTATCGCTTGGAAAAGCTTTATCACTATGGCGATGGAGAACGTCTTCAACAGAGAGAAGAGCTGATCGAGGAAATCTATCGGAAGTATTTCGATCAGCTCCCTGAGGAAGAACAACTTTATCTTCAGATTAAGCAGGCCAAGAACGATATGGTTTTAACGGAAAATATTGCCTATGATCAAGGCTTAATAGATGAATATCTGGATCAGGCTTTGGCCAAAGAAAAATTGACGGAAATGGATCTAGAAATCATTGATTTACGCCTGTTGGCTCTTGGTTTGAAAGATTTTGATAAGAAGGAGTTTACTTGTTTGCTAAACAAGTTACTTGTGGCAGTAGCTGATTATCCGACCAATGGATTGGAAAAAATCCAGACCAGAATCATTTTTGCGGCGGGGGTCTTGTCTCACTATCAAGAATATGACCTCCTACCTAAAATATTAAGAGTCCTAGAAGAGCTGATGTTGAGGCGAAACGACTTTCAAGATCGTGTCTTTAGCTATGCGCTTCAGTGGAAAATCGCCCTCTTCTTAGAAAACAATCTCGAAAAAGCTGAGGACAACTATCAAAAGGTAAAGTTAATGCTAGAGCTATTGCCAGAAGATGTCCTTAAGGAGAATATGAGGCTGGACTGGGAGCAGGATATAAGCCGCTATAGTAAAATTGATGAATAAACAACAGAACTCTGTGAGTCTAAGAACTCATAGAGTTTTTTAAATAGGACATGAATGTCCTCACACTTCGGTTTAATGATCTCTTATAATAGTGGGAGTAGAAAAAAGAAGTTACTTCTTCTTGAGGAAGGGATTTGGGAAAATGGAAATTAGATTAAAAAATATTAAGAAAAACTATGGCTCCTTTGAAGCCTTAAAGGGAATTGATTTAGTTTTGGAAGAAGGTAAGTTCTATGGACTTCTTGGTCCCAATGGTGCGGGTAAAACGACTCTATTTAATCTCCTTATTCAAAATTTCAAGCAAAGCTCAGGAGATATTAGCTGGGAAGTTGACGGGCATCCTCTATCCGCAAAAGATTTTTATCGCCATATCGGAATCGTTTTTCAAAGCAATCGATTGGATGAAAATTTAACAGTAGAGGAAAATTTGGTATCTAGAGGTGCCTTGTATGGCTTATCTAAGACCAAGGTCTTGGAGAGGATGAAGGATTTACAAAACTATCTAGATGTTGCATCTATTAAAAATAAAAAATACGGAAGCTTGTCAGGAGGGCAGAAACGCAAAGTAGATATTGCTCGTGCTCTGCTGCCTAAACCATCACTTTTGTTGCTGGATGAGCCAACCACTGGTCTAGATCCACAATCTCGACATGATTTATGGGATGCCATTTATCAGTTGAATAAGAAAGATAATATGACGGTAGTTCTCATTACTCACTATTTAGAAGAGATGGCTGGATGTGATATTCTACATGTTTTAATTTCTGGTAATCTTTATTACTCAGGAGATATTGCTACTTTTATCGAAAAGCATTCGACAACTAACTTGAATTTGCGCTTAAAAGAAGGTCAGTCTGTAACATCACTGTCGGTATCGCAATTTATGAACAAATGTCAAGTTTTGTCAGAAAGAGAGATTGTTTTTAAAGATGTTTCTGTTGAAGAAATGATGGAAATTATTTCTGAAAACCAAGATAAGTCTATCATTGAAGCATTTAATGTGGAATATTCAAACTTGGAAGCAGCTTATTTGAATTTATTAAAAGAAACAGGAGGAGAAATGAATGTTTGAGCTAATTTCTAGAAATAGGAAAGTATACACGCGAGATCGTTTGGCGTTTTTCATGTCATTCTTGTCAGTTATTATCTTAATTTTAGTCTATCAAGTCTTTCTAGGCCAAATCCAGATTGATGCCATTAAGGAGGCGTTAGGTAGTGACACTGCCTCAAGCGATACGATTAAGATGGTAAACTATTGGTTGATATCAGGTTTGACGACGATTATTTCTATGACCAGTACTTTAGGAGCGTTTGGAGTAATGGTCTCAGATAAAGAAAAGAAACTGAGTGAAGATTTCAAGGTTAGTCCCATTTCTAATTTTAAGGTTGAACTATCCTATGCTATTTTTGCAATCCTATTTGGGATTATCCTCACCATGTTCTCTTGTGTCTTTGCGATTGGGATTTTCAACGGTTTTAGTTCCCTTCTAGATTATTCGGTTATGGACTATCTAAAGATTTTTGGAATTGTTAGCTTGTCAACAGTCTTGTCAGCTACTATTGTTCTTCCTGTATTAGCCTTTATACGAACAAGTTCAGCTTTTACCACTTTAAGTACGATCGTTGGTACCTTTATCGGATTTATTTCAGGAGTTTATCTTTCTATCGGTTCAGTCGGGGAAACTTTGCAGCAGGTTATGACTTGGTTTCCTATGACACAAGTGAATGCACTTTTAAAACAAGTTTTGATGAAAGACTCAATTGCTCAAGTATTTGATAGTGCCCCAAGCTCGGTGGTAAATGAATACAAGGAATCTTATGGAGTAGTATTGCAGAATGCTAGTGGGGATCATCTTTCTAATTCCTTTATGCTAAGTTATATTCTTGTTATTATCCTTGCTTTATTAATCATCCATTTTATGATCAAAAAAGTTAAAAAATGAGGATTGGTTTCTAGCTAATTACTTTAGAGTTTAAGCTCTCGTTACCATATAACAATTAAGAAATCTACTTTTAATTAAGCAAGTAGATTTTTTCTTATATAGCTTGTAAAACGTTTACATTTGTTTGAGAATGTGTTACACTTAATTGGTAATAGAATATAAATAAAAAAGCTGAAAAATAAATAATTAAGAATAATACTTGATAGATTGTAAACAAAAGAGGTAGTGATATGGTGAAACGATTTATTAGCGCCAATGCTTCAGAAATCCTAAGCATGACGGCTTCTGAGCTCAAACAAAGCATTAAGGCCAGTGAGGGGCGCGTGATTTTATCAGAAAACGTGGCTTTCAAGGAATCCTATATTGGGGATATTACCAATTCGGAAATAGCTAGGGCTTTTGGCGCGGATTTGATTCTTCTGAATGGAATTGATCTATTCAATCCCTATGTGAACGCTTTGACTGGTAAGGGCACTTTTGTAGAGGAATTGCATCGTTTAGTTGGTCGGCCTATTGGTGTTAACTTAGAACCTGTCGATCCACAGGCTCAGATGGCTGAAGAACGCCAGGAAATCAATGAGGGGAGGCAAGCTAGCCTTGCGACGATTCAGGAAGCTGAAAAGTACGGAGTAGATTTTATTTGCTTGACTGGAAATCCGGGTACTGGTGTGACCAATAGGGCGATTGTTCATACGATTAAGCTTGTCAAAGAGAACTTCTCTGGTTTATTGATAGCTGGGAAGATGCACGGGGCAGGGGTGGATGAACCAGTTGCTGATCTAAGAGCAATCGAGCAGTTTATTGAGGCAGGAGCTGATATTATTCTGGCACCAGCTGTAGGTAGTGTTCCAGGTTTTGATGAAGCTGATTTAAAGAGTATCGTTCAACTAGCCCACCGAAAAGGAGCTCTTGTCATGAGTGCCATTGGGACAAGTCAAGAAAGCTCTGATCCTGATATCGTCAAACAAATGGCTATCCGTAATAAAATATGTGGTGTGGATATCCAACATATCGGAGACTCAGGTTATGGTTGCTTAGCCCCAGTTGAGAACATCTTTGCCATGAGCAAGGCTCTTCGAGGGCAGCGACATACAGTGTCTATGATTGCAAGATCTATCAATCGTTAAAAGTAGTAAACATCAGACTAAAAAGGCTAGGAACATAATAAATGTTCCTAGCCTTTTTTGAATTTATTCCTTGTCTTTGTCCAGAAACTCTGCATGGATGCAGAGGCTGGTAGCCGCCTTGGCAACGTTTAAGTGAGAATATGGTTTAATAATGATTTCAGGTTGCTTTTGTTGAGGGAAGAGCTGGACCATGTCGTGTAGTTGAGAAAGAATCAGCTCTGAAATAATCGGATAGGAAAAGATTTCACCATCAAGATAAATTCGCTCGGTATCAATGAGCTGACAGAGGTTAGAAATCGAAATAGTCAAATACTTACAGGCCGTGTTAATGAGCTCAATGCTCCCTAGATCACCCAGTTTGTATGCAGACATAAGAGTACTTAAGTTGATATCAGTGGAGTCACCAACCAAGGTTCGCAGTAAGGAGACGCGCGAAGCATGGTAAAGGAGTCCCGCCTTATCCATTAAGGCACTCTCACTAGCATAGACTTGTAAACAGCCATTTTTTCCACAAGGACAACGTTCGCCTTCAGGATTGATGACCGTGTGGCCAACTTCTCCGATTAAAAAGTTTTGCTGGCTGTAGATACGTCCTTGGTACATATAGGAGCAATGTATCCCTCTAGCTACATGGTAAACGATAAAATTACTATCAGTTGGATGGTAGGTAAATAATCGTTCAGCTAAGGTTAGGCAGTGGGACTTATTTCCTAGATAAACAGGCACATCAAATGAATCTTGAATAAACTTGAGGTTGATATTCTTCCAAAGAGGATTGTTGGAGATAATCTCTTGAGTTTCTTCGAGTTTTACATGTCCTGGAAGACCAATTCCAATCGCTGAAATGTGGATGTCTTTATGTTTTTCTAGAAAATGACTAATCAGCTGGATCAGTTCTAGATCGCTTGGGCCTTCTTGGTTTTCCAAATGATGAGGATGCCATTCACTGGCAAAAATTTCTCCAACATTATCCGCAATGACCAGAGCTAGGTATTTTTCAGATATCTCAAAGCCAAGATAGAAGCGCTGCTGAGGAGCAATATCTAATAGGGTCTTTTTACGACCAACACTCTCAGCGTTTAGCTCCCCCAGTTCTTGAACTAGGCCGTCTTTAATGAGTCCGTTTATGATTGTTCCTGTTGTCGCAGGGGTAATATGTGTTTCTTTTGCAATGTCAATACGAGAGATAGGGCGTTTTGCATAGAGTTGATCTAAAATAGTCGCCCTGATTTCGGCTTGTTTTCGTGTTAATGACATAGTTTCCACCTCTTTTGATATATTATCAAAAATCCCTTTAAAACTCAATATGAAAGCGTTGACATTTTCTGCTATTCGGGTTATAATATTTACAGAAAATTAATAATAATCTTAAAATCATAAAAAAACAGCCTTTTTATTTATATATTACAAACAATGAATTTGTTTTTAATTTTTTAATGAACTTTTCCAAATAATAAGGAGGAGAAAGAGATGGAAACAAAACAAATTATGTTAGTCTGTGCGGCTGGGATGAGCACCAGTCTCATGGTCAATAAAATGCAGAAAGCTGCAGAGGAGCGCGGCTTAGCTGCGACGATATTTGCGGTGCCAGTATCAGAAGCAGAAGACTATCTAAGCGAGAAAAAGGTTGATGTCCTTTTGCTGGGGCCTCAGGTCCGCTATCTGTTGGAGGATTTACAGGAAAAACTAGCTTCAAAAGGCATTCCGGTCGATGTCATCCCTATGACGGACTACGGAATGATGAAGGGGGATAAGGTTCTGGATCTGGCAGAGTCGCTCATGAAGTAGGTATTCCTATGGAAAATAAAGATTCCTTAGAGGTCGCTATGACCCTCATTATGTATGGCGGAGAGGCCAAGTCTTGTGCTATCGAAGCCATTGCAGCAGCAAAAAAGCAGGACTTTGACCGGGCGCAGGAGAGGCTGAGTCAGGCTCAGAAGGCCCTGCTGCAAGCCCATCACGCTCAAGCTGAAATGCTGAGCAAGGAGGCACAAGGAGAGAAGACAGAACTTAGTTTATTTATGGTGCATGGGCAGGATCATCTCATGACCAGTATCGCCTTTGTTGATTTGGCAAAGGAGATTGTTGATTTGCATAAAAAAATTGATGAATAGGAGAAATACAGATGAGTAGTTTGGTTGATAAATGGCAAGCGCGTCTCATGCCTATTGCCAATAAAATCGGCAACCAAAAATTTCTGGTTGCCCTGCGGGATTCCTTTATTGGGACCATGCCTGTGATTATGACGGGCTCTTTCGCCCTCATGGTAAATGCCTTTCTATCTGACTTGCCAGGACAGTTCGGCTGGACCTGGATTTCATCTACCTTCCAGTGGCTGATTGATATTAACTGGCTGGTATTTAAAGGCAGTATTCCTATCGTTACCCTCTTGTTTCTCTTTACCTTCGGGGTCAATATCGCTAAAATTTACAATACTGATAAGGTGTCTGCTGGTCTGGTAGCTGTTGCTTCCTATATCATTACCATTGGTGGCTCAGTTACTAAAACCTTTGAGTTGGCTGGCAAAACACCAGGGCTGAGCAAGGCGATTTCAAAACTTCCGGAGCTAAAACTTGACGGCAGTAACCTGTCTGTGACGATTAACAGTGTCATTCCAGGTGACCAAATCAGTGCGCGTGGTTACTTTACTGCCATTTTGATTGGTTTTGTATCTGTCATCATCTTTTGTAAGGTCATGAATCGTAACTGGACTATCAAACTTCCAGATTCTGTTCCGCCAGCTATCATGAAGCCCTTCCTGTCTATCATTCCGGCTGCGATTGCCATGTATGTCGTGGGAATTGCGACCTATCTCTTTAATCTGGTGACAGGCGAGCTGTTGATTGACTGGATTTACAAGATTTTGCAGGCACCGCTTCTCAGCTTGTCTCAAAGCTTCTGGGCTGTACTGCTCATTGTCTTTCTCAATAAGATTTTCTGGTTCTTTGGACTGCACGGTGGTAATGTGCTGGCGCCAGTTATGGCCAGTCTCTTTGGTGTGACCATGCTGGCTAATCTAGAAGCTTATCAGGCTGGGCATGCGATTCCTTATATGTGGACGGATAATTCTTTCGGTGCTTTTGTCTGGTTTGATGCGATTGGGGTTGCCATTGCCATTCTCTGGCAATCTCGGAACAAGCACTATCGCGAAGTGGCCAAGTTGGGAATTTTCCCAATGGTCTTCAACATCGGTGAGCCAGTCATGTACGGTCTGCCAATCGTTTTGAATCCAATTATGTTTATTCCATACGTCCTGACGCCTATGGTCATGGTAACAGTAGCCTACTTTGCAACCTCTATGGGCTTGGTTGCACCTGTTACTCAGAACGTAACGTGGGTAATGCCTCCTGTCTTGTATGGTTTCTTTGCGACAGCCTTTGACTGGCGGGCAATTATTCTTTCGCTGGTTAATATCGCTATTTCGACCGCTATATATCTGCCTTTTGTCAAGATGGCAGATAAACAGGAGGAGCTTGGATAGATGGCAAAATTTGAAATTAAAGAAGAGTTTTACCTGGACGGCAAGCCTTTTAAGATTTTATCGGGAGCCATTCAATATTTTCGTCTTCATCCTGATCAATGGCGAGAAACACTCCACAACTTAAAAGCACTAGGTTACAACACTGTTGAGACTTATATTCCCTGGAGTTTGCATGAACCTCAAGAAGGGCATTATGTAACTGATGGACTTCTGGATTTTGAGGCATATTTCGACCTGGTTCAGGAGATGGGGCTTCATTTGATCGTTCGCCCTACTCCTTATATCTGTGCTGAGTTTGATTTCGGAGGTATGCCGCCTTGGCTCTTAAACTATCCTGGCATGCGCTTTCGTGTGAATGACGCTCTCTTTTTGGAAAAAGTCGGTCGCTTTTATGATTGGCTCTTTCCAAAACTATTACCTTATCAGTTTACAGAGGGTGGTCCTATTCTCATGATGCAAGTGGAGAATGAATATGGCTCTTATGCTGAAGATAAGGAATATATGCGCAGTATTGCACAAATGATGCGTGATCAAGGCGTCAGTGTCCCTCTCTTTACTTCGGATGGAACTTGGATTGAAGCTTTAGAATCAGGTACCTTGATTGAAGATGATATCTTTGTGACTGGAAACTTTGGTTCCCAGGCTAAGGAAAATACGGATAATCTACGTGCCTTTATGGAGCGACATGGGAAAAAATGGCCCCTCATGTGTACTGAATTTTGGGATGGCTGGTTCAGTCGCTGGGGTGAGGAAATTGTACGACGTGAGGCAGAAGATCTTGCTCAAGACGTCAAAGAGATGATGCAGATTGGGAGTATGAATCTTTTCTTGCTACGAGGTGGTACTAATTTTGGATTTATCAGTGGTTGCTCTGCTCGTAAAACAAGAGATCTGCCACAGATTACCTCTTATGATTTTGATGCTCCTGTTTCTGAGTGGGGGGTTCCGACTGAGAAATACTATGCTGTGCAACGAGTAACTCATGAACTCTTCCCTGACCTAGAGCAGATGGAGCCGATTGTTCGGAAAGCTAAAGCTTATGGAAGTTTTCCAGTAGACGGTACAGCTAAGCTCTTGGATGTAGCTCCACAAATTACAGAAGAAATCTTGCATGATTACCCTCAGCCAATGGAACGAATTGGTCAGAATCATGGTTATATTCTCTATCGTTCTGACATTAAAAATCAATATCATGAGGAGCGTCTCAAGGCATTGGAAACGCATGATCGCTGTCACTTCTATGTCAATCAAGAACATCTGGCTACCCAGTATCGGGAAGAAATTGGGGATGAAATGCTTTTTTCAGCAGAGACCGAGCGTATTCAAATTGATGTTTTGGTAGAAAATATGGGCCGGGTCAACTATGGCTATAAGCTAAACGCCCCTAGTCAATCTAAGGGAGTTAAGGGTGGTATTATGATTAACCATCAGTTCCGCAAGGGTTGGAAGCACTATGCTCTGAAGTTTGATGAAGCCATGTTGGACAAATTAGAGTGTTCAGATTCTGTTCCAGAGATAGTTTCATCACCCGTTTTCTACAAATTTAATGTAAAAATAGATGAGATTGCTGACACATTTATTGACTGTTCACAATATGGCAAGGGTTGCATTAGTGTCAATGGCTTCAATCTGGGACGCTATTGGAGTCAAGGGCCTATCCAGTATCTCTACATTCCATCCGGTTTCTTGAAAGAAGATAATGAATTTATTGTCTTTGAAACAGAAAATGTAAAGATTCATGAACTCTCTCTAATTGATCAGCCAGTTTTTAAAGAAATGGGATTAACTACATGAAATATATCAAGCTTGGAAATGAATTAGAACAAGCAAGTCAACTTGTTTTGGGTTGTATGCGGATGGCCCAAAAAACGTCCGAAGAAATTGTAGATATTCTGACGACAGCTCAAGAAGTAGGGATTAACTTTTTTGATCACTCGGATGTATATGGAGGAGGTGAATCGGAAACAAAGTTTGCTATTGGATTAAAAGATGCAGGAATCTCACGTGATCAAGTTCTCATTCAGTCAAAGTGTGGACTGCGTGATGTACATACCAACTATCATTTTGATTTTTCAAAAGAGTATATTATCGACTCGGTTGAGGCAAGTTTGAAAAGGCTCCAAACAGACTACATGGACGTTCTTCTCCTTCACCGGCCTGATGCCTTAGTTGAGCCAGAGGAAGTAGCTGAAGCCTTCGATAGTCTTTACCAAGCTGGAAAAGTGCGGCACTTTGGTGTGAGTAACCAGAATCCCTATCAAATTGAGCTTTTACAAAAGAGCGTTAAGCAGCCCCTGATCATTAATCAGCTGCAGTTTGGACCGGCTCATACAGTGATGATCGACCAAGGTTTAAATGCCAATATGCATAATCATTTTGCTGTCAACCGGGATGGTGGAGTGTTGGACTACTGCCGCTTACACAATATTACGATTCAGCCGTGGTCGCCTTTCCAAGTTGACTTGGCCCAAGGTTTGTTTATGGAGAATCCTAAGTATGCTCAATTGACAACAACACTGAAGCGTTTCGCGGCTCACTACCAAGTTTCATTTGAAGCGGTGGTACTAGCTTGGATTTTACGTCATCCAGCCAATATGCAGCCAATTATTGGGACAATGAATCCTGAGCGCATTCGCTCCAGTGTAGCGGCTTTTGATGTAGACTTACCACGATCCGAATGGTATGAAATATATAAGAGTGCAGGGAATATCTTGCCTTAGCACTTACCCTTCCATAAGAAGCGAATTGTTCTGCAGTTCACTTCTTTTGTCGATTTTTATTACTTAAAAAGGAGTACGCAAATGAATAAACATTATGAAGCAAATAAGCTGAGATCAAATCGAAAAGCTTATCGTCATATTTTTTTGTATGCGGCTTTGTTGTCAACGGTTGCTGTGATTGGAGCGACTAAGGTTTATGCTGATGATACAAAAGACTCAGAAGCGAAATCTGAATTAGTTGCCAAGGTCCCTGAAACAAACCAACTTGATCAAGTAAGTCAAGATCAGACTGTTCAAGCGACTGATGACCAGGTTCAAGCAAACCAAACCGAGAAAGCTGCTGAAGAAAAGGTACAAGATCAAGAAAGCCCAGCTACTCCAAAGGCGACTGTGGATGAAGTGATTGCTAAAGCGGCAGTTAATGTCAATGAAAATAACCAAGTAATGTCCGAGGAAGAAAAACAACGGGCTATTGCACAAATGGGAGCCAATCAAGGAGATGTCTGGGTTTGGTCAGAAGAGAATGTTGTTGAAGAAAATGGGGAACGTCAAAAACGGGGCCCTAATGGTGGACCAGGTCAATTTAATGGTGGAGCTGTTGTTTTGGGTGGCCGTCCAACCTATGATCCAGCAGCCGACTGGTATTACTTGGCCTATAAGGGCGATGGGATGACTGATGAAGAAGCGAAGGCTGTTTTTGATAAAGAGCGTGGCAAATGGATGAACGAGTTTGACCCTTGGGGTGTTGTAATGGAAATGACCGACAACAAGGCTAAAAATGCTTGGGCAGACATTCGGAACATGAAAGCTTTTATCCTTAGAAAAGGAGCAACGACTTGGGATCAGATTGTAGATCATCCAGAAGGTGTCCAATGGGTTGCTCAATTCAAAGGAAATATGTCTAGCTATGTGGAAGACGCTAAACAAAGCGCTCTACCAAATCAAGGTGGTACATCCGTAGAAGTTCAGACTAAACAGGACCGAGTGGCTCACTGGGGTTCGGATCAGGCTAGAGGCATTGCAAATCCAGAAACTATCAGAGCTGTCTTGGTTTCCGTAGAGGCTCGAATTTCTGAGAAGTCAGATCCAGATGCGAAGCTAGGTATTCAGGTCGGTGGTGACTGGAAATTTGCTGAAGAAGTCAGCAAACCCCTTTGGTATCCTGGAGCAGGTTTGGCTGGTATTCAACGGTTGAGCAAAGATTGGGCTAGATATTACTTTGTAAGTATTTTGGGCGTTCAAGATGCTGTTCCTGAACGTGGTATCAGTAAGGAAGAGTTCCTGTCAACTACGGTTCCTTTGCCTGCTATGGCTGCTCAAGCAAGTGAAACAAAACCAAGTCAACAACAGAACAACCAAGCTTCTACACCTCAACAGAATCATCCTTTGCCAAATCAAGCAGAGGCACATTCTCTACCTGGCAAAGTAGAGAATGTGACGGTTAAGCCAAAAGCAGAAATCCCTCAACCCAAAGCAAATGTAGGACTTTCAAAACAGAAATTACCTGAAACAGGTAGTCAGTCAAGCAATCCAGTTGTTTGGCTACTTGGAGTTCTCTCTATGGCTCTAGGCATTGGTATGTGGCATTCAAAGAAAGAACAAGAGTAAAATTTTGAGGGAGTAGAGAGTATTTATAGAATAATCTTCTGTCTGCCCTATATAAATTAGTCTGCCTTTTATTTACAAAACAAACTACAATTTGTAGTTTGTTTTCTTTTTTAAAATTTTTTAAAAAATTAGGAATAATAAAAATGAAAGGAAAAAATTATGCTAACAAAAATGAAACAGTATTATAATTCTCTATCTATTATCACCAAGGCTAGGATATTTGTGTCCATTTTATTTATTATTTATTGTTTGGCCTACATCTTTTTACCAATTCAAAGATAGTTGGCTAGTATAGTGACTCGGTAGGTGAAGCTTTATTCTGCATCTGTCTGCCAAAGTTCTAAATGAAGTTTTTCTGCTTTTCTCGTCTTTCAAAATCCCTTGAAAATGGTATAATAGTAACATCACAAAAGTTGGAGATAAATATGAGCACTTACAATCATAGAGAAATCGAGCCCAAGTGGCAAAAATACTGGGCAGAGCACCATACGTTTAAAACAGGTACGGACAAGGACAAGCCTAACTTTTATGCCTTGGACATGTTTCCTTACCCATCAGGCGCGGGGCTCCATGTAGGGCATCCAGAGGGATACACAGCGACAGATATTCTCAGCCGCTACAAGCGGGCTCAGGGCTATAATGTCCTGCATCCTATGGGCTGGGATGCTTTTGGTTTACCGGCTGAGCAGTATGCCATGGATACGGGCAATGATCCAGCTGACTTTACAGCGGAAAATATTGCCAACTTCAAGCGTCAAATCAATGCTCTGGGATTCTCCTATGACTGGGATCGGGAGGTCAATACTACTGACCCTAACTATTACAAGTGGACTCAGTGGATTTTCACCAAACTTTACGAAAAAGGTCTGGCTTATGAAGCAGAAGTACCAGTAAACTGGGTGGAAGAGCTGGGAACGGCTATCGCTAATGAGGAAGTTCTGCCAGATGGCACTTCTGAGCGCGGTGGTTATCCAGTTGTCCGCAAGCCCATGCGTCAGTGGATGCTGAAAATCACGGCCTACGCAGAGCGTTTGCTCAATGACTTGGAGGAACTGGACTGGCCTGAGTCTATCAAGGATATGCAGCGCAACTGGATTGGTAAGTCAACCGGTGCCAATGTAACCTTCAAAATTAAGGATACAGATAAGGACTTTACTGTCTTTACGACTCGTCCGGACACCCTTTTTGGTGCAACCTATGCTGTTTTGGCTCCAGAGCATGCTCTCGTTGATGCCATTACAAGTGCCGAACAAGCCCAAGCAGTAGCAGACTACAAACATGCAGCCAGCCTCAAATCTGACCTGGCTCGGACTGATCTAGCTAAGGAGAAGACCGGTGTCTGGACAGGAGCTTATGCTATCAATCCTGTCAATGGCAAGGAAATCCCAATCTGGATTGCCGACTATGTGCTTGCAAGCTATGGAACAGGGGCTATCATGGCCGTTCCTGCCCACGATGAGCGCGACTGGGAGTTTGCTAAGCAGTTTGATTTAGAGATTATTCCGGTTCTAGAGGGTGGCAATGTTGCTGAAGCTGCTTACACAGAAGACGGTCCGCATATTAACTCTGGCTTCCTAGATGGCTTGGATAAGGCTACCGCTATTGAAAAGATGGTTGCTTGGCTGGAAGCAGAAGGTGTCGGAAACGAAAAAGTCACCTATCGCCTGCGCGATTGGCTCTTTAGCCGTCAGCGCTACTGGGGTGAGCCGATTCCAATTATTCATTGGGAAGATGGCACTTCAACAGCAGTTCCAGAAAGTGAACTGCCACTTGTCTTGCCTGTAACCAAGGATATCCGCCCTTCTGGTACTGGTGAAAGCCCTCTGGCCAATCTGACTGACTGGCTGGAAGTGACTCGGGAAGATGGTGTCAAAGGACGCCGCGAAACCAACACCATGCCTCAATGGGCTGGTTCTAGCTGGTATTACCTGCGTTACATTGACCCACACAATAATGAGAAATTAGCAGACGAAGAGCTGCTCAAGGCTTGGCTGCCAGTTGATATTTACATCGGAGGTGCAGAGCATGCCGTGCTCCATCTTCTCTACGCTCGCTTCTGGCACAAGTTCCTCTATGATCTTGGAGTAGTACCTACCAAAGAGCCTTTCCAGAAACTCTTTAACCAAGGGATGATTCTTGGGACTAGCTACCGTGATCACCGTGGAGCACTTGTGGCGACTGACAAGGTAGAAAAACGTGATGGTTCATTCTTCAACATCGAAACGGGAGAAGAATTAGAGCAAGCACCTGCTAAGATGTCTAAGTCTCTGAAGAATGTGGTCAATCCAGACGATGTAGTAGAGCAATATGGTGCCGATACACTGCGTGTCTATGAAATGTTCATGGGTCCGCTGGATGCATCTATCGCTTGGAGCGAGGAAGGTCTGGAAGGCAGCCGCAAGTTCCTGGATCGGGTTTATCGACTTCTTAACTCTAAGGAGCTGGTCACTGAAAATAGCGGAGCATTGGACAAGGTCTACCATGAAACAGTCAAGTCTGTCACAGAGCAACTTGAGGAGCTCAAGTTTAACACAGCCATTGCCCAGCTCATGATCTTTGTCAATGCAGCCAACAAGGAAGAAAAACTCTATGTCGAATATGCCAAAGGTTTCATTCAATTGCTGGCGCCTTTCGCACCACACTTGGCTGAAGAACTCTGGCAGTCACTAGCTCAAACTGGCGAGAGTATCTCCTACGTAGCTTGGCCAACTTATGATGAAAGCAAGCTTGTCGAAGCAGAGGTCGAAATCGTAGTTCAAATCAAGGGAAAAGTTCGTGCTAAACTGGTCGTAGCCAAAGATCTGAGCCGTGAGGAACTGCAGGAAATCGCTCTGGCAGATGAGAAAATCAAGTCTGAAATCGCCGACAAAGAAGTCGTGAAAGTCATTAGCGTACCAAATAAACTTGTTAATATCGTTGTGAAATAAACTTCTTAGCCTCAGAATGTCTTTTCTGAGGTTATTTTTTTTCGTTCACTTTTATTAAAATCGACAACTGTAGAAATTTATAGAACTAGTATCAGAAACCCCTGTCCACGCTTCTTCTTTCGTCTTGGATGTGGTATAATAGCTGAAAAATTATGTAAAGGAAAGAAGCTAATGGGAAAAATACAGTCAAGTACAATTTCGGCAGCAGATGCAATCAGTGAGTTAGTTGATCTTGATACAAGTAATGCGCAAAATCAACAAGTTGAATTTTCCTATACGACTGGAATTGCTGGAATGGAAGCTGGGCGTCAGGCCTGCAATCAAATGTTGCAGGCTGTCAGTGATTTCAGCTCAGCTGTTCTAATCCAGGCCAATAAAATTCCAGAGATTGCTGCTAAAATAGAAAAACGCGACATAGAAGAAGCCAAGCGCTGGGAGAGTTAAGATGAAAACTGATAAAAGTGAAAAAGAACGTCAGGAACTCCATGAGAAAATTTTACAAGTAGAGCAAAAAGAAGATGAATTTATGCTTCTCAAACGTCAATATGAAAATTCTCTGGGGAATTTTGCAACAGATTTTCAGTATTTAACAACTCAAATGGAAAATCTTCTTTATGAACACCCGCAAAATGCTACTGCTCTCAGTCGGGATTTAGCGGATACTCAGTCTCTTAACCAACAGGTCAAGAACTATGTGGATGTTCAGATGGATGAACTGGGAAAACTCAGTCATCAAACAAGAAATGCTATGGAAGAAGAGCGAGAAAAACTGATTAAAGAAAGGAATAGTCTGCCGTGGGAGTAAAATATAGTGCAACGGATTCTGCCCAGCTGATCCAAGCAATGGGCAATAATTTGCAAATCGCTAATCAAGTCACAGATCGGCTGTCAAGTGGTTGTGATCACTTGGTTGCTTCTTTAGAATCAGGTGAACTTCAAGGTGCAGCTTATACAGCTGGTAAAGGCCTATTTACTGAAATTATCATCCCTGCTATCAAGAAGCTACAAGAGGCTATTGATGATATTCAGGGAGAGCTTGCTTCCTATAAAAGTGCTGATTCCGAGGTGGCTGGATATGGCGAATTGGACTTGGATCTACTGAAGGAACAGCTGAAAATAAAAAATGAGCAACTGGCAAAAGTAGAAAAGCAGATTGCAGATAATCAAGATTTTTTCCGTAATGCAGGAGCTCTGCTGACAGGTAAGCTGGGAGACCTTTTATCTCAGACATCTGCTTTAATGGAAGTTGAAACTCAACTAAATATCGGTATTCGAGAAATTCAAGAAAAAATAGATAAACTAGAATGGTTTGTGGCTCAGGTGTCTCAGTATTTCTCAGATAGCCTGCAGGTCTTGGGCTTAGCTATTCAGGGGGCAAGTCAGCTCAGCCAGATATTGCTGGATAGCGATGGTAATTATTCAACTGAAGGCTTGAATATGAGTTGGGTAGAAGAAATCAAAAAGGCAAAGATTCAGACTATTTCAAAGAAAAGATATCTGGAACCTAAAGAACGACTGATTCAAGAAGCTTCTCGCAATATGATGCTATCGGATGAAGGTGACGCTTATTATCGTAGCCAACTCAAGGAAAAATTAAAGGGTAAACCTCGTTCAGAATGGGATAAGATTGTTGATGATTATAACCATACCCTAAAAATTGACAATGAAGGAAACATAATTGATATAATTGATTTTAGTGATTATGATAGTTCTTTCTACGTTGTAAATAAGAATGGTCGTTACGATGAACAGTATACTAACCATATCAATGAGGAATTACATAAACTAGAAGCAGAAAATGCTGAAGCTAATTTAGGAGCAGTGGCTCAGGGGCTTGTAGAAATTTTAGCTGGTATTGGTGTTTACTTTGGAGGAACAGTTGCTGAGGCTGTAGGTTTATTCTTTGGACTAGAATCTGCTGGAACTTCTGCAATTGCTGGTATAGCAGTGGCTGATTTGAGCTATGCTTTTGGCGGAAGTTTAGTAATAGATGGTGCCAGAAATATAGGTACAGCTATTGTTAAAACGAATATAGCCAATGGCAAAATTAGCCTAAATACAGCTAGCAACTACGACAGCTGGCAGGCCAATAAACCGACGAGTAAGACTTTTGGGACTGTTGAAGGAAAGATTGGAAGTAGAAAAGGGAATATTCGTGTGGATGCAGAACCAAACAGTGGTAAAATTCAGGTTCAATCTGGAAGTGGGAAAGCTGGGTATACATTGAATGAGGATATTCCTTATACCCGAATAACTGATGCTCAAAGTGCTAGAAATTGGCTTGATTCAATATCCAAATTGAAAAAACTGTCAAATTATGAGAAAAATCAATTAGTTAGATATATATTGAGAGCTGCTGAATTCTTAGGAACGTAGGAGTAAAATATGAGATTATATATTAAAGGTGATTACACCAAAGAAATTCCGTTTGATTATTTAGAACTAGCGAAGAGAATGTGGTTTGATACTAAAGATGGTAAGCGAGTAGATTTTTCTTATTTTGGAAATACTCGCCCATTTAAAACAGACCCAACTATTCACTTGAAATTGAATAAGTGGATGCATGATAATAGATGGAATAATGTTCGGTTGAAAGAAGGGATTACCAACGAATTTGGAAGTCATATATATGAAAACCTTGAATTAGATTTTGAAGATAATCCAGCAACAGACTATCGAGAAAAAGGGGACTGTCTACGTTTAGCTTCTACCCACCTTGATCTTCTATCTGTTGATAAACGTGCCTTCTATATTATGGCGATTGAAATTGCGACTGCTATTGATGGTCAGATTAGCGAAGATGATAAAGAGGGCTGGTTAAGTGTGGAGGAATTTAAAAATCGGCATAAAGATATTCTTTCGATGAATTATGAAGAGGCCAATGAGCTGAGTTTGGAAGAAATTCCGTTTATGGATGATGTGAAAGACCCAATCTGGGAAGAAGACGACCGCAGGAATGAAGAATACATCAAAATCCATGGAGAAGTGGAGTTAGACGAAGAGGAAGACGAGTGAGACTATACATCAAAGGTGATTACACAAAAGAAATTCCATTTAATTACTTAGAACTAGCGAAGAGAATGTGGTTTGAAACTTATCAAGGAGAAGGTATCCCTCTCTCCTATTCTGGTTTCCGTCAAATCAGAGATAGGAATGATATAGCAATTCATCTAAAACTAGATAAACAGGATTATGATGAACGTTGGTTGCATGTTCCGATACAAGAAGGGATAAAATATCGCTTTTTTTCACAAATTGATGAAGAACTAAATTTAGATTATGAAGATGCTTATGTAACAGATTTTCGAGAAAATGGAGAATGTCTGCGTCTCGCTTCTACCCATCTTGAACTGCTCACTCTTGATAAAAGAGCGTTCTATATCATGGCCATTGAGATTGCCACAATCTTTAATGGTCAAATGAGCGAAGATGACAAGAAAACATGGCTAACAGTCGAGGAATTCAAGAAAAAACACCAAGATATCTTATCTCTAACCTTTGAGGAGGCAAATGAGATGAGTTTGGAAGAAATTCAAACGATTGACGCTATTGACGACCCCATCTGGGAAGAATTGGATAGGAAGCGCGAGGAGTATATCCGAATCCATGGTGAAGTGGAGTTGGATGACGATGGGGAAGACGAGTGAGACTATATATCAAAAGTGATTTTACGAAAAAAATAGACTTCACAACTAGAGAGCTTGTTTGGAAGATGTGGTTTAAAGAACGGAATGGCAAGAAAATAAGTTACTCCAACGTTGGTGATGATGAGATGCTGCAAGATGATTTTTATTTTGGAGTAGAGTTACGCAAATGGGCGTCAGTTGACGAAAGATGGGATAAGGCTCCTTTTATAATTCCGAGCAATCCTTGGTTGTCCTTGCAATATGAAGATATTGAACTTGAATTTGAACATGCCTTTATTTCCGACGACCGCGAAAAGGGGGAGTTTCTTCGAATTGCCTCAACTCATGTAGATATTTTGACGGTTGACAAGCGCGCTTTATACGTTATGGCTATTGAAGTAGCATCTGCCATTGATGGTCAGATTAGCGAAGACGGCAAGCAAAGTTGGCTAAGTGTAGAAGAATTTAAGGAATATTACAAGGATGTTCTTTCACAGACTTATGATGAAGCCGTTGAAATCAGTTTGGAAGAATTAAAGACAATGGTACCGGTAAGAGATCCTCTATGGGAAGAGGAAGAACGTCTTCGTGAAGAATATATACAAATCCATGGTGAACGTGTTTATGACGATGAGGAAGAATGAGTGAGAATTTACATCAAAGGTGATTACACAAAAGAAATTCCATTTAATTACTTAGAACTAGCGAATAGAATGTGGTTTGATACTAAAGATGGGAAGACAGTAGATTTTTCTTATTTTGGGAATACTCACCCATTTAAAACAGACCCAACTATTCACTTGAAATTGAATAAGTGGATGCATGATAAAAGATGGAATAATGTTCAGTTAAAAGAAGGGATTATCAATAAATTTAGGAGTCATGTATATGAAAATCTTGAATTAGATTACGAAGATAATCCAGCAACAGACTATCGAGAAAAAGGAGACTGTCTCCGTTTAGCTTCTACCCACCTTGAGCTTCTCACTGTCGATAAACGAGCTATGTATATTATGGCCATTGAAATTGCGACTGCTATTGATGGTCAGATTAGCGAAGATGATAAAGAGGGCTGGTTAAGTGTGGAGGAATTTAAAAATCGGCATAAAGATATTCTTTCGATGAATTATGAAGAGGCCAATGAGCTGAGTTTGGAAGAAATTCCGTTTATGGATGATGTGAAAGACCCAATCTGGGAAGAAGACGACCGCAGGAATGAAGAATACATCAAAATTCATGGAGAAGTGGAGTTGGATGACGAGGACGAATGATTGAGACTATATCTTAAAGGCAACTACGAAACTAGTATTTACCAAGTCTGTATGGAATATCCTTGGAAAATGTGGTTCAAAGAACGCAAAAGTGTGGAAGTTAGTTTTTCTTACGCACGTGATGATGATTTCTATTTTAGCGTTAGTTTAGACAAATTTTCTTCAAATGATGAGCGTTGGGGAATAGCTGATTTTAGAATAGGAGATAATCCATGGAATTCATTTAAATATGAGTATCTAATATTGGATTTTGAAGATTCCTATGAAAGCGATAGGCGAGAAAAAGGAGACTATCTTCGAATCATCACGACTCATAAGGATATTCTAACGGTTGATAAGCGAGCACTCTATATCATGGCTATTGAAGTTGCATCTGCCATTGACGGTCAAATCAGCGAAGACGACAAAGAAACATGGTTGAGTATTGAAGAATTTAAAACGAAACATATAGACCTACTGAATTTGACCTACGACGAAGCAGTCGATATTAGTTTAGAAGAGATAAAGGTTATGAAAGCCATCGATGATCCCCTCTGGGAAGAATTGGATAGGAAGCGCGAGGAATATATCAAAATCCACGGAGAACGTGTTTATGACGACGAGGAAGACGAGTGAGATTATATATTAAAGGCGATTATACTAGAAAAGTGCCATTTGGCTACAGAGAACTTGCATGGAAAATGTGGTTTAAAGAAAGAAATGGCCAAAAAATAAGTTTCTCAAATGTTGGGGATGATGAGATGTTGCAAAATGACTTCTATTTAACTTTGCGGTTAGATAAGTGGGGAGCAAGTGGCTCTCGTTGGAAAGATGCCAAGGTTAAAGGTGGCAGTGCAATAAATTCCCCAAAATATGAAAATATTGATTTGGATTATGAGGGGAGTTATGAAAGTGACGGTAGAGAAAAGGGTGAATATCTAAGAATCTCTTCTAATTATCTGGATGTTTTAACAGTTGATAAACGTGCTATGTATATTATGGCACTTGAAATTGCGACTGCTATTGACGGTCAAATTAGCGAAGATGATAAGAAAACATGGCTGACAATTAAGGAATTCAAGGAAAAGCACCAAGATATCTTATCTCTAACCTTTGAGGAAGCAAATGAGATGAGTTTGGAAGAAATTCAGATGATTGATGCTATTGATGATCCCATCTGGGAAGAATTGGATAGGAAGCGTGAAGAGTACATCAAAATTCATGGTGAACGAGTTTATGACGAAGAGGAAGACGAGTGAGACTATATATCAAAAGTGATTTTAAGCAAAAAATAACCTTTACGACAAGAGAGCTTGTTTGGAAAATGTGGTTTAAGGAATGGCGTGGTCATCCAATTACATACTCAAACGTCGGGGATAATGAGATGCTACAAGATGATTTCTTTTTTGGAGTTCAATTTGATAAATGGCGATTTAATGATAAACGATGGAATCATATACCATACGACAAGAGCGATCCTTGGAATTCGTTTTCTGATGAAAATATTCAATTGGAATTTGAAAGTGATTTTATTACGGATGGGAGAGAACGTGGAGATTATTTACGTATCGCAACATCTCATATAGATGTTTTAACAGTAGATAAACGTGCCTTATACATTATGGCAGTTGAGGTTGCTGGTGCAATTGATGGGCAGATTAGCGAGGATGACAAAGATACCTGGGTGGATGTAGAGACATTTAAGGAGTTGCACAAGGATGTTCTTTCACTGACTTATGATGAAGCAGTTGAGCTTAGTTTGGAAGAATTAAAGACAATGGTACCAGTAAGAGATCCTCTATGGGAAGAGGAAGAACGACTTCATGAAGAGTACATCAAAATCCATGGTGAACGTGTTTATGACGACGAGGAAGATGTTTTTTAAATGACACCTACGATACTGGAGTCTGATTAACACAGAAGACCATCATGTCCAGTATTTCAACTATATATTATGAACAAGACCTTGAGAATATTTTCTCAAGGTCTTTTGCTAGATTTTTAAAACATTTATTAAGCCAATCAAATTGATTACTTAATTAAGAGCAAACAAATGGCGCAAAAGAGGAAATTTTCATTAGAAGCTTCAAGCCCATATTCTACTTACAAAATAGGGGATAAAGGTGTATACTAAAAGCAAGTAAGAATAGAAAGCAGGATTGTTCTATGAAGAAAACTGTCTATACAAAAGCTGGGGAAGTGGGTCTAGTAGAAGTGGAGCGTCCACAAATTGAAGCACCGGATGATGTCATTCTCCGTATCGTTCGGACCTGTGTCTGTGGCTCTGACTTATGGAGTTACCGCAATCCAGACATCGAAAAGGGCCATCAAAATAGTGGGCATGAAGCGATTGGTATTGTCGAAGAAATTGGTGAAGGGATCACGACGGTAAAGCCTGGCGATTTTGTTATCGCTCCCTTTACTCATGGATGTGGGGAATGTGATGCCTGTCGGGCAGGATATGACGGAACTTGTGATCGTCATGTTGGTAATAACTGGTCGGATGGCGTGCAAGCAGAATATATGCTCTTCGAATTTGCCAACTGGTCCCTGGTCAAAATCCCAGGGCAACCCTCAGATTACACAGAAGGCATGCTCAAGTCTCTCTTGACATTGGCGGATGTCATGCCAACAGGTTACCATGCAGCGCGTGTTGCTGACGTCAAGCCAGGTGATAAGGTAGTTG
>ERZ773006.80-NODE-80-length-55719-cov-40.7914_pt1 | contig 55719 bp, 68 predicted proteins | sample MGYA00580843_ERZ773006 | MGnify/ENA primary metagenome ERZ773006 (study PRJEB29015, sample SAMEA2738011) | human oral metagenome | biome: human oral; feature: human-associated habitat; material: dental | place: China | collected 2052 ...
ATATTTTTACATAACTTGATGTCAAAATGATGTCATATATACATTTATATTTCTCGGATAGAATAGTGGAGTCTAAAGAACTTAATGAGCTTTAAAACGTTGGCTCGGTTATACTTTGACGGAGCAGCAATTATTAAAGTTTTATCACTATTAACATATACCGCCTTTACATCGTCTGCCCAAACAAAATTTGGGAAATGCTCGGCCAATCTAAGGTCCTCCCATGTCTCTCTGCCAACAAGAAGTATGCCTTGCCCTAGCCTCTCCTGCATGGAGCATATTATATCCCATGCAGCTGCGTAGTTGTCTACTTTTACCGCATCTCTCATAAAATGCGGGTCTTTATTAAATACTTTCAGCATTACTCCCACCTCCTATTATTACCATAATTACACCATATTTTTACCTTATCTGCAATTGCTATTTATAAACAAAAAAAGACCTTACCAGGACATATTCCCAGTAAGGTCTTTTGCATTATTACTATCAATCCATGAGTCCACCTGCTCATGCTCAGGAGATGTATGGATCACCTCTCAGTCATCGACGAATTGCACCTGCTAATCCAAATACACCGCTTACCACGGCCCATGTGTCACGTTGCCGTTTAAGGCGCTGTTCGGTTCGTTTGTTGCGTTTGATTTGTTCTGTCAATTCTTCTAATGAGGTCGAGGCTTCGTTCAATTTCGCTTCTTGCGTTGTCAAGAGATTGGATGCTTTCGTTAATTCTTGCCCCTGTTTCTCGTTGATTGCTTTGAGCGCGTTCAATTCCTTCGTCCGTTCTTCGTTGATAATCTTCAATTCTGTTAATGCTGTTCCCTGCGTCGCGGTTAAGCTGTTGGCTTGCTGCAATGCTTTCTCGGAGTTGTTGATTGAGCTTTCTGCTTTCATCAAGCGCCCTTTGAGTTCGTTCCAACTGCTCACGGGTACGCTGATAGTCGGCTCTTGTGTCGAGGTACCCTCCGATGAGGCTGCATGCGAAATAGATGAAAATAATGCTAAGCACACCACAAATAACACGCTTAAGAGTAAACGCAGATATAACTTTGTTCTTGATAGTTTCATACATAGTAACTCCTTCCTAAATAGTACTGCCCCACTGAGCGCCCCACCATCGAGCGGTGCCACGTAACCAATCTCCACCGCTCCATCGTTCGTCGCCCTCATGGCACACTAAGAGGTCCCATCGGTCAACGTTGGAGTCTGGGCCGTATGTGTTATTTGGGTACCCAGTCGGATCTAAATAATAGAGGTCTAGGCCGTCCTTATTATCTGCTGCTTCCGCGTGTGTCATTTGATGTTGTATGTCAAGTGGTACACCTGCATTGATTGTAAGCACTGCCATAATTTGTGTCATCGTAACCAACTGCGATTTTGTTGGTGGTTCGCTACCTAAATTGTTTTCACTAACAGCATCCCAACACGCTTCAATGGCTATACCTACGGCGTTACTGTTGCGCATGTAGGTATGTTCCTTATAATCTGTTAAAGCCTCCATATCCGTCCACATCAAGCCTGCTCGGTCGATGTTGATATGATAATCCGTAAAGTGCTTACCGCCTTTGACGCCTGTCCAATGGTAGTACGCCTTTTCAATTTGGCCATGTGCACTGAGCGCTAAGGACTTTAACTCGTCCATTGTAATTTGTCTAAACATTTATTTCCCCCTCTCGTCATGGTTAATATCATCTGCTAATTGTTGTATACTAGGTCGGTTCAAGGGTAATGTATTCTTCTCCTCCTCTAACTTATCAGGGATGCCATTATGGTCTTTATCTATCCATAGCGCTAAAAAGCCAACAAGCGCTGTAAGAACAGATGGGATAAATATATGATCTATGATATTAATACCAACACTAATTAACTTGTTGGCTTCATCGGATACATAACCGCTAATAAAAGCCATTATGTACTCAACTACTACCAACAAAATAGGCACTAGCATAATAAATACTAGCGCCCGTGTAGCGAATATACCTGTAGGGTGGATGTTAGACACCCTTACAGATTGATATGATTTTTTAACTGTATTGATGAGATTTTGCGGTATGTTCATGAAACTCCTCCTTTAACTCATCTATACGCGACTCCATTCCTTTTACCCTTGTGGCTAGTTTCACGTGTTCTGTATATGCTTTTACACGTTCTTCACGAGATAACTTAATTTCATTCTTCAAGTCATTGAGGGTTTCTGTTAAAACCCCCATTTTTTCTTGGAAAACTAGAGTGTCTTGCAAATGTTGCAAGTCACGTTTTTCCAATAACGGAAGCACCAATACTTTATAGGTAAGGCCTGCCACTACACTAACAATGGTTAGTGTAGTGAGGATGTCATCTAACTGAAATTGCCATGTCCACATTCAATTATCTCCTTACCAAAGTATTACACTGGCTTCCACTTATTATTATAAATATCCCATATCATAGAGGAATCATGATTATACACCTCTAAACCTACTTTATTAAAACTAATATCGCTAGGCGGTACGGACTCATCTGCTACGATGATTTTATTAGGGCCGTATTTATTTGAGTATTTATCTCGAAGATTTAAATTGTTATCTTTCCACACAAATGATGGAATTTCTAATACTTTAACTTCAGAACCGTTGAAAGCGTCAATATCAATATTAATAGCCTTTGGTAATTTTACAATGCTATATTCACACCAACTAAACGCTTCAGAACCTACTTTAACTACATTAGGGCAATTCAACTCTCCCTCTAAGTCGCTACGATTATAAAATTGTCTTGCCGGAATTTCTGTAGCTGTAGCAGCATCGAAACCAGGTTCAGGGTTTGGGCCTGGTTGTGGTTGAGATGATTGATTCTTATTTGCTAAATTGTTAATAATCCCAACAATCTCACTATCAGAATAGCCTTTACTATATGCACCTTTTACCGCATCAAGGATATATCCATAAGTACTAGCGGGTTCAATTCTGTTGATTTCTTCTGCAAATTTGAATAATTTACCCTCAGATGTTACGCCTTTAGATTGAATAGCGTCTCTAATTTGAGTGATATGACCACCAAATTTATCCAATTCACCCATTAAATCATTAATAATTGCTTGTTTCGGTCTAGCCATGTTAGTTACCTCCGTTAATCTTTCTTAATTCGACAATAATTTGTTCGAGTTCATCTTTAACCATGAACTCTGAAGTGTCAGGCGCAGGGCCTGTTAATCCTATAGGCCCTGGTTCTCCTGGGTCCCCTTTTTGTCCTTTCTCACCTCGGTCTCCCTTCTCACCTTTAAGTTGTTGTTTTTGGCTTTCGGTTAAATCTTCAAAGCGTAATGGTTCGCCCTTAGGGCCCGGAGGGCCTTGTTCTCCTCTCGCACCATCTGCACCATTTTTACCAGGCTCACCTGGTTCTCCTTTAGGTCCAGGCGGCCCCGCATCGCCTTTTGGGCCTCTCATTTTGATTATTTGGGTATGACCTTCAATGACTACTGTGTCCCCTTCGCCTGCGTAAACGTTAATATCATTCATACTATTTTCCTCTGTTGCTGGCGCCTTCAAAAATGGTTAATTGGCCTCCGACAAGACATTTGACAGGTCTATCTTCAACCCAAACGAATAAATCCCACGCATACCTACCAACATTCAACTCTTTTGTATCCAAAGAAAGGATAATTCTACAGCATTCACCTGCTGCTAAATTATCCTTTGATACTGTAATATTAAATTTGGCTTCGTAGTGATCATCTTGAACAAACTTTCTTACACAGGAAAACAAATCCTCCGGCTCTACTGAGCTATTATATCCGATTGTTAAGGTGATAAATTCGCCCTTAACAGCAGATAGATTATGCTTGACCGGTGTCATTATCTTCACCAACTTCTAAATCCATTAGATCATTATGGATACACCCTTCTGTCGGACAAGTACCGTCATTATTTAAAGTAGCCCAACAGTATTCACAGAAATGCATTACTGGAACATCGCTTTTAATATCTGCCATAGTTATTTCACCGCCTTAATCTTAGCAATCATTTCAGTATTAATCTTCTTAAACTGTTCTTGCAAATCGCTTATATCGCCGTTTGCTAAGCGTCTGCGTATTAATGCCTGATCTAGTGTTTCAAAACGACGATTATAATATGAACGAATCTCCGCAATCTTTTCAGCTTTTGTTAACTCATGAGCTGGTGCAACTACAAATTGTCCACCGACATACAATTTCCCACTCATAAACTCATCAAGCATACTATCACCATCTGCGGAGTAAATATAGTCAGCTGCATTAGGATATTCTTGTTTAGCAGTCGCTAACAACTGCTCTTGCGTTACTGTGTTATCGACATAGGACGTAATTCGCTCGCCCATTTCATTCAATACGAATATATATTGGTTCATTTGTTTTCTCCTTCCTTTACGCCATGCCTAATGCAAACCAATAATAACTTCCTACATATTGGTCATTTCCAATAAATACTGCTTTTGTATTGTTGCTTTCTCTAGAGCTATTCGATATATATTTAGGCGTATCGGAGCCTTCCCAAAAAGCATCCATTGCTCCTACTATAAATACTGTGGAAAATCGAATAGGATACGTAACCGTGCTCTTTTGTTGATTATCAGCACCACCAATTCCCCACTGGATAGTGAAACCATTCGCAAATTTTACAAAACCGGCATTAGCATCGAGTTTAGACACTACGATAGCACCTTGCCCTAGTAACCCTTTGAGAGTTCCTAGATTAAGAACTTTATTAGTATCAGTGTCATTATAGTTACCTGTAATAAAGTTAATAATTTCTTGCGAATTATCACCTTTTGTTACTTGCAAGCCTTGATTATGTTTAGCAATCGTTTTCACATACTGTCTAGAGTTTACATCAAGTTTCTTATCGAACTCAGCTCGGTGTGCATTAGCCGATTTATTGTGCTCCTCTAAATCATGAATTGTTGCATATCCGTTGTCCTGTACAATAGCTTGTACTTTTTCGGCATTCCCAATCACTGTTGTAATAGTGAATGTATAGCTGTCCATAGGCGTAGTCTTATCTGGGATATAGTCCACATAACTACCACCATTCGTGTAAGAGAAAAGAACCTCTCGTCCAGATTCGCCTACTTTGGCCATCAATCCAATTTCACGTGCATAGAAACCAGTTCCTAAATTCGCGTTCGATAAAGAAGCTTGAACTGTAAATTGTCCGTCACCAGACTTAGTGCTTTTAGTAATAGCCAACTCTAATCGTTTATCAGTTAAACCTGTAGCACGAGCAATTGATGCAGGGGGATCACCTGCGCCAATTACAATTTTAGTAAAAATTAAAGCCTGCTTGCTTGCGTTAGCTTCCGCTGTTGCATTAGTACCTGCCATTGTTGTAATGACAGCAGGGTATTTTGCCATTTGTACCTCCTAAACATGAATAATTTGATAAGTAGTAGCTGCACCACCTATATAAACTTTCTGAATCTGCGGCTCTATAGTGATTTTCAGGGAAGGCTCAATCACGGCATTCCCTGCCGAAGTGGTTACGCCGCCAATATAGACGCCTTCAGAATTTATTTTGTGCACATATTCTATACTATCCAGCCACGACCTCTTATTCTTAACGAAATCTAATATTCGCAATACTCTTTCACGAATATTAGGAGTCATCATATAACCAGTCATTTGTAATTTAAAATGGTAAGGTTGACCGCCTTCGTAATTCCAATTTTCGATGACTTCACATTCCGAATATAATTCACCTATAGCTTCTTCTACTAATCCAACTGTCCCTTTTCTCCTGTGCCAGGTAATAGAATTAAGAATTAGCTTAATTTTTTGTTCCCTAGTTTCCACTTCGTCGTAAAAATCAACGTGTAAATGCCACGCCACCTCATCTAAAATAGGGGCGCTTAACTCGTTTAAATGAGATAGTATAGTTAACTTATCGACCATTGGCATAAGGTCGATAAGCCGTAATGTAACGACTTCTGCAAGGGCTTGGACTTTTGTATCGCTAGCAATCGAGCTAGGCAACGTATCCTTTAAATTAAAATCATAGAGATTATTCATGCTCCGCGCCTCCATAGGTAATTGTCTTTCCGGTACATTGCGCTAACTCAACTTGATAACCATCCTCTTTACGTCCGTCTTTAATAACTGTGAAAGTAGGCGAAGTTACGGTAACACGTTTGGCCCCCGCCTCCATAACTCGACGAATTAATTCAGACGGTATAATATCACGACCTACTTTTGCAGATTGCCATTTTATGTAATCTGTGACAGCTTCATCAACACGAGTTTTAATTGTATCCGCATAATAGGCGTTATCGGAATCAATGTAGTACTGCAAGTCTATACTATAGTTTTTAGCTGTAGGCGCCTTTACTGATACATTATCAGTGAGTGGCCGCACCTTCTTATCAGTAAGTGCGTTTTGCACTAATTTAAGAATCTCTTCTTTGGCTATTTCACCAGATGCAAGCCCGGGATATACTACTATATCCCCCGGCTTAGGTGATACTACTTTTACAGAACTAATAAGAGCAGAAGCTTTTTTAGTAAAAAATTCGTAAGCCCCTTCAGCACCAGCGCAAGAGAAACTTTCAGGAGCTTCTCGAATACGTTCACGAAATGCGTCGTCTGTCTCCGTATCAGCACCGCCTTCAGAGATTGTAATATTAGTTACACTAGCGATATATGGAATAGGATCTACAAGAGTGGTAATCGACCCTATCGGGTAGCCATTCCCTTTAGCTGAAGCTTCCGTACATACCGCTTTTACACTTATTGTTGTTTGTGTAGCTGACAGATAGTAAGGTTCAGTTAGTGCAAAAAATGCACCATCTCCTGAAGTAAATCGTGTGCCTTTTGGGATGGCTATGCCCTCGGGTCTTGCCATTGATGCGGTTAACCTCATTGTGGTAACTGCACCTGTGGCTTGTAAACGTTCTACTCCTAATGCAATACCTATGTGGTCTAAGTTGTTTCCCCTTGCATACGCCAATAAATTTTGCTTGCCGGTATCATTAACCCGATTAAGTAGCAGAATGACTATATTAGTAATTACTAATAAAAACAACCGGATTGGATCTGCCGGTGTTAGTGTTCGCCCAGTTACGGAAGTGTAGAGGGCGAATATTTCCTTTTCGACGGCGTCTTTGTCCGTCGTGACAAAGTTAATTTCAGGTAAATTCATTATTATCGCCTCCACGGTGGTAAATTAATAGCCGCCCTTATATTTGCATCAGGGCATTTCAAAATAAGATTAGCAGGAAGAATAACATAATGGGCGTACTCTTGATTAGCCTCTAGTAACACATTCATATACGCTTCACTGCCATATACTTTAAAGGCTATACCATCCCACATATCGCCTTGGATAGTTCTATACTGCTTCATAGCCACCTATCCTTTCTAGCCATTCATCTTTGATTGCAATCGATACCTTAGGCGTCAATCGCCCTTCTTCTGCATCAGTCGTAATCGTTTCCCCGAAGTCAACTGAAACAACTCTACATCGTGGTTCATATTCGGTAATTGCACGAATCACCTCTGCAGATATTCTGGCCATTGCTACCGGTAAAGGTAAATCAATGACAGTGCCATCAATGCCAAATCGTCTATCAAGGGGTACAGAAAATTGGGTTGTTGAAATAATGGTTCGTACATTTTGAATAATTTCTGTAAGGATATCCTTAGGTGCAAAGTCAATACCTTCAAGACGAGCGCTCACGTCAATTTGCATTTGTACCGCCTCCTTGTTTAGGTGTGATTACAACTTTAGGAACATCAGGGGCCTCCTTCAGTGTTACGTTGATAGACGCAGATAATACATTACCTCGATTATCAATCGTATTCATCGCTGCGCTTATACTGGTGATCAGTAATTTGTGTTCACTAAAGGGCTTACCGTTAATAATCAACTGCTCAGCTTGACCTTCTCGGCACATCTTGGCCACTTCCTCAATTTCTTTCAAAGGATCAACACCCAACAACTTATTAAAGTTCATCGTGAATGTGATATCATCCGCATCAGGCCCCAAGAATTCAAGTATTGGCTTTTGCCCTATGATTTCGTGAGACGCTGTTCGTGCATTGATATTTCGAGCCAATGAATCGAACGTACGCACCGTATGCGAGGATGCAACAAACACTATCCTCCCGAAACTACCTAATTGGCGTTGCGGTAAGTATCCACCCAGACCAAACTTATCGGCTAAATTAGATAGACGAGAGTAAGCCACATCGCCTAATTGCGTATTTTGTAAATTCTTTAAACCTTGTAAATTAAGGTTTTTCTTATAATTAGCGGCAGTACTGCCTAATTTACTAAATAATGATATGTTACTCACCTCCTATCAATTTGGCGTTCCTGTATTACCGCCACCAGAAACGACGCCACCATGTGTATGAGATACTAAACTAATTCCATTAACCACCACATCCCCCGAAGGAGCGTTTATAGTTAGATTACCCGTGCAATTAATTACGAGACCTCCTCCGCCCGCATCATATGAGATAGTTGAGCCGTCCGCAAATTTGATGCCGTGGATATTCTGCCCATTAAAATGGGGCTTATCTTTGGCATTGTAAGTGGTGCCCAAGATGTAGCCCTGGGACAAATTATTATCTTGTGGCAGGAATAAACATAATACCTGTTCGCCAACGCCTGGCATCCAGTAGTGTTTGTTATCTTGTGATCCATGAGAAAGTACTTCGAGTGGATACGACACTAAATCGTCTCGGTCCGGAAAGGTTACCCTGGCAGTCATATTTGAAGGATCTGTACTAGATACAATTCCATCGCGGATTAAATTTTTTAAGGCAACACTAATATCCATCTAGGCACCTCCTTATGTCTAGGCTTTGTGTATATCCTCCCCCTACCTTATGAGAGCATTTGCTAATGATATACTTGCCATCAAATTGACCGAATCCTTTTAAATTGATTGTGGCAGATGCGGCCAATACGATATGGCCAAGTATAGATACAGAACCGGTGACTTCATTCTTGTTCTTCTCCCGCAACTTTTTCTTGGCCAAACGTTCTGCCTCTGCTTGAGTCTCACATCCCTGATTAACCTGTAGTATCTTGCCTTGTGTTTTATGCGGATCCTTGAACGTATACTCAATATTACTCTTTTGTTTAGTACTCTTATGCTTTACGTGGCAGCCCCAATAAATATCCTTCAGGGAGGACTTTAGGGAATAGCTTCCTTGGTAGGGAATGATTTCCCCTAGTTCCTTAATTTGGTCTTCTGTAAGGTCCGTAGGCATTGGTCCCTTAATTAGCGTTGCAACTACTTTTTCCATTTCAAATTTTGTTTCATCAAAAATAATCACTTGCTTATCTGAAACCTTTAGCGCAAGTCCATTATCCTTGCAGACTTTCATCAAGAATTCTAAATCCGATTGGTCTGACTGTTCGACACGGTCTAAATCAATCGTTTCTGGAGTATCATAAAATAATTCGAGGCCCGCACCCTTTGCAAGTTCCTCGGCGACAGCTTTGAGAGTGGTCTTCTCCCAAGATCTACTCTTCAGCTCTCCTCTTAATTTCGATTCATCTGGAACACTAACCGCCCCTATTGTGACTTCGTGGGGTGGACTTTTGCAGGTAATCTCATCAATCTCAAATTGTCCGCATTTCATCTCTATCTCGTCACCGAGTTCATTCCAATTGTAGAATACGATTGATGCGGTTAACTTTGCCCCTTTTTCAGGGAACCAGTCAGACATCCAAAGCTCATCTATATCGTGCAAGGTGATTGATATATCATCAGCTTCTCCCGACATTACGTCATTAAAACTGAAGTCCTTTAAATAAGGAAGCAGGTCTTGAGTGATGTCCTTCTGTTCATACTGCAGTTTGACAGTAACATGGCGTAAATTACTAGGCATAGCTTACACGTCCTTTCCTGTTTTGGATTTCAGCAAGCCTTGCTTCTAAGTCATCCATTGCGCCTCCTACAGCACTTTTAATTTGTTGTACTGCACTTGCATCCGCACTACCATTAACAGTAATATTAATCGGCGCAGATACAGAAATTACAGAATTCCCCTCGCCAGGTAAAAGCCCCATCATTTCGCCAGTTTGTCGCCACAATGCCTTGGCCCTTGGAGTACCATTGATAGGAATGGCAGCTTCATCAGATTCTTCGGCAAACGTAGTAAGGAACGAGCCTTTTCCATAAATGCCGCCTTTTGCATTATGCTGAATGGATTGCCCATTAGCTGTCGCTGAGCCTTCTACTCGTGCCTGAATTGGCTTGCTAAAAATAGACCTAACCCATTCCCATTTTTCACTAATCCAATCAAACAGGCCTCCAAGCTTACTCATAACCCAATCATAGAATTGGCTAAGTGCGGCCTTAGGATCTTCCCACAATAACGTGAACCATGCTTTCACTTGGTCCCAGTTAGCAATTAAACCCATTGCTGCATAAATGAGCCAACCTATAGGCCCCATCATGAATGCGATAATTGCCGCTGTTGGGGATTCCCACATTGAAGTACAGAACTCAGATACTGCTTGAAAATGTGTACCTAACCAAACGAATGCGGCTATTAAAGCTACTATGGCAATAATTACGAGTCCTATTGGGTTGGCACTCATTGCTGCATTCAACGCCCATTGCGCAGCCGCGGTTGCATACATTGCGATACTACTTGCTATCATACTCGCTCTATGGATGCCCGATGCAATCACATTACGCATGGTCGCCACACGTTCGGATTCCATCATAAGCTTGTAGGCAGCGTGCGCCGCCATTACGCTATAGTAAACAGCTCTGATTGTTTTATACGCAATTACCATTCCCATTACGGCAAAGCTTGTTTTTATGATTGCTTCTGTAAGCTCTGGGTGCTCGCTTGCTACTTTAGATACATAGGCGGCCTCATTGGCCAGGGAATCTCCCAACTCGGCAAGTGTCGGTAACATCGTTCCCCCGATTGAAATTGCCACGGATTCTGTTGCTGATTGCAATCGTATCATAGCGCCTCTCGCATTATTTTGCATTGTCTCAGCCATAGCAGCAGCGGCTCCATCGCTATTTTCAAGTTCCTTTGTCAGTTGATCAAGCGCATCAGGACCCTGGTCAATAACAGCCACCCAAGCTGATGCTGCATTAGTACCGAAAATAGTCGCAAGTGTAGCAAGTCTTTGCTCTTTGCTCATATCCTTAGTCTTATCAGCTAAGTCACGAACAATTGCGCCCATCTTACGAGGGCCATTGGTATCGTCCATAGCAATGCCTAAACTTGCTAAGGCAGCTCTCGCTTCTTCTTGCTGAGCCGTAGCCTCACTTAATGATAGCCCCATTTCCTCAATCGCTTTAGTCGATTTAGCGGAAGTCCCGGCCAACCGTAAGAAGCCCGAACGTAATGCAGTACCTGCAGCAGATGCCTTAATACCACTATTTGCCATAATACCGGTAAGTGCTGCGGTTTCTTCTAAGCTTGCACCGAAAGCATGGGCTACTGGTGCGGCATACTTCATCGTTTCGCCAAGCATCTCAACATTTGTGTTTGTCTTGGTCGATGTCTTAGCAAATACGTCAGCCATATGCCCTGCATGTTCTGCACCCAATCCGAATGCAGTAAGGTCATCAGATACAATATCAGCCGTACGTGCGAGATCTGTGCCACTTGCTGCCGCTAAGTTTAAAAGTCCCGGCATACCTGCCATAATTTGTTGGGAGTTCCAACCTGCCATACCCAGGTATGTCATAGCTTCGCCTGCTTGTGTTGCGGAGAACATTGTCTTTTCGCCAAGTTCACGAGCAGTAGCCGTTAACTGTTGCATAGCTTTATCGTCAGATACAGTGATTGCTTTAACTTTAGACATCACCGCCTCAAAGTCTGCAGCTTTAGATAGCATCCCGACGAACGGAGCAGCCATTACTGCAGTAGTAGCCAGTGTGCTACCTAAATCACTGCGCGCACTTTTAGCATTGACGTCTGCAGCGATTTTATTTTGCATAGCTTTTCGCAATTTAGCGTCCTTAGCGGCGGTTTGTTCAAGTTCCTTGCCGACTCTTGCGGTTGCGTTCCGGTAGGAATCCATGGAAATAACACCTTGCTTTAATGCAGAATCCAACGCCTTTTGTTGCGTTTTCAGTTCATTCATTTTAGAACCATACTGCGTCAACGTTCCCCTGGCCTGTTGCATAGATGTTTTAAAGCTTTGGGCTAAAGCACCGTTTATAGCAAAAGCGATTTCGAACACTTTACCTGCCATAGTTCCTCCTTTCTTTTAAATTTGTATACGCAAAAAGCGCTTGATGGTTAGTCCTCTTCTTCCCTCAAGCGCTTTTCATCTTCAAGAACAAATTCTAAATCATTCACCCAATCTGCTATTTCAACGATCGGAGTAGACATCCAAAAGTTTATGCCCCCGCATTCTCTGAGCCGGAGGGCAATTCGTCTGCATTGCTGTCCGGGAGAAGGCCCATTTTCTCTACCGAACCACGTAGTAAAAAAACGCTTACCTCAGCACACATTTCTGTGAATTCAGAGATAGGAAGTGTCATTAATACTTTTGCACTTTCCTTTAGGGCTATAGCCGCCACTTCGGCTTGGAATCTTTTAGAAAATGTAACATCTGGAGTCATATCGCCTTCACGGCGGACACGAAGTTCCGCCTTTGTGAAATCAAATCCAGTTAAATTATTTAAGCCTTCTGCTAGCTTTTCGCGATCGTATGTTACCATTATTTACCCAATGCCTCCCTTACGGATGCCAAGTAATCAACACCGTTGATTACACAAACATAGTTGAATTTATCAATTTCAGTACGAGTTTTACCACCAACAGTCATTTTGAAATACACAATTTCAAATTCTGTAGAGGTATCAGTTTTACTTGCCTGTTCAAATTTGCCAAGACCGATTTTCTTCGGCATCACTTTTGCGTATACGCTAACTGCTTCCGGTACTAATTCGCCTTTAGCAGAATCATACAATTGTTGTGCGCCACGAATTTCGATATCGTGTACTTTTTGACTAGCAAGGTCGGTCACATCTTTGTCAATGGTATTCCACTTAATGGACATGTTCATTGCCTTAGTTTGCCCGAGTACACCCAAATCAACTTCACCGGCAATGCCTGCGCCTTTGATGGTGTCACTGATAAATTCGATATCAGGTAAGGTTACATCGGCGTAACCATATAATTCTCTGCCGGAGCTAAAAATGGCAAAGTCAATCAACTTATCTCTATGTTTAGCCATGAGTTACCTCCCTTTTAATTAAATAACGTGCTCATGTAAGATGGATCGTATTCTTGGATGAAGTCGATTTCACGAGCTGGTGTCGGAACACCTAAATACACGTGGAATCGGATAATACCGTTCAACAAATCAGTTGTAGGGTTTTCGGACTCCAAGAATTCAACGCGTGCACCGAGAAGTGCACCAGATGCTACGTGTCCATTTAACCAGGCATTGGCACTATTAACGATATTATTAATCAAACGTTTATTTGTTGGGTCGTCAATTTTAGACCAGAAAGAAGTGATCAACGTGTTAGATACCCAGTTGAACATACGGCGTACAGGGATAAAGGAATCCTTAACATCTGTATTAGACGGATACGCAGTCGTACGATTGCCCCAAGCTCTCCAGCCACCAATGAAATTAAGCGCAGTAACGACGCCTTGGCCATTCAAGTAAGCTGCTTCATCTGGGCCTAAGTAGATTTCAGTACCATCTTTCAATACGGCGCTATCTGCTTGCAAAGACTCGTTAGATGGAGACTTATAAGGGATGTCATCGTACTTAGCATCTGTCTTAGCCATAAGACCTGCGAGTTGTGTGGATAAATGGAATTGGCGATTAGCTAACGCTACTTTTGGCCAACATAAGATTTGACGTTCATCGACGTAGTTCTTTTTATTTTTCCACTCACTAACTGCAGTTGCTTTTTTTATTTCATCTGTAGGTGCATCACATAACGACATAGCTTGGAACATGCCATTAATAGTAGTTTCTTTTGCTTTCATAACTGCTGCTACAAGCGTGTTATGAGACCAGCCCGGCGCCAATAAGTTACCAGGGATTAAGCCAAAGCGAGGGAATACTTCATTGATAAGTTCCAAACCTTTACGTTTACCTTCTGTATCCACGCCACCTACGATATCATCTGCAGTTACCATAGATGGGTCTACATAATCGTAAGTCACCCAAACAGATGTTGCACTATTAAGCGCCCCAGTAGATACAATACCAATAAGCAATTTGCCTTCATCGTTAAATACTGCTGTGTAATCAACGTTGATAGTTAAGGCATTACCACCATTTGTAGCAGATACTTTTAACGTGTTGAGTAACACAGGGTCTTCAATTGTTACGACTTTATCTTGGATTTGTTTTTGTGTAGACGCTAAAGTCTTTTTGTGTTTCTTCGGATCAAGAACATTAATAAAAACTACTGGCGCCATTCCGAATAAAGAAAATTGAGAGTACATTGCTTCACACAATGTGTACTTATCCCATTCTTTGGAATAACCAAATTGAGTCGTTGCGGATGCGTAATCATAACACAATACAGCTTTATTAGCTTCCGCTGGGTCTGTTGCTAAATGCACAGGAGCAGTGCCGACATACACCGGTAAGGCTGCCGTAGCTTCTGTCATAGAAATAAGAGAAGTAGGGACCTCTCTTGTATAAATTCCGTGTCTATAGTTTCCCACTATCTACGACCTCCTTTTTTAAATTCAAGGTATGCTGCATTCATTGCAGTACCTTCCGTTGCTAATTCTTGTTGTGCTTCTGCAATCTTATTAATAGGCACAAACAATAAACGTAGCATCGCTTTATCTTCACCTACTACAGCTGGAATACCGTCAATATAAACGGTGCCTGTTGTAAGACCTAACTCAGCACTATTAGGGCCTAAATAGATTACTTGTTCAGCATCCTTAGTTTTAACTGTTTTTTCCACAATTTCTGTTGTTTCATTTACAACTTCAACTGGTGCATCAGCTTTTGCCATTAAATAATCATCTCCTCTCGTATTTGTTCGATATCATATTTAACTGTCATAAATCCCTCCCAATACGGATAGGCTTGATCCGGAGGGATGTCGGTATCAATCCCGTATTTATCATCCAATACTAAGCGATATCGCTTGGCAATAACCGGGTGGGCCAGTAATGCTTGTCTTGTCGCTTCCAAAAAGTTTGTAATCTCCATCCAGCCTTTTTCCACGTCCTCAGAGTACACTCCGTGAATTAGAAATAATTGGACGGTTGACCCCTGCAAGGTATCCTCAATCTTATTAATGCGAATAACAAGATGCGGATATTGGTCCTCCTTGGATGATTCTTTCATTTTTAAAAATCCAGGTACAACTAACAGAGGATTTCCCTTTACCTGTGCATCATCACTAAAATAGTTTGCATGCACCTGTTTTAGAAACGTACCTAAATCTGTTGCTAATTGCGTAGGTGTCATTTATTACTTCCTTACTAACTCTTCGAATGAGGTTCCGATTTGTCGTAACAGCTCCTCTTGCGCTACATTACCGACAAAAGCCGATACCTCAGCATTCTTTAACATACTTGGGACTGCAGGTCCATGAAATTGTCCTATTGGATATCTATCAGCACCTTTACGATACATCGCCCCTATATGACCACTTCCCATACGAGCAATAAAAGCATTAGGAATTGTTCCTCCTCCGCCATTGCGCATTACCTGAGCTTTGACTGTCCGACCTTTCCGCTTAGGTGGGCGTTTTGGTGTAACTCTAAACTTAGTAAGTGCAACTGGTCCGCCCTTAGACCTAATAAATGCTGATAGCCCAGAGGGGGTTGCTCGCTTCACGTCAATCGTTTTCTTAACGTTAGCTTTACTTATAAAGTAATCCTGCGTAGTTTTATCAACGATTGTGTTTCGTATTTTAGGGATTGCGGTATTGATAGCTTTTGATGTCGCCCTTTTCGTTTCACCGGAAAGAGCGTCTATCTTAACTAGGCCCTCACGTAGTCCTTTTACGTCAATAGTTACGCTCATGAGTTATTCCCCCTAAGGACAATATTTAGCATGCCCATATCTTCTTCGCATGATTGAACCAACATAAGTCGACCATTAAAACGAAAGATTTGATTGTACTCCGGCACTTCGGGCAAATCCTGCTTGGCCACGTGTACAACTATCGTATCGTAAATCAACCCGTCAATATCCTGCCCCATAATTTCAACATGTTGCTTGTCTGTAAGACCTTCTGCCACCGCATAGCACCGCGTACCGTTTAGGTTGTGTACTTCAGCAAATTCATTTGAATTGATAAACACCTTTTCAATATCATTTTGCACAAAGTCTTTAAATCCCATGTCTATTCACCTAAGAAATCGATAAGTTGTTCGCGAGTAGCGTCTTCTGGAACTTCTAAATGTTCAGCTTCAACCATTGCACGAAGAGCAGCATCGGATAAAAGCCCTAAATTAATATCCGCATCACATGCAAGAATATCTGTAATCATGCTCGCCTTTGTTGCTTCACTAGCAAATTCTAGCCCGATAGACTTTCCATAGTTGGAAATCTCTTCATTTGTCATAACTGCAAGCGCTACTGCGAATGAATCATCTTCGCCGTCTTTACTATTATCACCGCTAACTGCAACCACAGCGCCTAATTCAATTAAGCGCTGTTCTTCTTCCGCAGTTAAATCGGAGATAATCTCACCGGGATTATATACATAATCTCCAGTATTGATTGCGTGCTTAGCTTGTACTGGCATAAGTCTTACCCCCTTTAGATTAGATTAGATTAGATTAGATTAGATTACAATACGTCCGCTACGAAGTAAGAATCTACATCGAATGGGACATAAATAGGGCGAGATTGCAATTCTAAGAATGCTGCATCTGGATCACGTGTAACCAATCGGCGCATTACGTATTCGCCTTCATAAGTTACGAAATCCATTCCTTCGCCAGGGATAATTGTATTCGCACCATATAATTTAGTGAATTTGGCCATATCAGAAGCTACCAACAGTTTACCTGCAGGTACCATTTCTTTTTCTTGGCCATCAGTTGGGTCTACATAGTAGTTATCATATGTAAATACATTGCATTGAATTTGACCACCCATGAAACCAACATAAGTCGCGCCTTCTGCCATTTGTTCAAATTGTAAAAGACCCATTTCTGTACGACGATTATCAAACAACGCTAAGATTTTTTTATCGGAAAGCATTACTTCTAACGTTTCGGAGTTCATGACTAAGGTATTCGGATTAAAGCCAGATGCTTTCAAGCATTTCTTTTTCCATTTAATAATGTTGGCCACGATTTCTGCTGCGGATTGTCCCCAGCGTGCGTTACCAGATAATGTTTCTTTGTTTGTGAAGTTAAAGTCCACTACGTCGTCAATGCCTTCGCCTTTAATGTGTGCTTGACCATTAAATAAAACGTCTGCCGCCATAACTTCTTGGGAGCGCACCAAATTGTCTTTCAACTCTTGTGTATCTTGTGCCAAAAGTTGAATCGCACGTTCTTCAGGAGATACTGTACCTGCGAAAGGTTGTTCACCAGCTAAACGGACCTTGATATCATTTTCAGTGATAGCTCGTTTTTCTTTCTTTTGAGCTGGTTTATAAGTAGTTGTAGTTACACCTGTGCGTTGGGATAATGGCGCAGTAGAATTTGGTGCTACCCAAGGTGTAATAGTGCGGCGACCTTTTACAATGTCAAAAGAAACAGTTTCAGATAAGAATGTTTTTGTATCTTTGAAGAATAAGTCTTTTAAAAAGGATGGCACATCGGGAGTACGACGAACCACCGCTGCAAGTGTTTGAGGTGTGTAAATATTATCCATGTGTCCTCCTTATTAACGGAAATAAATGTTGCGGGCTTCAGCTTTAGCTGTGAAGTCTTCCGCTTTTTTACCAGATTTGAATACTAAATTAGCTGTAGCAAATTCACCTGTTACAGCAATTTCTGCTACTACGTCACCTTTCGTAGCATCGATATCAGCCAAGGCTACGCCGTATACATCAGCGTCCGCGCGTTTAGCTTTTTTAGAAGTGGCTTCGATTTCTAATACTGTACCTGCTTTAATCACAGCAGCGTCCTGTCCGATTGTTACCTTTTTAGTAACGACTGGCATTTGAGTACCAGCAATTAGAGCTTTGTACTCTAACTTTTGTTCTTCCACGTATGGCATATGTTCTGCCCTCCTTATTTTTTAACACGTGCTTTCATAACACGGTCCACGATTTTCATTGTTTTGTCAGCTTCGTCGATATCTTCATCCAACACTTGACCAGGGACAGTGTTAACTTTATTGGATGCGTTATTTGCATCTTGAATCATTCGTTGAAATTGATTTGTTTGTTCAGATGGTTCTGGTTGTGGCATATTGAGTAATTCAACAGCTACATCTTGAACCGTAGCGTATGTTTCATATTTAGCGCGATTAACCACTTCTGCTCGCGCTTCGTTATTAATCCCATCAAGGGCTTGTAAACGGGCACGTTCAGCAGCAACGCCGGCATTAAATACTTCGTCATATACTTCCGCATAGTCTGTACGCAACAATTCAGCAGTTACTTCCATTGGTTCTTCTCCTTTCTCTTCATATTTATCAACAGGCAATCCTTTGAGTACTTCCATACTCATTGGTAAACCATTGACAATTAAGTCAGTACCTTTACGGCAAGCAACCATTTGTAAAGACTCGTCAACACTCGTACAGAAACCTTTTTCTAAAGCTTCCCTTGCCGTTAACCAAGTTTCTTCATCCATCATAGTTGCAATTTCTTCACGAGTTAACCCAGTGCGAGCCTCGTAAATATCGATAAGGTTTTCTTTAGTTTTGCGTAACGATTCGGCGGCTTTTTCAAAATCATCTGCTTCACCAAATGCATATGAGCTGGGGTTATGAATCATCATTTCGCTACCTAGAGCCATATGAATTTCATCACCCGCCATTGAAATAATAGAGGCAATAGATGCCGCTAGGCCCTCGATAATAACAGATTTCTTATTTTGTAAAGCGCGCAATCGGTTGTAGATTGTAACGCCTGCTGATACTTCGCCGCCTACAGAGTTAACATGTAGAACAATGTTTTGCGATGGATCCAATCCTTGGAGTTGTGATAGTACGTTAGAAACGCCTGTATCTTCACCCCAATAATCGGCGCCGTTCATAACTACGCCGTAAATATCGACGTCAATCGTCTCTGCTTCCTGAATCTGATTCAGTGGAGTTCGAATTTTGAACTGAAATTTGTTGTCCTTGTTCATGCAACAATCCTCCTTCATCCATAGATTGGTGTTCACGAATACGTTGTGGTAAGATTTCATTTTCATAATCCATGCCTGTGAGCTCTGCGGCTTCTTTAGCACGAGTACTAAATGCATTCTTAACACGAATTTCTGCCGCAGTAGCTTCCTTCTCTGGGTCTAATTGACCTTGTGAAGGTCCATACCACTCAGCACCTAACCACGCTTCTCGAATAATTGGGTCATCGAAAAAGCCTGGCGCTTCAATGCGACCTAACAGAATAGCCATAGTTAGCCACTCTTCGTAAATAGGATTGCAAAATTGAGTAATAAATTCGGAACGTTGCATTTCAACAGATTTCCAGTACTCAAGTAACGCCGCCCTTGATGCGGAGTAACTTTGGCCAAAGTGCTTAACAAGAATTTCATAAGGAATTTCAAGTGCGGCGCCTACATGACTAATAAGAGATGATGTAAAGTCCGCAAAGCTTGTTGGGATTGGTGTTTTTTCCGCAACACTAACCTTTTCACCTGGTGCTAATACATTGACCGTGCCGTTGCCTAATTCGATTGTTTCATCGTTTTCGGAATCAACTTGATCCTCCTCATCGATACCAGTCCCAAACGCCATATCATCTGGGGCCTCTGATTCGATGAAGATTGCCATCAAGGCATTAACTAATACCTTCATAACCTCCGCATCATTGTACCGGCTAAGAACTTTCAAATCCTCAATTACCGGAGATAGTATTGGAATACCCCGCAGCTGTCCACTACGCTCAATCGTCATAACCTGAATAATATTTCGCCTTCCGGTTTGTGTACCGTACTTCGGAATATATGTGTAGTCGTGATCATCATTAAAAGCGTTATATAGCTTATTTAGCACATAGAACCCAACGGCCGCACCGTATTTATTAAACTTAACTCCGTGAATTACATCGTTATTCTCATCTTCTTCGCGCCCTATATATTTAGGCGGAGAAGCTACGAGAATCGATTCAACAATCTGTAACCGCAAAGGGTAAGGGTTTTTATCCATTCGATTAATTAGTAGTGGTAAATTTACAAACGCATCGCCGTATAAGAGCTTTTCATAGTATGCTAACGCCTGAATCCCGTAGAAGTCAGTTTGCTCTCTTGCATCACAGTGCTTAGCCCACATTGCGAATTCACGTTCAGTCTTACGTTCCCATGCGTTCTTTTCGTCAAATGTTAGGCCTAATTCCTCAAAGCGAATATTGGCTTTGAAACGTAGGCCAGGACCAATGACGTTAGTCTTATTGGTTTTTAACGCGCCTGCTGCAATAGGCGTTCCTTGCTGCAGGTCTACCGACCTTGCTCGTAACATTCTAAAATTAGCATCGATATCATGCCTTGCATCTTGGGAGTTAACCTGATATCCTTTAGCGCTAGATTTAAAACTATTTGCGCCATGATTAGAATAACCAGAGTTTGTTTTACTTCCAGAATATTGCGTAGATTTATGTCTGCCTGCTGCAGTTTTCATAAACGACTTCTTACGTTTACTCATATATCACGCGGAATGACACGGTATGCACGACGTCGAGGTCTATTTTCAAGTCTTGCTACTTCATTTCGCCAAAAGTTGATACGGTCCTTTACCTCTTGCACATTGGCACGAGTTAACCGACGATTACCAATGGTGTATTCCTTACCGGTTGCTAGTGCTAAATCAGCATCTAACCACGCCTGTAAATGCTCTTTTGCCTCATATATTGTCCATTCTGCCATCCTTTCACCTCCTTTCACGCATTAAAAAAGCGCCCATACTGAGCGCTTAGACTTGTGCCATGCATAGATTGGAATACCATACTTATTAAAGCCTGTGTTTCCACATCCGTATGGCACAATATCTCCATATGTTTAATATCATGAGCTGATATATTTAATCCTTGCCTATATTTATATAAGAATTCAGGCATTGCCTTTTCTACCATCAAATATAAATAATAAGGGATTACGTTTCTCGGTCGAATTACTACATATTTAGCATCTACTTCTTGCGCAGTATCTAAATATAGTAATTCACCTTTGCTCGCAGATACTTGCAAGCAAATACAGCCCGGGGGATATATTTGATTCTTCTTAGGCCGTCCCAGTATATCAGCAACTTCCGTAATTTTAATTCTTTTGTAATTTTTTAACATTACACAAACATCTTTTGAAGTAAATACTTTTTAACATCTTCTATTTTTTTTACCACAGCTTCTTGCTCCTCAACTGTACACGCGCTATCAGAGGATACCAAAAATTCTGTAAATTCTTTTACAAATTCATCATGCTCTTTCTGCGCGTCAGGATCTGTACAGACTAATTGCTTTAACATCTCCGCAATTTCTAAGCCCAACGTCCGACTTTCTCGATTAATTTCGTTTAAGTCCTTAGCAAGCTGTACCGCATCTGGTATTTCTTCGGGTTCGAAGCTGTCAATGTAGCGTGGAATATTCAGATTATAGTCATTGTCTAAAATAGTAGACATGCTAACATTACTAGAATATCGCTCTATATCTGCTCTGTCCTTGTACGCTTTAATGACTTTTTTCACCTGTTCGGCGGTCATTATATTCTTGCTCTTGTTCTTAACGAAGTCTTTTTGCGCATCGATAAATAATACGTCTTTATTAGCACGATTTTTCTTAAATACCAATATACACACAGGTATACTTGTATTTGTAAACAGATTAGAAGGTAGCCCTATAACGGCGTAAAGTAGATTATTATCAATAAGCTTACGTCGTATATCACCCTCCGCCTGCCCTCTAAAAAGTACGCCGTGTGGCAAAATAAAAGCCGCGGTACCTGATGCATTCAGCGAATATAGTCCATCCAATATAAAGGCAAAATCCGCTTTACTCTTTGGTGCTAATTTATAGCCTTCAAATCGTACATCCATTTGTGGAACCCAGGATTGACTGTACGGCGGATTGCTAATCACGTTGTCATATTTTTTACTCTCTAGCGTATCCACTTTAGATACTTGGCCAAAGCCAGACGCCGCAGATTCCACCTTATAGTATGCGAGCTCTTCACCAGTAAGAACATTCTTCTCTACGACTTCCGCATCGGCATTGGCTATTAACAGATTAAACAACATAAAAGCCATCGCATTTTTTGAATACTCTTCGAGCCTTAGTGTCACGGTATTATCCGACTTAAATTTAGCCAAAGATAATCCGCCTATCCCGGCACACACGTCGCGAACATCTCCACCAGGGGTAATACCTCCGATTATATCCAGCACACATTGTGGCGTGTAATCTTGCATATAATTTTTTCTATCCGCGCTATGTTCTTCAAATTCGGCAAGTAAAGATTCATACGAATAATACGGCTTTATCGACTTTAACAGCACAGAACATGTATTCGAATCTAACAACGCCCTTATTAGGGCTGTAGGTATTTCGTGCATTTCACGAATATTTAATTCTTCCATAATCCTTTGTAGGATTGTCATAATCGTATTCCCCCACCTCTAGCACGTCTCCTGGTTCTTGTCTTTGACGTATTCCCCACTTTGACTACACGAGTTGTATTCTGATAAGGCGTGTAATCCTCTTTACTACTCCGAGCCTCCAATGCTTCGAAGTTCGGGTTTATAATAGTGATGGCAGCTTGATTGTAGTTTCTAATATCAAACGGTTCATTTCTTTTGCGTCCAGGGCGTAGCACCCATTGCTCTTTAAAATGGCCATTAACTAACTTAGATACTTTCATCTCCGCCAATAGCCCTTCAAAGTATTTTTTCCCATACCCTTTTTCATGGTCTTTTGGGAAATGGCAATACCTGGGTTGTCCTTTTTCTTGATTCAAGTCGCTATAAATTTGTTCCTTGCCGGTATCTACACCAAGCTTAAAGAGCTTAGTCTTGTACTTTTTTAACCTAGTAGGCAAGCCGTCAATCAAATCTTTGCCGGCGCCGCCTACACCTTTAATAGGGTAAACGCGCTTATGCCATCTAGTTGAACAGTACTTATATACTGACTGGGTCTTACTACCGCCTGAGTCGATGCACGTAACGGATACGCCACGTTTTCTACCATCAGCATAAGACCATGTTCGGTTTAAAATAATGTCGTCTAATTCTTTCCACACGGCATCATAAGCAGGATCTCCATATAGTCTGAAGTATTGTATACCCCAGCTCTCATAGTCTTTTCCCCAACCTACAATTTCGCATTCCAAGCGATCATCCTGCGTATCTACACCACATGTTAAGAGTAATACGCCGTCTGGCAACTCTGCTCCGTAGTCCTCTCTACGTTCATAGAGTTCTTCAGACTGCAGTGTTTCGGTATCCTCTTCATAAGGAATACCCATTTCAGTGTTAAAGAATGTCTTAACGCCAGCCGTTCCGAGTTTAGTGGCTTCCTCGTATTTATCTTGAAGTTTCCACCAAGATGCCCAAGGTGAACCAAAAGCATTCATATGAAAGCTACGGCAATTATACTTTTTCAAATTCTCCGGAGCTTCAGCAATCCATTTGCCTTCGCGGTAGAGTTTTTTCCATTCGAATTCCTCAGATAATGTTCCGCAATGGTCACAAGCCAAGTAGTACTTTCCTGTATCTTCATCGGCGTGAAATTTATCCCAAGATGGATACACGTACTCACCACACACTGGACACTTAATATGCCATACTTCTTGCGTCCCGCCTAGATACAATTTCTCTATCCGGCTAGTGCCTTTGGCCAACGGCGTAGATGCGTATACGTGTTTTCGATTATAGAATGTATTAGTACGCTTTTCTGCCAGGCTCAAGGGGTCGCCTTCAGTTCCTGCTGAGGCAGGGTAGCGGTCAATTTCGTCCGCTAGTAATACACGAATTGGCCTCGATGCCAAATCGGCTGGAGCATTCGCACCAACCAATGTGAGATAGCCACCTGGAAACGTCTTATTCAATACTGTATTGCCACTGTCCCGAGATTTTACATCGGCCATTTTATCGTTAAGTACTTTCGTGTCACGAATAAAGGGAGCAATACGAGTTTTCGAAAACTCTTTTGCTATATCTTTTGTAGGTTGCATGAACATAATTGGCGATGGGAAATAATCAATAAAATAACCCAACACATTTTTAATGAGCTGGGTTTTACCGATTTGCGAGCCGGTCATATATACTACTTTCTCGACGTCTGGGTCACTCACCGCATCAAGCATTTCTTTTTGATAAGGTGCTCTATCGGTGGAATACTTCCCTGGTTCGGCACTATCCTCTGTGGAAAGCACCACGTTAGCATTCGCCCATTCAGAGGCAGTAAACTTTGGTGGTGGTTTTAGTACACTTGCTATCCCTTTAAATAAGTTGCACGTGTGTTTCACTCACTTTCACCTGCCTCGTCTTCGTCCACAACAATGTCATCGGACTCATCGTGGAACATGTTTGGATCGTATTCAGATAATTCTGTTAGACACTCGTTTACCTCATCAAGAAGTGTGTCTTGAATAGCTAACAGGTTTGTTTCTCCCAATACTTTTGGTGCCGCTTTTAACGGCAAAGCCTGGAGCTTACTTTTAAAGTTATTCAACATTCTATTCATTACAGCTTTAACGGTATCAGAGCGGTGCAATTCACCATTCATAATCTTCAGTTTGTTTTCTTCAATCATCCGTTTGGTTCGAGTTAACAGAGTTCGTTCTGCGTCATATCCACCTTCACGAGCTTTTTTTTCGAGTTTGCTTTCTCCGGTTTTATACGAAACAAATGCTTGTACTGTCTTCGCAATATCATACTGTCCGCGTTTTTCTTTTTTGAAGATACCATCTTCCGTCAATTGCTGGACTCGCCGAGAGCTGATTCCAAGTACTTTTGCTACAATTTTAGATGATACTAATTCGTCAACTATTGATACGTTTGTCACAGTCTCGCCTCCTCTCAAAAATTGACCGATTTTGAAGCCGAACAGCAGTTCGGAAAAATGACTAACTAGCGATTTCGCGGGGTTCGGATGACCCACGCAAAATATTTTTTGTTTGGAGTACCTTAAGGGCCCCGGGTATGTGCGAGTGCCTAACCCCCATACATGCCTCCACTCCAATGTTGTTTACGTGAATGTTTCATTACATTTCTTGCAAAACTCTTAGATTTGCAATTACCTTTACCGCCGAGAACAATAGCATTGGCAGTACATTTATTGTGTTTGTTGTTTAAGCAGTCTTTAACATGACAAGTAATTTCTGCCATACTATTTTCTCCTTTCTGTTAGCAGTTAAAGCATGTGTAATTGTTTATAGGTTTATTTAATACAGACTTAATCAATATCATCATAGGTAAGTTGTTATAGTTAAGTACATAGGTTTTATTGTTAGTTGTGTAGATTAAGTGTGTTCTTATGTTAGGATAACATCTACGAAACGTCGCGATTTTTTTTACAGCCCCGAAATAATATGAAAGGATCATATTTGCCTAACGAGTAGGCCCTCCCCTATGATGATATTGATTAAACCTGCATAACAAGAAAAGGACGCCAGATATGTTTGGCGTCCTTTTCTTGTTCATTTCCAGTGAAGTTTCCCAACTTTCACACTTACAGTATACCACATGTCGATGTACTGTTTTGTATCGTTTTGTACTGTTCACGCTTTTTCAATCTAGTCCTTATCTGCCCTACCTCTGCTAAGGCTCTGTCATGTAGCTCTCCGCGTACTCGTGCTTCACTGTAGTATAAAATTTGTGCCAATTCTTTCCAACTTCGGCCTTGTACATATCGCTCTGTCAAGAGAACTGCCAGCTCATTTGGCCTTACCTGACTAATCACCCAACGAACTTCGGCCTTAATATTTTTGAGTCGCTCAATCTCTCTTCGTTGCTGTTCGACACATTGCTCAATACCTACTACGATATTTGATAAGTCGCTACAACTGCCTCCGGATATTCTATCCTTGCTATAATCGGTAGCTGACAGTGTATCCGCTTTACGTTCTATTTGTGCTTCGATGTCACGATTAATAGAGTCGATCCTATCATCAATCCGTAATATCTGAAGCATGTACTCTTTATCAGTCATTCACAAGTCCCCTTATTTCCACCACCGTTAATTACTAACTCCTTTTTCAAGTGTACGGATATACCGATTGAGATACCATTGTGCTTTTTTAGGTCCTCTACCTTATCACCTTTGAACCCAGCACGCGCTACATACTTAACTACATTTCCTAAATGGTAAGGTAATTGTTGATCTTCGATGAAATCGATTACTTCGATATTACCACGTGTGTAATGTGAAGGGTGATTAACAACATCGTGTTCGATATTAGATACTTTAACAGGTGTCACTATCTTCGCCTCCTTAATTGTCGCCTTGCTTGTAGCTGGCTTAGCTTCCATATGTTTAGTAATCGTAGCTATAATTTCCTGCTTGGCCACTTCTTCTTTTTGTAATTCATGGCTCACCTTCTTAAGCTTTTCCACTTTAGACTTTTTGGCGTGTTTAGCTGCACATTCTGGGCAATATTTTGGCGGTCGCCCAGGTCTACTTGCAGGTACAGAAAATTTAATGCCACAGTCTTCACACTTTGTAGTTTTAAGGTCCTGTTTTACTTTCAGCGTAGGAGGCGTCATAACCTTCATACAATCAGGACAGTACTTTTCGTCCTTAACTAATGTATACTTCTCGCCGCATCTGCTGCATTTTCTTTGCATAGTTCTACTCCTTATACAATTCTTTACGATATTTAATAGCTTCAAGTAGTGCATCTTGCCCTACTTCTTTACGTTCTAACGCTTTCATGACTTGCTCGTCCATCGTTCCTTTGGTAACTAGATGATGGATAATCACTGGTTGTGTTTGTCCTTGCCTGTGAAGTCTCGCATTAGCCTGCTGATATTGCTCTAAGCTCCAAGTTAATCCGTACCATACGATAATATTTCCACCTGCTTGTAGATTTAAACCGTATCCTGCCGATGCGGGATGGGCAAGTAACATTTGGATATTGCCTTTATTCCACTCGGCTACATCATCATCGGTTTTTAACTCTACCGCTTTAGGAAATGCTTCCTTAATCGCCTGCAGGTCGTGCTTGAAGTTGTAGAATACTAGCATTGGTTTTCCTTCGTTGGTATCTACTAATTCTTTTAATCGCTCTACTTTTTCGTTGTGGACAATAATAGTTTCGCCATCGTCGGTATAAATGGATCCATTTGCAAGTTGTAATAGCTTACTCGTCAGTGCTGCTGAATTCAAAGCGCTCACGTCGTCTGAATCTATTAGGCTCAATACGTGAGTGTACTCCATTATTCTATATAGCCCATACTCCTTGGGACTCATTTCTACCGTGATTATATTTTCGATACGTTCAGGTAGTGTAAGATAGTCTTTAGCTTTTAAGCTCATACAGATATCTTGCATCTTACCGAATATCGCTTTATCACCACCCGGTAATAGTCGATAGCTATACACGATATGCCCGTTTGTTTTATCGGGAGTAAAATATCGTAATCGATACTCGGTAAGGGTTTTACCTAGTCGTTCACCGCCATCTAACAAATACATTTGCGCCCATACATCCATTAACGTATTCGGTGCCGGTGTACCAGTTAAAATGACTACTCGTTTGAAGAAAGGCCTCATTTTACGCAGCGCCTTAAATCGTTTAGCCTGTGGATTCTTAAACGATGAACTTTCATCAATGACAAGCATATCAAAGGGGAATTTCCGCTTTGGTTTTTCAAAATAGTAGTCATACAGCCATTGCACATTCTCACGGTTTATTACGTAGATATCAGAATCACTTTCAAGGGCTTTGGTGCGGTCCTTTTCAGAACCTAAAACAGATGCTATTGTAAGATGGCTTGTCTCACTCCATTTTTGAGTCTCCTGCGCCCAGGTTGACTCTGCTACCTTCTTAGGTGCTATAAGCAGTACTTTCTTAATATCAAAGTAGTCATACATTAACTGCTCGATGGCAATTAATGTGGAAACAGTCTTACCTAAACCCATATCGAGTAACAGTCCGTAGTGTGTATGATCAATGATTCGCTGGATGGCTATTTCTTGGTATTCGTGCGGATGAAAGTTCATGTATTACCCTTTCCATATCATCTACAAATAACTTAGCTTCTATCATTCCTGTAATCACGAATACTAACGCACCTTGTTTACGTAATCTAGCAACTTGTATTCTTTGATTAGCCATCAATACGCCCTTTTTATCTTTGAGTTCTACGAATATGACACTGCCTCCAGGAAGTACTACTATTCGATCAGGTACACCATCATTTCCAGGTGATACGAACTTCATATATATACAACCCAGTTTTTTAAGTTGAATTCCTAGCCAACGCTCAATGTCCTTTTCTATTATTCTCACCTCATTCTCAATAAAATAATCGGCAACACGCCTGAACCTATATGAATACTGGCTTCATCGGGGTTGTGTTGCCGATATTGCCGTTTTTTTTCGTAAACATATATATACGCGTATTCGTGTTTTTTACGTGTATGTGTATGCACACCATTATTCATATATTTATTATTTATTATTAATAGTAAATAATAGGCAACATTGGCAACAAATAGTATTTAACTCAGCGTATATCTGTGCTTTTCGTGTTGCCTATTTTGTTGCCTTACATGTTGCCGTTGCCGATTATTTACTTTATATCAAAATTTATCGATGTATAGAGTTGTATAAAAATTATTTCGATTTTTTTTGATATTATAAAAATTGCTAATCGGCAACAAAAATCGGCAACACTAATTTTTGCGATTTTTGGCTACCGTTTTGGCCGTATTTTGGAGAGTGCTATTATCTCTAATAAACGCTCTTTGCACACCGTACAATTTCCCAAATCGCATCTTCCCAACGCTCTTGGAATAAGGACTCCACCCTTTAATAGCTTGCAAAATGTCAATGATTTCTCTAGCCTTTGCGTTCTGCAGGTTCTTCCTGTCCCCCTCCATCACTTCACACCATATCTCAAGGGCACACACCCTCTCCCGCTGCACTGAACCACAATGATCGTCATCGCCATAATTCCTGATATAATCGCGTCTATCAAAGATATCAAGCGACTCCCAGTTCTCAGGTAATAACATATCAAGGTATTCTTCAATAAGGCCTACTAGTTCACCACCTTCTGTGTGTGATAATTGAATTCTAAGGGCTTCTTCTTCGAGTTCCCCTTCAAGAACCAAGGATTCACCTTCGGACCAATAGTAATACGCTTCTGCCCACAATTGGTCTATGTCCTCTTTTGATAGCTCCCAGGCGTTCTTAGTTTTACGATCTTTGTCACCTGTGACTGGCCAGAATCTGCGGTTACCGGTTCGGTCCTTAAGGAACATAAGATTATTAGTGGAGCCTGCGAATACACACTGGCGAGGGTACTCCTCGGTGCGTCTCCCATACGGTGAGCGGAAGCGGTCAGAGGTACGGCTGATAAAGGCTTTAACGATTTCATTGTCATTCTTATAGGTAGGCGCGAGTTCCGCGAGTTCATTAATCCAAGAGCCTTGAATTTGTTCTAGGGCATCTTTGGTTTTGATATCCACGAGTGAATTATTGAACCATTTACGGCCTAACCGCTCCAAGATTAACGATTTACCAAGACCTTGAGAGCCATATAATACGATAGCTGTATCGAACTTAACACCTGGGTTCATGACACGTGCTACAGCGCCGCACATCCATTTACGTGTTACCGCTCTGATGTATTCGGTATCCTCTGCTCCAATATAATCAATGAAGAGAGTATCGACTCTACAAGTACCGTCCCAGGATACGCCAGTTAAATACTCACGCACGGGATGGAATTTATTATCTTGCGTGACTTCCTGTAGGGCGTCATCGATAATACCTTTACCCTTGATCAGATATTTTGTAGCGAAGTAATTCCGCAAGCACGCATCGTCCGTATCGGTCCAGTAAGGAGTTTCGTCCTTACCGCGCCAAGGTAAATCGTCAGTTACAACTAACCGATGTGCAAATTCATCGAGGCGAATACGCCCTTTTAACGCAGGGTCGTATTTAAGAACTACTAAGCAGTTGAATACGTCAGACTCTGGTGTACCTCTGCGGTCACGTTTGAGCTTTTCGAGGAAGTCCTCTTCGTCTTCCGTGATATCCTCGAAGTCCATATCCGCCATGCGTTCCTTATCGAGCAAAATTGGTGCTGCGCCGTCATCGTTAACAAAATCTATCATAGCTTTGTAGCTTGGTAAATCCGTTACTTTTGTTTGTGGATCCGCGTCGGTATCTTCAGCGCCAAATAAGTGAATACGAACAAGGTCAAAGGCGTTAACGAGCTTACCGCTGATAGGGTCAGTCGCATGGTTGGAGTAAGCGAAAGTGTCATTATCGTAAATGACAAGACCGGCTACTGAGCTGCCTCCGGTATACGTGTACCGGTCCTCAACTTGTGTCGGTTCATAGACTTCAGGGAGAAACTTATGTATCGCTTCTGTGATACTGTAGCTCCTACAAAAGGCGCCAAGTAAGCCCTTTTTCTCTAATGGGTTACCTTGCTTCTTGGCCGCATCAAGGCGAATCTGTGACTCCTTACTCGATGTTGGCCAAAGGCTCGTATCACGCCAGTCTCTGTACGTATTAAGATATTGATCAACAGAAACTAAGCTACCTTCGCTGTGCTGATATACATATTCCACATCCTTTGGACAACTTGGCCAGTACATCAGACGTTCTGCCTGGTGCGTGGACGGGTCAAAGGAGTCAATGCCGATATCATCAGCGATACGTCTTGATACAGCTTGGTACTCATCTGGAGTCATCGCTCTATCAACAGGAATGATGATGCGATAGCGAGGATTATCGGTAGTATGGCTGTGTGTACTATATAGTACGTACTCCATGCCGCCTAATTCCATATCTAGGTCTAAGAGAAAATCTTCACTAGGTGAATCCGCATCAAGCGTGATTAAATATCGCTCTTTAACAGCGCCTCTAACCCGTCTACCATTTTTAGGGATATAGCCACCAACAAAACCGCCGACGTCTTTCTTTTGGCCTTTCTCGGCTTTAGACATCTTGGCGTATTCAGCAGCTGTTTCATTTGTTACAGTAGGCTCGGCCAATTTCTTGGCCAAAGCACTCCAAGTCATTTTCTGAGACTTCCAGCTACGGGCGGAGCGACTTTTGCCCGTAGCTATTATGATATTTGTATCCATATGTTACATCGCTCCTCCCTTCGCAAAATGGATGTCCCCTAAATATTTAGGTACTTGTAATCGATGCTTTTTAATCCATTGGCATACAGCATAATTAATGTTGTGATTATCTCGTACACCTCTGTTGTTTTTTAGCTTAGCCTGGTGTATTTCCACAAAACCATCTGAATCTTCTGTAGGGTTAACTTCAATACACGCTACTGGCCGACTGTTTTCAAATACGCCAACAATAGCACATTTTTGCTCTTTAACTTTTTCTACATAGGTACCCACACAATTATTGAGTTGAACGCCTAGTCGAATTATGTCGTGTGTTGTTTTAACCACAGTAAAATCTAGACCACCAACGGAGTCTATTAGTTTTTTATGGAGCAAGCTGCGCTGTACAGGAACATTTTCTGCTTTTTCAAATTTGGATATACACACAATCTCGTCATGCAGATCCTTAATTTGAATACGTCTAGCCCAAATCTCTTTCTTCCTAGCTCTTGATAACCGGTTATACATATCTGCAGTATCTTTTACTTCCGAATAGGAGTCAGCGTTTTTTAAGAATAATAGGACTCGACGTTCACCGTATTGGTGACGCATAATCTTAAGAAAAGCAGTAACAGTAAGCAAAGCTTGCCCATCATTCCATATTGGCCATGATTGGATATACCCGGTTTTTCCGCCTTCCTCTGCCACAAGGTCCGTGAATGCTTTCTGATAATCCATGCTTTTGAATATCTTGCTAGCAGTTTGGATCACTTTGATATAAAAGAAAGGACGGACGGTTAGTAATTTTCTAACCCAGCGTTTATCCGGTACTTTATAAAGCTGTATCAGTGCTTTGATAAACGGTACGCCAGCATTAGTTAACTCAGTAATAGCTAAAGTACTTGTTAAATTAGACCCGAAAGGCCTGAAGTAGGAGTCATGGTCTCTAACTAGCTTGTCATTTAATGCAGGCGCATCAGGCGCGTGCATTTTCCACACTAGATTATGGAGTAAGTTATCAAGCGCACCGTATCTGGACGATAGTAGTACACCTTGTCTGATAGGTTTAACTTTGTAGCCTACCCGTTTTGACAACTTAGTAAAGTAAGCTTGTTTTAGTACCTTAGCAAAATTTTGTAACTCCTTTTTATGTTGCGACAATCGACAATTAGGAGTTGCTACTAGCCAATATAAGGGTAATGATTTTGAGTGAAACACCGATATATTGGGGTCGATTTCTGATATTATATCGGCGCGAGTGCGTTTCTTTTGAACTAAGAACACCTTTCTTTGTTTGAAATCGAAGCGTAATATATCGATAAGATGCGGCTTGTATCCAGGGTAGATAGATTGTGTATCGTTATCGACATGGACTGTGTGGTAGTCGAATTTAACATCAAGAATTGTTCCTCGATCAATAACCGATAATTCTATATCTAGAGGAACATTAGCGGCACCGGAAGCATCAGCTACACAATCACCGTCCGCACCTCTTGTGCGAATGAGTTCTCCGCATTGCGGGCAATAGAACTCAGTTGATATATAAGGGTCTACTATTCTACCCATTCCCGAAGATACTGAGGGCCACAAGCAGGCAAATGATTGACCACAATCTACGTGGTAATGTACAGCAGGTGACCAAGAGTTCACTTGCTTGCGCCGTACTAGGTCATACAGCTTGTTAACTGATAAACTAAATAATACCTTCATAAGGCGCTATCCTTTCATCTATAACAAATCGTCTAAATCATCATCTTCAGAAGTTTCCTCAACTACTTGGGTTTCTTCAACCGGTAGTGTTTCTTCTACAGGTGCTTCTTTCTTCTTAGATACGCGTTTACGTTTTGGCTTTTCTTCAGTAGTAGCTTGTTCTTCTTTGGGAGTATCTTCTACCACTGTGCTTTCTTCCGTTTTAGGCGCCTCTGCTTTTTTACCATTTAAAACCTTAAGGCCTAAATCACAAGCGGCGATACAACCTTCACAGTATGCCATAGCAGAGTCTTTGCGTTCACTTGCAGGCGCTTCTTTTACGAGTTCATACAAACCGTCAATAGCTTCACGTTGTTGTTGAATTTGTTGTTTTGTAAGTTTCATAAGAATTATCCTCCTAATCCTTCATATAGTAAGGGTTTTCAAACCCCGCTGCGTTTAATATAAGGCCCTCGTTCCAGGACTCGGGTTCACACATAATATTGATTACTTCATCTAAACTGCCTTCGCCTATAGGCGCTTCGATAACCACTTCGTCGTGGACATGGGCTACAATCTTGTAACCAGCTTTAGAGAGTCTTAGCATTGCCGCTGCTAAACAATCTCTTGCTACAGCTTGTACAATGTTTTCGACGAGCTTTCCGCCGTAGGTTTCAACTCTGCCCCAGGTATTCTTAACCTGATCCATACCGTCGTACTCAATTGACTCGCTACCAAATCGGTTAAGACCTATTCTAGGTCTTGCATAGGCAAGTCTACGGCCAGACGGTAATTCGATAAACATAAAGCCTTTTGATTTAAAGAACTTAATATTACCTTGCCTAATTCGCACCGGTTCTCCGGTTTTTACGACTTGCTTGGCGGCATTATCTGCGTCTTTCCAAAACCTCGTAATACGTGGACTAGCTCGTCGCCAAGCTTCGATGATACCAGGTAACTCCTCTTCAGGAATTTCACCTTTTGTATCCATCGACTTCATGGCTCCTACACCGCCCCCATAGCCGAGCGCTAGTTCTGCTACCTTGCCCTTTTGTCGCAAGTGGCCATTTACGCCGTGCTTTTCGACCGGTACGTGGAACATGCTAGAAGCCGATGCGCAATAAATGTCACCACCCTGCGCAAATACATCTTGTCTCCACTGCTCGTGAGCGAGCCAGGCGATAACACGTGCTTCAATAGCGCTGAAGTCGGCTACTATAAAGCGGTGTCCATCCTCTGCCACCAAAGCTGTACGAATGAGCTGCTTGATCACGTCGCCAGGGTTTCCATATAGTAGGTCTAGCAATTCTACATCTCTACTTTTAAGAACTTCCCTTGCCGTATCTAAATCTTCTAAGTAGTTACGAGGGAGGTTCTGCAGTTGTACTACACGACCTGCCCATCGTCCACTTCTCATAGCTCCGTAAAACTGGAGCATGCCGTGGATACGACCATCTGAACATACCGCATTTTTCATGGCCAAGTATTTTTTGATGGAGGAGTTACCGAGCACCTGTCTATTTTGCAGTACTTTGCGCACATCAGAGGGGATATCCTGTGCCAAGAGGTTTGATACATCGTCTTTTCGCATAGTATCTAGATCGTATCCTAGCCTTTCAGATAGCCACTCTTTCAGCTGCATGGTACTATTGGGGTTCTCTAATCCAGTCAATAACTTGGACGACTCAGTCGCTTCGTCCACGATTTCGTCGTTGCACGCAAGAGCCGCATCGACGAGATCCATATCTACTTTCACACCGCGCCAGTTGATATCTTGGTCTAGTAGCCAGTACTCATGCTCGATAGCAGGGGGCTTTAGTGATAATAGACGTTTACGAATTGCCTTCTCTACTACTACGTCTTGCCTGTTATACTCAATGTATTCCTCCCATTTGTCAGGCGCATCCTCTGGCATATTTCGTGTCTTAGGATTTGCTTTGGTAGGCTTACGTGGTACAGAGAAGAATTGGATTAACCGTTTACCTCTTGAGTCCTTGGCTTCTCCTAATTTCAAAGCCTTAGATACATTGTCGAGACTTGCCGGTAGACTGCAGTATAACGCTAATACAGACGTACATTCCCAATTTGTAAAGTCAGCATCTGGGAAGTACTTTTTAAGGCACAACATTTCAAATGCCGCGTTGAATGCGGTCTTTGTAATTTCCTTGTTATACAAAGCGTCCACCACCCTCTCGGGCAGTGGATCCTTTGTCATATCAATGACTTCGACTGGTTCATCAGCAAAGCAGTAAGCAAAGAGCAGTATTTCAAATGTCTCATCATCAACGTATCGCTGTGCTCCGAATTTAATCGGACAGTCGCTGTACGTTTCCACATCAATACTGAGCTCCATAATTGCCTCCTTAGATTAAATCGTCATCGTCGTCTAGGTCGCCTAAATCATCGCCAAAGTCGTCAGCGGATACATGAACACCACCAAGACGTTCGCCATCTTTGACTTTGCGAATACCATTTAGACCAAAACCTACGCCTTTTTTACCATTGAAATTATAAGCGAATACAGAAAGTGCGACCTGGGCATATACACCGGAATAGATTTCTTCTTCGATATCGAAATCATCCATCTTGATTTTGTCACGATTAAATACGATAGGTTGCTTATCACTATTCGCATTAATGAAGAATTTATCAGCGTATACTTCTGGTTGGTCAGCTACTGCTTCATCCGTATCACCATCACGCAAGTTCAATTTTAGGTAAGCTGCTTTGCCTTCCACCTTAGCCAGTGCTTTTGGATCTGCTTTAAGTTCTTCAATCGCACGTTCGAAAGCTTTGATAGTCTTTTTATCGGTTTTATCAATAATGATTTGGGAGCTATATTTTGCTTTGCCGTCGTCGTTTTTACGAGGTTGAGCGATGTTTGCATAGGAAAGTCTTACTACACCAGTTGTCAATTTAGCCATGTTACTGTCTCCTTAATTCTTAAAGGGGTTACAATTATATTCGAACCCTATTACTGTGTTAAATAAATTATCTAATTCGTCTTCGATATCGGACCTTTCGTCGTCTAGTCGAATCCATTCATCGTCCTCTTCCCAAGAATATTTAGCTGTGTCTATTTCTTCTTGGTAGTAGCGTTCTATCGCCTCGCATTTAGCTTCTACTGCGCAGTATCGAGTGTGTAAGCTGGTTGCATAGGCAATAGTGATTTGATAGAGCTCGTCGAGGTAATGCCCTCGCTCATAAAGCTCTTTAGCAATTGCTTTTACTGTAACGACACGCATGCTACACCTCGTCGTCGAACTCATTCGCCATCGCTTCTGCGGTATTAATCGCAGGGCGTTTGTCGCTTTCAGGTACAAGCGCAGGCTTGCCCTCTGGTTTATCGATATAGGCTTCTAGGTATTCAGCAACTCCCTTTTTACCGAGAACCTTCTGCAGATTAGTGATACCTTCGAGTTCGCGAGGTTTAAAGATGTCCTCTTCCTTATAACCGTTATCGAGTAATGTTTTAGCAGCGGCTTCCGGATCCGTGATAGTACGTCTTGATGTACCTTCTACTAATTTATATCCAGGCCATTGCTTTTCACCGGATAAGGCTTTCTCGTAAGCGAAGTCGTAAACACCTTTAATCCATTTTGTGATTAAGTCCTTCATCCCCAGGATGTCAGATACTTCACGGTCAGTGAGTAATTGATTAAGCTTACCGCCATCTTTGTAGAAAGCAGCAAGGCAAGTATCTGCTAAGGTCCTACAAGTATGTCGAGCTTTACAAAAATTGCAATAATCGCACGGCGTACATTCACCCTCACCGTTAAAGGCACGTTGCGCGATAGGCTTGATGTCTTCACCCCAATCAAGTAGTTCTTCAAGAGGCATTTCATCGGTAGACACACTATCGAGTCTTGGCTGTACGATTGTCATGCGAACTGTTTTAATGTCGTACAGGAACTCGTTCACATCGTAAGCACCTAATGCGTAAAGCCGCATTTGTGTGTTTTCAACGGCGCTAACAGGAACTCCCTTACCATATTTCAGGTCAATCACTTCCAGTATGCCGTCAGCTACGATGACCATATCACCAGTGCCAAAGCCTTCGGGTACCCATCTAGAAAAGTCTAGCCGTGCTTCAATCATGACTTCTGCATCAGATGAACGAGCACGAGCCTCGTTCACCTTTTCTTCGCAAATGTCCACATAGCGGTTAACCGCTTCTACCATTTCAGCAGAGTGTTCATGCTTAGGTAATTTCTTACCTTCGAGCTTATGTCGCAGGATTGATTCTGCCAGGTCGTGGGCTATAGTACCTTCTGCAGCATAGGGCGATTGTTCATCTGGGAACATCGCCTCCAATCTTGCTGAAGGAGTACATACGAGCCACCTGGCGCTACTTGATGCACCGAGTAAGGCGTGCTTCTTAGCCACGACTAGCCACCCATTCCATGATTTGGACACGTTGTTCATCGGTAGCAGATGTTACTTTTTCCGCACCAATGCTATCTAGGAACGCCTTGAATTCTGTTTTAGCTTGCGTCTTGTCCGCAGCTTTGGCCATCACATCTTTTACGGCCTCGCGCGTTTCTTCAAGACTAGGAATGGATTGCTTTTCTTCCTTAATAGGTTCATCTTTCACTGGTTCCTGTTTAGCAGGGGTTTCTACTTTAGTAGCAGTCTTTGCTTTTTTAGCCTTAATTTCTTCCTTAGCTTGGTCGATAGCATCGGCTTTATCTATAGAAGAACCTACAATAGCTTTATAAAGGTTCTTGATTTCTTGATTTAATTCATTAGCTGTTTCTACTGTGATTTTTAATTCGATCATTTTTCCGTATCCTTCCTGTTTAACTATGTGATAAACTTTGCTTGCATTTTTTTTGATACTATTCATATGAATCCTCAGTTTGGGACTTCAAGGTTTCATACTCAGTAAATAATGCTGAGAATTCTGGGTTATCTTTTGCAAGTAACCGATACATGGTCATACGTTCGGCATTCTTAGCATTTTGTTCAAGTTTCTTTTCGATGTCCTCCAGCTTAGCTCGATCACTTTCGCGTTTATCGCATTTAGAGGTATCGATAACTGCAATGACCTGCTTAATGACGTTCCCTTTAAAGCCGTATTTCCGAACGGTATCGAGGTCTTTTGCTTTTTTCAAAACACGAGCAACGCCTAAGCCGTTTCTTGATTTAACAACAACCCAATCACCAACACCAATGTTATCGATTGGAATATTTGTATCGGATTCGTAATATCTAAACCAAAATTCATCTGGGCTATGTACAGGTGTGTTATTTTGCCAGTAATAATCACTGGTATCGTAAGTAACTAATAAGAATTCCATAAGATGTCCTTTCTGTGGTATACTTTAAGTGGATATTTTTCTAATTTGAGCTTGTTGATGTTGCCGCATCATCAGGCTCATTTTTTATACCCAAATCATCGCATTCATCAGGAATGCAGTAGTCTCGCTTTGGGCAGGTACTACAATTTCGCAATTTAATCACCTCCTTATATGCATTTAAGAATCATGCGAATCTCTTGTCCTACTAGAAGTCTATCTTTGAACGTATCTTGCGCTCGGAAGTCTTCCATGTAAACCTCAAGCATTTCGCGATATATTTGAGCCTTAAGCGTTTCGGGGGCATCTACTACCTCCCTATATGGTTTAAGGATTTTAACTGGTGAGCCGAAGGAGTAATCTATAAAGCCGCGTATCTTCAATTTTGCTTTGATGTTACGGACTTTATCATTTGGCCATCCTAGTAAAGCCATCACTTCTTCATTCGTTTGTACGCCGCTATCATTGTAGGCGTTATACAAAATTTCTTGTTCTGTCATATCTGTTTCCTCTGTTTACGGGTTGATGTATTTCTTTGCAGTCGCTACATATAAGTAGGGGCTTACCTGTTAAGTACGACCAATATGTATAAAAACTTTTAATCCTTTTATTACAGAATGAGCAGCGCTTATCGTTCATACTCCTTTAGTTCCTTTAACCAATAACCAGTGAGTAACCAAAGAGTAATGCCCAGTAGCCCCTGGCAGAACCCAGTCCATAAATCGATACGGTCAATATCTATAGAACCAACGGTGCCAACTACTAATATGGCTGCGATAACACGAAGCACATAAAATACTTTCATCATGTCTATTCTCCTATCCTCGCCTGGCATCGTTTCGCTAGCCATGCATTAAATGACTCAACGTGGATAAGGCGTTTACCCCCGCGTTTACCAATCCTCATCGACGGGAAGTCAAAGTCTTGCGCCCATTCCCGAATAACTGTTTCAGGCACACTGGCAAGTTTTGCGGCTTCCGCTACTGTAATACACATCTTATTCATATGTACCTCCTAGCAGCCACATGCTAGCCTGAACATCCATACTAGAATGAATACGCTTATACTGGAGGACACGCTTATTGCTAAAATCCATAAGCATATTGAACATAATTCATAAAGTGACTCTTTATTCATAGCTACCTCCTATTTCCGGTCAAGTTTAGGGCTATAGTAATCGGTTTCCCAAAAGTCCGTGTTCTCCCCATCATCGACACATAACGCATAACAGATACCAGCGACTGTTGACATTTGCACTGACCGTCCGCTGATAGCTCGGTTTAATGTATCCCTCGATATTTCAGCTTTCTTAATCAGATCAGTCTTCGTCATACCTAACTCGTTCATTCGCTCCTTAATAGATTCGCCGAACATCCTAGTTACGAATTGTTTCATACTTCCGACCTCCTTTTTCATTGATTAGCGGTCTTTTTGGATATATAATAGAAAAAAATGTAACTTTCTAAATCAACAAAAAGATACATAAGTTTCTTTTTAAGTTACATCTTTCGCAAAAAAAATTGAAATAGGATCAGATATATCGAGTAAGATAATCATCTTCTCAATTTCATCAGACCCAAAAACACCCTTTTTCAACTTTAACGAAAAAGTTTTAGGCGTCATCTTTAATTTTTTTGCAACTTGCTTTTGTGTCAAGCCCTTTGTGACAATCAAGCCCTTCAAAGCATTCGCATTAACCACCTATACTCGCCTCCTTTCTTTATCTTCTATGGACATAATATCATTGCTTCTGTAGCTTGTAAAGTCATTTTTGTAACTTAAAATAACATACTTGTTGATTTTAAAGTTATTTTATGTTAATATAATTTTACATTCATTTTATTTATAATAATTTAAAAAGAGAGAAAAATTATGGACAATTCTATTGCTGATAAATTAAGAATTTTGAGAGAAAGCAAGAGGCTTACACTTGATCAAGTAGCGAAAAAATTAAAAACGACAAGACAGACTCTATTCAAATATGAAAATGGTATAGTTACAAATATTCCATCCGATAAAATTTCTGAATTGGCTGAAATATATGGGGTATCCCCTGCTTATTTAATGGGCTGGGACGATATCCCAAATCGAGGCAGTAATAATACAAACACCGACGCAAATATAAAAAACAATAGGGGTCTTTATAAAGCAGAAACGGCTATGTCCTTAATATCGGATCACCCATCTTCTGCTGTAACATTCACTTTCACCACCGCAAATGAAGAAGGCCTCGTACCGTACACCGTATCCGACAATGCTTTTGCCCCTAGAATTCAACAGGGAGATAGCGTTTTTGTCTCTGCGCTTAATCAAAATGAAGTGTTAGTTCCGTATAAAACTGTATTAGCTATTCACACTGTAGATAGTAAGGGCTCCAAATTTAACCCTTTCACAGTCTTAAGGCTATTCTATTATACTCCAGATCGTTTGGGGATTATTACCTATGCTCCAGGAACGTTCAACAATCAAATACCGCCAGTTTACTATCCTTTCAGTTCAATAAATACAGATACACCTTTAATAGGCGTCGCAAGATCTATATCATTTAATATTCTTTAAGCATTTGTGCGCAAAGAAATACTTAAAGAATATGTAAAAAAGGGAGATTAAAAATGAAAAAAGTGTTAGTAACAGGGATTTTATTAGCTACTTTATGCATTACAGGTTGCGGAGGCCCTGTCGATAATATCAAGGATGCTACAGGACTCACACAAGAACAGTCACAACAAGTGCTTGCCGATTTACAAAGTGTCGGGGTTACTGATTTCGGTGAAGTAAATAAGGCTGACGGGCAAAAAGATGTATATTATGTAGTTGATGAAAAGTACGGCCAAACTTTCTTCCGCATCAAAAATAATAAAGTTAGTGAAATCGAAAATAGCTTTTCGACAGTCTACAAAAATGGCGAAAAGCTAGGTGCTATTGACGATGTATATATAAGCAATCAGCAACAAGGAGAATATCGAGTTGCTGCTAAAGAAGCCGTGTTATCCAAATTAAAAGCTCCTTCTACTGCTAAAATTGACATAAAGCAAGTTATCCGTTATAAGAACAGTGTTACTGTCCGGGGCACTGTCGACGCACAGAACGAATTTGGCGCAATGATCAAAGGCACGTTCTTTGTTAAGATACTCGCAGATACAGGCGCAGTAGATTCGGTCAGCGTTAATAACTTCTAATGAGTACTAAAAAGCACTAAAAAGCACCATTCTATATAGAGCTAAACTAGATATCATTGCTTTTTTATCATTAAGGTATGTACGTATTGTAGGGGATTATAAAACAGAGGATTATAAAACAGGGGATATTTAAAATGCGAATCGTATCATTAAAAATTAACAAATTCAGAGCTTTTACAGATGCGGAGTTTATCATAGGCAAAAACATTACGGTCCTTTCTGGTTCTAATGCTGTAGGCAAATCTACCATTCTAGGCTTGCTTGGTAATTCGTGCGAGCTAAAAACGGAGAAAGGGAAACCCATCCTCCAACCAGCGTTTCGGTGTGAATGGGGAGAACTATTTAAAATGTCCCCCTCTTTCGATACTACGTCATCTAACGTAGCCTCGATTTCGTATGAAGGCGAATCTGATCTTAAATATCGGATAACCTGGCAGGAAAATGGCACACGTGGTCGATTAATTCCTGTTACTACTACTGCTTCAGGTAGCCCGTCTAATGCCAAAAAGGAGCACCCGTCTTTATATTTAGGTCTATCAAGATTATACCCGTTAGGCGAGTCTACTATAACTAACAATACAACTCCAACGACTGTAGACGTGGACTCTACATCTTTCCTAGAAACCTACCGTAAAATATTGTCTATTTATGATAACATTCAATCTGTCAATCAAGTTACAGTAGATGTAACCAAAAGGACTCCTATCGGTGTGAATACCGAGAAATACGACTACCTTACTAACTCAGCGGGGCAGGATAACTTAGCTCAAATACTTCTCGCGGTAGAGTCTTTCAAAAAGTTAAAATCGGAACGCGGTGAAGACTATCAAGGCGGCTTGTTATTAATAGATGAAATTGATGCTGCATTACACCCATCCGCGCAGAACAAATTATTTAACTACTTATACGAATGGTCGAAGAAACTAGACTTGCAAATTGTATTTACAACCCACAGTCTATCCTTACTGGATCACGCCCGATTAATAGCAGAACCCATGCGTTCGTCTGATGGCGCACCTAAACCTATAGAGATATATTTCTTAAGTCGTGCAAATAATGAGCCTACACCAACTATAATAAACTCTCCTGAGCCACTTTTGTATAGAAATTTGCTACAAGAAACAGTAGCATTCCGTTCAGCGCAAAAAATTAAACTAATCTCAGAGGATGCCGAAGCAAGATGGCTTCTAAAGCATTTATTACCAGACACTGTGCTAAGCAAGCTGAATTTATTAGAAACAACAGTCGGCTGTAACGAGGTCCTATCATTGAGTAAATGTGACCCTACTTATTTCAATACAAGAATTATAGTACTCGACGGAGATATTAAATCCAAGAGAGCTACCATGACAGACATTGATACACAAAAAATGATAGGGCATTATATTTATGTTCTTCCTTCTAAAAAATCTATAGAAGAAAGTGTACTATCATTTCTTCAGTCTAACTCGCAAAACGCGAAAGACTACTTTTCCCAGTATAATTGCCTAGCGAACGGATTAACTTATACTCATTTCCAAGATATCAACTTAAATAATTATAAAAAAAGAGGAAAGAAAAGAGAAAAAATAAAAGCGTGGTTCAATATCTATAAAGAGCGTTTTGACGAGACTAATCTTTTTGAATACTGGAAAAAAGAGCATGATATTGAGTGCAATAAATTAATCGAAGATATCGAAAATGCAATAAATGAAATCTCAAAAAAGCTTTATATCCCTGAATAATTTTTCTGGCCATTCTTACAATTTTCCTTTATACTTATAAGAAAGGAGGTGTATTCTATGCCTGTAACAAAGTCGATTCTGAGGTATCCAGGAGGCAAAACCCAACTCGCTAAATTTGTGAGTAATCTTGTCTCAATAAACAAAATAAAAAGTCCCGTATACTGTGAACCATTCTCTGGTGGCTCTGGGGTTTCAATGGAGTTGCTTTTAACTAATAAAGTAAACTCTGTCATACTAAACGATCTCGACCCATCTATTTATTCTATTTGGTATGCGATATTACATGACACGGACAAGCTCATCAATGCAATACAAGCAATGCCCATCACGATGGACGGATGGTATCATCACAAAGACATATATACCGAGCTAAAAGATATCCCAGTCTACGACTTTAGATTAGCAGTATCAGCTTTATTTCTTAACCGAACCAATCGCGGGGGCATCATTACTGGTGGCCCAATTGGAGGACACGAACAAAAATCAAAGTACTCCTTAGATTGTAGGTTTAATAAAGTTAGCATCGTTAAGAAGATACGCGCAATAGCTGAACAGTCTCATAGAATACGCCTATATATGTTAGATGCAAAAGACTTGATTAATGACGTATTGTTACGAGAAAATCCAGATCAACTATTTACTTTTTTTGACCCCCCGTACTATAAGCAAGGACGGGCTTTATATAAGAACGCCTTCAATCACGAAGATCATGAAGCATTGTCTGAATCCATCAAAATGATGAATGCGTATAAGTGGATTACAACATACGATGAATGCCCTGAAATTCAATCGATTTATTCTGACTACCGTTTATACACATATAAACTAAGATACTCTGTTAATCAATTCCGCAAGGCAAACGAGTACCTATTCGCTAGCCCGACAACAAAAATAAAGTCTTACGACAAAGTCAAATTAAAATAAAAAAGCGCCTCCTCATTCTGCACCAACAGAATAAGGAGGCGCTCAATAGCCTTAGAGAGCTACTAAAACTAATATCATTATACCACCTAAGGCTGATTATTATTTTATGCCTAGGAGGTTATTTTTATGGCCAAAAAACGAGCCGATGGACGCTACCAAGTGTCCAAGATGATAAACGGTAAGCGTAAATACTTTTATGGTACTACAAAAAAAGCTGCCATAGACGCCATGGAGAAATATATAAACGCTAACCAATCGTGCGCCAATTTCGATGATACTATCTCATTAAATGCATGGATTAATATATGGCTACAATTAAAAGAAAAGACCATAACGCCATCTACTTACCAAAGTTATACAGGCATCATAAATCGCTATATTAGAAACAAAATTGGCAATGTAAAGCTAGCTGAGATTAAACCCAATACATTACGCTATGTCTTTGAGTCGATGGAAGGATTATCATCAAGAACTATCTCCTACACAATGACAATTCTAGGCTCAATATTAGAACAGGCAGTAAAAGATGATATTATTCCTAAAAATTACATGAAAAACATAGATCGGCCAAAGCAGGTTAAAGTCCGCCATATGGTAACGTTATCTGCAGATGAAGTTAAGAGCTTCTTATCTAATATATCTAACTCTGAGCATCGCACACTCTTTAAATTAGCATTTGCAACTGGTATGCGGCGATCTGAATTGTTAGGCCTAAGATGGTCTGACATCGACTTTAAGAAATCGACCATATCCATTTCACAAACAGCGCTCAAAATCGGATCAACTGCAGTTATATCAAATACAACTAAGACCACATCATCAAAACGGATAATAGCCATTGATACAGACACACTCCAAGAACTTATGAAACATAAGATAGTCATAGATAAGCGCAGAATCAAGACCATGAACTGGATTAATAATAATCTAGTATTCCCTGGTATTAAAGGCAACCCTCGTTGTCCTGATGAAGTCAGCAAGTTATGCAAAAAGTATGCTAATTTAATCGGCAAACCTGCTTTTACTATGCACGGTACAAGACATACCCACGCCACACTTCTCATTGAAAACGGGGCAAATATGAAAGCCATACAGGAACGCCTAGGCCATGCTTCGTTTCAAGAAACAATGGACACCTATTCACACGTCACTCCTAAAATGGAAGATGACATCGTGGAACGCATCGCTAAAATATTCTGATGTCAAAATGATGTCAAACCCCATAAGACTTTATGATGTCAAACAAAAATAAGGGCTTACAGAATCACCTGTAAGCCCTTATTTAATCAGCTTGGTGCGGTTGGCGGGACTTGAACCCGCACGAGCGTTAGCTCACCACCCCCTCAAGATGGCGTGTCTGCCATTCCACCACAACCGCATGGAATACAAATGGTGCCTCAGGACAGAATCGAACTGTCGACACACGGATTTTCAGTCCGTTGCTCTACCAACTGAGCTACCGAGGCATGATTTTTTGTAAAAAAAAATGGCGACCCCGATCAGATTTGAACTGACGATCTTCGCCGTGACAGGGCGACATGTTAACCGCTACACCACGGGGCCGCGTATCAACTCGCGTTGACTACTTGTACATAATATCATGGATTTAAGAGCAATGCAACTATTTTTTAAAAAAATATTATTACAAATCTATGAAAATAATTGATTATATTTGATAATCGTTATTTTATAGCTTTTATAAAAGTATCTCTATATTATATTACAGGAATCCAACCTTTATCGTCATAATTCGTCAGTTTTCGCAATAGTACAATTTTCTCTATAAGCTATAAGAGGTATACCCTTTACTAGAAATCATCCTATTCTTTACTCAATATGCTACAATATGTATATATTCAGTATGAAAATGCCTCTATAGAAACATGAAAGGATTCGCTATGAATAAGTTCAATTCAAAAGGTGTTATTGTCGCTCTTATCATAGCTATTATAGGAGCGATGGCCGCAGCATGGTACTTTTTATGGTATGTACCACATACACCAGCCTACACATTAAAAATCATTCACCAAGCAGTACAAGATAAAGATGCAGACGAAGCATTGCGCCACGTAGATATAAAATCCATTGTAAAAAACATTGTAGAACGAGAAGGCAATAAATATGTCGATACATCTACCCCACTTGGCAAAGCCACAATAGCAGCTACCAAAACATTTGGACCAGCTCTTATCGAAGACGTAATACGGACATATATCGAAGATCCTGACAGCTTTAAGTCTGAATCACCTACCAATAATACCACTACAGCAAATGATGATAATAAGTCTATGGTAGATCGTCTTGTAGAAGGTCGCCTATTTAAGGAACATGATGTAGAGGTTAAAAACCTAAAGTCAGAAGATAATGGTGATAAGGCTACTGTGACTGTAACAATACAAAATAATAAAAAGAATATGACAAAAGATATAAGAGTTTTGATGCGTCATTTAGGAGATGGAACATGGGTGATTTACGATATTCCTAATATTGAAGACCTATATACTATCACTAGAAAATAAATATCTTTGTCTTTTCTAACATTTTAAATTGCAGATCTTAGAAAACGTAAATAAGAGCTATGTCGTTTTTCTAGATGAGCAATTTACATTGTAAATCCAACAAAGGACAGTATCTACCGAAAGGTATATACTGTCCTTTTATTATCCTATAATCTTAACAATCGTAAGTTCTCATGTAAGACGAAATTATACATAACTTAATTAGCAAATATAACTAAATCCTTTAAAAATGGGATTTTATCTATCAAAATCTACAATAGCCAAGGTTACAGTCACTTGTGAGATAAGGCGTTGTGCATCATCTATCATATCAAAGCGCCACACATGGGATGTCTTACCTTTTACTAGTAAAGTTCCTAACGCTGTTAAGGATCCTTCACACTTTACAGGGCGTAGATGGTTAGCAGTTACAGATTGTCCTACACCAAATTTATGAGAACCTACCAGTTCATTACTCATCATACCTGCAATAATTTCTGCAAAAGCTAATGTAGCACCACCGTTTAAATAGCCTTGTGGTTGTTTGTGAAACTCAGTTAAATTCATTTTTGCAATACATGTAGTATCGCTCGTCATACGAGGTACATCGATTTGTAAGGATTCAATTAGATTCATAGTGTTCGTTTCTCCATACAATAAGTTTCTAGCCGGTCATCAAAAACTGTTACACCTAGTCCATCACCATCAGGGACCTGCATAACACCCTCATTAAAGGTTAAATCTGGGAAAATAAGATCTTGTTCAAAATATCGATTTGAATCGGACAAATCCCCTGCCATATAGGAATCTCCTAATGCGGCTAACTGAACATGAAGCATTTTAGAAACCCCTGATTCTACCATGCTACCAATCCAATATGGAATATGACGTTCTCTACATAGATTAATAGCTGCTTTTGTTGGAATAAGCCCCCCCATGCGCCCTACTTTTATATTAAGCACATCAATCAAACCATATTCGATAGCATAGGACAAATCATCATATCCTAAAATGGACTCATCCAAACAAATTGGCGTATAGATTTTCCAATCACCATGATTAAGACGCTCCCACTTCCAATCTTTATAAGATTGAAGGTTTGCCATCGCAAAGGGCTCTTCAATACAAGCTAGACCTAAATCATCATACTGACGGACCTTATCTATTTCTTGATATGAATAGCTTCGATTTGCATCAGCCGCTAAGACCAAATCCGGATAATGTTTGCGAACTAAAGCTACGCGTTCATAACCATCTATAGGATTTACCTTTAATTTAATCCGCTTACAACCATTTACTACATGATGCGCTACAACATCAAGTAATTGGTCTATTGGCACATCACCGACGACGATACCACTTTCAATTGTCTCTTGTAAAGGTTGATCCATAATGTAGGAAACAGAATTTACACCTATCCGTTCACAATGAAGATGAATAAGCGCATTTTCTAGAGCCGCAATAGCCATAGGCATATTGTCTCGATTGCGCCAAAATTGTAATTGTCGTACATAGGTCATCAGTGATTTAGGCCGCATCAAGCGCAAATTAAAGATATAATCGTCTACCATAGCTTTCCAACAGGTTTCTACGGTCTCAAATGTATAGAATGGCTCTGTGAAAGCTACGCATTCCCCGTACCCTACATAACCTCGTTGATCCTCAATACGGATTACGATGGTTTCCCGCTCTTTTACCTCCCCCTTGGCGGTCTTGAAGTTAAAGTTCAGCGGCAATTTAAGGCGATATGTAGTTATACTTTTAAAGTTTAAAATATCATTCATAGGCGCCTCAATTTTCAAATTTCAGTTTATTACGCAATATTTTGCCAGTTCCATTTCGAGGCAATGCGGTTAATACTTTTACATATTTCGGAATCTTATATTTTGCTAAAGAGTCTTTCATAAAGACTATAATATCCTCTGGTGGCAAACTTTTACCATCATGAAAGGCCACAAAGAGGGCTGGCACCTGTCCCCATTTAGTATCAGGTACAGGCACGACGGCACATTCCTTTACCGATGGCAACGTATAGACCAAATCCTCTAATTCCTTAGGATAAATATTTTCACCCCCAGAAATGATGAGATCCTTACGTCGATTCAAAATATAAACGAACCCCTCCTCATCGATGTAACCAATATCATCTGTATTAAAGTCTCCATCAATAGTTTCCTTATTGATATAACCAGTCATAACCATAGGGCCCGTCAAATGAATTTCGCCTACCCCATCTGTATCAGGATTATCGATACGAACCTGCATGCCAGGCAGGGGCTTACCTACAGATTCTCGTTTATGAGGATACTCCAATACAGAGAAGGTCACACTTTGACTAAAGGTTTCCGTCATGCCGTAGGTCTTATAGATAGGCAAAGATTTCTTTTCACAAGCTTCGATGAGCGCCATGGGAATGAATTCTCCACCGAGCAATATAACACGTAATGCATGGTGCGTAATATGTGGCTCTAATTGAGTCAAAATAGTGGGCACTAAGGACATCATATTGATTTGCTCAGATTCTATAAGTTTGAGAACTTGAGCTTCATCATATTTAGGCAAAATAGTGATAGCCGTCCCGTTATAAAGAGACCTCATCAAGATAGATAAACCACTCACATGAAACAGAGGCAGTACCATTAGCCAATTATCCTGCTCTGTTTTCCCTAGTACCTCTTGGGATGCTTGTACATGAGCTTTAATTTGCCCCCATCGAAGCGGTACAGACTTAAATTGCCCCGTAGTAGCGCTCGTATTCATGATAGCAGCTATGTCTGTGTCCACAAATACCCAATCAAAGGAGTCCTCGACCGCTAAATCCGATAGAATATCTTCTAGAGCTTCAAACTCATTTGTAACAATTGAATTAGAGGCCTTCGAATCAACGAAATGAGATAATTGATTACGTCGTTCTTTACTATGTAATACGGTGGTAACACCTAGTTGATCCAATTGGTTTTCTATTTCCTTTGGCTTAAGATGTACATTAAGTAAAAGTACCTCTTTATGAACTAGCATAGCAGCCAACACATACATTGCCATGGTCACAGAGTTATCAGACAAGATAGCCACACGAGATGCGTCTAAAGGCACTAAATTACGAGCTACATGGAGTACACCACGGTATATATCGTTATAGGTATATTCATTTATACATTTACGATTAGGATAGTGCTGTGCACCATAACGTAACCACTCCATCATCTCACCTCGTATCTAAACCTAATCACTAATAAGTAATCACTAATTACCAATTACCAATAAATAGTAAATAGTAAATAATAAGTAATAACTAAAAAATAATAATTGAAATATGATAAATAAAGAGATATTACAAGAAAGGCGCCTCCTATAGAGGCGCACTTGTCGTTTTAACCGTTAATATAGTCCGTCATATAGGACTGTATCGACTCCCGATTAAGGGAATTTAGGGAATTGTTTGAAGTTAGGTTTCCGTTTTTCTTTGAACGCGTCACGACCTTCTTTCGCTTCATCAATTGTATAGTACATCAATGTAGCGTCCCCTGCGAATTGTTGTAAACCTGCAAGGCCATCTGTGTCGGCATTGAAAGCGCCTTTCAACATGCGCAAAGCCATTGGAGATAATTCAAGGATTTCGCTACACCATTGAACTGTTTCTTCTTCCAATTTGTCAAATGGTACCACAGTATTAACCATGCCCATTTCATACGCTTGAGCTGCTGTGTATTGACGGCACAAGAACCATACTTCGCGTGCGCGTTTGTGACCAATCATGCGAGCCAAATAACCTGCACCGTAACCAGCGTCGAAGGAACCTACACGAGGACCAGTTTGACCGAATTTAGCATTTTCAGAAGCGATTGTAAGGTCACATACGATGTGTAACACATGACCGCCACCGATAGCATAACCATTAACCATTGCAATAACAGGTTTAGGGATGACGCGAATTAAGCGTTGTAAATCGAGAACGTTCAAGCGAGGCACATTGTCTTCACCTACATAACCACCGTGACCACGTACGCTTTGGTCACCGCCGGAGCAGAATGCCTCTTTATCTTCGCCCTTACCGTGGTTAGCACCAGTCAATACGATTACGCCTACTTCGTTATCTTCACGAGCTACTGTGAAAGCATCAATTAGCTCCATTACCGTTTTAGGACGGAATGCGTTGCGCACTTCTGGCCGGTTAATAGTAATCTTTGCAATGCCATTATATGTTTCGTAAATTACATCTTCATAATTACGATCCAATACTTTCCAATCAAATTTGCTCATGGACTTAACCTTTCTTCTGTAAAAAATCTAACACCGCTTGTTCAAAAATTTGCGGTTTTTCTATATGTACATTATGCCCCGCCCCGTTGACGATGACATGATTAAAACTTGGCAACTTGCCAAATACGTCTCTTCCTATTGTAGTATATTTTGTATCTAATGCGCCACTCACATATAAACCTTTAACAGAGAATTTTTTTAATTTATCCCCTACATAAGACATTACGCCCTGCCCTGACCCACGCAACGTACAAGCTAATGCATATGGGCTATTATTGGAACGACGTAGATAGATTAATTCTTCTACCCCCTCTGAAAGCTGTTTTTGACTCTCAAAAATAGGTACTTCCGCCCATCGTGCAGCAAACCAAGCACCATCATGCTCTTCGATATGAGCTGCTAAGTCTTCATCCGCCTTGCGGCGTGCTGCTCGCTCAGCGTCAGAAGCGATGCCTACCGAGCCACTTTCAAGAATAAGACCTTTGATTTCACGTTCATACTCCAACGCATAGGAAAGTGCAATACGAGCACCCATGGAATAGCCCATAAGGTAATAGCTTTCACCAACCATGTGATAGATAACTGTGTGCAAGTCCTCTATCATTTGAGGAATGGTATAGGCCTTATCCTCATCAGGAATATCTGAATCACCATGTCCGATCAAATCGATACGGACAACGCGATACCCCGGCAGATTAATAGCATCCCAAGTATAGCTCGATTCAGAGAAGCCGTGTAAACATACAATAGGTTCCCCTTCACCTACCACAGTCAAACCGTAGCGGTACTCGCCCAAGTCAAAATACATACGCTGAGCTGGATTACATAAAGCATTATCTACAATACTGCAAAAATACTGACTCATAGTAATGCCTCCATATCAACTGAAACTTTTGTATATTTCTTATGTAACTGTCGACTATATTCCCGGTCTGTAGGTATTTCAATGATATGAACGCCAGATTCCGTGCTAACTTTAGCTAATACAGAGACCAATTCATCAGGACTAGAGATTTTAGTGTACCCACAGCCATAGAGTTTAGCAGCCCCACTATAATCTAAACCTTGTGACGTAGAGAACAAATAATCAAAATATTTCGTTCCCTTTTGCGGTAAATATTCAAAAATACCGCCTCCATCGTTATTATGCAAAATAATCGTCAAATTGAGATTGTGCGTTTTAGCGACCGCTAAACCGTTTAGATCATGGAATAAAGACAAATCACCCATTACGAGATATGTAGGCTGATGATTCGTTGCAAGTCCAAGCGCAGTTGAAACGGTACCATCAATACCATTAACACCACGATTACCGTAAAGAACAGCATCTGACTCCCCAGAGAACCAGAAGTAATCAAAGTCGCGAATGGTCATACTATTCGCCACTAGCACTTGGCTATTGTCAGAAATATGCTGTTGCAACTCGCGTATCGTGCGTCCTTCAAAGCAACTTGGTTCTTCTATGGCTGTACTTAGTTGAGCTTTACCAGCTACGTCTAAACGTTGCCATCTATTAAGATATGCATTAGATTCGTTCTTTACAGCGAACAAATGCGTAAACATATCTATGCTTGCTTGCATGTGTATGGTGGTTTTCCCCATAGGGTTCATGGAGTCCATCGTGGGATTTACCTCAATATACTCCACATTATCCCAACTTGCCACCATTTGCTGTACCCGTTTCGATACAACGATTTGGCCAAACTGAATCACGCAATCTGGCTTTAGTACAGGCCATAGGTCTTTATCCGCTAAAAACGCATCATACGTAGAAATGACAACATCAGAGAAATGTTTTTTCTGAATCATATCTGTATCATTGTTACGATTGCTAGCAACTTCATGATTGTCATCAATAGTACCAGTCTTATGACAACGTCTTACATTGGACAATGGATCCGCCAAGATAGGAGCTTGTAAATTCTCCGCAAAGGAATGAATAGACTCAACTTCATCTACATCAATTTGTGGGCCAGCTAAAATAAGGACTCTCTTATACTGTGTAAGCAATAGATTAGAGTTATTAAAGTTATTAAAGTTATTAGTATTATTAGCACTATTATCAGTAGTATTTTTAGTATAACTTACATCACTTACGTCACTTACATTACTTGCATTACTTACATTACTTGTATTATTACTTCTATTCTGATAGCTAAACACATCACCGTAATTAGGTTTAAATACTTTGTAAGGGCTACGTCCCATTACAAAGTGCTTACGGTCCAGTTCAGGCACTAATGGCTCAAAGAGAGGTACATTGATATGCACGGGTCCTTTTTTAGTATCCATAGCTTTCATATACGCCTTGCGTGCTACTTGTCGTGGATATGTGTAGTAATGCTCATCTTGGGGCACCGCTAATTCTTCATAATAGTTTACAGCTGTACCAAAGATTTTTTGTTGATCTACTGTTTGTGGAGCCCCTGTATGTAGCAAGGTATAAGGTCTATCGGCAGACAATACGATAAGAGGTACCCCACTATATTGAGCCTCTAAAATAGCGGGCAAATAATGAGCCACTGCGGAACCGGATGTACAAACTAGCACAGTTGGTTCTTTATGAGCCTTTGCAATGCCAAGTGCCATAAAGCTAGCAGAGCGCTCATCTATATTCATATATGTTTCAAAGCCTTCATACTCCGTGAAAAGCATAGCCATCGTCGTAGAACGAGAACCAGGGCTAAACACAGCATGCCGGACGCCGAGTTGGTAAAACTCATCTACCAAGGCAGCAATATATTCGTTCATTATATTCCCTTTCAACAACTCCTAAGGGTTTGGAAATTTATCATAATGCATCCAAAATGGTGCGCATTTTATTATTAGTTTCTGCGTACTCTTCATCCGCATCAGAATCGGCTACGACGCCACATCCTGCATAGGCATAAAGAACATTATCCATAATGAGGGCAGATCGAATAGCAACGATGACAATGCCGTCCCCCATATCTTTCATAAAGCCAAAAGGTGCTGCATACATGCCGCGCTCATGAGTTTCGTACTTTTGTAACAATGTCAACGCCTTTTCTCGCGGTTCACCACCGAGAGCCGGTGTAGGATGGAGCAACTTTGCCCATTCCACGAGGGATTTTGTGCTATCCTTTGCAGTAATAATGGTGCGCAAATGATATAGATGCGCCAGCTCCATGATACCCGTTTCACCTATTATAACCTCCGGAGTAATAGATTTCATGATATCCACAATACGGTCACGGACGATATTATGTTCAAAGAGATTTTTCTTATCTGTTAACAGTTGTTCCTTAGTCCACGCATTTGGTCCATGTTTAGGCGCTGTCCCCGCCAAGGCATAGCTGAGAATTTCACTACCTCGATGGCGAACTAGAATCTCTGGCGATGCACCCACAAAGGTGCGTCCATCCTTTTCGTAACCAAAGATAAAGCAATTTGGATTATTATCTACTAAATTTGCTAAAATACTTGCCACATTGTATGGTGTTTCACTAGTAAACTGTACCTCTCGAGAAGAAACGACCTTCGTCATTTCACCACTACTAATACCATCAGCGATAGCGTTCATCAAACTATCCCAAGCCGCCTTATCATCACTGGTTTCCTTGTAGTTATGGCGAACTCGAGGCACCTCGAAATCCGTAATAGGGACGCTTTCACCAGCGTGCAAGTAGAAAGACTCCCCATTTTCTACGATGTAATAATGGGTGAAAGCAATCATTTCATGACCCATGCCAGCCCATTTAGGGTCCTTAGAGTTCTCAAAAAAAGTATCTCCATAAAACACGTAAGCGTAATTATGGCGATCTTCATCATCTTTGACCGTCGCCAAACGTTTAGCGCCTACAACGATGCGGTCACTTTGACGATCCACCCAAAATACGCGTTCTTCGTTTGGAAAATTCAGCCAAAAGGCTACCGGACTATTCAGTTCTAACGGTTCTTTATTATATATCATAGTTGTATATCGCTATTAAGAAATAAAATAGACTATAGTAAAAACACCTAACGTGTAGAAGATTTACTTCTACACGTCAGGCGTCATCAATAAGTTTCCAAATTTTTGAGATGAGCCTAACGCCATCACACGTCGATGGGCCCTCTTTATATCTAATTTATTATATCATAGGTAACAGTTAAAAGGTAGAAAATAAAACCTCTACACCGCATGCGTCGTGCATGAATGTAGAGGTTTTCATTATATTCAAAATGTTGTTACTTTATTTAAAAGCCTTAGCCCCAATATCTGTACGATATTGCATGCCTTCAAAGTCGATATGCTCTATACGTTCATAGGCTCTATCAAGTGCCGTTCTAAGGTCTTTGCCAAGTCCGACAACACCAAGCACACGACCGCCATTAGTGACATAATTTTCACCAACAAGCTTTGTACCAGAGTGGAATACAATGGTTGTGTCATATTGTTTAATATCCCCACTGATGACATCGCCCTTAGATGAAGTTTCAGGATAGCCCTTAGAAGCAAGGATAACGCAAGCCGCTGAGGAGTCTTTCCATTTCACCATATTAGAGGTTAATGTGCCCTTAGCACAGGCCATCATAATCTCACCTAAATCACTATCCAGTAGCGGCAATACAACTTGTGTTTCAGGATCACCAAAGCGCGCATTGAATTCTACCACCTTAGGACCTTCGTCAGTAATCATAAGCCCCGCGTAAAGGCAGCCTACATACGGCATGCCTTCTTTTTCCATAGCCGCTACCATAGGTTCTAAGATGGTTTTCATCGCTGCGTCCCGCAATGCATCTGTAAGAACGGGGGCCGGTGCATAGGTCCCCATGCCACCTGTATTAGGCCCTTTATCACCATCAAAGATGCGTTTATGATCTTGAGAGGCAATCA